>SERZ01000450.1_pt1 | contig 27841 bp, 20 predicted proteins | sample 3171461 | NCBI WGS metagenome assembly SERZ01 (sample SAMN06051861, study PRJNA518727) | freshwater metagenome | biome: subpolar coniferous forest; feature: holomictic lake; material: water; isolation source: holomictic Lake 227, 6 m depth | place: Canada: near Kenora, Ontario | collected... | reverse complement strand
TGCATGCTCACATCTTGCCTGTTATACTTTAAAGTCACTTTTATAAAGTTTTAACAGGGAGGGGAAACACGATGCACGAGTTGAAGATGTCTAGGCGGCTATTTGTCGGCGGCGCAGCCGCATTTACGGCAACCCATCAAAACATATTCGCACAAACAACCCCCGCAAAACGCGAGTTCAAAATTGCGATCATTGGTTGTGGCGGACGGGGGAGTGGTGCTGTCGCAAACATTATGGATGCCGCCGTACGCTTAGGCTGTAAGGCGACACTTGTCGCAGCGGCAGATTTCGATCAGGGGAAAGCCCTTGCCATTTGTAAACGCTATGGGTGTGATGAGAAGCTGGCCTTCGGCGGGGCAACGGGTTATCAGAAGATTATGGAGTCTCCGGCAGAGATTGTGCTCCTTGCAACACCCCCCTTCTTTCGTCCCTTGCACATGGAAGCGTGCGTCAAGGCCGGCAAACATATTTTTGCTGAGAAGCCCATCGCCACCGATCCTGCTGGCCTGAGGCGCTTCCTCGCGGGTGTTGAAGAGGCTAAGAAAGCAAACCTTTCGGTTTTGTCCGGCACCTGTCACCGTCATAACAATCGCGCGTTGCGCATGATCAAGCCCATGCAGGAAGGTGCTATTGGCCCCATTCGGGGCGGCGTTGTCTATCGCTGCCACGGTGGCATGAATGCAGCATCCTACATGAGAAAGCGCAAACCGGGGGATTCCAACGCAGCCTATCTTGCCACAGCCTGGTACTTCTGGCGCGAGATGTCTGGCGACAATCTAACCGAGCAGGGTATTCACGAAGTGGACCTTGCTAACTGGTTTATCGGACGCTACCCCAAGACAGCGATGGGCATTGGCGCGCGTCATCGTCGTGCCATCGGCAATGGCTACGACTGCTTGAGTGTCGACTACGATTACGATAATGGGTTGCATATTCACGCCATCGCTCGGCAAGTCGACGGCTGCTCGGATCGCTGCGGAACGCTCCTGACAGGCTCTGAAGGCGAATGCTCCGTGCTGGGCAAGATTACACGCTTCGATGGCAAGCCCGTTGCCTACGATGAAGAGCGCATCAAAAATCGCGACGGCAACATGATGACCATGGAACATTGGGACTTTCTGAATGGTTTGATGACTGGCACGTACGTACAGGATGGCGAACAAGTCGCCATGGCGACTGCAACAACGCTCATGGGGACGCTCGCCTGCTACAGTGGACGTACCGTGCGCATGAGCGACTTGCTGACCAATGACCAGAGCGAATTCTATAACATGAACAATCCCTTCCTGCCTGAAGACTTTGACAAAGGCGATGTCCAATTGCCCAAAGAATTCGCAGCCCCCATCCCAGGAAAGTAGGACGCCAGCCGAGCTTGAATATCCAATCATGAACACGGAATGATCAATAACCATCGGAAACGCGGTCTTCCCTTGAATATTGGATATTCCGTGTTGAATATTGGATATTCGTTTCATAATCGTCTCAAACACGAGAGAGGAATATAATCACGATGAACCAAACAGCTTTATCCAGACGACTCTTTATCGGCACCGCTGCAGCAGCGGTTGCTACACTCAAGACGCAACAGCTCTTCGCGCAACGCGCACCAGCCTTCAAGACCAAGCTGCTCAAGGCACTCATTGCGCCTGCAGCAGATGTTGCCACGTGCGAACGCATTGCGAAAGCAGGTTTTTCCGGCTTCGAGATCCAGCAGAAGGAGGCTTCCATCGAAAAAGCCCGCGCAGGACGAAAATGTGCGGAGCAACACGGATTGAAAATCCATTCACTGATGTATGGCTGGGCGCAATTCAATCATGCGACTGAAGAGGCGCGCCGCAAATCCATTGACGACGCAAAGCGCGCCTTGGAGATCACCGCTGAGTTTGGGGCGACCGCCATGCTGCTGGTACCCTGCCGCATTGACGGCAAGATGCCGGCACCCTCACAATTCAATATTGCGTTTGATCCGGTCACACTCAAGATGACGCGTGCCGCAGAGGGACCAGAAGTTTTCGCTGAATACATTGAGAAACAAAATATTGCCACCGAACGTTCTCGTGCAGCCGTGGAAGAGTTGATTCCCATTGCCGAAAAGCATAATGTGGTTATCGGACTTGAAAACGTCTGGAACAATCTTTGGGTGAAACCTGACTTCGCTGCAGCGTTTGTCAAATCATTCAAGAATAAATGTGTACGTCCTTATCTTGATCTGGGCAACCATGTCCGTTACGCGCAGACCGAAGCATGGCTCCGCGCCGTTGGGTCCGACATTATCCGTCTGCACATCAAAGATTTTAAGATCAATCGCGAAGCTAAAAACGAAGGGGGATTTGTCCCGATCGGCAAGGGCAGCATTGACTGGATTTCTATCCGCAAGGTCATCGAGGAGATCGGCTATGACGGCTGGGTGTCGATTGAAAGTGGCGGGTACTCCGATGCTGAACACAGCGCCATGATGGACCGCTTCTTCGCTGGGACGCCTATCCTCGGCTGATATACCCTGCACAGGTGGACGCTGGACGAGGAGGAGCAGAAATAGTAGAGATTTACAGCATGGTTCTACGATATTCCGCCGGGGTCAGTCCGAAAAAGCGCTTAAAGAGATGATGGAAGTGGCTGACGCTGTCAAACCCGAGTTCGATCGCCACGGACATGACCTTGGCCTCAGGCTCACACAAAAGACGCGCCGACTGCCGTATACGCAGACGGTTCAGAAAGTCCGTCGGCGTCTCATTGTAGAATTTTCGGAAGGTCTTGCAAAGGTGGCTTGGATGGCAACGGCTGCGGTCGTGGATGCGTTTCACGGCATCCTTGAAGCTCGTCCACCCTTCCACTTCATCCCTCAGCTTTGAGAGCCAGACAGGCGGCACTGGACTCACCGGATGGGTTTCCTCCGAACGTCCGAGATAGTTTGCGAAGAGTTGTGTAGCCAGCGCACGCGCCATGGGAGTACTATTCTCCGGGTTAATCGCCTGCTCGGTGCTGATGTTCTCCATCTGAAGCATGAGATTACGAGCCTCTTCAAAAACTAATTGGACACAAGGCGCCTCCGGGGATGTATTGAACCGATTGGAAATCGCCGGAGCTGCAAGATAGGCCAGAAGGTCGCGGAGCACGGAGGAGGAGATCATCAGGCTTGCAAAGACCACGCGCGCTGAATTGACGGGCAGCAATCGATGCAAATCATACGGACGAACAAAGACGAGCGAACCCGGCGATAAAATATGGTGTCCGCCATTCACTTCATGTAAAAGATATCCCTTGCCCAGCAACAAGATCTCTGCAAATTCATGCAGGTGAAAATCAAGCACAGCCTCACCGCTCAAAAAGAGCTTCTCCCCTTTTAAATGGGGGAAACTGTTCACAACATAGACCTCGTCATCCTGGAACATGTAGAGAAGGACTGCGGTCTGGGTGTTCTGAAGAAATTCCTCCTGATGCACATTCAGCGGAACCTCTTTTAAAACCGCTTGCGGAACCTTTTTTCGAGAACGCTTCTTAATCATGTAAAGCAAATATAGAGCATATTTTCGGAAAAGCAAGAACAATCGGAAAAGATGGTTCTTTGCCCTCTATTCAGGTATTGTCATGTACATGCACATGTACAGTGTTCATGGTTGTTGGTAACGGGGCGTTTTAAAACAGAAAAAGAAAGGAGTCGATGATGTGTAACGGATTGAACGAGCTGAATATTCCTTTTGAAAAGCAGGAGTTGATGCAGTTCCTCTGCGGACTGGAGTCGATCGATTTTCGCCTAAAAGACACGCTGACCATCGAAGAACGGGCAGCGGTCACGGGGACGCGGGAGTTGTTGCAGGAGCTTATCGCGGGCATGCTCAGCGCAAGGGGGCATCACGCTCACGCTCATTCACACGACCATGAGCATCCGCATACGCATTAATGCGTCGGCGGGGTTAACAGGTTTTTTTAACAGATAGGAGATGATTCGATGGCTAAGCAGAAAATTGTTGAGGCAGTAAAAAGTGGCAAGGTGTTGATCTCGGATGGCGCCTGGGGAACGTTTCTTCAGAAAAAAGGGTTGAAACCCGGTGAGTGTCCTGAACTCTGGGCCGTGGAGCGGCCAGCAGATGTCAAGTCGATCGCACAGGCCTATTTCGCGGCTGGAGCAGATATGGTTGAAAGCGATACGTTCGGAGGAACCTCTTTCAAGCTTGAACACTATGGGTTGAAAGACCGCGTGGCGGAAATCAATGAAGCCGCTGCACGTCTTTCCGCTGAAGCAGCAGCCGAAGCCGGTGGTGAAAAGTGGGTGATTGCTTCTGTCGGACCGACTGGCAAGATGCTGGTGATGGAAGATGTGACCGAAGCGGAACTCTATCATGCCTTCAAGGTGCAGGTGGTTGCGCTGGCCAAGGGTGGCGCGGATGCAATCTGTATTGAAACCATGAGCGATATCGCAGAGGCTACGCTGGCTGTGAAAGCGGTAAAAGAAAACACCTCTTGCGAAGCCATCGCTACCTTTACGTTTGCTCTGACCGTCAATGGCGACTATCGGACCATGATGGGGGTTTCGCCTGAACAGGCTGCCGAAGCGATGATCGCGGCTGGCGCTGATATCATCGGCCCCAACTGTGGTAACGGCATCGAACGGATGATTGAGATCGTCCGACAGATGCGCACAGTTGCGAAGGACATTCCGATTCTGGTTCATGCCAATGCGGGTCTTCCACAGAACATTAACGGGGTTGATACCTTCCCAGAGACTCCGGAGGATATGGCTCGTCAGGTTAGCGGACTGGTTGCCGCAGGCGCAAATATTATCGGTGGATGCTGCGGTACAACGCCCGCGCATATCAAGGCCATGAAAGTTGCGGTTCAGGCAAAGTAAAAACAGGTAAGGAAAATAAACGATGTCTATTAAAACAAAATTCCTCGGTTCGGCTATTGGCTCGATGCCATTTTCAAATGTGGACCACGCCATTGATGTTTCTTTGAATAAGTTGGATTGCCCGATCTGGCCCCAGCTCTCTTTCTTCGGTCTGAGAGAACAGATGGAAATCCAGTATTCGGAAGGCATTCCTTGCGCGGTGATTGATGAAGAGAAAGGTCGCCTGTTTTTCAAGACCGACAGCGACTATTCCGAAAAATTCGCTGAGTTCTACGAAGCCTACATGACGGCCATGGATCCAGATAGCGGCACGGGCGACTGTTCCGCAATGGCGATTTCCGAAGCGTTCTCGCACGGCATTTATGCTCTCGAGAAACGGCTGAAAGCGACCCAAGCCAAATTGCCCTGGCTCAAAGTGCAAACGACGGGACCGATTAGTTTCGCGCTGACCGTTGTTGATGAAAATAAACGCGCGCTCTGGTACAACGATGAATTCCGCGACGTGATCATCAAAGCCATGGCCATGAAATCACGTTGGCAGATTCAGAAGTTCAAACCCTACGCTGATAATATCATCTGCTTTATCGATGAACCGATTCTCTCGGCTTTTGGTAGTTCAACGTATGTTTCGGTGAAACGTGACGAGGTGGTGGCTGCGCTGAAGGAATGCGTAGAAGCGGTTCATCAGGATGGCGGACTGGCGGGGACACACTGCTGTGGCAATACCGAGTGGAGTATCCTTGTCGATGCGGGCGTTGACATTGTCAATTTCGATGCCTTTGAATTTGGTGAAACGATCGCCATGTATGCCTCCGACATGAAGAAGCATTTGGCTCGCGGCGGCTTGCTCGCCTGGGGCGTGGTGCCGACCTCGGTCGCGATCCGCGAACAGACCTGCGAAAGCCTTTGTGCGCAGCTCGAAAAGGTCATGGACCATCTGGCCGCCACAGGGATATACAAACAGACCATTGTCGAACAGGCGATTATTACGCCTTCCTGCGGAACAGGTTCCATGGACGCGAACGATGCTGAAAAAGTATTCGAAATGGTCAAGCAAGTATCGACTGCGATGAAAGCTAAATACGGCTTTAATACCTAAGCTGATGAAACTGGCCATTTCAGGAAAAGGCGGGGTGGGTAAATCCACCCTCGCAGCCGTACTGACACTCCTGTTGACACGCAAGGGAGTGAAGGTGCTGGCTCTTGATGCTGACCCCGATGCCAACCTGGCGGGGGCGCTCGGTATTTCTCCTGAAGAGCAGCAGACCATTATCCCCATTGCCAAGCAGACGCAGTTGATTGAAGAGCGTACCGGCGCACAGGTCCGGCGTTATGGTCAGATGTTTAAACTGAACCCGACGGTGGACGATATTGCGGACAGTTACGGTTTTAATAAAGACGGTTATTCACTGTTGGTTCTCGGAGCCGTTGAGCAAGGCGGTGGCGGTTGTGGCTGTCCTGAAGGCGTTTTGATACGTGCGCTCGTTTCCGACATGGTTTTGCGCAAGAGCGAAGCGCTCATTATGGATATGGAGGCTGGCGTTGAGCATCTGGGCCGCTCCACGGCACGGGGTGTCGACTGTATGGTGATCGTGGTCGAACCGGGCCAACGATCTGTGGATTGCGCCAAGCGGATCATTCGCATGGCGCATGAGATCGGCCTCAGCAATCTGAAGATGGTCGCCAATAAAATTGCCTCGGCAGAGGAAGAAATGTTTATCCGTCAGGCGCTTCCGGAGTTGCCGCTGTTGGGTGTGATTCCTTTTGATAAAGCATTTGGAGAAGCAGACCGGAAGGGTTGCTCGCCCCTGGAGTTGCTCTCGCCGAAACTAGAAGCCGCGTTCACCTCTATTTTAACGCGTATTGAAGAAGGAGTAATAGCATGATCGATGTTCAACATGAAAAGTATGCCAGACTCATGGGCGAAATTAACGCACTGGAAGGGCAGGTCACTGAATTGGAAGCGTCCAGTACGGATCATGAAAAACTCAAGGTGCTTTTGGAAGCCTTGGGTGAGGCACGTAATCAACTTTCGAATCTGAGTAACGGGTGTGGTCACGTCAGGAAATCCTGTGGATAATTTGAGATAAAATCAGCATGAGTTATTTAATTGGCATAAGCGGTAAGGGAGGGGTTGGAAAAACAACGCTTTCGGCACTCATCATCCGTCGGCTGATCGCCCGTGGCAAAAAGCCTGTCCTGGCAGTGGATGCGGATCCCAACACATGCTTGGACAGTAATCTCGGCGTGAAGGCGGAGCGGACTATCGGAAGGGTTCGTGAAGATGCGCGCCGTGAAGCAGCCAAAGGCCTTGGTGCTGGTATTTCAAAGCAGCAATTGTTGGAGATGAAGATTTCAGAGAGTTTGGTTGAAGCGCTTGATTTTGACCTGATTGCGATGGGCCGAGCGGAAGGTCCTGGATGTTACTGTTATGCAAATAACGTGCTCAAGCAGGCGATTCACGCGATTTCCAATGAGTATCCTTATGTTGTTCTCGATAATGAAGCAGGCATGGAGAACCTTTCGCGCCGGATTGTGCAGCGGGTTGATTTGCTGGTGATGGTGACTGATCCGTCGCGGCGCGGACTGGATACGCTCAAGCGGCTCCACGAGGTCACGACAGAGATGGAGATCACTTATAGCAAGCTGGCGCTGGTGGTCAACCGCCTGCGGCGCGCAGAACTGCCCGACTATGCCCAGACGCTGAAACAAGAAACGGGCGCGGATTTTTTAATTGGCATTCCGGACGATCCGGAGCTGGCTGAATTTGGTGAAGATGGGAAAAGCCTGGTGGCTGTTCCCGCTGAAAATCCAGTGGTCAAGTGCATTGACGCGCTGCTGGATGCCGCAGGCCTTTGAATGAACGAAGTTTAATGAATCAATAATGATGGACGGGAGAACCATGATGACAAAAACACCTGAAAATCCTCATCAACGCGTGGCCGACAAGGCATCGCATGAGGTGATTGCAAAAGCGATGTCTGAGGGCGTGGACACTTGTTTTACACGCTTCGACCAGCAAGGCAAACAATGTAAATTCGGCCTTGAAGGCGTCTGTTGCAAAATTTGTCACATGGGCCCGTGCAAAGTCACGCCCCGGTCGCCGCTGGGCGTTTGCGGCGCGAATGCAGATACCATTGTCGCGCGTAACTTTTTGCGCGAAGTGGTTGGCGGAGCAGCGGCTCATTCGGATCATGCCCGACATCTCGTGCTACGCATGAAAGCTATCGGCGAAGGCAAGGGCGGCGATTATAAAATAACCGATGAAAAAGCCCTTAAGCGCTTTTGTGTCCAATACGGAATTTCGACCGATAATCGGACAACGCAGGAACTCGCATTGGAACTGGCCCTGTTGTATCTGGGTGAATTCACCTCCCAAGAGGAAGCACTGAAAACGCTCAAGCTGGCTCCTCAAAAGCAGCAGAACGTCTGGGATAAAACAGGTGTCGCGCCCAAGGGCATTGACCGCATGTGCGTCGAATCCATGCATCGGACACACATGGGCGTGGATCATGATTACCGAAATCTGTTGAAGCAGGCGTTCCGGACCTCGTTGGCAGACGGCTGGGGCGGGGCACGTATCGGCTCCATGGTTTCTGACATTCTGTTCGGTACGCCGACACCGGTGCGCAGTCAGGCCAACCTCGGCGTACTCGACGCAAAAAAAGTAAACGTGATTGTTCACGGACACGAACCCGCGCTCTCTGATATGTTGGCCGCCGCTGCCAATGATCCTGAAATAACTGCGTATGCCAAGGCTGCTGGCGCAGAGGGCGTGCAACTGGCTGGTCTCTGCTGCACCGCGAATGAAATTTTAATGCGGCGCGGCGTCCCCGTGGCCGGCAACTTCCATCAGCAGGAACTGGCGATCATTACCGGTGCAGTTGAAATGATGGTCGTGGATGTACAGTGCGTGATGCCCAGCCTGCCGACGGTGGCGAGCCACTATCACACCGAGATCGTTTCGACCGCCAACATTGCTCAAACCATCGGGGCGACGCACCTGCCGTTCGAGGCTGATAAAGCTTATGAATCCGCAAAGACCTTGCTGAAGCGTGCCGTGGATCTCTTTAAAAAGCGCGATCCAAACAAAGTGGCCATTCCCTCCGACAAGAGTCCGCTGGTGGCTGGATTCAGTGTCGAAGCCATCAAGTATATGCTGGGCGGTTCATTCCGCGCCTCGTTCCGTCCGTTGAATGACGCGATTATTTCTGGCCGTATCCGTGGCGTTTGCGGCATCGTGGGATGCAATAATCCTAAGACAGAAGCTGACTCCTACATCAACGCACTGAGCAAGGAGCTGATTAAGCGCAATGTGCTGTTGCTCCAAACCGGTTGCGCGGCGCAGTCTTCGGCTAAGACCGGACACATGACGCCAGAAACCGCACTTGAAATGGCTGGTGACAGCCTTCGCGAAGTATGCGAAACCGTGGGCATCCCTCCGATTTTGCACATGGGAAGTTGCGTCGACAATGCGCGTATTCTGGAAGCCGCCACCGAACTTTGTTTGGAAGGTGGACTGGGAGACGATCTGAGCAAACTGCCTGCCGTGGGTGTGGCGCCGGAGTGGATGAGCGAAAAGGCTATCACGATCGGCTGTTACTTCGTAGCCTCAGGCTGTGATGTCATTCTGGGTCTTCCGTTCCACACGTCAGGTTCAGCCAATGTGAATAAGTTTCTGCAGGAAGAAACCAAAGAACTTTTCGGCGCAGCCTTCTATGAAATTTCCGACCCGATGGTGGCCGCGGACAAGGTGTGTGAACTGATTGAAGAGGCCCGTGAAAATCTTGGAATTAACAAAAAAACTGAACGTAAACTTCTGGATATGAAAGATAGGAGAGCACTCAATGTCTAAATTTATTTGTAGCAGCGCCATTGACGGTGCGATCACGTGGGTCGCCCAAGCAGAAGCCAAGTTGGATGAGGCGATTAAGGCGAAGGGCATCGACTTCCCCGTCGCCCTGCCCGATACCGCCTATTTCCTGCCGGTGATCTACTCGTTCACAGGCGAAAAAGTGGCAACGCTGGCCGACATGCGCCGGGTGCTCAATCTGGCTAAAAAATATCTGCCGGCCCGGCCGACGGATAACGTTTGGTTGCCCTACCTCGGAGCCACGTTGGATGCCGGCGCAGCCGCGCTGTTTGCCTGTGAAATTATTGAAGCCTGCAAGTATATCATCGGTCCGAACCCGGTGAACGGCATTTATCTGGGCGCGGCAAATGATGTGATCATGCGCGAACGTGGCGTTGAATTTGTGGATGGCAGCGCACCTGGTTTTGCGGCGATCACCGGTCTGGCTCCGACAAACGCGATTGCGGTGAAGATCGCCAAAGATCTTCAACAGAAAAACATCTATGTCTTCATGGCCGGCGGCGTGGGAGGAAAAACGTTCGCCGATCAGTTAGCCGAAGAGGGTGTTCAGCTCGGCTGGGAAACCCGTCTGGTTCCATTCGGCAAGGATGTTTCAGGGCTGATTTACGCGCTTGGCTTTGCGAACCGTGCAGCGCTGGCTTTTGGCGGTGTGAAGCCAGGTGACTTTGCTGCCAACCTGCGCTACAACAAAGATCGTATCTTTGCGTTCGTGCTGGCTTTTGGCGAAGTGACTCCTGACAAATACGCAGCCGCTGCGGGTGCCATCAACTACGGCTTCCCGGTCATTTCTGATACCGATATTCCTGAAATTCTGCCGACGGGCGTCTGCACATACGAACACGTAGTGGCTAACGTCAAACCCGAGGAGATGGTGGAGCGGGCGCTCGAAATCCGTGGTTGCAAAATTAAAATCACGCACGTACCTGTGCCGGTAGCGTATGGCCCCGCGTTTGAGGGTGAGCGTATCCGCAAGCAGGAAGTGCATGCTGAATTCGGCGGCAACCTGACGACGGCGTTTGAGTTCGTGACATCCGTTGAGATGGATCAAATCAACGACGGCGAGATTGAAATCATCGGTCCCGATATTGACACCGTCAAAGAAGGCACCGCCATGCCACTCGCCATCTGGGTCGAAGTGGCTGGACGCAAGATGCAATCCGACTTCGAACCGATTCTTGAACGGCAGATCCATCACTTGGTGAACGGTGCTGAAGGCATCTGGCACATGGGACAGCGCGATATCGTCTGGACCCGCGTTTCCAAGGAGGGCTTCAAAAAGGGATTGCGCCTCAAGCATTACGGCGAAATCCTTCATGCAAAATTACTCTCGGAATATCCGGCGATTGTGGATAAAGTGAAAGTCACGTTGGTGACCGACCCAGCTGAAGTGGAACGCCGCGTGAAAGTCGCCCGGAAGGTCTATGACGAGCGCAACCGCCGTCTGGAGGCGATGACCGACGAGTCGGTCGAGACCTTCTACTCCTGTCTGCTCTGTCAGTCCTTTGCGCCTGATCATGTGTGTATCATCACGCCTGAGCGCCTCGGTCTCTGCGGCGCCTACAACTGGCTTGACGGCAAGGCTGCTTATGAAATTGATGAGACCGGCCCGAACCAGCCCGTGAAAAAAGGCAACTGCGTCGATCCAGTCCGAGGCATCTGGGACGGGATCAATGAATACGTTTACTCGAACAGCCACAAGGCGATTGACTCGTTCTGCGCCTACTCCATCATGGATCGCCCGATGACCAGTTGCGGCTGTTTTGAAGCGATCTGCGCGTATGTTCCTGAACTGAATGGCGTGATGGTGGTCAACCGCGAGTTCCAGGGCGAAACCCCGGTCGGCATGACCTTCTCAACGCTGGCGGGCAACGTGGGCGGCGGTCAGCAGACGCCTGGCTTCATGGGCTGCGGCAAGGTCTTCCTGACCTCCCGCAAATTCCTCGGCGCGGAAGGCGGCTTTAAGCGTCTGGTCTGGATGCCGAAGGCCCTCAAGGAACTCTTGCGCGACGACCTCGTCAAACGTTTTACCGAGCAGGGCGCCCCCAATCTGATGGATCAGATCGCGGACGAAACCATTGCCACCGAGGCCTCCGCGATCCGTGCTTACATGGAGAAGGTCGCTCACCCGGCCTTGTCGATGGAAGACATGGCACACTACGCGCAGTCGGCTGAGACGGAAGTGAAGCAGGAAAAAGCACCTGTTGCGGCTCCTGTTGCGAAGGCTCCTGAAGCTGCGCCTGCCACAGGCGCCATCCTGGATGCCTCTGCGATTGAAGCACTCAAGAAATCCATCCTGGCGGAAGTCCGGGCAGGACTGACCCAGGATATCGTGCGCGACATCATCGGCACCCTGAGTTCGCGGTTCCTTGGCGAAACGCCGGCAGTGCCTGTCGCTGAGAAATCCGTTGCTGCAGCCATCGTTGAAGTCAAGCCCTCGGCGGCCGAACGCCTGAGCAAGGTAACGTCTTTCCAGATCCGGAAAGAGAAGGCCGACGCTACGCTGTGGGAAGTGAAGCTGGGCGCGACGAAAGCCGAAGGCGGCACGCGCACCATCACGCATAAGATCGGTGGCGCGTCAGCCATGCCATTCCACTTCTGGGAAGGCGCGATGCCGAATCGTCCGCTGGTGGCGATGGAAGTCTATGATCTGGTCAGCCCTAAATATCCAGCGGTCCTGCGCAATATCTACGGCAGCCTGCTCGACAACCCGGCGGCCATGGCCAAAGTGCTGGTTGAACAATACGGAGCCGATGTCATCAGCGTCCGTCTTGAGGGAACTCATCCTGAAAAGGGCAACCGAAGCGTTGAAGATTCCGTCAAGCTGGTCAAGCAAGTGTTGAGCGCCGTTGGCGTTCCGCTGATTATCACGGGGCATAGTCACTACGAGAAGAATAATGAAGTGCTGAAAGCCGTAGCACAGGCCTGTGCTGGTGAAAACCTTCTGCTGAACTGGGTTGATCAGGATAATTACCGGACCCTTGCCGGGGCGGCCATGGCGTATGGCCATACGCTCGTTGCGCAGAGTCCGATCGATGTGAATATCGGTAAACAACTGAACATTCTCCTGACCAATATGGATCTGAAGAAAGAGCAGATCGTGATGGATCCTATGACCGGCGCCATTGGCTATGGCATCGAATACACCTACTCCGTGATGGAGCGCATCCGTCAGACGGCTCTGGGCGGCGACAAGATGCTCTGTGCGCCGATGATTGTTTCGCCTGGCCAGGAGTGCATCAAGATCAAAGAATACAAAGCGACTGAAAAAGATTTCCCGCTGTGGGGTGACCTCTCCAAACGGGCTGCGGCCTGGGAGCTGGATACCGCGATCAATCTGCTTTATGCAGGCGCGGATGTGGCGATCATGTACCACCCGGAAGCGGCCATGGCAATGAAACGAACCATCACCAAACTGATGGCCAACTAACTTATTGAAAGATCGGAGATTCAGATCATGGCAAAATTAACAGGTTTACAAATACAGAAGCTACTACCTAAAACAAACTGCAAAGAATGCGGTTCGAATACGTGTCTCGCGTTCGCAATGAAACTGGCTGCTCAGAAAGCGGAACTTTCAGAGTGTCCGTATGCTTCCGATGAAGCGAAGCAAATTCTGGGCGCGGCCGGCGAGCCGCCCGTGAAAAAAATTCAGATCGGTACAGACAAGGCCTTTTCGCTTGGGGACGAAACGGTCCTCTACCGCCACGAAAAAACCTTCGTGAATCAGACCGCGTTGGCGATTAATGTCAATGACACGGATGCGGTAGCAGAGGTCGACAACACGCTTCAGATGATCAAGACGTATGAGTTGGATCGCGTGGGTGAGTTACTGTCCATTGATGCGGTGTGCGTCACCTGTAAATCGGGCAATCCGGCGACTTTCTCGGCACTTTGCAAAAAAGCGCATCTGATTACTGGAAGGCCGCTCGTGATCAATAGTACGGATGTTGCTGTATTGACAGCAGCAGCAGAAGCAGTCAAGGGATCACGCAGTATTTTGGCCTCGGCAACTCCTGAAACAGCAGATGTTCTTGTCAAAGTCGCTGCTGACAATGGTCATGCGCTGGCCGCCACTGCGCCAGATCTGGATGCCTTAACCGCGCTGACGACGAAAATCAAAGAGGCCGGATTTAATGATCTGCTGCTTTGCTATCAGACGCATTCGCTCTCTGAACTGTTCCAGACCAATTCAATTGCTCGTCGGGCCGCGCTGAAGGACAGTTATAAGCCGTTGGGGTATCCGACGCTACAGTTCGTGCCCAAATCTGATCTGCTTGAAGAGAGTGCCATCGTGGTTAATGAAATTTCAAAATACGGCGGGGTATGCGTGTTGCCATCCTTGGATCCGGCACAGGTAGTTCCGCTGCTGAGCCTGCGGCAGAACATTTACACTGATCCGCAGAAGCCGATTCAGGTTGAGCCGAAGCTTTATGAAATCGGCGAACCCACCCAGAATTCTCCAGTCTTTGTTACGACCAATTTCTCACTGACGTATTTCATTGTTTCCGGGGAAATTGAGAACAGTGGTTTGAATGCCTGGCTGGTGATTCCCGAATGCGAGGGCATGAGCGTGCTCACCGCTTGGGCAGCGGGCAAGTTCTCGGGCGCAGCAATTGCCAAGTTCTGTAAATCCATGGATCTTGATAACCGTGTTCATACGCGCGAAATAGTGATCCCAGGTTATGTGGCACAGATCAGCGGTGAATTACAAGAGAGTATGCCCGGCTGGAAAGTCATCGTCGGGCCACAGGAATCCAGCGATATAGAAGGCTGGGTCAAAGCTACGTTTACTCAGCAAAAATAAGAAGCCATACATGCCTGTAGTCACCTTTCAGCCGTCCAACAAGACGATCACTGCCCCCCCAGGCACATCCCTGATGGAATGCGCGAGAAGCGCGGATGTGGCGATTGATGCTCCGTGCGGCGGAAAGGGAACGTGCGGCAAGTGTATGGTTCGCGTAATAGCTGGGATCGTGGATTCGAACAGTCTTGGCGCACTTTCCCATGAACTCGTGGTGGAGGGCTATGTACTGGCCTGTAAAGCGCTTCTCCTGAATGACGACGTCATTGTTCAAACCCCGCAACGGACGGGCTGGGAAGGTGGTAAATTCGTTGAAGCGCTTAACGAGGAGTGTCTGATCCGTCGGGAGCTGATGCCGGACAAGTGGGAGTTCGATCCCCTAGCGATTAAGTGGATGATTGAAGTACCGCCAGCAGGACTGGAAGACGGTCTTTCTGATTTCGATCGTTTCTCCAGAGCGATCCAAAAAGAGTGGGGACCGTATGATGTGGTGTGCTCCGTCAACGTCCTGCGCGGGCTAGCCGATACGCTTCGGGTGGATCACGGCAAGGTGACAGTTTCATTGGTTCGAGAAGAGACGCGGATTCACGTCCTGCGTGTTGAGGCCTCCGATAGCACAGTCCGAAATTTCGGTATTGCTGTGGACATTGGGACAACAACCGTGGCGGTTCAACTTGTTTCTCTCGAGATCGGAAAGATCATTGCGACGCATTCGGATTATAATGGCCAGATTGCTTGCGGTTTGGATGTGATCAGTCGCATCAATTACGCCCGCCAGCCAGAGCGGCGCGAAGAGCTCCGCTCCCTTGTCCTAAAAACCATCAATGGACTGATCAAAAAAACTACCGAGGCGCATGATGTCTTGCCACAGGAAATCTGTAACGCAGTCATCTCTGGTAATACGACCATGCTGCATCTGCTGCTTGGGCTGAATCCGGAATACATTAGGATAGAACCTTATACGCCCACCATCATGAAGTCGCTCTACCTGACGGCAGCGGAGGTCGGCGTAGGAATTAATCCTGACTCCTGGATATGTCTCTCCCCCTGTGTCGGAAGTTATGTTGGCGGCGATATCACGGCGGGACTGCTCTGTACCGATCTAGCGACGGACAGCACGGAGGTGAACCTCTTTATTGACATTGGCACCAATGGCGAAATCGTGATTGGTAATTGCGATTTTCTCATGGCATGTGCCTGTTCTGCGGGCCCGGCCTTCGAGGGCGGTGGCATTGATTGCGGCATGCGGGCCTCGCTCGGAGCGATCGAACGCGTTGAAGTGGATCCCGTCACAGGGACTTGCCAATATTGGACAGTCGGTGGAACACAGCCACTCGGCATTTGCGGTTCGGGTATGATCGGCTTGCTGGCTGATCTTTTTCTAACCGGATGGATTGATTCCGCCGGGAAGTTGAACCGGGAAATTCCCTCACCGGCCATTGAAATAAAAGGACGCAATGCTTTTTATATTCTTGTTCCAGCGGAAAAGAGCGGCACGGGCAAGGCGCTGCGAATCAATGAAACCGATATTGAGAATATCATCCGCACGAAAGCGGCTATTTATTCCGCCTGTACGTTGATGCTCAAACAGGTCGATCTGACCTTTGATGATCTGTCCTGTATCTATATTGCTGGAGGCTTCGGCCGTTTCTTGGATCTGGATAAAGCCACGGTTCTCGGACTGATTCCTGACCTGCCCCGCGAAAAGTTTAAATATATTGGAAACTCATCTCTGATGGGTTCTTACATGACGCTGATTTCACGTGATTATTACCAGCGGCAAATTGAGCTGGCCAACCGCATGACCTATATCGAGCTGAGCACCGATCCGGCGTACATGGATCAATACACAGCCGCGCTGTTTCTGCCGCATACCGATTCTTCACGCTTTCCGACTGTTCATCCAGCAAAGAAGTAACCATGTCCAAACAGATCGCACAGAGAGAAGCCATCCGTCAGGCCGTTGAAAAACTTCAGCTTATCGACCTGCAGGCGCGGTGTGCATTGCTGAAACTCCCCGCGCCTGAGAATGGCCAGATTACGTTACGCGCCTTCGGAACAAATTTCACATTGACGACCGACACCTTTGAGCTCCTGGACGTAAAAACCGGATCCGCCGCTAAAGAAGTCGATCGTATTCTGATGCTGCATCTTCTGTTGTGTGAGTACCCGCTGACCGCTTCCGATGAACTCATCCCTTTTCGTGCTTTCCCGGGCGGAACGTTTTATCTGGAACCCTTTTTGTCGCGCTCCGTCCGTCCCCTGGTGAAGCGCTATGGAAACCGACTTGAAGAGCTGCAAAAAGCAGTCAGCCGTTTCGATTTTCAACCTGCTGGAATTGGCGATTTCAGCGCGCGAATTCATGGGCTTGGCTGCTTATATGTCACGCTGGTTTATCGTCTCGGAGATGACGAGTTTCCTGCGGAAGCGGAAGTGTTTTTTAATGCACCTGTTCAACGCGCTTTTTGTGCAGAAGATGCTGTTGTGCTTGCCAGTCGAATCTGTTTTGGATTACTTTAAGGGATCTTATGGAACTCATCGTGATTAGTGGTTTTTTAGGCAGCGGAAAAACATCGTTGTTACTGTTGTTGGCCAAGGCCTTCGTCGCAGAGGGGCGGAAGGTTGCGATTGTTGAAAACGAGGTGGGTCAAAACGGAATCGATGGTGATATGCTTAAGGCCGAAGGTCTGAATGTTCGCGAAATTTACTCGGGTTGTGTCTGTTGCAGTTTGCGTCATGATTTGATTCATACGCTGTTGGAATTAGAGCGTGAGGTCAAGCCAGATCTTGTTTTTCTGGAGCCCTCCGGAGTGGCTGGGCCCAAGCAGATTAAACATTGTCTATGCGGCTATGGTGGTGACATTGAGAAACAGACGTTTCTTGTGGTCGCTGATGCGAAGCGCCTGCCCGCCATCCATGATTTTTCAATGCCATTGATTCATGATGGACTTGAAATTGCCGACATCGTGGCTCTCAATAAAAGCGATCTGGTTTCTGCCCAGCAGTTGAATGATCTGGAAGCCCGGATCCGCAAAGTCAACCCAGTCGTGGAGCTTTTGTGTGTTTCTGCGACAACCGGGTTTCATGTGGATTATCTGATTGAAAAAATTAAGATGCGTGTTCCCGCAAAGTCAGAAGCTTCTCCCGCTGAACACGCAAAAGGAAATCTCCCGGATGCCGCGATCTTCGCTGCCTCGGCATCGCTTGATAACCCGGTCGCCCAAGCGGGTCAGCGGGTCAAAGAAATGCTTCAGAACTTAAGCGCACAGCTGAAAGCGGAAAAAGGGGTGCTGATCGGACATATCAAGGCTATTCTAAAAACAGAGCCCACGGGTTACCTAGTCTTCAGTGTGACAGCGGCAGATGAACCCGCGACTGAAAAAGGCCGTTTGCCGCAGGAACGGATAACCCATCTGGAGCTTACGGTGAATGCTATTGTATATGGTATTGAAGAGGCCTTCTTTTCTGCCCTTTGCCAGAAGCGTTTTCAGGCTTTGAGCCAGTCACTCTCAGGAGGTCGCTGATGGCACATTGTCCGGGACAGGATATGCATTATTGGAAACCGGAGGACATTTTTGATGTCTGTTGCCCGCATTGCGGCACCTCTATCGAATTCTGGAAAGACGAACCGTCTCGTGTTTGCAGCAGTTGTAAGAAAGAGGTGAGCAATCCGCGCATTAATCTAGGGTGCGCTAAATGGTGCGCCTTCGGCGATCAATGCCTAAAACATTAATCCGCGAAATGGAGAATAAACGATCCCTTGTGCCACGTCGAATGTTATCCGGCATGACGACCCTGTAAAAGATTTGCCACGATGTTGCGAAGGTCGTTTGCGGTATAGGGTTTGGCGATCGTACCTTTAAATCCGTATGCGGCGGGGTTGGCCATTACGGGATTATTTGCGTACCCACTGGAGACAATGGCTTGAACGTGAGGATCGAGCACCAGAAGGTTTTTGATCACTTCTTCTCCGCCGAGCTCGCCGGGGATCGTGAGATCTAAGATCACCAGATCAAACGGCGCGTTAGACGCGAGTGCTTGTTTATAGCGCGTGATGGTTTCCTGTCCGTTCAGTGTAGTTTCGATCGCGTATCCGCAGGACGTGAGTATTCTCGTGATAATGGTGCGGACACTTTTTTCGTCATCCATGACAAGGATTTTGGCGGGTCGATTCGAAAGCGAGTTCTCTGTAATGGCTGGTGTAACGCTCATCGGCACCGAGGAGGTGGTGGCGGGCAGATAGAAGGTAAAGACGGTGCCTTGACCCACCTTCGACACAACACCGATGTGGCCACCATGTTTGGTTATAATGGACCAGACCGTGGTTAGTCCCAACCCACTATTTTTCTTTTTAGTAGAGAAATAAGGATCGTAAATGTGCTTGAGTATCTCTGGGGCTATGCCTCTTCCTTCGTCTTTTATAATGACTTTCACGTATTTGCCGGGAGGGATAACGATAGCGGTGTTCTCCTCGAGGGTGGCATTTTCCAGCGTGATATGCAATTCACCTCCTTGGGTCATGGCTTGCTTGGCATTGATCACGAGATTGGAAATGACTTGCTGAATCTGTCCCTTGTCAGCATTGACCGGCCACAGATCGGAGGCCGAATGGTAAATAAGTTTTACGTTACTGCCGGAAAGATCAAAGCGTGCGGCCTCTTCGATCAAGGGGCTTAGATCGAACGTTTCTTTCATAGGCGCTCCGCCCTTGGCGAAGGTCAACAACTGCTTGGTCAGCTGTATGGCGCGGGTCATAGATTTCTCGGCTTCTTCAAGGAACACGTAACTAGGATGTTCATTGGACAAATCCTCTTTGGCAAAGGAAATGTTTCCGTACAACCCCTGAAGGATGTTGTTAAAGTCATGTGCAATTCCACCCGCCAAGGCACCAATACTTTGGAGTTTGTCGATTTTCTGAAGTTCCGCTTCCGCATGTTTACGTGCGGTAATATCGCGAAAATACCATATTCTGCCATGTAATTTATTGTTGGCACTGATTAAAGGCGCGGAGTATCTGTCAAAACAGCGTCCATCGACAAATTCTATTTCATCGCTACTCTTTTTGTCTTTATGTTCGTAAAGATATGCGACTTTTTGCTTGAATTCCACTGGATCCTTCACTTGCTTCAAAACGTATTCCAGCATCACTTGATCGTCTTTGGTATCCAGGATACTTTGAGGAATATTCCATATTTCAACGAAACGCTTGTTGAAAAGGAGAGTATGGCCCTGGGTGTCCACCGCCAAGATGCCGTCAATGGATGCTTCCGACTGAGCTTCCAGGAGGACCGTTTTTAATAGGATCGATTCCTCGGCCAGCTTGTGCTCGGTAATATCAATCGCAACACCGCACATGGCGATCAGCTTGCCGGCATTGTCATAGACGGGAAAGTCTCGATCGAAAATCCAACGTACGGAGCCATCTGGGCGAATGATTCGGTATTCGATATTGCGTTTTTCCACAGTGGAATTCTGTAAAGCCGTGATGATCAGATGCCGGTCTTCGGGATGGACGGTTTCTATAAAGGGGTTCGGCTGTTGGTAAAGTCTCTCGCAGGGTAACCCCCATATTTTTTCAAACGCAGGGCTCACGTAAATAATTCGGTCAATGGTGGGCGTACCGATCCAAAAGACGTCTTGAATGTTTTCGGCTAAGAGACGAAACTTAGCTTCGCTCTCCCGCAAATCAACGGTTAATTTTTCCGCTATCTGCTGCGCTGTGTCACGGGTACTCAAAAGAATCCGGATGAGCATAAAGAGGAGCAACGAAATGAGGATGCCGCCGCCCAGCGTCAGCCATATTGGGACATAGCCCGCTGTAAAGAATCCGCTCCCGGTTTGGGTAAAGCACAAGATCCAACGACGACCATTGAAATTAAGCGGAATCTGAAGCGTGGAGCGCACACCCGGCAACAAACTCTGATTCTCGCCAAGGTGACAACCATAGAGCAGTTTTTTGGACGCAGGCTGCTCGCCATCAAAGATTTTGAAATGCAGTTGCTGTGCTTTCTCCAGGTTGCGCGGACCCAATAGTCCCTGAATCATGTCGTTCATCCGGTAGGGACTGAAAACCCAACCATAGAGTGCGGAACGGCGGTGCTCAACCGAATCTGTAGGCATACCTTTGCGGTAAACGGGAACATACATCAAGAGACCGATTTGAACATCCTTGTTGGTTTCTTGAACCAAAACAACAGGGTTGGAAAGAACTGGAGAATTCGTATCCCGCGCCTGTTCCATGGCTTTCCGCCGTACGGGATCAGAGAACATGTCATACCCAAAGGATCGCAGGTTTCGATCGGCAAAAGGTTCAAGGTAGATAGCAGAGGAGTAACATTCCCGATCACCCGACGGGAAGACGTTGTATTCTGGGAAACCTTCGCTGCGGATCTTCTGGATGTGCTGGGTCAGTTCGGTGTGCGGGATCAGAAGCGCAAATCCAATACCCTGAATACCGGGGAATTGTTGTTCGACCTGATGGGATTGGATAAAAGAATGCCAGTTTTCACGCGTGATGGTATCGGAGGCATTAAATAACGCCACGCAACTTTGTAAGATGAAGGCATAGTCATCCATCTTATCTTTAATGACCGTATGAATGTCCTCAGAGCGGCACAAAAATTCATGGTCGGCACTCGCATTCACACTTGATGCCATGTGCCAGGTAACTGCGGCCGTCATCAGCAAAGCGATCATCAATACGAACCAAGAGGCAATCGACCATTTCTTATGCACAGACTTTGTGATATACGATGAAAAACCCCTAACGCCATCGGGGTCATCATTAAGATAAGGTAAAATGCTCATGATACTTCCTGCTTGTGAATCTCAAAAGTTAACACATGAATAATTATCTAAAAGCACTCAGATTAGTATACATGTTTCGCCTATATTTAGTCAATCCGCTTTTTTTTTGGTGTCGAGGTGAAATCAAAAGTGGACTGTGTGTAGTTGTCAAAGCTGGACTGTGTCTTCTAACAAGGAGGGCTGGGGACCCGGAGCGTCCGGAGGACGTTCCGGGAGCCCGACGCAGTTTCGCCCCCGAGGGGGCCCGCCGAAAAAAAATGGTGTATACTCGGCGGATGAAAATACAACTTATCCACAGGCTGGGGACGCCTCATATCCGTCATGTCCTCGAGCTGTTCAACGGCGGACGGCTGACGACGGAACAGGCGGCCGTAGAACTGGGCATCAGCAGGAGTCAGCTCTTCATCATCAGGAAACAATATCTTAGTGCTCTATTGCGGGGCAACGGGGACATATGGATGCCTGGCTCTTCGGGTGGCGCCCACCATCCGCCTTGGCCGGAGGATGCCGTCAGCTTCCTGCGGAAGGTCCTCACACCGCCGTCGCCTTACTCTTACGCCTTCGCGGCATCTGAGATGGAGCGGTTGCACAGCTTCCACGCGGACAGGGCGCAGGTGCGCCTCTGGGCGATGAGGAACAACATCGCCCATCCTGCTCCTCCGTGCAGGCCGTCCTGCCATTGCCGCAGGTGGCAGCGTTCCGCTATCGGCGAGTTGTGGCAACTCGACGCCACGCCGTTCAACTGGTTCGGCCCTTCGTATCCTTCCCTTCCGATGCTCAACATGCTCGATGACTGCAGCCGCCTGCAAGTCGGGGGAGTCATCTACCGGCGGGAAAACCTCGGAGCCTACATCCACTTCCTCTCCGCGTCGTTCGAACGGCACGGGCTGCCGCTGCAGATCTATGTGGATCAGGCGAGCTTCTTCAACTCGGGCACGGAGACGGGGGAGACCCAGCTCCAGAACAGGCTCAAGTTCTACGACATATCCTTCATCCTTGCGAACTCCCCGCAGTCCAAAGGCAAGATCGAGCGTGTGCACCAAGTCTGGCAGGACAGGCTGCTGGCCTACTTCCTTAAGAACGGAGTGCCGGAGATGCTGGAGGAGTCTAACGTGCAAGTGGCGGACCTGATCGCCTGGCGTAATAACCATGAGGTCCACAGTGAGATCGGCATGCGAGCCGCAGAGGCATGGGAAAAGGCACTCGCCGAAGGAAGGAGCAAGCTGCGGCCCAAGCCGCAATGCCCGTGGTGGAACTATATCTGGTCTTCCATGAGCAAGCTTCAGGTGGGGCCGCGGGGCCGCGTCTCTATCGGCCTCGACCAGGTCAGCGTGCAGGAAAAATCAGGAAGGCGGGTCGTGCTCTGCGAACATGTCGACGGGACCATCTCTGTCCTTGCCGACATCCCCAGGAAGGACACCTTCCCGAAGGTATTATTCACCAACCGTCCTTGATAAAAAGTGTCTGTACAGTCCACTTTTGAAAACTACACGGGAGGAAACAATCAAAAGTGGACTGTCATCCGCAAGAAGGCACTTCAAAACATCAATGAAATCAAGGTTGCCGGTTTTTCGGGAGAGTCCACTTTTGAAAACTACACCAGTCCACTTTTGAAAACTACCCGACATCCGCTTTTTTTTTGGTCCGCTTTTTTTTTGCTTTTTTTTTCACGGCTTTTCCTTTTAGAATCATCTTGAATTTTCTGAACAAATCAAGTAAAGCAAGTGATTGCAGACCCTGATTTTCCCACGGAACACACGGATCTTCACGGAAAACAACTCAAATTATAACTTCTGTGTTGTTCCGTGTGTTCCGTGGGCATAACAAAGCGTATCTATAGCTGCATTGCCAAAATTGGCGCAAAAGAAAAAGCCGTGCTTTTTTTGGTGTGTATCTGCGTAGGGGTGCGATTGCAAATTGTTGATGTCGGAGGTCGAAAGTCAGAGGTCGTGCATTGCACATCAAGTAGGAAGTAGCAGGCAGGGGAGGAGAAAAGAGTCAATAAAACAGGGATGCGTCTCGGAAGTTCTTGTTGTTGGCATCAAGATCGGATATTATTTTCTCACACATTATAATGTGTGAGAAAGAGACAGACAGAAATGAATGGAATTTTGACACCCTCGCTGTGGAGAAGTTGCCGTGTTCTTGCTAACAGAAATCGCCTCAGGTTAATCAAGGCGATGATCGGACGAGAGTTTCTGACAGTTGAAGCATTAATGGATGTCTGCAAAATGAAACAAAGTGCGTGCAGCCAAAATCTCAGATTAATCAATTCGAGAGGTCTTACATTGGTGAGCCGTCAAGGTCGCTGGGTGCGTTATGGCTTAGGAGCAGATCCGAAAGTGCAACAGGCAAAACCTCTTCTTATTGCAGTAGTAGAGGCTCTTCGTAAATGTAAAACGGACAAAGATGTTGATTCCGTGATATATGGCTTGACTGCGTTTACTCATCCACGACGGATTACGTTGCTTCGGGTAATTAATGAAGTCAAGGTAGCTGAGATGACGGAATTACAAATTCGCTGCGGAATATCGTTGCCCGCACTTTATCGGCAGGTGGACAAATTAGAACGACGCGGTATTGTTCAGGTCAATCACGACGGCGTTTCTTTACTCCGCCCCAAAGATAAATTGCTTCATGCTCTTATTGCACTTGTCTTGGAAGGTGAGATTTCTCACACATTATAATGTGTGAGAAACTAGAAAAAGTCAGTCATCGAAAGGGATAAATAAAATGGGAACAAAAGAAAGTATAGGGTTATGAGAAAATGGTTAGTCTGTTGGATGTATGTGTGCGCAAGTGTGTGTCATGGCTATCTGCCGTCCGTTGATCAGCAAGAGAAGATGACGCTGAGCATCTCGGATTTCCCGGACACCAGTGACAAGGAGGGCGTCAAGTTGCGCAAGGTGCCAGCGGAGAACCCCATGGAGTTTACCGTCACCGTGAAGAATGACCGGACCGAGAAGATCAAGGGCGTCCTGCACGTCTGGCTGAACGACGACTGGAAGGTCGAGGGCAACGATACGCTCGAAGTCCTGATAGATTCCGGGCAGCAGCGGGTCCTCACTTTTAAAGCCATCGCTTCTCCGCGTGCGCTCTCTGCCTTGTATCCTGTCCATGCCCGGATGACAATAAAGTTGGAGGGCGAGGAGGTCGTCCTTCATCCTGTCGCGCTCTTTGAAGCGCAGGTGAACAAGGAGAAGGCTCATGCGGGTTCTCCTTTGCAGGAGCTGATTGCGCGCGATGGCTTGTCGCGTCTGGATGCGCTGGCCGGCCGTACGTTTTATCGCCAGAAGGAGAAGACTGTTGAGTTAGGAGTCTATTATTCCAATAGCGATCTGGCCAGCGGAACCCATCATTCGCGCGGTATTCAAACGCGGGGCGGCATTCCTCGCATGGGATTTAATATGCATCCACCCTATCGGAATGGGCCTGGTGTTGTGTGGACCGATTATAAGGTCTCGCTCCCGGCGAATAAGCCCGCGTTGCTTGCGTTCCATACCGCCATTCGTGAGTCGGCTCCCTCTGAGCCGAAGAGTGACGGTGTCGAATTTAAGGTGGTTGTGGTGGACGCGTCGGGCGTTGAGCGCGAAGTGTTCACCCGCTTCAGCGATGCGAAGAGCTGGGAAGCGGCGCGGGTTGATCTCAGCGCCTACGCTGGTCAACGCGTGACCCTGCGTATCTGGTCAGGACCTGGTCCGAAGAACAATACAACCTGCGACTCCTGCTTCTGGGGCGATATCGTGCTCATCGTGGGCACGTTGCCCAAGCTACCCACGGAAGCACAATGGCAGACGCGCGAACAGGCGGCTGTTGCGCGTGCCAAACAGGTTCTGGCCCAAAAACGCGCGACCGGTAAGGGTGTCTTCCTGTTGCAGGTTAATGATCAGGCCTTTGGTGCTGCGCTAGAACTGGGCGAGCAAGGGATCACCGATGGCGTGTTGGCCTTTTCTGACGGAACGCGCGCCTTGACCTATCGCGGGTTTCAGTGCGAGGTGGATGGGTTAAACGTGGGGGGTGTCGAGAATGGCCAGCCCGTGTTGCAGGTGAAGAATACAAAAACACGGGGCGGAGCAGAAGAGGTTTTGCATGAGGTGTCGCGTCCCTCCGGTATGTTGACGGTGCGGACGAAGCTGAGCGTCGAGCAAGGTGTTTTGAAGATCGCCTGGGATATGCCGGGTACAAAACGGGATCACCGCGGAACGCCGCGTTTTACGCGCTTGGCTCTGGGACCCTGCAATGAAAAGGTCTGGCGTGTCTATGCGGGCTTCGGCAACGTGATTGAAAATCCGGGCCCCTTTAAACTGCAGAGCGGCGGCTTTGGACTGAGCACGCGGCATGTGGGCGCGGATTATCCGAATGGCTTGAGCCTCGTCCAGGCTTGCGATGTCTTTCCGGATGGCGCAGTCTATGTGCCGGAGACCAAGCGCTTCTCCTTGGAGACGTTGCATGACGCGACGTTCATGTTGATCCCGTCGGCCAAGGGCGCCTTTGATGCTGCTCGCGTGTATAGCGCCAGATCCGGCTTTAAGAAGGGCAAGGGCGTGGATTCCATCCTGGGACGTATGTGTCTCGATCAATGGGGAGGCGATTATAAAGTCGCAGCAGAGGATTTAAAACAGGCCGGACGTTACGGACTGAACGATTCCGTTTTTGTGAAGCATTCTTGGCAACGCTGGGGCTATGATTACCGGCTTCCGGAAATATATCCGCCGATGAATGGACTTGAATCCTTCCAGGCTATGCGGGAAGCCGCCCGCCAGGCCGGCATCCTTTTCGTTCCGCACGATAACTATATCGACTTTTATCCGGATGCTGAAAAATTCAGTTACGACCAGATCTACTTTTCCGCTGACGGCAAACCTGTGAGAGCTTGGTACAACGAGGGGGCTCGCGCGTTGAGTTACAAGTGGATACCGCATGGCTTCCGTCCGTGGATGGAGTCGAATCTGAAGCTGATGCATGACGGATTTAATCCCGACGGAATCTTTATCGACGTTTTCACGGCTGTTCCGCCCGTTGATTACTATGATCGCGCTGGAACATTTTATCCGCGCATGCGCACCGTGAAAGAGTGGGCAGGGGCCTTTGTTACGTGCCGAGAACGGTTGCGCAAGGATGGACCGATGATTAGCGAAGCTGGCACGGATGCCTTAATCGGTTCGGTCGATGCAGGGGAATCCGACCACTTTGGCGCGGACCGCTGGATGAACGGATACGGCGATTTTGAACGCACGCCCTGGCATGACATGGCGACACACGGAAAAATGGTTTTGCTGGCTGGCGGGTTGGGTCCGCGGTATGCCGCACGGGACTGGGAGGACCATAGCGGCAACCCCCTTCATGGATATGGTTCGGATGACTATCTCTCCAACACCGTGATGGGCGGACGCAATCCCATGTGCGACGGCCCCTTCTCGCGCCGCTCGGTCATGACCTATTGGCTCCTGCATGACGTGTGTGCCGTGCTGGCGCGTGAGACCTTTGAGTCCCATGCCTTCGGCAAGACCATTCATCAGCAGCAGACCGTGTTCAGCAACAATGCGAAGGTGTGGGTTAATCGCGGTAGCAATCAAGTTTGGACTGTCGCGGATGGCAAGGACTTGCCACAATACGGATTCTATGTTGAAACGCCTCGCGCAAAGGCTGGTGTGTTCTTGCTTGACGGACAACGTGTCGGATTTGCACAGTCCGAAAAGGCGCTTTTTGTCGATGCCCGTCCGCGCAGCAACGCGATACGTAAGGTCAAGATAGAGTCCTATGCCAAAGAGGGCAAGTATGTCGGTAACGGAACCTTTGACGTGACGTTACATTTCAAGGTGTTGGAGCCGATCTCCGATTACCGGCCCTTTGTGCATATTTGCAATCCTGCAGTGAAGACGAGCGATAACATTGTGTTCCAGGCGAGTATTCCCGTGGATGTGAAACGGTTTGCCGCGTCGGGCGAATGGGATGTTGTTGTGCCTGTGCGTTTCCCGCAAGATGTGGGCACTGGTATGTATACAGTGCGTTACGGATTCTACCATCCTGGAAATGGCGACCGCCTGGCCATAGGTGAAGGTCCTGCGGATCCGAACCATCGCATCATGGGCGGCGAACTCTATGTCGCAAAAGGCGCGAAAGAATTTTCCGGGGGCCGCTATGTGAAGGAAGACGGACTGGCGATGGAACGTGCTCAACAATTGAACGTTGAGGGACGGCTGCTTGACTTCGGCGACCTCTCCACGGACGGCGCATTCCGTCTGGTTAGAGAAGGGAACAGTGCATGGTTGCTCATGCCCTTGCCCGGCAGCAAAGCTTTCAACGCCAACATCTCCTTGACATATCTGGCTTCCGCCTACGCGAAGATCAAGAGTGTCGAAATGGTTGAACCCTTTTATACTGGGTCCAAACCCCCAGACTGGTCACTCGACGGCGCGACCTTCCGCATGGCCTGCGACGCAAAATCCTTCGCCTATCGGATTATGATTGAATAAGAACAAGTCCAGAATTGACATTGGACATTAATTAT
>SERZ01000448.1_pt1 | contig 27856 bp, 25 predicted proteins | sample 3171461 | NCBI WGS metagenome assembly SERZ01 (sample SAMN06051861, study PRJNA518727) | freshwater metagenome | biome: subpolar coniferous forest; feature: holomictic lake; material: water; isolation source: holomictic Lake 227, 6 m depth | place: Canada: near Kenora, Ontario | collected... | reverse complement strand
TGACTTATTTTTGGAAATGACTGAAACCGGCGTTATCAATAAGACTGCATTGGTCTTTGGTCAGATGGATGAGCCACCTGGCACGCGTCTTCGTGTTGCACTCTCTGCGCTAACAATGGCTGAGTACTTCCGCGATGTTCAAAAGCAAGATGTGCTTTTATTCATCGACAACATTTTCCGTTTCACTCAGGCAGGTTCAGAGGTTTCAACACTTCTTGGCCGTATGCCATCTGCCGTGGGTTATCAGCCAACTTTGGCCGATGAGATGGGCCAATTGCAGGAGCGCATTACGTCAACACGTGGTCACTCAATTACATCTATGCAGGCGATTTATGTTCCTGCAGATGACATTACCGACCCGGCCCCACACACAACTTTTGCGCACTTAGATGCGACAACAGTTCTATCTCGTCCAATTTCAGAGCTTGGAATTTATCCTGCAGTGGATCCTCTGGATTCATCGTCGCGTATTCTCGATCCTCGCTATATCGGTGAGCACCACTTCCGTGTTGCTAACCGCATTAAGCAGATCTTGCAGCGTTACAAGGATCTCCAGGACATCATCGCAATCTTGGGAATCGATGAGCTATCTGAAGATGACCGCATTTTGGTTGGTCGCGCACGCCGCATTCAGCGCTTCTTGTCACAAAATACTTTCGTGGCCAAGGTCTTCACTGGTCTAGAAGGTTCATTTGTGCCAGTTACTGAAACAATCTCTGCATTCGAAGCTCTTGCCGATGGAAAGTACGATCACATTCCAGAGCAGGCATTCTTTATGTGCGGTGGATTAGAAGATGTAGAGCGCAAGGCCGCCGAACTAGCAGCGAGTGTTGGAAAGTAATTTCACATGACACTTAACGTCGAATTAGTATCGCCAACCGAGCGCGTGTGGTCAGGGGAGGCAACTTCAGTCTCTGCTCGCACTATCGATGGCGATCTCGGCATTTTGACCGGGCACACACCTTTATTTGGTGTCCTAGTCGACGGAAAAGTAAGTATTACTGGTGTTGATGGAAGCACCTCTGACTTCAACGTCAGTGGTGGCTTCTTATCAGTTTCAAACAATCGAGTGTCAATTCTCTCTGAAACGGTCAGTAGCTAACCTACTTTAAGTGGTGCTCAGTTTCGATAATTCGCACGGTTTTTGATTTTCCACGCATGACAATTGACTGGCTAACGGCACCGAAACTTGTGTAACGAATACCTTTAATAAGCTCGCCATCAGTTACGCCGGTGGCCGCAAGAAAAACATCATCGGAGTTAACTAAATCTTTAGTATGTAAAACTGGACCAGAGGCTTTTCCATCGATGTGCAACTGACCTTGGATTGAGCCCCCTAAGCAAATCATTGCCGCTGCAGTAATTACGCCTTCAGGTGTCCCTCCGACTCCCATCAATAAATCGATGCCAGTATTAGGACGCGCAGTTTCAATTGCAGCTGCGACATCTCCATCTTGAATTAAACGGATGCGAGCACCTGCAGCGCGAATCTCACTTATCAACGCTTCATGGCGTGGTCGATTCAGGACTACTACAGTGATGTCACTTACCGGTAAATTCTTAGCTTTAGCAACGGCTTTGATATTGGCTTCAGTAGAGGCCAAAATATTGATTACACCCGCAGCCTCTGGTCCGGTCACAATTTTATTCATATAAAAGGAGGTCTTTGGGTCATACATAGTTCCGCGAGGTGCGAGTGCAATTACAGAAATTGCACCGCCCATTCCATTTGCTGTCAGTGATGTTCCATCTATTGGATCAACTGCAACGTCGCATGCAGGCCCCTCCTGATTACCAACATGTTCACCATTGTGCAACATTGGTGCTTCATCCTTTTCGCCTTCACCAATAACAACTATTCCGCTCATATCGACCGTGTTAATCATTTCGCGCATCGCCTCAACTGCAGCTTTGTCGGCTAAATTTTTCTCTCCTCGTCCCACCCAAGGCGCAGCAGCCATCGCTGCCGTTTCGGTAACACGGATTAACTCAAGAGCTAAGTTGCGATCTGGGACTGGAGGCATTATTCACGGCTCACTTTCGCACCTAGGGAACAGAGTTGTTCGGCAAAGTTAGGGTACCCACGATCAACGTGGAAAGCACCATCTATCGTAGTTTCACCCTCACTCACAAGGGCTGCCAGGATTAATCCCGCTCCAGCACGTATATCGGTCGCTTCAACTGGGGCTCCTGAGAGCTCTGGTACACCATCGATGGATGCGTGATGACCATCAACTGCAACTTGAGCACCTAGCCGAATGAGTTCGTTAACAAACATGAAACGCGATTCAAAAACATTTTCAGTAACTAATGAGTTGCCTTCTGCAATCGCATTGAGCGCAATAACCATTGGCAGTAAATCGGTGGGAAATCCGGGGTAGGGCAGCGTTGCTACATCAATGGCTTGTGGGCGTGAATCCATTCGCACGCGAACCCCATCGGCAGTTGTCGTAACAATCGCACCAGCAGATGCTAGCTTTTCTAAAGGCAGTTCAAGATCTTGAGAACGAGCTCCATGAATCGTGATATCTCCTTGGGTCATTACTGCAGCAAATGCCCACGTTCCAGTAATAATGCGATCGGGGATGGTGGCGTGTGAAGCTGGATTCAATTTTTTGACACCCGTGATTGTAATCAACGGTGATCCGAGGCCGGCAATCTGCGCCCCCATTGCAACGAGAAACTCACCGAGATCAACTAGATCAGGCTCCCGAGCGGCATTATCAATAATAGTTTGACCCTTAGCTAAAACAGCCGCGGTCATAATATTTTCAGTTGCACCGACGCTTGGAAAATCTAACTCGACGCGAGTGCCGATTAACCCATTCGGCGCTTCGGCAATGACGTAACCATGTTCGATATGGGCTTTAGCGCCTAGGGATTCAAGGCCCTTAATATGAAAATCTAAACCACGTGAACCAATTGCATCTCCACCCGGGAGAGCCACCTCAGCCTTTCCAATACGTGCAACTAGAGGGCCTAAAACATTTATCGATGCGCGCATTTTACGAACGAGGTCGTAATCAGCTCGGTGACCAAGAACCTCTGGAACATCGATAGTTAAAATATCTTTGGAATGTACGACTGTGCACCCTAAACGCGTCAAGAGCTCGGCCATGATTTCAACATCGGCAATTTCTGGAACGTTTGTAATAGTTGACTTACCCACGGCCAAGAGAGAGGCGGCCATTAGTTTAAGGACTGAGTTCTTAGCACCGGTAACGCTGACTTCACCACGTAGACGGGCTCCGCCAGTAACGCGGAAACGATCCAGAGATGCCATGCCCGCAGTCTACTTATAGGCTAGGGGCATGGTTAATTTGACGCGTATTTATACCAAGACCGGCGATGACGGTACGACTTCTCTCGGAGACATGAGTCGAACATCAAAGAATGACCCGCGCCTTGAGGCATATGCCACAGTAGATGAAGCTAACTCCTCAATTGGCGTGGTGCTGTCAACTGATGAATTGAGTGACGATGTTCGCGCGCTTTTAGTTCGAATTCAAAATGATTTATTTGATGTAGGTGCTGACTTATGTACCCCGGTTGTAGATTCACCTGCTTTTGAACCGTTGCGAGTTTTGGAGTCACAGATTACATATTTAGAAACTCAAATTGATAAATACAATGGTGAACTAGAATCTCTTCGCTCTTTTGTTTTACCTTCTGGAACTCCCGCAGCTGCTCATTTGCACGTAGCACGTACGGTTGTACGCCGTGCTGAACGTTGCACGTGGGCTGCCATACACGCCTTTGGCGGAGGAGTAAGTCCGATAACTGCCAAGTACTTAAATCGATGTTCCGATCTTCTTTTCGTTTTGGCGCGTCATGCAAATAAAGAAATTGGTGACCAACTCTGGGTACCTGGAGCCAATCGTTAATTATTGACGACAGTATACGAAGAAGTTGGTAGTTTTATTGTCGTAGCGTCGTGGTGACAATTTGCAGAAACCCCGGAAACTACATGATGAAGCTCAATGGGTTCCTGACTTATCAGCAAAATCGTAATAATCGTTTTAGGTGCTGTTCCTGCAGCCAACATATTGATTAGTCCAAAGTTGCGAATTGTTTTATCATCGGCTGACGTTTGACCCACAACATTGGCGCTAATTTCCCACCAAGTACAACCATTTGTGGATGCTAACTGAACGGCGCCACAAGTGAATTTCTCGCAAATTCGAACTCCGTCTACAACTTGCGCTAACTGCCGCGTCAGAGACACGTTATTAGACACCGTGCTCACCAACTCTTTAGCGGTTGGAATTTTGGCAAAGACTTCACCATTAGATTTAAATCCAGCTGGCGGCCACTTCGGCGAAGGCGATGGAGTTACTGTTTTCTTCTTGACAACAGGTTTCTTTACCGGGGTCGCTTTCTTAGTTGTAGTTGCTTTGGGTGTGGGGGTGGGCGATTTAGTAGCGCTATAAGCGACTGGAGTTACCAAAGTAGTCACTAGAACCATCGCTAGAAAGCGTTTAATCACGATCCCACTTAAATTTACGAACTGAAAAGTAAATCCCGATTGCTAGCCACATCATAAGTACGATGAAAGTACGGCCATTTTCCCAGGACTTTGCTACTTCTTGCGTTGCAAATGAGTCAGGTAAGAAAACCGATCGCATTCCTTGGGTTAACCACTTTAAGGGAAAGATTGCTGCAACTTGCTGCATCCATGCTGGTAGTTGCGTGAAAATAAAGAAAACGCCACTAAAGAACTGCAAAATAATTACGATTGGTGAAACAACGGCGGATGCACCACGACCACTTTTTGGAACAATTGAAAATGCAATTCCAAGAGCGGTCGAGCATGCGCTACCAAGAAGGACTAACCAAGCGAAAGTCAGCCATTTGCTCGCATCAGTCGGCATATGAACGCCAAAGAAAATTACGCCAAAGCCAAAGAGCATAAGTATTTGAATCACCATGCTGACAGAGACCAATATAGCTTTACCGATGAAATAACTCGATGCTGGCATCGGTGTTCCACGCAAACGTTTAAGTGCTCCGAAGTCACGCTCGAGCGGAATGGTGATAGCTAGAGCTTGAAAACCAGTATTTACAAGACCTGATGCAATCATTCCAGCCACAAAATATTGAGAGAAAGTTACGCCCGGAGCAATCGTATCTTTAAATACCGAACCAAAAATTACGAGGAGGATGACTGGAAATAAAAGCGTAAAGACCACCGACTCGCGTTGGCGCGCGAACTGACGAATCTCCAACCCTCCACGACGAAGGCCGAGTGAGAGCGCGCTCGGTATCTTATTCATGAGGTACACCAATCATCTTTAAGTAAATATCTTCAAGTGAGAGGCGAGTGATCGTAAGTTCGGGGATCTCGCCGTTGAAAGATGTGGTCAGTTGGCCAACTAGCGCAGTCGGGTTATCGGTAGCTTCTGACTTAATTTCATCGCCATCGCGCCAAGTAACCATGGCCTTGGAAGTTGATCGCCCGCCTAGCTCGGCAGGGGTTGCAACTTCAACGATACTGCCAGCATTAATTACTCCAACGCGATCGGCAAGAGCTTCAGCCTCATCTAAGTAGTGGGTGGTGAGGAGAATTGTCGTTCCATCGCCGCGCAGTTTCTCAATCAAAGCCCAAAAGTTACGGCGGGCTTGTGGATCAAAACCAGTAGTCGGCTCATCCAGAAAGAGTAGTTCGGGATTACCGATGATTCCCAAAGCAACATCTAAGCGTCGACGCTGCCCTCCCGATAATTTTCGAATCAGAGAGTTTGTCTTGTCATCTAAACCAACTGAGTTAATAACTTCGTCAACTTCGCGCGGGTTGGAGTAATAACCACTGAAGTGTTGAATTGTCTCAACCACCGTTAAATCGCCCGAATCTGAGGTCGCTTGCAGCACAATTCCAATTCGGTCGCGCCATTGGCGTGCCTCTTGACCATCAAGGCGCGGATCAAAACCTAGGACCGAAACATCACCGCTATCGCGCGACCTAAAGCCTTCAAGAATTTCTACCGTCGTTGTTTTGCCTGCGCCGTTTGGACCAAGTAAGGCAAAGATTTCGCCCTGAGCAATTGTTAGGTCAATTCCTTGGACGGCATGGATATCACCGTAGCTCTTCGTCAGAGCTTTGACCTCGATTGCGTTCATGTGGTGATACTACCATGCCAACTACTGTGAGAAAATATGGCCATGAGCCCGCGCAGAAACTACCCCAAGAACAAGCGGCCAAAATCTGAAGATCGCGATATCGCCACGTCGAATCAAACTTTTGAAGAACATCATGAGGGGCTCTATACCGTTCGTAAATTAACGGGCTCCGCTTCAACAAAACCTTATAGGTGCCCAGGTTGTGACCAAATGATTCCAATGGCAACTCCTCACATAGTTGCGTGGCTAGAAGATGATGAAGAGAGCCGCCGACATTGGCATAGTGCATGTTGGGCGAAGAAGAATAACCGCCGACCTAATACTGAGCGAACACGAAACGCGCCTAGATATTAACCGAGTCGGCCCTTTAATATTTTTATTAATTTAATAATTAAAGAATCATCGGCTGGACGTCGCCTAAAGCTTAAGAAATGGAGCGGCAGATGAAAGCGTGTTCGCACTACTGTGCGTGCAAATGTGTACTCCAACAAGCCTTCAGGGCCATGAACCCGACCCGAACCGCTATCTTTTACGCCCCCAAAGGGCACTGAGGAGATAGTGGCAAAAGCAAAGGTCGAATTAATTGCAACCATTCCACACTGTAGTTTTGATGCAATCTGCTTTCCCTTTCGCTTGGACCAGACATTGGCGCCAAGTCCATAACGCGAGGAATTAGATAGTTCAATTGCCTCACGCATTGAAGCAACGCGATTAATAATAATAATTGGACCGAAAGTCTCCTCACGCATTGCGATGGAATCCTCTGGGACGTCGATCAATACTACAGGTTGTATAAAAGGCGCCTTCACCGAAGTAGGTCCACCATAAACACAGGTTCCACCATCTGCAATAGCGGCTTTAATGTGGGATTGAACAACTTTTATTTGAGATGGCATTGTTGCCGGACCATAGTTTGCATCCCCCGCAGCGCCGGAGTGAATTGTAGAAGCAAGTTCAATTGCACGCGCAATGAATTCATCCGCTACTTTTTCATCTACATAAACGCGCTCTGCGCCGATACATGATTGACCAGCGTTGGCCATGGCAGACCACATGGTCGCATCAACGGCGCGTTTAATATCCGCATCCGCTGCCACAATGACTGGATCTTTTCCACCGCATTCAAGAACAACTGGCGTCATGACGCTTGCGCATTGGGCAGCTACTAACTTAGCTGTACGAGTTGAACCCGTGAATGAAATCTTATCTACGCCACTTGTACAAAGCGCGCCTCCAGTTTCACCTAGGCCGGTAATTGTTGTGAAGATATCGGCAAAAGGTGCAACTTCACTAAAACTCTCTTCAAGCCACATTCCGACACCAGGTGTGAATTCACTTGGCTTAAAGAGAACGGTATTGCCTGCAGCAAGTGCGTATGAAATCGAACCAACTGGAGTAAAAATCGGATAGTTCCATGGGCCAATTACACCTATGACGCCAAGCGGTGATCGTTCAACCGTGGCTGCCATGTTGGCCATTAATAATCCAGGGCGGCGATAAGACGTACGCATTATTGATTCTGCATGCCGCGCGGCCCAACCAATATGACTTACCGCGATGCCCACCTCAAGTCTGGCATCACTGAGAGGCTTTCCGGTTTCAAGTGATATTAAATGGGCGATCTCTTCAATACGATTAATAATTAATGAGCTCCACGCCAACAAAACTTGCTTTCGTCCGCCAAAACTCAAAGCTTGCCACTTGGTACTAGCGGTCCTTGCATGCTCTACAAGTACCGCAACTTCACTCTTATTCATCATTGGATATGTACCGATTACTTCACCAGTGGCGGGGTTATGCGAATTAAAGACGGGCCTGCGTTTAGTTGCCATGGTTTGAAGCGTACTGGTGCGTCGATACAATTTGTAGCATGAGCGAGATAATTAGACCCAGTACTCTCTTGCCGGCTCTACGTACCCCATTTCATGTTCGCACTAAAGACGGTGTGGAACTTATTGGCGAAGTTGCAGCTCCGCTTGCTGCTAGTCGGGGTGCGATTCTCTGCTTGCATCCTCTGCCAACGGCAGGTGGAATGATGGATAGCCATGTATTCAAGAAAGCGGCCAATAGATTGCCGGCGCTGGCTGACATTACGGTTGTGCGTTTTAACTCACGCGGAACAAGCAGCGAGGCTGGCAGCAGCACCGGGGAGTTCGATAATGGAGATTCAGAGGCACTGGATGTTCAAGCGATGCTTGAATACTGCTTCGATACTTTAAAACTTGAAAATGTATGGGTTCTTGGTTGGTCATTTGGAACTGATTTAGCGTTGCGCCACGCGAAAGACTCACGGCACAAGGGTTTAATTTTGTTGAGCCCGCCACTTCGCACTACTAACGAAGAAGATTTATTGTATTGGAATACCGACCCGCGTCCGATAATTGCCCTCGTTCCGGAGTTTGATGATTACTTAAAACCCGATCAAGCACGATTGCGCTTTGTTTGTGTTCCCAAGTTAACAATTATTGCCGTTGAAGGAGCTAAGCACTTATGGCTGGGGGAACCATTTGTCCATCGCGTGCTCTCGGAAATAAATTCAATTGTAACGGGCAGACCAGAACCTTTACCGTTGGAGTTCTAGGAAGCTTCCGCACGAGGAATGATGACCTCATCCATAATTAAAATAATTGATGCAGCAACTGGAACGGCAAGTAATCCGCCAATAAGGCCAAGTAAAGATGAGCCAATAAGGGCGGCGATAATAGTTACAGCGCCTGGTACTGACATTGTCTTCTTCATAATGCGCGGTGTGACAATGTAGTTTTCCACTTGAATATAAATGACATAACCTAGAAAAGCCACCACGCCAATTAGAACCGACTGGGTGAGCGCGATAACGGTCACAATTGCACAGCCAATCATGTGCCCAACTAGCGGGATAAGACCACAGACCAAAATAATCATTGCAATTGCAAAAGGTGATGGTAGGCCTAAAGTTAACGAGAGAATAAGAATAAAGATGCTACCCATTATCGAGATAATAATTTGACTTCCCACAAATGAACCAACGCGTCCAATAATGGCATCAGTTAACCGCCCTACGCGATCACGGCGACTTGCTGGTACAAGTGAGAGGCCCAGCTTTATGGCTTGAGGTAGAGAGGTGATGAAGTAGAGCGTCAAAATCAAAACCGTTAGAACCGAGAAAAAGCCCGAAAGAATGGATTTTCCAACTCCAAGGACGCCACCGAAAGTCGAAAAAAGCAGCGTTCCATTTGATGTTACGGACTTTAATTTCTCTTGCAAGGTGGAAATAATTCCGTATTGCACATCGAGTTTATGAATTGCCGCATTTTTAGTTAAATCATTTAGTAATCCAGGTGCCTTATTAATTAGTTGAGTGCCTTGGCTAACAACTGGAGGTGCCACAACTAAAGCAAAGAAGACAACAAATATGATGACCGATGCAAAAATGATTGCTACAGCCGAAGCGCGAGATAAGTTTCTACGGCGAAGAGCTTCAACTGCGGGGTTTAAACCTGTTGCAAGAAATAGAGCAATAAGAATCAATACAAATATCTGGCTAACGCTTGCCAGTGCGCGCATTAATACGATCGCGGTTAACACACCTAAAGTGGCTATAAAACCGAAATAAAATGGATGTGCTCTGTTGATGGGTTCACCAAGGGCTCCAAAGTCTGGAGCAAGCGTTGCCGGTTTAACTGTTCGCTGGGACGCCTTCTTTATTCGCGCTGAAATAGCCATGAATCTATTGTAAAGTGCACTGCAAGTGAATTGGTATCACGCAGTTCACATAATCGACACATTGATAGGCAAGAATAGGAACCATGGCACTGAAAATAACTGGTCTAGGCGATGAGATCGCTGCCGTTACTGGCCTGCCATGGCATTTAAACCTAGAAGAATGGCCTGAAGATCCAGTCCTGGCTGAAAAACGTGGTATTTCGCGCCATATCGTGCGCTTAGTTCGCGCAACTGATGATCCGGAATCTCAAGTGTATGCCGTGAAAGAGACGGTGGAAGAATTCGCCAATCGAGAATATAAAATTCTTCGCGAACTCAATCACTTGGGGGCTCCCTGCGTAGAACCAATTGCAGTTGTTGAAGGCCGTACCGATATTTCGGGCGAAGAATTACCTTGCGCAATTGTCACAAGATTTTTGCCGTACTCATTACCCTATCGAGTTCTCTTATCTGGCTCAGTTACAGCCCATGATGTTACGACGATGGCAAGCGCTCTTGCATTACTACTAGTACGAATGCATTTACTCGGTTTTTGGTGGGGCGATTGCTCGCTATCAAATACTTTATTTAGACGCGATGCCGAAGGTTTTGCCGCCTATCTTGTCGATGCCGAAACTGGCGAGTTTCAAAAGAGTTTAAGTGATGGGCAACGCGAACATGATTTAGATATTGCAATGTTTAATGTTGCCGCCGAGCTTGAGGATTTGTCTCTCTCGGGTGTTCTGTATCCCGGTATGGATCCAGTGCGCGCAGCTGAAGCCGTCATACGTCGCTATCGCCGTATTTGGACAGCGCTGAGGGATCGCCAATTATTAGATCCTAAAGATCGCCACGCAGTTGAACGTGCAATGCGTGCACTTCACGATTTAGGTTTTGCCGTTGAAGAGGTATCAATCACAATAGATGGCGACACTCAAATGCTTTCATTCCAACCTAAACTAGTTGCTGCCGGTTACCACAAGGCTCGCTTGCGCGAATTAATGGGATTGGACACGGAAGAGTTACAAGCAAAGCGTTTGCTAGCATCATTTGATCGCTATAGAGCACGTGAAGATCGCAGCGGCGCCTCGGTCACCGAGATGGCTAAAAAATGGTTCTTAGAAGTATTTGAACCAATCATTAACCGAGTTCCGGAAGAGATGCGTGGTCGTGTTGAACATGCTCAGATGTTCCATGAGATTCTTGAAAACCGTTGGTATCTTAGTGAGCAAAAAGGCTCAGATGTAGGTCTTGAGTTTGCTGCCGACAATTACATCAATGAAATACTCCCTTACAGGCGAGATTCAGGTGTTGATCTCATTACCGAGTAAGATTTCGGTGTGAGCAACCCTCCTAATTTTGCACAAGCTGTAGATCTGAGCTCGCTCGGCAAACCTAAAGCAACACCGGCCGGACCAATGCCAGGCATAGAAGTTACTGCCGCAAATTTAACGGCCGATTTTCTGCCGCTATCTAGCACTAAGCCCGTCATCGTTATTGCATGGTCTGCGAGGTCACCTGAATCGATGGAGATGGTCAATGTTCTCGGAGGGTTAGAAAAGAGCTATCAAGGAAGTTGGGCACTGGCTCGTTTAGATATCGATGCCGAACCTCAAGTGGCACAGGCACTTCAAACAAAAAACGTTCCTTACGCCGTCGCTCTAATTGGCGAACAGATGGTTCCACTCTTTGAGCAGAGCTATCCCGAAGCCCAAATTCGTTTAGTTCTAGATAAAGTTTTAACTCTGGCTTCAGAGCAAGGCGTCGGTGCAGCGCCCGTAGAGATCAGTGAGCCTGAAGAGGACGAAGCTATGGCTGCGCTTGAAGTCGGTGATTTTGTAACTGCAGAGGCTGCATACAAAAAACTTCTCGCGCGTAAACCTGCCGATAGTTTTGCAAAGTTAGGCCTTGCACAAACTCAGTTACTTATTCGAACTAATGGATTAGAACTGAGCACCGTACTTGAGAAAGCTAAAGAGACCCCAAGCGATATCGCGTTGCAGTTACAGGCGGCCGATATGGAGATTGCACATGGTGGCGTAGAGAATGCTTTTAATCGCTTGTTGCATATGGTGAAAGGTACATCTGGAGATGATCGCACCAGGGTGCGAGAGCATCTACTTACTCTCTTTACCTTAGTCGATCCAGCAGATCCAAGATTAATATCGGCGCGCAGCGCACTTGCGAATGCACTCTATTAATGAATACACCGGCTGCAAGTAGGGAACTAAAGTATTTAAGAGCCCTATATTTCTTATTTGGTGTTTTGATTATGTCTTGGTTGCCTCGATTTCCTGAGGTCAAAGTTAATTTAGGTCTATCAAATGGCGCCTTTGGCTCTCTGATGAGCCTTTCTGCAGTTGGTTCACTAATTTCATTATTCACCGTCGGGCACCTTGTTCACAATTTCGGTGCCAAGTTAGTTTTACGAATTGCAATAGTTTCTATGACGGGTAGTCTTATTTTCTTGACCAGCACGCACTCGGCAGTGATATTTTTCATAAGCAACATAGTTCATGGTGCTGCAATATCCGCTTTTCATGTTTCAATAACTGCCCAGGGATTTAATTTTCAGGATCGACGTAAGCGTCACGTAGTGACCCAGTTAAGTGGCTTCTGGAGTGGCGGAGCTCTTATCACGGCGATCGTTTCCGGAGTTCTTGTTGATCGAATTTCGCTGAGTAGGCACATTTCTAGCCTTGCCATTATTGTTTTAGTTCTCATGCTTTTCATAATCACGGCCATCGGCGAAAATTTAATAAAGCCCAATACGAATATCGCGACAAGGAATCTGATCTCTGAATTATTCAAGGGTTTTAAGATCGATGGAGTCATATCAGGAGTTATGTTTTGCGCAGGATTTCTTGAATTAAGCGTGGGGGATTGGGCTTCAATTTTCCTCAAAGAGGATATTGGCATCAAAGGTGGGCTCAATACCCTTCCGTATATTCTCTTTACTTTTGCGATGATTGCTGGGCGAATAACAGTTCATCGCTTATTTGGTAGGTATTCAATACTGAACTTAGTCAAGATAGCCTCAGTAATTTCTGGAACCTCCTTTATAGCGGGAATTCTTGCAATAAAAATTATTGGTGTAGAAAATAAGCCTCTCGCTTTGTGTATCTTGAGTTTTAGTTTCTTATTGGCCGGACTTGGATCATCATTCCTTGTACCGAGTATCATGAATGCTGGAAATACTCGATCTGATTCACCAAGTAGTGTTTTAGTAGCTCAATTGAGCCTAATTAATAACTCTGCATCATTTATTATGCGCCTAGTAATTGCATGGACGGCGCAGGCCTTTTCCCTATCAATTGCGTTACTAATTCCAGCTATTCTCGTTCTAACGGTTCCGTTTTTTGCCAAAGCATTTAAAAACGTTTAAACCAGACTGTGGCTAGCGGCGGGATTGAAATGGAAGCCAAGAGATGAGCTCCATCATTTAAAGTTATTTGCGAATTTGTAACGCCACTTCCACCAAAAGCGAGATCATCAGTATTTAGAACTTCGCGCCATGTACCAGTAGTTGGAAATGGGAGTAGATAGCGCTCATGTGGCATAGGAGAAAAATTAGTAACGCAAACAAGTGGTGTACCCGCATCATCCCAGCGCGCAAAAGCTAAAACGTTGGCCGCACCGTCATTACCTACTAGCCAAGTAAAACCCTCAGGAGATGTGTCCTTCTGCCACAGCGCGGGGGTGGCTACATAGTGTGTGTTAAGGGCGGCGACAGTCTTTTGGATCGACTTGTGCTCATCGAATTCGGTTAAATACCACTGCAGGCCAGCGCTTTCACTCCACTCGTCATTTTGAGCAAACTCACTTCCCATGAAGATAAGTTTCTTACCTGGGTGAGCCCACATATATCCATAGAGCGCACGCAACGTAGCTAATTTTTGCCAGCGGTCGCCAGGGAATTTATTTACGAGCTGGCCCTTACCATGGACAACTTCATCATGAGAGAGCGGCAACATGAAGTTTTCACTCCACGCGTAGAGAATTGAAAAAGTAATTTCATTATGGTGATAAATTCGGTGAATCGGATCATGCTGCAAATACTGCAAAGTGTCATGCATCCAGCCCATGTTCCACTTAAAACCAAAGCCAAGTCCACCCGATGATGTCTCTCGAGTTACCCCTGACCACGCTGTAGATTCTTCGGCAATCATCATGATGCCTGGGTGAGTTTTGTAAGCCGTCGATGTCGCCTCTTGTAGTAGTTGAACGGCCTCTAAATTCTCACGGCCACCGTTTTTATTAGGAAGCCATTGACCTTCCTCGCGCGAATAATCTAAATACAACATGGAGGCAACGGCATCGACACGTAGACCATCGATATGGAACTCGGTAAGCCAGTACAAGGCGCTTGCGACCAGAAAGTTTCGGACTTCATTTCGTCCGAAGTTAAAGATTAACGTTCCCCAGTCTGGATGCTCACCTAAGCGTGGGTCGGAGTGCTCGTAAAGAGCAGTTCCATCAAAGTTAGCTAAGGCCCATTCATCCTTAGGAAAGTGAGCCGGGACCCAATCCAGAATTACTCCAATATCTGCGGCATGGAGTGCATCAACTAAAAACTTAAATTCATCGGGAGATCCAAAACGCGATGTTGGTGCAAAGAAAGATGTGACTTGATATCCCCATGATGGACCGTATGGGTGTTCGGTCACTGGCATGAATTCAACATGCGTAAAACCTTGAGACTTAACGTAGGAGACTAGCTCGGTTGCTAATTCGACGTAGGTAAGACCTAACTTCCATGAGCCCAAATGAACTTCGTAAACACTCACCGGGGCTCGCCAAGACTGGAATTCCTTACGTGCCGTAATCCAGTTCTCGTCCTGCCAAAGGTAGCTCGACTCTTCAATGATTGAGGCAGTCAGAGGTGGAATCTGCGTCGCCCGGGCTAAAGGATCGGCGTGATCAACCCAATGTCCATCTATTCCACATACGGCAAATTTATATTTCATTCCACATCCGATATCGGCGATAAAGATTTCCCAGATACCAGTTGAGGCGATTCTAATCATTTGGTGAGTATTTCTATCCCAAAAGTTGTGATCTCCAATTAAGGACACTGCGCGGGCATTAGGTGCCCAAACTGAAAATGCGGTGCCTAGCAATGCGCCTTCCTTGTCGCGGCGAACATGGGCACCAAGTGCTTTCCACAACTGCTCATGTCGACCCTCGGAAATTAAGTGAAGATCGAGCTCTCCCAAAGTCGAATTCGGATTAAGGAAGCTAACCGCACTAACTTCTTGATTGGTCTTCTTCTTAAAAAACTTTGAGAGAGTCCCCACTTTTAAATCTTAACTTTACAAATATGGGCAACTTTGCCGATTGGGCGGGTTGGATCTAATGAGACGTAGGTGTCGGGAGACCAATTAAAAACTGAGCCATCGAGTAAATCTTTGACTTCGAAGTTTGTTCCATCCAGGCCTAGCGCCTTCATATCCCAGTGAACAATTGTGCCTTGGGCATAACTCGGATCTAGATTTACAACAACTAAAATTAAGTTCTTACCTTCGCGCTTTGAATAAGCGATTATGGCTTCAGAGTCGCTTGCATGGAAAACTAAGTTGCGCAAACGATGCAGGGCTGGATTGGTAGCACGAATGGCGTTTAATTGCGTGATAAATGGCGCAAGAGTTAAACCTTTTTTAGCTGCACCATCCCAGTCGCGAATTTTAATCTCATATTTCTCCGAATGAAGATATTCTTCGCCATCGGGTTTTACTGGGAGATGTTCATAGAGTTCGTACCCTGCATACATTCCCCATGAGGGCGAAAGGGTTGAAGCCAGAACTGCGCGCTGAGCAAAAACTGCGGGATTGCCGCTGTGCAAATGAAATGGATTGATGTCGGGGGTATTGACCCAGAAATTTGGCCGGAAGAATGCACTCGTTTGCTGTGATACTTCACGGCCGTAATCAGTTAACTCGCTCTTGCTCGTACGCCAGGTAAAATACGTATAAGACTGGTGAAAACCGGCTTTTCCGAGCGTGTGCATCATGGCCGGGGCCGTAAATGCCTCGGCTAAGAAGATTACATCGGGGGCTTCGCTGTAAATGATTTCAATCAAGTCTTGCCAGAAATGCACGGGCTTAGTGTGTGGATTATCTACTCGAAAGATTTTTACACCTTTTGAAACCCATAGTCGGATAATGCGCAGAACTTCATCCTTCAAACCCTCGTAGTCATCATCAAAATTCAATGGATAGATATCTTGGTATTTTTTGGGCGGATTTTCAGCGTAAGCAATGGTTCCATCGGTGCGCTTGTTAAACCACTCAGGATTTGAAGTAACCCATGGATGATCGGGGGAGGTTTGCAGTGCTAAATCCAAAGCGATTTCAATACCGCTCTTTGTGGCGACAGCAACAAAGTTTTCAAAATCGGCCATTGTTCCGAGATCTGGATGTATTGCATCGTGCCCACCTTGTGCGCTACCGATTGCCCAGGGGACGCCAGGCTCATTCTCAGTTGGTGTTAGCGAGTTATTGGCACCTTTGCGAAAGGACAGGCCAATCGGATGAATTGGAGGTAGATATAAAACGTTAAAGCCCATTGCCGCAACTGCTGGGATTCGTTTGCTCGCGCTCTTGAATGTTCCACTTGTAATTGTGCCATCGGTATTTTTAACTGCGCCTTCACTTCGTGGAAAGAACTCATACCAAGAGCCAACCAGTGCGCGTTCGCGAACTGCGCGTATCGGATATTTCTCACTTGAACCTAAGACTGTGCGATATTGGGAGGTTGAATCGGCCTCAACGATAAAGAAATAATCACCTTCGCTAGGAACGGTGATTGATGCTTCATATCGGTTTGATCCTGGCCAATTCTCGAGCATAGGAGTGCGAGAGAGAACTTTGCCATCAATTCTATGCACCACAACTTCGGCAGTTAATTTTTCGTGGCCCTCTATGACTGCAGTTGCACTAACAGTAATTGCCTCATTCGGAACTGCTTTAACGGGAAGAAATTCTCCCCCGAAGTAAGTTGCGGGGGAGACATCGCTAATTGCAATTCTTGAGATCAACCTGAACCTTCGGTATTTCCAGCATCGGCGGCAGATACATCGTGAATACGATATTTATCCATGGCAGCCTTTACAACGCTTTGCTTCACTTGGCCTAATTTTGCAAGCTCTTGAAGCGTTGCAACGGCAATAGATTGCGCATCGACTTTGAAGTGTCGACGCAGAGCCCCGCGAGTATCGGAGAGTCCAAAACCATCGGTTCCGAGTGACATAAATGGGGCTTGGATCCAAGGCGCGATCTGATCTTGCACTGCGCGCATGTAATCACTGACAGCGATTACTGGACCATTGCGACCATCGAGCTTGGTAGAAACATAGGCACGTCGTGTATCACTTGGGTTGAGCAGATTATGACGATCGGTTTTCAAACCATCGCGGCGAAGTTCATTCCACGAGGTAACAGACCAGACCGAAGCTTCAACGCCCCAATCTTGACGTAAAAGCTCTTGGGCTTTCAGCGCCCAGTTAACGCCAACTCCAGAGGCTAAAATCTGCGCGCTTTTTTTACGAGGATTAGCCGCAGGTGAATACAGATAGATGCCCTTGAGCAAGCCATCGACATCTAGATTTTCTGGCTCGGCTGGGTGTACATATGGTTCGTTATACATAGTGATGTAGAAGTAGATGTTCTCACTATTTTCGCCATACATACGACGAAGTCCATCCTTGACGATATGCCCGAGTTCGAAAGCAAAAGCTGGATCATAAGCAACGACGGCTGGGTTAGTTGATGCCAAAAGATGTGAGTGCCCATCTTCATGCTGCAGACCTTCGCCATTGAGCGTAGTTCGACCAGCTGTTGCACCGATAACAAAGCCACGTACTAATTGATCAGCTGCTGCCCAGAAACCATCTCCAGTGCGCTGGAAGCCAAACATTGAGTAGAAGATGTACACCGGAATCATTGGTTCGTCATGTGTTGAGTATGAGGATCCGACTGCGGTAAAGGATGCCACTGAGCCCGCCTCATTAATACCTTCGTGCAGGATCACACCTGATGTTGACTCTTTGTACGACAACATAAGTTCACGATCAACGGCCTTATATTGCTGACCATTTGGAGAGTAGATCTTCAACGTTGGAAAAAGCGAATCCATTCCAAAGGTGCGCGCCTCATCTGGAATGATTGGCACAATTCGCGAGCCAAGACCTGGATCTTTAATGAGATCTTTTAACATTCGAACAAATGCCATCGTCGTTGCAATCTCCTGATGACCCGAACCGCGTTTAACCGATTCATAGACTGAGTCATCGGGCTGAGGCAATGGACGCGAAATCGAACGTCTGCGTGGAATCGAGCCACCAAGTGCTGCGCGACGTTCAGCGATGTACTTTGCTTCCTCAGAATCTTCGGCAGGTTTGTAATAAGGCGGAAGATATTTATCTAACTTCTCATCTGGAATATCTAAATGCAACGTATCGCGAAATTGCATAATATCTTCAAGGCTCATCTTCTTCATTTGGTGCGTTGAGTTACGCCCTTCGAAAGTTGAGCCTAAAGTCCAACCCTTGATGGTCTTAGCCAAGATGACTGTTGGGCGGCCATTATGTTGAACTGAAGCGGTATAGGCGGCAAATAGCTTTTTGTAATCATGGCCGCCACGTTTGAGGTTCCAAATCTTCTCATCGCTCCAATCGGCAACCATCGCAGCAGTGCGAGGATCGCGACCAAAGAAGTTTTCGCGTACGTAGGCGCCAGATTCAGCTTTAAATGTTTGGTAGTCGCCATCTAACGTGTCGTTCATTATTTTAACCAGTGCGCCTTCGCGATCTTGGGCAAGAAGTGGATCCCATTCGCGGCCCCATACGACCTTAATTACGTTCCACCCGGCGCCGCCGAAGATTGATTCAAGCTCCTGAATAATCTTTCCATTACCGCGAACTGGGCCATCTAGGCGCTGTAAGTTGCAGTTAATAACAAAAGTTAGATTATCTAATTTTTCACGGGTTGCAAGGCCAATTGCACCGAGTGAATCAACTTCGTCAACCTCGCCGTCACCTAGAAATGCCCAGACATGCTGATCGGTCGTATCTTTAAATCCGCGGTTATGTAAATAGCGGTTGTAGCGCGCTTGGTAAATTGCATTGAGCGGCCCAATTCCCATTGACACAGTTGGGAACTGCCAAAAATCTGGCATCAATCGTGGATGTGGGTATGAAGACAAACTTCCAGATGGGTGTGAAAGCTCTTGTCTGAAACCATCTAACTGATCTTCACTCAATCGACCTTCAAGAAAAGCACGAGCATACATTCCAGGACTTGCATGGCCTTGGAAAAAAATCTGGTCTCCACCACCGGCATGATCTTGCCCGCGGAAGAAGTGGTTAAATCCAACTTCATAGAGCGAGGCAGATGAGGCATACGTTGAAATATGTCCGCCGACGCCAACTCCAGGGCGTTGAGCACGGTGCACCAACATCGCCGCATTCCATCGATTTATTGCGCGAATTCGACGTTCGATATTTTCATCACCTGGGAAAACCGGTTCATTTTCAGGTGAAATTGTGTTCATGTAATCGGTGGTGCGAAGACTTGAGACTCCAATATTTTTCTCATGTGCACGTTTTAGAAGGCTAAGCATCAAATATCGCGCACGAACAGGTCCAGCATGGGCGAGAGCGGCATCAAAAGACGCCTGCCATTCGGCCGTTTCTGCTGGGTCAGTGTCGACCAGCTGGTCGATGATTTGATCTGGCGCTTCGAAGGTTTTGCTCATGGGTCTATTCTTGCCTGAACTGGCCAGTAAGTCGAAATAGAAAATCAAAGCCCTCTACCCCTTGCATATCTCGGCGAGATTGTGTGGACTTAGCCCGTGCCAGCCAGAATGGGATTCAAGAAAGGTGACCTGATTCTAGAGGTCGGCTATAGCGACGACTGTGATATCAAAGTTCGGGATGAATTATCGGCAATAACCGGAACTGAATTTCTGGATCGAGATTCTCAAGAAGTTGTCGATGCCGTAATTATTTGGTGGCGCGATGGTGATGGTGACTTAGTCGATGAGTTAATGGATTCGCTCACATATTTATCTCAGCACGGCGCGATTTGGATATTGACTCCTAAGGTCAATCGTAAGGGCCATGTTGAGCCCAGTGACATTCAAGATGCCGCGCCCACAGCAGGGTTAAGCCAAACGTCAACTATTTCAGTAGCTCCCGATTGGGCGGCAACGCGTCTAGTGGCACGCAAGACGGTCAAGCGATAGGTTTGCCCGCATGTCAATAACAATCGGTCAAGCCGCCCCAGATTTTGAAGTAAATAATCAGAATGGTGAGAAAGTTTCACTATCATCTTTTAAAGGTGAGAAAAATGTTGTACTCCTCTTTTATCCATTCTCATTTACTGGAAAGTGCACTGGCGAACTCTGCGCCGTGCGTGATGACCTTTCGGCATTTCAAAACGAAAGTGTTCAAGTGTTAGCAATTTCCTGTGATTCGATGTTTACACAGCGGATCTTTGCTGAAAAAGAGAGTTACACATTCCCAGTGCTCAGTGATTTCTGGCCACACGGCGAAGTAGCTAAGGCATATGGAGTATTCGAGGAAACACGTGGATGCGCAGTTCGCGGCACTTTCATCATTGATAAGTCCGGCATTGTGCGCTGGCAAGTCATCAATGGCATGGGTGATGCGCGAAATGTGGGCGATTACAAGGCGGCCATCGCAGCTTTATAAGCGGATTTACTGTTTCTCACTCACGTGAAGTAAGATTCCCCAGTGCTCGTTAAGAGTGCGCGGGTGCTTAGCTCAGTGGTAGAGCGTCTCGTTTACACCGAGAATGTCGGGGGTTCGAAACCCTCAGCGCCCACAAAAGGATGCGAAGGGGTTGATCATGAAGGCAAGTCCAAGTGATCAAGGGCAAGTTTTACTTGTTGCCCGTTTAGATCAAGCGACCACTGCCATCAACCACAAAGTGCAAACCCTTCCAGAGCACGCCCTCCTTTCAAGCGTTACGACAAAATCCCACAACGCTCGCGATCTTCGCATCGGCGCACAAACCGAACTGAGCGATGTTAAACGCGAACTTTTGCGCGCTGAGGCAGATGTAGAGCAGATTGTTCTACGCATAACACGCGATGAAGCCCGCCTCAATGGTGGCTCAGCATCTCCAAAAGAGTTAGAGCAGTTGCAACACGAGGTTGGAACTCTTGGCGTTCGCCGTAGTGAGCTTGAGGAGATTGAACTCGAAATAATGATGCGGGTAGATGAAATCAATGCACGCATCGACGAACTCACCGCTCAGGAGACTACATATGCTGCCGAAATTGCCGACCTTGAGATTCGTAAAGAGAATGCGCTCGCAGCTTTTAATACCGAACTCAAATCAATCGCTAAAGAGCGCAGCGAGGCCCTAGCCTCTGTATCACCTGAATTTATTGCTCTGTACGAGAAAATTCGCGCATCAAATAATGGTACGGGAGCTGCGGTCCTAAGCGGTGGAACGTGCAACGGTTGTCATCTTTCAATTAATGCCGTCGAACTAAAACGTATTGCCGATCTAGCGCCGGATGAAGTTATTCGCTGCGAAGAGTGCCGTTGCATCTTGGTGCGCGGGGTTTAAGTAGATGGCGCGTCATTTTTCATTAACTGCCGATGGCGGCTCTCGTGGAAACCCTGGACCTGCTGGATATGGTTCGGTTATCACTGAAAATGGATCGATAATCGCCGAACTCTATGATTTCATCGGTATCGCAACTAATAACGTTGCCGAATACAGTGGACTCATCGCGGGCCTTACAGCAATTAATGCCATTGATCCTGATGCAACAATTGATGTAAAGATGGACAGTAAATTAGTAGTCGAACAGATGTCAGGCCGCTGGCAAATTAAACATGCCGATATGCGTTCCCTTGCCCAAGATGCCAGGGCCGCTCATACACCTTCCCTCGTTACATATACGTGGATTCCGCGCGATCAAAATTCACATGCCGATCGCTTAGCTAATAAGGCTTTAGATCAAGAGGCTGGCGGCGGAGAGATAATTTCAATCCGAAAAAACTACTTAACTGAGCGTCTCATGTCGCCAGAAATAGCTACAACAATATTTCTCATTCGCCATGGTGAGACTCCTTTGACGCCTTTCAAGAAGTTCTCAGGCTCTGGTCCACTCAATCCAGAGCTAACTGACATTGGTTTAGCTCAAGCCGAACTCGTTGCTAAAGCAGTGGCTGAGTTAAAACCAGAAGTAATTATTGCCTCTCCTCAAAATCGCACTAAACAAACGGCCGAAGCAATTTCACGGGCAACGGGCTTGCCGATTAACTTTGATGAAGCATGGATTGAATGTTCATTTGGAATTTGGGATGGCATGTCCATCGAGGAAGTTAAAGCGAAGTATCCAGCTGATTACCAAGCTTTTGTTAGTTCAACGGGCTTTGCACCGCCACAAGGTGAGTCCTATGACGCCGTTGCTGTGCGCGTTGATGAAGCCTTGGAGCAAATTGTGGCTATGTATCCCGGTCAGCGCGTGGTAGTAGTAACTCACAATGGAACCGTAAAAACTGCGGCCAAGCTAGCAATCGGCGCACATGCGGATTCAATTTTTCATATTGATATCTCACCATGTTCAATCACAACGATATCAATTTGGCCAAGTGATGGCCTACGTGCACTTCGAACCCTTAACGAGCAGTCACACCTACGCTAAAGCTACGGTTGTTAGCCACAAACGGGCTAACTCTTGATGACCAAAAACGCTTGACGGCCCGATAGTCTTGCCCGCATGAATAGTTCTGCTCGAATTCTCCATGCTGCAACGGGTACAAATTTAACGGCCAAAGGCTGGGCGCAAGAGGCTGCGATTCGCATGTTGCACAACAACCTAGATCCGGCCGTCGCAGAACATCCCGAGAACTTAGTTGTCTATGGGGGCACTGGCAAAGCTGCACGCAACTGGCCCTCTTTTGATGCAATCGTTAAGAGTCTTACTAACTTGAAAGATGATGAGACTCTATTAGTTCAATCGGGAAAACCCGTTGGAGTATTTCAAACGCATGAGTGGGCACCGCGAGTATTAATCGCTAACTCAAACCTTGTTGGGGATTGGGCGAACTGGCCAGAGTTTCGCCGCTTAGAGCATTTAGGTTTAACAATGTATGGACAGATGACTGCCGGATCGTGGATCTACATTGGAACTCAAGGAATTTTGCAGGGAACATATGAAACTTTTGCCGCAGTTGCACAGAAACGTTTTAAAGGCACATTGCAGGGAACACTCACTTTAACTGGTGGATGTGGCGGAATGGGTGGAGCTCAACCACTTGCAGTAACAATGAACGGCGGAGTGTGTTTAATTATCGATGTCGATAAGTCTCGCTTAGAAAAGCGGGTTCAAACTCGCTACTTAGATGAAATCGCAGATGGCGTCGATGATGCAATCGAACGGGTATTAAAAGCTAAATCTCTTGGCCTGCCATTATCGGTTGGACTAGTTGGAAATGCCGCCGTACTTTTCCCACTTCTACTATCAATGGATGTTCCCATTGACATCGTCACCGATCAAACCTCGGCCCATGATCCATTTTCATATATTCCAATCGGTGTAGATGTTCATGAGGCTGCACAAATGGCTAAAGATGATCCAGTCGATTTCACTAAACGCTCCCAAAGTTCAATGGCAAAACATGTTGAAGCGATGGTCGGTTTTATGGACAAGGGCGCCGAAGTTTTCGATTACGGTAATTCGATTCGTGATGAGGCCCGTCAAGGTGGGTACACGCGCGCCTTTGCCTTCCCTGGATTTGTTCCAGCATATATTCGCCCCCTCTTTTGTGAAGGCAAAGGTCCATTTCGCTGGGTGGCTTTATCGGGCGATCCAAAAGATATTTACCGCACCGACAAGGCCGTCTTGGATTTATTTCCAGAGAATGAAGGTCTACATCGCTGGATAACAATGGCTCAGGAAAAAGTGGCGTTCCAAGGTCTGCCTGCTCGAATCTGTTGGCTGGGATATGGAGAGCGCGATAAGGCAGGTCTTGCCTTTAACGACTTAGTCGCACGCGGTGAAGTCTCGGCCCCCATAGTTATTGGCCGTGACCACTTGGATTGTGGCTCTGTTGCCTCGCCATATCGCGAAACCGAAGCGATGATGGATGGATCCGATGCCATTGCCGACTGGCCACTGCTAAATGCAATGGTCAATATTTCATCGGGCGCATCATGGGTATCCATTCATCATGGTGGTGGCGTCGGTATGGGTCGTTCAATTCATGCTGGTCAAGTCTCTATCGCCGATGGAACAAAATTAGCTGCACAAAAATTAGCGCGCGTTTTAACTAACGATCCGGGCATGGGAGTAATTCGCCATGCCGATGCTGGCTATGAAGGTGCCATCGACACGGCAAAGACACGCCACGTGCATGTTCCGATGTTAGATATTGAATAATGACAAGCACACTGATTACAAATATCGGCCAATTAGTTACTAATGACCCTAGCCACGATGGAACAAAACTAGGCCTGATTAAAGATGCTGCGCTTTTAATTGAAGATGGCGTTATTGCATGGGCAGGATCAAATGCCGATGCACCAACACACCACATTAAGAAAACTATCGATGCTGAAGGCAAATGTGTTTTACCTGGTTATGTTGATAGCCATACGCACATGATGTTTGCGGGAGATCGCAGTAATGAGTTTCGCGCACGGATGCTGGGGGAGAGTTATTCGGCCGGTGGAATTGCATCAACGGTAGAGAAAACTCGTAACGCCAGCGATGCACTTTTGCGCTCACATGCTCAATTTCTTGTAGCCGAAGCTAATGCAGGCGGTACCACAACGGTTGAAATTAAATCCGGCTATGGGCTCACGGTTAAAGATGAGCGCCGATCACTTGAAATCGCCAGCACAATCACCGATGAAACGACCTTCCTTGGCGCCCACGTTGTACCGGTTGAATATAAGAGCTCACCGAAAGATTACGTAGATTTAGTATGCGGACCAATGTTGAATGAAGTTCAACCATTTGCAAAGTGGATCGATGTATTTTGCGACAAAGGTGCATTTGCCGTTGATGATGCACGCACAATATTGAAAGCTGGAATCGCCAAAGGTTTATTGCCGCGCATTCATGCTAATCAATTACAAGAGGGGCAAGGAATACTCTTAGGTGTCGAACTCGATGCCGCTTCGGTCGATCATGTTTCGCATGTGAGCGAAAAGGACATTCGAGCGCTATCGACTTCAAAGACGGTTGCAACGTTGTTACCGGGGGCCGAGTTTTCAACGCGATCGGCTTACCCAGATGTCCGCCCGCTGCTTGAAGCCAGCATCACTGTTGCCCTTGCTTCGGATTGCAATCCGGGATCTTCCTACACAACGAGCATGGCATTTATTATCGCCGTAGCAGTGCGCGAGATGCACTTTTCCCCTGAGCAAGCGATTTGGTCGGCCACCAGAGGCGGAGCTAAGGCGTTGCGCCGCGACGATATTGGCCACTTAGTCGAGGGCGCTTGTGCCGATTTTCAAATTCTTAACGCACCATCGTATATTCACTTGGCATATCGCCCTGGTGTTAACTTAGTAGAACAGGTTTGGCGCAATGGCCTCCAACTCAACTAAAACAATTACGCTCTCGACGTCGGGCGTTACTTTTGACGATGTAATTTCGGTTGCTAGATACGGCGCCCAGGTTCAACTTTCGCAAAGCGCAATCGATGCGATGAACACAACGCGCGCATTTATTGAGGGCTATGCCGCTGGTGGAGTGCCGGTCTATGGAGTATCAACTGGCTTTGGAGCCCTTGCTAACCGTCATATTGATGTTAAAGATCGCGTGCAGTTGCAGAAATCATTGATTAGATCGCATGCCGCAGGTGTAGGTCCGGCGATTGAGCGCGAAGTAGTGCGCGCATTAATGTTTTTGCGCCTTCGCACGATGGCATCAGGGCGCACCGGAGTACGTGTTGCTCTTGCCCAGACCTATGTTGAGTTCCTCAATAAAGGAATCACGCCAGTTGTTCCAGAGTTTGGATCCCTGGGCTGTAGTGGTGACTTGGCACCGCTTTCTCACTGCGCACTTGCGTTGATGGGTGAAGGTCGTGTTCACGATGCTCATGGGATTGAAATGCCAACGATGCAAGCCTTAGTTGCAGCGGGAATAAAGCCAATTGAACTCGAGGCAAAAGAGGGCTTAGCGTTAATTAATGGCACCGATGGCATGCTCGGAATGTTAATCATGGCTTGCGCCGATTTAGAACACTTATGCGCAGTGGCCGATATAACAACGGCGATGAGTATTGAAGGATTACTTGGAACCGATCGCGTCTTTGCGCCAGATTTACATGGTCCTCTTCGGCCACAAGTTGGTCAGACAATAAGTGCGGCAAATATCTATGCGCTACTCAAGGGATCTGGAATTGTTGCATCGCACTTGGAAAATGACTCTCGTGTGCAAGATGCGTATTCGCTGCGTTGCGCCCCGCAAGTAAATGGTGCGGTCCGTGACACCATCGCCCATGCATCAACTATCGCCGCTCGTGAGTTAGCAAGTTCTATCGATAATCCAGTCGTCATGCCCGATGGTCGAGTTGAATCCAATGGCAACTTTCATGGAGCACCCGTTGGCTATGTACTAGATTTTCTTGCAATTGCCGCAACGGATTTGGGCTCAATGGCCGAGCGCCGTACCGATCGCGCTTTAGATCAGCACAGATCGGCTGGCCTGCCACCGTTTTTAGCTCATGATCCAGGGGTTGATTCAGGGTTAATGATCGCTCAATACACCCAAGCCGGGTTAGTCAGCGAGAACAAGCGCTTATCAACTCCGGCAAGCGTTGATTCAATTCCATCATCTGCCATGCAAGAAGATCACGTTTCGATGGGTTGGTCGGCCGCGCGCAAACTTCGCAAAGTAGTAGAAAACTTAAGCCGTATTCTGGCAATTGAGTTAGTGACATCGGCCCGTGCCATAGAGTTTCGCGAAGGCCTTACGCCATCGCCAGCAACTGCCCGAGTGATTAAAGAGTTGCGAAAGACAGTGCCAGGCGTTGGTCCAGATCGATTCTTATCTCCCGAACTAGAAGCGGCAACAAATTTAATTAACTCAGGCGCGGTAGTCAGTGCAGCTAAAGAAGTTGTTACAGCGCTTATCTAGAAGCAAAACCGCTAGCGGCCTCTAAGACAAGCAATGCCGCAAGACGGATAGTGCGTTGATCTGGCGAATCAAGAGCGGCATCAATCTCTGTAATATCGATTGCTCGTACCCGCTTATCGGCGGCTAACAAAAATGCACCTTGACGCAGCTCATCGGCAGATATTCCACCGGGCATTGCTGCCGGACAAGCTGGCACAACTGCGCGATCACATACATCGACATCTAAATCAACATAAATTTCGCGACCACCGCGACCTGCAATATCTAAGGCCCGCTTAACGACTTCTGCGATTGAGTGAGTGCGTAAATCTGCGCGCGAAATTACTGTAATGCCATTTTCTTTGGCCCGTGCTGAATATTCGGCGCTATTTGCAAAGTCAGCGATTCCAATCTGGATAATGTTTTTTCCAGGCAATCCCGCTTGAATTAACTGCCACACGGGGGAGCCATTGGAATTACCATCACGTAAATCATGGTGGGCATCAAAGGTAATTAGTCCGACGTTAGTTAAATCTGGCCACAAACCAGATGCCACTGAGTAAGTTATTGAATTATCGCCACCGAGCGCCACAACTAGCTTATGAGCGCTCAGTAGATTTTTAACGGCCAACTTCACTCGCGCATGACCCTCTGTGCCATCAGGAGATTGCACATCTCCTAAATCAGTAAAAGTATTTCCAACTAAATCAATGTCGGCCGATGTTGAAAAAGTCGAGTAACGGGCCAGCGCGTCTCTAATTGCAGCAGGCGTTAAGTGAGCGCTCGTTTTTGAAATAGAACTCTCATGTGCTGGAACGCCAATAAGGGCTACATCAGCGCTGCTATTACTAGTTGAAAACAAAGTATGAGCACGCGCCCACTTAGGGTCATGAGGCAATGTAGCTGCAGACATGGGTTTATCGTACGGGGATATCTTTCGATAGTA
>SERZ01000447.1_pt1 | contig 27869 bp, 19 predicted proteins | sample 3171461 | NCBI WGS metagenome assembly SERZ01 (sample SAMN06051861, study PRJNA518727) | freshwater metagenome | biome: subpolar coniferous forest; feature: holomictic lake; material: water; isolation source: holomictic Lake 227, 6 m depth | place: Canada: near Kenora, Ontario | collected... | reverse complement strand
CCTATTTTTCCACGATGTTTGGCTTGGGTGCGCGGGAACTGCGCGAAGGAGCAGAGCAACTGCTCCGTGGCGAGGGGAATATTGGAGATGCCCTGTTCTCCGCCAGTATGGGCGGGACCCCTGTTCAACTGGTTCTGGCTGCGCTGACGGAAGAATCGGAACGTCTCTTTAAAGGCCGTGCGACTAACAATGTTTCAATCCGGCCAACTTTTAACAAACACAAGGAACTTCTGCGCCAAAGCCGTGATGCCGCAGTGAATCCGGAAGCATGGGAAAAGATCGAAAGGGAGCTGGCGGCAGCCGAGACAAACAGAGCCAAGTTGGAAGAAGACATTCTTGGATTAACCCGGGACCTGGAGTGGATTATCCGCTGCGAAGACGCGCTTCCCACGGTGGGACGTTTAAGTGAGGAGATGCGAAAGCTGGAGATGCTTCCCTGGATGCCCGATGTTTCCAGCGATTTCGTCGAGCGGGCCCGAGCCGCCAGGAAAGCGGCCAGCGATGCCAACGCGGAAGTCAATCGCTTAACGACTCAGATTGACAAACTAAAAACTCAATTGGCAAGTTGCCAGACCTCACCCGCCTTGCTGGCTGACGCAGACGCGCTGGATCGTTTGCACCAGGATATGGGCGTGCAAGGGGATCGCAAGAATTCCCTGACCGATCTTGAAACCGAATTGGCGGGAATTGAAGCAACTCTGCGAGCGGACATGCAAAATCTGGAACTGACCGGCGACATGTCTGAACTCGATACGCTGCGGATGAGCAGCGCGGTTCGTCTATCCTGCGAGGAAGCCGCCAATGATCTTCAAAAAGCAATTGAGGAACGCCAGAAACACAAGGAGAAGACGGAAGACCTCAATATGCAGATCAAGACACGGGAAATGCAGTTGAAAGCGCTACCTGAAACGGATTTGAATAGTCTCAGGGATGCCTTGTCCGCGGCGGCGGGAGCTACCGATGCCAACAAAACACTTTCGGCCAGCGAATCCGAGGTCAAACGATTAACTCTGGAAACAAGAGACCTCCATAAAAAATTGACCGGTGCATGGGGCAAGATGTTAGTCTTTTGCTCCCCCCTTGATAGCTCTTCACCACCGCTGTTGACTGGCGCTCCCATGGATTTGGATGAGATTGATAGCCTCTCTGTTCCAGCCAAATCCACCATAGTTCGCTTCGGAAAAGAGATGGATGAGATAAAGCGGGAAATCAAAACCGGGGAATCTAATATGCGCGATGGGAAAAAACGGATCGAATCCATTCAAGCTGAGCTTGGCCGGATGGAGCGCCGTGGCGAACTTCCCTCCGAACAGGCGCTTCGCAAAGCCAGATATCATCGGGATCACGGCTGGAACCTGGTGTTGGCTTCATTGCAGGGTAAAGAAATTCAGGAAGAATTCGTTCCGGGCAAGCCTTTGGAGGAAGCCTTCCCCCAAGCGATTGTCCAGGCCGACGACATTTCAGATCAACTACGTGAACAGGCTGAGGCAGTGGCTCAGGCGGAGGAAAAACGATTTCAGATAACCAAATCCGAAAAACAGAACCAGGAGACTGAAGAGACAATAATAGTGCTTCAAGACAAACTGAAGCAATGCCAGACTGCGTGGGAGACAGCGTGGCTACCAGCAGAAGCAGCAGGCGGGTCTTTTAGATATTCCTGGCAGCCTCAATCTCCAGGCGAAATGGAGGAATGGCGCGAAACCTGGATTGAGTTCAGAGGAATTCTTCGTCAGTTGAGATCTGCTGAGAAATCTCTCCAACAGAAAAACAGCCAGATTCAACTTGCTAAAAAACAACTCGCCACTGTACTACTCGAATCTGAAGAAAAGGAGTTTGAACTGCTTTTCGGAAAAGCCTTACGGCGGATACGACAAGAAGAAGAGTCAACTGGCCGACGGAACGAGATCACGGAACAACTGCAGTTGCTCAAAAGTCAGTTGGAAACTTTCCATCAGAACAGCGAGCGGGTTAGCAAAGCAGGCGATGCAGCATCGGACTTATGGAAATCCAGATGCAAGGCTATCGGTTTGCTAGAAGATATTTCTCCCAATTCAGGACTGGCTCTTTTGCGGGAACGAACTGAAATCCTCATAAAATTCGATACCTGGAAAAAATTAGCCACCAAGTCGCAGAAAACGGCCCAGGCGATTCGGCAATACGAGCAAGCCGTGAACGATCGCTGCAACGCACTTGGAATCAAGGGCGATACGACCGAATCCCAGGTATCCAGGTTATGGGATGCACTCACTCAAGGCCGCGAAGCCCAAACCCGTTACAACCAATTATCGGGGCAGATCAACGAGGCGAAAAGTGATTTGACGGGCATTCAGGAGTCCTCCAGCCGGGCCGTGCAAGCGTTGGAAGTGCTGACCCGCCTTGCAAAACTTGAAACAGTTGAGGCGTTGGAACCTTTGCTTGCCAATCTGGAGTTACGGGACCAGGCTCAGCGTCAGATCACCACTTTTCGCGATACGCTAAGCGGACTTGCTCGTAGCCAAACGGTGGAAGACTTCCTGGCCCGCATCAGGGTGGAAGATATTGAGACGCTTGCCCAGAGAAAAGGCATGCTCCAGAGCCAGAAACAAGAAAAAGAAGCTGCGATTCAGGCGATCCGCGACATCTTGTCCCAACTCAAAGGCCAGAAGCAGGCGCTTGAAGCTGCCGGAGATGCAGCGGCGAACTATCGTCAGCAGGCCGAGTCTTGTGCTGCTCGATTGAAGCAGGATGCCTCCCGCTTTGTTCGCCTGCGTTTGGCTGTGCATTTCCTGCAAACCCAGATCGAGCGGTTTCGGAAGGAAAACCAAGGCCCTTTGCTGGAAAAATCGGGCCAGGTCTTTCAGTGCATCACTCGTGGCGCGTTCGCAGGCCTTGGCGCGGAGTTTAATGCTGACGATGTTCCTATCCTGGTGGGTTTGCGCCCGGATCAGTCTTCGGTTCCGATTGGTGGGATGAGTGACGGCTCCAAGGATCAACTTTACCTTGCTCTTCGTTTGGCTGCGCTCGATCGTTATCTCGAAAATCATGAGCCGATGCCCCTTATCCTGGACGATTTATTGATAACCTTCGACGATGACCGGGCCACCGCTATTCTCCTGCAACTGGCGGCGTTGGCCCAGCGCACCCAAATATTTCTTTTTACCCACCACGACCATCTCGTCGAACTCTGTCGCCGAACACTGGGAGAAGATTCTTTCCATCTTCACCGGCTGAGCATCGACACCAGCGAAAAATGAATTAACATGCCCTATATATAAAGATCTTTTCGAAAGAAAGAGAGCAGGCCAAAGCCCGAAACGGTCCCAAGCAAAAAGAGCAACAGGGCGCGCGTTGTGGCTGGCATTCTGGTCTCATGTTCGGCCCGAAGGGTGGCCTGCTGTCTGCTGTTCAGCAACATCCCCAATAAAGCCGCCAGAAGAATGATGAGCATCGGATTTGCCATTAGCCAGAACAGACCCGCGGCGATGCAGGCAATCAGCACGTTTTTCCGGCTCTTGAGGGATGTCTTATCCTTCGGAATACACCACTTTCACAATGCTGGGTTTGAGCACGGTGTCGAAATAGTCCCCCATCTCCACAAGAATGAATTTGCATTTACCATCATATCACCAATTCCAGGGCGTTGTTTTTTATAAAGAGTAAATTCACCTTTCCGAGACTTTTTGATTAACAGGTTGTATTTTTCTGTATTCACCTTTTCCTTTTTCCAATACCAACTCAATTCTTCTCCATCATCATTAATTGGCAATATTTTGATATGCGTAGATTCTTTTGGTTTGTTGTTCTCAGTTGCATAAAAATCAGATCCATCTGGAAAAAAGAATATTGGATACCAGAGATTTGGGCGTTTTTCAGTTGGTCTCAACCACAAACTTTTTCTTGAGCCAAAGCTTTTTCTGAAAATCTTCGAGCTGAGCGAGAAAATCGATAAGTTTGCCTGATATCTTTCGCAGTACCTTGATCTTGGAAAGATATGTCTCAACGGCCGGGGCTTCTGCGTTCTCAATGTCATCGAGACGCATCACTTCGTTCTTAATGTAAAAATCCAACTCACGACGCAGGAAACCGCCCAAGTCCTTGTGGGTGAATTTGGGAGCAATGTTTTATGAATGCACCAAACAAAGCCTTTTCCTTTTCCATTTCGAGTTCAGTTTCATCCGCGTTTATTTTCATCTCATAAGGATTCTGATGCCATAACTTGTATTTCTCTCTTGCAAGTCTTCTGACACGTCCGGGTAATTCCGAAAAGCAATGCTCAAATCAGAGGGACGCAGCGGGCAAATTTCCTTGGGCAAACAATATGCCGGTAAAACCGTTATGATAGAACAGATCGAAGCCGGCGTATGGCTCCTGAAAATTGGTGAATTCATTCCAGTCAGCGAACGCTGGCTTCATGATCCTGCAGTATCGCAGGATTTGAATGAGGCCATTGCCTGGGCCGAGAAGCATCCACCACAGGACAGCGACATGAGCGCGCTTGAATCCAGGATGAAATTATGAAATCCATAATCTCATGTTTGGAATGTATTGAGTGTTCTTGATATGTTGCAAGTCAATAGGACAGTTCTTTCATCAATGCTATTTCATCACAGTCCGGAAACTTGACACAGTTCAGGCATCCTCCCCAGATCTTGAGCGGAAGCCTGGAACGGTCGATGCGAACAAACCCCAGGCGCTCGAAAAAATTAGGCCGGTACGTCAGGGTAAAGACATGGATTATGTTGTAGTTGCGAGCTTCAGATATGGCAAACTCGGCCAGCTCGGAGCCGGCTCCCTTGTTCAGATACTCCGGCATAACGGCCAGGGACCGGATTTCAGCTAAATCTTCCCAGCAGAATTGTAGCGCGCAGCAGCCAATGACCTCATCCTCCGACGATACAAAAACCGAAAAATCCCTCAAATGATCATACAGTTCACTGAGCGGCCTTGGAAGCAGATCTCCCTTGGTGCCATAGTACTGCAACAGACCGTGTATGGCTTTGATATCCTTTAACTTGGCTTTTCTTATCATTTCTTATATTCCTGATTCCTGTTTTCAGACTTCTGACTCCTGTCTCCTGCCCCATGCTTTCTGCTCTCTGACCTCTGCTTCCTCCAGTATTCCATCCGCTGCTGAATGGTTTTTTCATATCCCCTGTTCGAGGGCAGATAAAACCGCTTATTTTGAAGCGGCTCCGGCAGGTAATCCTGAGCAACAAACGCATCCTGAAAATCATGAGCATACTGGTATCCATCGCCATATCCCAAGTCCTTCATGAGCCGGGTCGGCGCGTTTCGGATATGAAACGGAACCGGAATCGCACCGGTATCCCCTATTGCTTTCTTTACCTTTCCCATCGCCACATAAACGCTGTTGCTCTTTGGCGCCGTCGCCAGATAAACCGCTGCCTGAGCCAGAGCCAGTTCCCCTTCGGGATGCCCCAGCAAGCGAAACGCCTCCGTGGCCCGCAGCGTGATATCCAGCGCATAAGGATCGGCGTTCCCGATGTCTTCCGATGCAAACCGGACCATGCGCCGAGCCACATAAATCGGATCTTCTCCAGAGGCTATCATCCGTTCCAGCCAGTAAAGGGCCGCATCAGGATCGCTTCCACGCATGCTTTTATGGAACGCTGAAATCAGATTATAGTGTTCTTCTCCGGATTTGTCATATAGAAGGGCTTTTTTCTGGACAGCGGTTTCAATATCGCGAACTGTAATTTCTCTTTGGGTTGCAGCACCTGACGGATCCGTTTCAGGCGCCACCAGTTTGGGTGCCACCAATTCAGATGCCACCAGAGATGCTACAACTTCGAGACTGTTCAAAACGTTTCGGGCATCGCCGTCCGCCATGCGAACCAGACAGGAAATAGCATTTGGCGCTATCTTCAGCCCGGTTTTGCCAAGGCCCCGTTCGGTATCGTTAAGTGCGTTTTGAATAATGGCTTCAATTGCTTCGCAAGATAGCATTTTTAAAACAACGACCTGACAGCGGGACATCAAGGCCGGTATCACCTCAAAAGATGGATTTTCCGTTGTCGCCCCGATCAGGGTTATCAGGCCGCTTTCGACATGGGGCAAAAAAGCGTCCTGTTGAGATTTGTTGAACCGGTGTATCTCATCCACGAACAGAATGGTTTTTTTCCGGTACAACCGCTGCTGATCGGTTGCAATCTCTATCACGGCCCGAATATCCTTGACCCCGGAAAGGACTGCGGAAAAATGGACGAAATGACAGCGGGTCTCCCGCGTCACGATTCGGGCCAGAGTGGTTTTTCCGCATCCAGGAGGCCCCCACAGGATCATGGAAAATATCCTGTCTCCGGAAATGGCATGCCGCAGAATGGTCCCCTCCCCCACCACATCCTGCTGCCCAAAGAATTCATCCAGGGTTCTGGGACGCATGCGTTCCGCGAGGGGACGTGAGGCATCGGCTGCTTTTTGTGCATGATGATCGAAAATATCGGGTTTCATTGGTTAGAAATTTCTGCTGCTGCATTCCCTGAACATCATGCGGATCGGAGTATTTTTCAGCCCGAACGCCCCGCGGATCTGATTTATCAGGTAACTCTCGTAAGAAGATTGGTTCGTAACAATCAAACATGGGAATTGTTGAAAATGATGAAGATTTTGTCTGAAATCAGTCCATCTGCATGGCTGGAAGACTAACAGTAAACCTGGTTCCGACTCCCACCTGGCTTTCGACGAGTACCTTGCCACCGTGCTTCTCTACAGCATTCTTGGTAACCACAAGCCCAAGGCCGTTTCCCTGACTCTTGTCGGTGAAGTAGGGTTCGAATATCTTGTTCAGGAGTTCCTCCCGAATGCCGCAACCTGTGTCTTCTACGGTGACCTCGACGAATGCCGGACCCTGTGGCGGCGTTACGGTTACCGTCAGGGTTTTGTCAGTCCGGCCGTCCATTGCATCGACTGCATTCAAAACCAGATTCTTGAATACCTGTTCGAGACCGAATTTATCACCCAGCACGCGCAACCCTTGCATGGGAATTTTAGTTTTCACCTGAACGCCTTTGAGGATAAATATGCTCTGGAACATCTCCAGGCAGCCATCCAGAAGAGCATCAAGTTCAACAGGCTCGCGATTGCGCTCTTTCGCCTGTCCGGCATTCATAATTTCCTTGTTGATGCGACCGATCTGCTGGACCGCGGAGAGTATCTTCTCAGCGTATATCTGCAACTTTTCAATATTGCCCACATTCATCTGGATCAGCTCCGCAAAACCGCTTATGGACAAGAGAGGATTGTTGATCTGGTGTACGATTTTGGGAAGTATCTGATGCAGATCGCTTGATCTGGTGTTCTGAAGCTGATACAGTTTGATTCTTTCGATTTCGGTGATCAGTTGATCGAGACTGAAAGGTTTTTCAATGAAGCTGTCACAGTGGTTTTTCATCGCTTCGATGACGAGGCTCGTTTCGGCATAGGCGGTCATGATTACTACAGGCAAGAATGGATGGCTCCTGCGAACAGCCCCCAACAGATCAAGACCGTTCATTTTGGGCATCAAATAATCCGTTACAACCAAGTCGATCATCTGGCCTCCCTGGTTGAGGTGATCCAGGGCCTGCTGGGCGCTAAACGCTTCAATGACCCGGTAACCGCTGCTTTCTAGCCCGATCCTGATGGACTCTACCATTACGGCTTCGTCATCCACAACCAATATATTCATATATGCTCCTTTATCAACTCAGAAATGGAAATAATTCGCATCATCTCCACATCTACCTTGGTATTCCAGCTCATAACCGGAGTAATCAGGCTGTTCACTTCATCTCAGGATTATGCCGGTTATATGTTTTTCAAAGCCCCAATGCGCTATATTGGGTCCACTATATCAATATATCAATACCCGTCCCCAACTATTCTCTTGAGTCTTACGCGAAAATCGGTCCCTTTGCCTAATTCACTCCGGACTTCGATGCATCCTCCCAATTCCGTCACCAGGCGGTGGCTGATAGACATGCCAAGACCTGTGCCAACTCCAACTGCTTTGGTGGTGAAGAAGGGATCAAATATCTTTTTTTGGGTTTCGGTATCCATGCCGCAACCGTTATCACTCACTTCAATAATCACTTCGCCATCCGATTCTTTTTGCGAAATTATTGTCAGTCTTACCCATGAATCTTTTTTGTCCGCCGCCTGGGCGGCATTGATCAGCAGGTTCACCACAACCTGCTCTATAGCCAACGGGTCTGTGACCAGAGCCTGTAGTCCTTCCGGAATATTCGCTTCAAAGGTCTTTACATATTTTTTGATGCGCCCCAGGCAGATGCTTATTCCTTTTTCCACTACCTGTTTCAGATCAATCCGGCGCATTTCACCCTTGCCCCGCTCTCTCACGAATTCTCGCAGGTTCCTCACCATCTGGTTAATCCGGGTGGAGCCGTGCTCAATATTATCCAGCAATTTGAAGCAATCTTCCCGGAACACAGGATAAGGCCTGCTAAAAGCCTGCATCTCCGGGTGCGCCGCGACGTATTCATCCACTATAGGCAGCAGGAATTGGAGGTAGGAACGCAGAATAGGGGTGTTAAAGAAGATGAAATTATTGGGGTTGTTGATCTCGTGAGCAATCCCAGCGACAAGCATACCAAGAGAAGCCAGCTTCTCGCTCTGTATGAGCTGCCTGTTCATCATTCTGGTCTGCGTAATATCATATATGCGGACAATGGATGCCTCGGGTACTCCCAACTCATTTTTTACCAAGTCCACAACAACCTGTTCAAGCCTGTCCGGGTCCATCCCACCTTTGCGCTCATAAGACCCGGAATAAGCTTCCATCTCTGAGAAGGGGCGTTCACATCCCTCACATGGACTCGACCTGCCCCGGAATGCTTCAAAACATATTTTGCCGACTGCTTCCTGGTAGCCGGTCAAACCGTAGTAGTTCTTGGCGGCTCTGTTAAGTCTTTTTATCCGGAGCTTCGCATCCAGTATGAAGAGTGGATCGGAAATACCGTCGATGGCCATGTTGAGCATGGCATTGACGTTTAACATTCGCTCTTCAGTCTGCTTGCGCAGCACGACATCCCAGGTCATGTTTGCAAGGTCTGACACTGTTTCTATGTCACGATCATCGTAATCGTGTTCCTTGTTCCCCACCCCCAGGATCGCCACGATCTTCTCGCTTCGCATGATTGGAAAAACCAATTCACGGATAACTGCCGCGTGTCCGGGAGGCAGCCCCTTGCAGTCGGACAACCCGGCATAGTCATTATGGATAACAGGGCGACGTTGATGGATACAATCAACCCAAACGCCTGCCTTATCCAAGTTGTAATGCTGACCTTTGCCTACTGCGGTGCAAAATACATTGAGAGTAGATGTGGACCAGTTCTGGAGCGATAGAGTTAGCTGGTCTTCTTCCAGGAAATGAAAAAAACCGATCCGGCTGCCTGTCAACCGTTCGATTTCATTCAAGGCTTTTTGTAGCAATTCATCAAGGGAATGAGTACCGGCAAATTCTCTTATCAGAATGCACACCCTGAGGATTTCCTCCTTCCGCCTGCGTGCTTCGATTTCCCGGCTCAAGCTCTCGTTTGCCGAGACCAGATCGGCAGTGCGCTCCTGCACCCGCAGCTCCAATTCGTCGTGGGCGCTCTGCAGGGCCACCTTGTTTTCCTTTAGTTGCAGATCGAGACTATGCCGATAAAACGCCATCTCGATAGTAGCCGCCAATTCCCTTGATGACACGGGCTTGATCAGGTAGCCGTAAGGTGCGACAAGCTTGGCCCGTTGGAGCAGAGGATCCTGGGAGTAGCCGGTCAGGAAAATGATGGGCACATCAGCAATAGAGCGAATATGCTCTGCTGCTGATATACCATCCATTTCCCCAGACAGTTGGATGTCCATCAATATTAGATCTGGCAATATTAGATCTGGCAATATTAGATCGGGACGCTTGGCAGCCACGGCGGCAATCGCCGCCGCCCCCGTGGCCACCGGCTTTGTTACGTTGTAGCCCAGGACGGTCAGCATATTGAGCAATTGTACGGCAAGAATGTCATCGTCTTCAACAATCAAAACGGTTTTTTGTTCCATGAACGCCTCTCGTCATTTACTTTCAAACCGGAGCCGGAACGTGGTTCCGTTGGTGCAATCCACTTCGATTCGGCCCTGGAGCTGGTGTTCCCCCAGCATCTTGACCAGCAGCAGACCCATGGTTTTCGTGTTCGTCCAGTCCAGGCCGGCGGGCAGACCCACGCCGTTGTCGGCCACGGTCAGCGTGTATGTTATACCGTCACATTCCGCAGAGACGGCGATTTCACACCTTCCAGCCCCAGAACAGGGCAGGCTTGCCGGGAAGGCGTACTTGAAAGCATTGGTCACCAGCTCGGTTATAAGCAGCCCGCATGGGACGGCGTTGTCAAGACCCATCTTGACACCTTTCGCGGCTACGCTGACGTAGATGTTTCCAGAGCGCTGGTAGGACAAATGCAGATGATTTACCAACGCCTCAAGGTAGTCCTGAAAATCAATCCGGGAGAAGTCCTCGGACTGATAGAGCTGCTCGTGTATCAGCGACATGGACCTGATCCTGTTGCTAAGTTCCGCCATAGCGGCTCTGGCCGGCTCATCAACTATCGACTGTCCTTGCAGATCCAACAGCCCCATTATGGCGGCCAAATTGTTTTTGACCCGGTGATGAACTTCCTTCAGCAGCACCTCTTTCTCCGCCAGCGATGTCCGCAGCGATTCTTCCACATCAAGGCGTTCCAGTTCGCCGGCCGCACGCACAGCCACCAGTTTAAGCACCAATTCCACCATGCGCAGGCGAGAGTCCACCATGGGTTGGCGGCCGATGATAGCTATCAGGCCAATCGGCTTCCCCAGGGAACTCCAGAGGGTGGCGCCGACATAACTTTCGGCCATCATCTCCTGGAGTGCTACATCCTGTGGAAACTTGTGGCGTACATCGCTGGGAAAGGAACAAATCGCCTTCCCCACCACATCGCCACAAGGGGTTTCTTTCAGGGTATATTCCACGTTATCCTCAAACTTTCCGTCAAAAAAGACAGCCACCGTCCGAGCGGCCAGGTGGTCCCCTTTCAGCCGATCTATACACACATAGTCCATTCCCAGACTTTCAGCGAGGTATCGCGCCAGCGATTCGAAGAACTCTCCGCCAGTGTAGATAGCTTGCAGCAGGAACGATTGTGCATCCTCAATCTGCTTGAGTTTGCTGATGTCTTGCACAACTGCGATATAATAGTCAGGTTGCGCACCGGGCGCCCACATCGGAGAGATGGTGAGATTCACCCACACTGTGGAGCCATCCTTGCAGAAATAGCGTTTTTTCGTGGTTGTCTCTTCAATTTCACCGGCTATGAGTCGCTCCCTGTTAGCTATATCGGCCGGCAAGTCCGCCGGGTGTGTAATGGTCTGGAAAACTATGTGTTCCATCTCTTCACATGTATAACCGATAATACTGCAGTATTTTTGATTGATGCGGACAAAGCGACCGGTCCTTGAATCAATCTGGGCAACCCCCACCGCCGCCTGCTCGAACAAGTTCCGAAAACGCACTTCACTCTCCCTCAGGGCGATTTCCACTTTACTACGTTGAAGTATCTCTTTTGCCAGTTTTCTGTTCCAGAATAACATCAGGCCAGAAATCATCGACAGGACCCCTCCGACCCAGAGAGTCCATTTTATAACAGTTCGCCAGTCAGCAGCCTGTTCATAACGGACGGGCATCCACTTGTGAAAGATTTGATCGTGTTCCAGAGGGGTTATGGAAGCAATAACCTTGTTCAAAATGCTGACCAGTTCAGGCCAGTCGTTGCGAACAGCGAATTTTAACAAAAAATCCTCGTATTCTGTATGCCCTGCGATTTTAAGATCGGGGAATTGATATTTCTGCATCGCGTATCCGACAACAATGAATGATCCGACAAAAGCATCCGTGTTTCCACTCGAGACAGACTTCATGGCATCAATAGGATTCTCGGCAGGATAAATATAAATGTTCGGATAATCTTTCTTCACTTGTTCATAAATGGATATGTTCTTGACCATGGAAACCTTCATCAATGCAAGGTCTTTTACATCTCTTAAAAACGGTGCGCCCATCCGGTTAACGATCACCCAGGACAGTGTAAAACAAGAATCGGTCAGGCCTATGAACCGATTGGGCTCAAAGTTCATGTACGCGGGGAACATATCGGTCCGGCGGGTTTGTATCAATTCCTGCAATTCGGACAACTGAGCATGAACCGCCTCAAAATCAATGCCGGTTCGCTTGCTGAAAAGATTTAGATAATCCGGAACCATTCCTTGAATACCCTTGGTTTCATCAGGAAACATCAGTGGCGGAAACACAGCAGGAATACTTATTTTTACGGTCTTATGCGCTTTTAGCCAGGCTTCTTCCGCAGCAGTCAACCGGATCACATCCCCTATTCCTCCCTCAAGGGGTGAATAGGAGTGAGTCCTGTAATAACGTTTATCCGGGTCCGGCACCCAGCGTTGTTCAATTTCAGCAAGTTCTCTATTGGATATGAGGTCTAAGCCATTATCCACAAGGAATAGCAGTTCCTGATTATCTTTAAGCACGCCGGCATGAAGCTTTCTTGCGAAAAGTTTTTCATCATTAGACTCAAATTCGCCAGTGAACCCCAACTGGGTGAGCATCACTGTTATTGTCGCCGGTGTGCTTATAAATGCCCGAATTTCTCCTTCGCGCGCCGAATGAATCATATCTTTAATGGATGTAAACGGAACAATTTCAATACCAGGGTAGTGTTTTCGCAATTTCTCTTCCTGATAGCTGCCACCGATAGCCCCGATTTTTTGTCCATCAAGCTGGTTGATCTTAAGGACTTCTCCATGTTTTTTTGAGAAGAAGAAGCAAAGACTGAATTCGTAAACGGGCTGTGAAAAGACCATCCATTCACTTCGATCTTCTGAATAATAGATGGCGCCGTGTATATCAGCATCACCCTTTTTAAGGGAGTCAACCGTATCTTGCCAGTCCGTAATACGAAAGTTTATTTTGTGTCCGGTTTTTTCAGACCAGAGTTTCCACAAATCCACGAAAAGTCCCACGGGTTGACCTTCAACGTTGAGAAAAGACATCGGTGGCAAATCTTTTCTTAACGCGATCACCAGCGTTTCGCTGCTAATGACAGGAAACCCAATCAGAGATTTCTGTTCCATTGCCGGCTCATCTGCTGAAATGTTAGCGGCAATACCCAACAAAAAGATACAAATGAAATATTTAAGTTTTTGCTTCATAATTCGAACCAATCCAAAAGCATCCCAGCCAGTTTTTTCATTCAATCCATCCTTTCTGAATAATTGGAGCGTCACACTTTTCACCGGATGTTATTACGTCATATCCCGTATCTTCAAAACGTTTAGCTATCTGTACAAAATCATCAGCAATTTCCATAAAGGCATCCACAACATCAGGATCGAAGTGAGAGCCTTTACCCTCAACAATGATCTTAACCGCCTTTTCGTGAGATATAGCCTCTTTATATACGCGTCGGCAGATGAGAGCATCATATACATCAGCGACAGCCATCAGACGGCCGGAAATAGGGATGTCATCACCGGATAATCCTTCCGGATAGCCTGTACCGTCCCATTTCTCCTGGTGGGAATAAGCGATTTCCTTGGCGAATGAAAGGTAAGGCTGTTCCACCCCAAGGCGTTGTTCCGCAGCGATGATTGAGTCGCGACCCAGTGTGCAGTGGGTCTTCATAATTTCAAATTCTTCCTTGGTAAAACGTCCAGGTTTAAGAAGTATATTGTCGAAGATGCCTATTTTGCCAATATCATGCAGCGTCGCTGATTTGTAAAGCAGGTCAATGGTTGTGTCATTGTCGAGAAAATAGCTGAACCGAGGATGGTGACGGAGCTTTTCAGCCAGAGCCTTGACATAAAACTGGGTGCGGCGGATGTGGTTACCCGTATCGTTGTCCCGAGTTTCCCCCAGCGATGCCATTATCAGAATGGTAACTTCCTGAGCCGCAAAAATCTCCTGTGTGCGCCTTTGCACCTCAGCTTCCAAAAAAACGTTTTGATCCTTGAGGTAGTCGCGCATCCGCTTCAAATGCAGATGGGTTTGCACACGCGCCAGTAACACGGGCAGACTGATCGGCTTGGTAATGTAATCAACCGCGCCAAGTTCGAAGCCCTTCATCTCATCCTCTACTTCAGCTTTGGATGTCAGAAAAATGACCGGAATATCTCTGGTCTTCGGATTTATTTTTAAACGGCGACAAGTCTCATAACCATCCATGACTGGCATCATGATGTCAAGCAAGATGATGTCAGGAGGAGTACCGGTCAGGGTGATTTTAAGAGCCCGTTCACCGTTGTTTGCAATTTTTACCTTGTAGTGGTCCTTGAGCAGTCCGCTAATCAAAGAAAGATTGTCAGGTGCATCATCGACTATGAGAATCGCCGGCTTATCAATATAGTTTGTATCCGCCATTTCAGACTCCTCAAAATTTTGATTTCCAGGTGTTTAAATATATGTCCAAATTGCTATCACCCGACACCCCAAGCCCACTACATTTGCTCGTTGAACCTTTTCGCCTGCGGGTTCATCAATTCAAGTGCTTTCTCAAAATCATACTGTTTGACGGCATATTCGAAGGCTCCGAAGTCCTCCTCACCCATTATGTAGCACAGAATATCGTTTTTCGTTTCGATATAGTCCAACGCTTCGCTGTCACCGTTAGCGAGGAATTCCATCATTTTTTCGCAAACTGCCGCCGACTTTAATTCATCTACCTTACCGATCTCTTTCCGGACCACAACCGCAGGAAAAGCTTCCATCAGGCTTGCAATGAGCTTACCGTGTACTGCCGCGAAAATTTCAAACCTTGCCCCAATTTCCTCGCGGGGCAAGCCATCCCGGATCGCTTTCTCCAAGGCAGCCGCCAATTCCTGCAACTTGGAAGCGCCAATGTTCCCGCTCACCCCTTTTACTGTGTGGGCAAGTCGTTCCGCCGTCACATAATCACCAGAATCCAGACTTAAGCGAATCTGTGCCGAAACCTGCTTTTGGTTATAAATATGCTTTTTCAGCATGTCAAGGTAAAAGGTCTTGTTACCCATGACCCGTTTTAATCCGAGCCTGGTGTCGAGCCCTGGAATGTCGGGCAGATATTCCTGCTTTGCAGGTTTTTGTTCTTCCTTTTCCACTTCTATTGAAGGCATTCTGGTGGTTTCTTGAATCTCATCAATATAACGAGGTTTAACCCACTTCAGCAACTTGCCGAACAGCTCGACGATATCAATCGGCTTGCCGATATGATCCCACATGCCCGCTTCCAGGCATTTTTCGATATCCTCTTCCATGACATCCGCCGTCATGGCTACAATGGGCAGATCCTTAAATCGCACATCCTTGCGTATTTCAAGGGTGGCGGTAGCACCGTCCATAACCGGCATCTGCATATCCATGAGTACAATATCATAGGCGCGTTTATCAAGCATTTCGATTGATTTAAGACCATTCTCAGCTACATCAACCTTGAACCCGGCATTGGTGAGCAGTCTAATGGCAATCTCCTTGTTGAACAAATTATCCTCCACGAGAAGGATATATGAACCCTTAATGGAAGCAAGATTTTGTATTAACAGTTTTACCTGTTGACCATCATCACGATTTTCACACGGTATCTGAACACCAGCAATCGACCTCTTTGACATCAAATTCCTTTTCATCCGATATTACGTTGATCCATCCAAATGTTATACCGGCATATACTGTGAGTGTTCATAATCTGCGCTTTCCTTATGCTCCCTCCCCAGCGGGTTATAGGACCGGGGTGGGGATTCAAAAACGCAGATTATGGCCGTTGAAAGTATATATTGCCGACAGTAATGTGATTTTGGTACCCGGTATTTGATTAAACAAGTCCAATACCGGTTTATGGTTCTACCTGCCTTGAGGAAGAACGATCAATGGGATCCGTAGGAAAGCTCTTTCATCAATGCTATTTCATCGCAATCCGGAAACTTGACGCAGTTCAGACACCCTCCCCATATCTTGAGCGGAAGCCTGGAACGGTCGATATCGGGTTTCATTGGCTATGGATTTCTACTGCTGCGCTCCCTGAACATCATGCGGATCGGAGTATTTTTCAGCCCGAACGCCCCGCGGATCTGATTTATCAGGTAGCGCTCGTAGGAAAAGTGAATCCCTTCAGGGACGTTGACAAAGGCCACAAACGTCGGGGGTTTGACGGAAACCTGAGTTGCGTAATAAAACTTCAGGCGTTTTCCCTTGTAGATCGAAGGCTCTTTATCTCCTGTCGCCTGCTCAAAGAGATTGTTTAGCTGACCTGTTCCTATCCGGGTGGCGTACTGACCATATACATCGTCCACCTGATCGAAGATCGAAGCCACCCTCAGACCTGTAAGTGCGGAAATGGTAATGGCCGGCGCAAAATTCAGGAATTTGGCTTTATACCGCAGATCATCAACATAGCGTTTAACTGTTTGCTTGCCTTTTTCAACCCGGTCCCATTTGTTTAGAAGAAAGATGCAGCCGCATCCCCTTTCAAAGGCATATCCAGCTACATGGATGTCCTGCTCGGTGATGCCTTCTTCAACATCCAGAACAATCAGGGCGACGTCGCATCTGTCCATGCTTTTCAGGGATTTGATGATGGAAAACTTTTCAATTTTTACTTCGACCTTGGATTTACGGCGTATCCCGGCAGTATCAATCAAAAGATAGGATTTATCGCCGCGATGGCATAAGGTGTCGATGGCATCGCGCGTAGTTCCTGGGATTTCGCTCACGACCAGCCGATCTTCTCCGAGAAGGCGATTGATCAGGGAAGATTTCCCCACATTTGGCCTTCCGACTACCGCTATTTTAATTATTTCATCGGCCAGTTGGCCGGAACGATCCTCAATGTCTGCTGGAAAAGCCCGGATCAGCTCATCCAGGAAATCCGGAACCCCATAATTGTGTTCGGCTGAAACCGGATACAATTGTTCGATTCCAAGGGAATAAAATTCAAAAAGGTTCACCTCGCGCTCCAACCCGTCGATTTTATTAACCACATAAAAAACCGGTTGGGAAACATCGCGCAGGAGTTCTATAACATCCCGGTCATAGGGAGAAACACCGGTCTTTCCATCCAGAACCATGACAATGACCGTGGCATCCTGAATGGCCTGCATGACCTGGCTGCGAACCAGAGGCGAAAATTCATCTCCGTCGCTGGTTAAAAAACCGCCGGTATCCACAACCGAAAACGCCACTTCTTCCCAGGTGGCGTCTCCATAATGGCGGTCCCGGGTGATGCCGGGCATATTGTCCACCAGGGCGTTTTTGGTCCGGGTGATACGGTTGAACAAGGTTGATTTTCCGACATTGGGTCGGCCAACAAGCGCTACAACGGGTTTCATATATGGTTTTCCGATTGATTATTGAACCACAACGGGCAAGGTGAGAGTGTTTTTCAAAACTTAAGTATTTACCTTTTAAAACCCTTCATCCTAAACATAATATCCTCATCTTGCAATGATTTTAACGGCGAATTCCACCACTTTGAGGCGGATGTCTGATGTGCGACATCACCCTGACTTCCCGCCGCCTTCCAGTATTTGCTGAACAGCCTCCATTGAAGCCTCATAGCGAATGAATTCGGTATTAAACGTCAGATCATAGTTGATAGGGTCCGCAATATCCGCATTAAAAGATTTACGAACAAAGGCCCTGCGCTTGGCTTCTTTCACGATCACCCGTTTTCTGGCCTCTTCTTCAGAAATGTTAAACAGTCTGGAAAAGTTCAGTACGCGAAGATCCATGGGCGCCACAATCCGGATGCTGAGTCTTTCATTAGGAGGAAGTATAAAATTGGCGCCTCGCCCGATAATCACCGCCATGCCGTGCTTGCCGATGACGCTGACGACCTTCATGAGCTGTTCCAGATAAATTTCCGGCCACAGGTAACGCCTGCTGACAAGGGTTGCAATAAAATCCTCAATCCCTGAAAGATGCTCTTTTTCAATGGATTCAATCACAGATGCACCGATATCCGCCCGATCTGCTATCTCCCGGATAATGTCACGCTGAAACAAATCGTATCCCATTCGGTCGGCAATACCTTTGGCGATCACCTGACCGCCACTGCCAGGCTCCGATGAAACCGTTACCACCGTTATGCGGGAGGCATCGCCGTTTCTGCCTGCATTCGGCGTATTCTCCCATTTTTCCACAATTTCCTGAATAAATTTATCAAATGAGTGATCGAGCCTGTCCATATATCAAATCCTTGCCTGACTTTTTGCCGTAAAAATACATCCTGGCTTTATTTTTGTTCACGAAGATTTACGATATTCATAATTCCCCAAAAAACTGAATTCTGAACTCTGTTTTATCTCATATAAATAATTTGGCGGCATGACAAGAAAAAAATGGAGATCAATTATTTATGTTCCAACCTCATTCAACCATGTTATAATCATCCCTTAATCAGCCACATTGCCACAAAGACAAAAAACAATGCCGGATCCGCTGATCCGGTACGGAACCTGACATGACTGAGAACGATCTCTCACAGCTTCGCATAGACAAGTCCGGAATTCCGAACAGGTCTTCCAAACGAAAGCGCTATGTCCTCCCTGTTTTACTGGTGGGGCTTATCATATCTACTGGATTTCTTTATAAAAAAGGTGTCCTGACACCTGCTGCTCAAGTTCAGACTGTCAGCGTACAGAAGATTTACCCTTCACAAACGTTTACAGTTCTTAATGCCAGCGGGTATGTGGTGGCACAGCGAAAAGCCGCTGTATCAACCAAAATCACCGGCAGACTCGTGTATCTGGCGGTAGAGGAAGGAAGCCGGGTCAAAAAAGGTGATATCATCGCCCGGCTTGAAAATGAAGATACCCTTGCAGTAAAAGATCAGGCGTTTGCAGGCCTACAAACGGCTCAATTTCAACTGGAGCAGTCCTTTGCGGAACTAAGCGATGCAACATTATCCTATAACCGCAGCAAGGAACTCGTTGCTGCCGGTTATATCGCCAAGTCCGAATTTGATTCGGCGGATGCCCGGTTTAAAAGGGCCAAAGCTGGTGCTCAGGCTAATCAAGCCGCTGTATCAAACAGCCGGGCCGCCCTCAAGGGCGCTGAAGTCACCCTGGATTACGCCAATCTGCGGGCGCCTTTTGATGCCGTTGTACTGACCAAAAATGCCGACATCGGCGATATCGTCACCCCGCTGGGAGCAGCAGCCAACGCCAAGGCATCGGTTGTGGACGTAGCGGATATGGATTCTCTCAAAGTTGAAGTGGATGTCTCCGAATCCAATATCGAAAAAGTCTTTAAGCATCAGCCCTGTGAAATTCATCTGGATGCCCTTCCCTCCGAACGCTTTTCCGGAAAAGTTCATATGATTGTTCCCACAGCGGACCGCACCAAAGCATCGGTCATGGTAAAAGTCGCCTTCGATGTATTAAGTCCCAAAGTCCTTCCGGAAATGAGCGCAAAGGTGGCATTTTTACTCCGGGAGATCACAGAAGCAGAAATGAAGCCAATTACGGCAGTCCCCACTTCTGTCATCGTTCATCGAAACAATCAGGCGGTCGTCTTCAAAATTGCCGGCGACAGAGCAGTTGGCGTCCAGGTGGTTACGGGCAGGCAGATGAACGACATGAGCGAAATTCTGTCCGGCCTTAACATCGGCGATAAGGTCGTAACCTCGCCAGCCGAAAATATAATCGAAGGAACAAGGATCAAATTTGCTCAGTAATCATATTGCTGTTATTGAAATAACCGATCTTGTCAAATCCTATCGCCGGGGCAGCCAGTCCATTCCGGTGCTGGAACATCTTTTTCTTAAAATCGAAGAAGGGGAATTTCTGGCATTAATGGGTCCATCGGGTTCAGGGAAAAGCACCCTGCTTAATCTTATTGCCGGCCTGGATCAGGTGGATTCCGGAAGCATCAGGGTCGGGGGCGAAGAGATCACGGGCTTTTCGGAAATCGAGCTGGCAACCTGGCGCGCCGGTCATGTGGGATTTATTTTTCAATTTTACAACCTGATTCCCGTGCTGACCGCATTTGAAAACGTCGAACTTCCCCTGATGCTGACGGGCCTTTCAAAAAAAGCGCGAAAAGCGCATGTGGCTACGGCCCTTTCCCTGGTAAGCCTGCAGGACCGAATGGATCACTATCCCCGTCAACTGTCCGGCGGACAGCAGCAGCGGGTAGCCATTGCACGAGCGGTGGTAACTGATCCCACCATTCTTGTGGCGGATGAGCCCACGGGAGACCTGGACAGGCATTCCGCCGAAGATGTCCTGCGACTTATGGATCAGCTCTGCAGCGAACTGGGAAAAACCATTGTCATGGTTACCCACGACCCACGAGCCGCCCGAAAAGCCCACACCCTGAAATATCTGGAAAAAGGCGTTTTAACCGATGCTCCTCAAATTGCTGTTCCGGAATGCCTTTAGGCACCGCCTGAGGACGCTGTTGACCATTGGAGGCATCGCAGTGGCTATTCTGGCCTTTGGTCTGCTGCGAACCGTCATCAGCGCCTGGTATGCCGGCGTGGAAGCCTCGTCCGCCAGCCGTCTGGTTACGCGAAACGCCATTTCCCTGATCTTTCCACTGCCCATTTCCTACAAGGAAAAAATCCGCAGTGTGGAAGGTGTCGGCGTTGTGTCTTACGGGAACTGGTTCGGGGGCATTTACATTGATGAAAAAAACTTCTTTGCCAACTTTGCCATTGAACCCAGAACCTATTTTAACCTTTACTCGGAATATCTTTTGTCAGACGATGAGACCGCCACATTCTTTCGGGAGAGAAAAGCCTGCGTGGCGGGTCAAAAACTGGCCAAACGCTTCGGTTGGAACGTCGGTGACACCATAACTTTGAGGGGAACCATATTTCCCGGCAATTGGGACTTTGTCCTTCGCGGCATTTACCAGGGAAAAGACAAAACAATTGATGATAACCAGTTTTTTTTCCACTGGGATTATCTCAACGAAACCTTGAAAAAAACGCTACCCCGCAGGGCGGATCAGGTGGGATTTTACATGATTGGCTTGAAACGTCCGGATCAGGCCGCCGCCACTTCTGAAGCCGTGGACGGACTGTTCAAGAATTCTTACGCAGAAACTCTTACCGAAACGGAAAAAGCCTTTCAACTGAGCTTTGTTTCCATGAGTGAAGCCATTATCACTGTCATTCAGCTTGTCTCTTATGTGATCATTGTCATTATCATGGCGGTTGTGGCCAATACCATGGCCATGTCGGTGCGCGAGCGCATGGGCGAATACGCTGTTTTCAAGACATTGGGATTTGGCAGGGGATATCTCGCCGGCCTCATTCTGGGAGAATCCTTTACCCTGACATCCCTTGGCGGACTACTGGGTATCGGCGTCACCTTTCCAACTGCCAGCGCCTTTGCCCGGGCGGTCGGCCAGTTTTTTCCGGTATTTCATGTTTCCACGGAAACCATTCTGATGGATGTGGCGGCGGCGGTCATAGTCGGAGTTGTGGCCGCCGTTATCCCGATCTGGCGGGTTGTGCAGGTTCGCATCGCAGATGGCCTTGGAAGGATCGGGTAAATGAACCTGCTGTTTTTCTACAGCCTGAGAAATCTCCTTACCCGAAGACTGACCACAGCCCTGACGGCGCTTGGCATGGCCCTTGTTGTGTTCGTGTTTGCCGCCATAATCATGTTGGCCGAAGGTCTTCAGAAAACCCTGGTCGATACCGGCTCTTACGACAATGTCGTGGTCATTCGAAAATCATCTGGTTCTGAAGTTCAGAGCGGCATTGACCGGCTTCAGGCTTCCGTTGTCGAAACCCAGCCGGAAATCGGTATGGGGCAGGACGGCAAGCAACTGATCGCCAAAGAAATGGTTGTGTTGATCACCCTGGAAAAACAGGAATCCTACAGCCGATCCAATGTGGTGATTCGAGGGGTTTCGGAAGCCTCACTGTCTTTAAGGCCCCAGATTCACATCCTCTCAGGCAGATTGCCTCAGCCAGGCTCTTCTGAAATCATGGTTGGTAAAAGCATTGCAAAAAGATTCAGGGGCGCAGGTTTGGGAGAATCCCTGGCTTTCGCCATGCGATCCTGGCGGGTTGTCGGCTTGTTTGATGCCGGGTCAACCGGCTACAGTTCTGAAATCTGGGGAGATGTTGATCAATTGATGCCTGCTTTTCGACGGCCCGTGTATTCTTCCATTTTGTTTAATTTGAGAAACACGAACGAATTCGAAGCAGTACAATCCCGGATTCAGGGTGATCCGCGGCTGACCCTGGAAGCCAAACGCGAAACCGTTTACTACAAAGAACAGTCTGAAGCCATGGCCACTTTTTTAAGGATTCTGGGCATGTCGCTCACCATTGTTTTTTCCATCGGTGCCGTGGTTGGAGCCATGATTACCATGTATGCTGCGGTTGCCATGCGTACAGGAGAAATTGGAACCCTTCGGGCTCTGGGGTTTCGACAAAGCGCCATTTTAACAGCATTCCTGCTGGAATCCCTGCTTCTTGGCGCTATCGGCGGATGCAGCGGACTTTTTTTCGCCTCTTTTTTACAGTTTTTCACCGTATCCACTACCAATTTTCAAACCTTTTCCGAGCTTGCCTTCAGCTTCGCCCTGACTCCCGGCATCGTGATCAAATCCCTGTCGTTTTCACTTATCATGGGCTTTGCAGGCGGCGTGCTTCCGGCCTTTCGCGCATCCAGAATGAACATCATTGCAGCGCTCAGAGAAGCATAGAAAATCAGAATGCAGACGGCCCACAGCATCAACACAGATTTTTATATTCTGTCTCCCGCCCCCTGATTTCCAGTCCGCCTGTCTTGACAGTTGGGGCAAAATGATTAAATTTCAGGAAAAGTATTACGAAAATTTATATAACCACATAATATAACAGATTTATTTATCACGATCGAATTTGTGCTGATCTTCAAACAAACATAGGAGAGTATTACCCATGCCCGCAAAAATGATTTGTTACGGCTCTGAAGCAAGAGAGCATATGTTAAATGGCGTCAATGCACTTGCAGACGCAGTCAAAGTAACCCTTGGACCCAAGGGAAGAAACGTTGTTCTGGCAAAAACCTTTGGTTCGCCTACTGTTACCAAAGATGGCGTGACAGTTGCCAAGGAAATTGATCTGCCGAATAAATACGAGAACATGGGTGCTCAGATGGTGAAGGTGGTTGCCAGCAAAACCAGCGATGTTGCAGGGGACGGCACCACTACCGCAACAATTCTGGCGCAGGCCATTTACAATGAGGGCCAAAAACTGGTTGCGGCCGGTGTAAACCCCATGGCCATTAAACGCGGCATTGAAGCTGGGGTTGCGGCAATCATTACAGAATTGAAAGCCATTTCCAAACCCACCAAGAACAAACTGGAAATCACCCAAGTCGGCACCATTTCAGCCAACAACGACGAAATGGTAGGCAATATCATTTCCGAAGCCATGGAAAAAGTGGGCAAAGAAGGGGTGATTACCGTTGAAGAAGCCAAAGGCATGGAAACCACACTGGATGTGGTCGAAGGCATGCAGTTTGACCGCGGGTATATTTCCGCCCACTTTGCGACAAACCGTGAAAGAATGGAAGTGCTTTTAGAGGAACCGCTGATTCTGATTCATGAAAAAAAGATCAGCAGCTTGAAAGATATGGTGCCGCTGCTGGAAGAAACCGCCAGAGCCCGAAGAAACCTTCTGATCATTGCAGAAGATGTAGAAGGCGAAGCCCTTGCAGCCTTGGTATTAAACAAGCTTCGCGGCACGCTTCAGGTTGCTGCTGTAAAAGCTCCCGGATTCGGAGACCGCCGCAAAGCCCTGCTGGAAGACATCGCCATTCTTACGGGTACCCGTATGGTTTCCGAAGATATGGGAATGAAGCTTGAAAACGTGACACTAAAAGACTTGGGAAAATGCAAAAGCATCAAAATCGACAAAGACAACACCACCATCATTGATGGCGCCGGCGACCGCAAGGCAATGGAAGGCAGGGTTCGTCAGATTCGCGCTCAAATTGAAGAAACCACTTCCGATTATGATAGGGAAAAACTACAGGAACGTCTGGCTAAATTGATTGGAGGCGTTGCGTTAATCCGTATCGGCGCCGCCACTGAAACCGAGATGAAAGAAAAGAAAGCCCGCGTGGAAGACGCCCTGAACGCCACTCGCGCTGCCGTTGAAGAAGGCATTGTTCCGGGTGGAGGAGTTGCGCTGGTCCGCTGCATCAAAGCTCTGGATGGGTTAGATGTCAAGGGAGAGCAGAAGAACGGCATTGCTATCCTTAGACGCGCGCTGGAAGAACCTCTGCGTCAGATTGCCGAAAATGCCGGGTTCGAAGGATCTGTGGTTCTCAACAAAGTTCTGGAAGGAGAAAATGACTTCGGGTTTAATGCCGAAACGTCAGTTTACGAAAATTTGATCGTGGCCGGTGTGATCGATCCCACCAAAGTGGTTCGGTTCGCCCTTCAGAATGCAGCTTCCGTTGCAGGCATGATGCTGACCACAGAAGCCATGATTACCGAAAAGCCTAAAAAAGCCGCCAAATCGGCTCCTGGAGCCGGTATGGACGACATGGATGATGACATGTATTAATATGTAATACGTTCAGGCCAAGTGAAACATTCTGGCTTGGTCTGAACTTAAACACTCAGTTCTTCATTTTCAATGCAAAGGAGTCATTCCAACATGTACCAAACCATACTTGTTCCTTTAGACGGATCAGTTAGAGCAGAGTACATTCTTTCCCATGTTGAAAATCTGGCCACCCACTACAAGGCGAAAGTAATTTTACTCCAGGTAATGGAACCGCTACAGATTGTTAATCCATCCATTCATGTGACCGGTGCTATGACAGACACTGTCAAGGAAAGTCTGAATGACTTCAACCGCAGATATGAGGAAATCAACACCTATCTGTCCGGACGTCAAGGAGAACTCAAGGAAAAAGGTATTGACGTCCGGAAATTCGTGGAACAGGGGCCAGTGGTGGAAACCGTTATTTCGGTTGCTCAGCGAGAGAATGCAGACCTGATCGCAATGGCCAGCCACGGCAGGAGTGGTATATCGCGGGTATTTTATGGTAGCGTTGCAGCCGGTGTCTTGCAACAAATTGATCGGCCCATGCTGCTCATTCGCTCCCGGAACATCTGATGAACTCGTAGAATACACCGTTGACCGTTCCCCGTTCACTGTCAACGATCAACGTTTGGTTGCTTCATTGTAAACGGTTTTTCAGGATAACGAAACCAGGCTTCCCAGCCCTTTGTCAATGGCTTCTGCAAGAACTGCGGCAGCAGCAGCGGCATCCTGAACCGCAACTCCGACTGTTTTAAAAAACGTGATTTCCTGATCATCCTGACGGGGTGGAAAAACCCCGTTAACGATTTCTCCGATCTCAGCCGAAATGGTTGCACCAGCAATAATCAGGTCCCCGGCTTCCGCCATGCATGCTTCGCGGGAATCGACAACCACCCTGGCTCTGCGGACCGTAATCTCATCAATTTCCTGCATCTGCGGCGTAAATGATCCCACCCCGGTTATATGCGTTCCCGGCCTTAAATCATTGCCGTCAAACAGAGGGGTTAGGGAAGTAGTCGCGGCAATCACAATATCCGCCTGAGAGACCGCCTCGCGGGCATCCCGGCAGGAAGATATTTTGGCCACAATCTCCGGACGGGATGACCAACTCGCCATTTCAGCAACCAGCTTTTCAGCCTGATTCAGAGACGAATCCAGAATCCACACCTTGCGAATACTTCGCACCGCCATAACTCCCTGAAGCTGGGACTTTCCCTGCACCCCCGCCCCAAACAGCACAACCGTTTCTGCGTCTTTTCTTGATAGAAGTTCTGCGGCAAGACCTCCGGTAGCCCCGGTTCGAATGGCTGTCAGGCTGGTTCCCTCCATCAACGCCAAGGGCATTCCTGTCTGCGGATCAAGCACCATAACCAAACCAGCCACAGTGGGCAGCCCAATCTGCGGATTATCCCCATAAATGGAAACAATCTTTATTGCCATCTCCCGGCTTTGATGGAGATATGCCGGCATCAACAGCGTTACGCCTTTTTCCGTGGCAAGGCGTCCCCGAAGTGGAATGTCGGCCTGATGGGCCGAAAGCTGGCCAAATGCCCGCCGCATGGCCTCAATAGCCTTTGGCATGGGCAGGACTTCCCGAACTTGTTCTGCGGTAAGAATTCGAATCTTCATGATCATCTCTCTTCTGCAAGGGTTTTAAACGTTATGGGCTTTGCCGGAATCCGTGGCGTAAAGCATTCACGGGCCACTGGTTTGCCGGAAACATGCTCCATCAGGTCATGTACCATCTGTCCGCAGAACCGCCCCTGACAGTGTCCCATGCCAATCCGGGTTCTGCGTTTCAAGTCATTGATATCTGCTGCACCATTGGCTGCAGCCATTCGGACATCGGCCATTGTCGCGTCTTCACAGCGGCAGATCACAGTATGATCCGGAATTGCCGAAACCATTCCACTGCCAGGCAAAGACAGGGCATCCATGGCCCTGCCAAAGCGGTTCATCCGTTTCAGCCGAACCACAAAGGGACGGGTCAGCGCATCGGCATTTTTTCGACTTACAATTCCGATATGGACGCAAGCCTCTATTCCTGCAACATTTCCTTCTTCCATCGCCGCAGAATAACCCCGAATGGCCGATCCATCGCCAGCAACAAAAACACCAGAAACAGATGTTTCCTGATGAATGTTGCAACGCACTTTCCAGTACTTTGCATGGTCATCATAATCATGAAGACAACCGCAAAGCCGGGTCATGTCTGTGCCTGGAACCAATCCATACCCAACCCCGATGGCGTCAACTGATAACAATCGCCGAGATTCGGGCAGCGGTCTTCCAGATGCATCCGCACGGGCTATCACCGCATGATCCAGTGAATCGCGTCCCAAAGCCTCCACTATGGTAAATGTTGGGTGGACCGGAATACGAAGGCGCTGAAGGGTGAAGAGATAATTGGCGATGGATATAAATTTGAAAAAACCAACGCCGGAAATCAGATCTTTAACGTGCGGAAATATCCGGGTGAAGGACAGCGGAGTTACAACCGCAGCGATATCGGCGCCTTTTTTCGCCAGATGATGCGCCAAGGCGATTTGAAGAGGGCCGGTTCCGGCAATCAGAAACCGCTTTCCGGGGATGACGCCCTTTCGTACCAGTGCATTTAATCCGCCGGCGGAATAAACACCGGGCAGAGTCCATCCCGGAAACGGAATCATCCGTTCCATGGCGCCAGCAGCAATCACCAGAGTTCTTCCCCTGACGCTGGATGGCGCAACAGACCCTGGGGCCGGCTGAAGATAAACTTCCTTACAATCATCAAAACAGCTATCGGTATGCCAAGCTTGGGTTCCAGTATAGACCGTTATCCGACTCGAAACCCTCTGAAACGATTTGAACATCCGGTGTCGAATCCTGGCCTCAATAGCTTCAGCGCTTATGCCAAAAAGACTCCCCCCGGAATGGAACAAGACTTTTCCACCAAGATTTAAGTTCTCTTCTATCAGAACAACCGAGGCGCCTTGCTGCGCTGCAGCCGTCGCAGCCGCAATTCCAGCCGGACCTCCACCGATAATCACCATATCCGCCGGATTCACCGGATTCATGTGTCCATCTCGATAGCGCCGTCATCCTGGACTTTGATCTGTGATCCCGGCAATGCCGGTGTCACGCAGGTGCGGACATTGGGAATGCCATCAACAACCATCCGGCATTCGTAACAAATTCCCATACCGCAGAAGACACCCCTGGGAGATTGCGACCGGGTGTTCCGGCATGTTCGAAGACCTTTTGCCAGCATGGCTTCTGCAATGGTCTGTCCAGGGATTACCGGAACCGGCTGACCATTCACATAAATATCGA
>SERZ01000443.1_pt1 | contig 27980 bp, 24 predicted proteins | sample 3171461 | NCBI WGS metagenome assembly SERZ01 (sample SAMN06051861, study PRJNA518727) | freshwater metagenome | biome: subpolar coniferous forest; feature: holomictic lake; material: water; isolation source: holomictic Lake 227, 6 m depth | place: Canada: near Kenora, Ontario | collected... | reverse complement strand
CAATGCGACCACCTTTTACGACCGCGACCGGGTACTGCAGGGCGTGTTTGCTGCCGCGCGTGATGTGACCGAAAGCAAGCGCCTGGACCAGGTGCTGCAAGAAAAAAACAGTGAGCTGGAAAGCGCCCGCTTGGTGGCCGACAAGGCCAACCTGGCCAAGTCAGACTTCCTGTCGAGCATGAGCCACGAGATTCGCTCGCCGCTGAACGCCATTTTGGGACTGGCCTACTTGCTCGAGCAAGCCAAGCTGGACCTGGACGCCAACAACATGGTGCGCAAAATCAGGGCCTCCGGGCGCATGTTGCTGAGCCTGATCAGCGATATTCTGGATGTCTCCAAAATCGAAGCCGGCCAGATGATGATCGAGCAGGCACCGTTCCGTCTGGTCGATGTGATTGACAACCTCTCCGTGGTGTTGGGCGTGGCGGTGGGCGATAAAAACATCAAGCTCATCATCCAGCCACCGCCGGCGGGTGTCTTCACCCTGATTGGGGATGCCTTGCGGCTGGAGCAGGTGCTGATCAACCTGAGCATCAACGCCATCAAATTCACCAACCTGGGCCAAGTCGAGTTACGCACCGAACTGCTCTCCAGCAGCACCGAGGAAAGCGTGCTGCGTTTCTCAGTGCGCGACACCGGCATTGGTATCGCTCCAGAGTTGCAGGCGAATGTGTTTGCCGCCTTCACGCAGGCTGACAGTTCCACCACCCGGCGCTTTGGCGGCACCGGGCTGGGTTTGACGATTTGCCGTCAACTGGTGAGTTTGATGGGGGGTGAAATTGGCTTGACCAGTGTTCTCGGTGAGGGCAGCGAGTTCTGGTTCACCTTGCCTTTGAAAACAGTCGCGGATGCCGACCTGTCCCTGAACAACCTCGTGCCTGTGGACGCGCTGGTCGCGGACCAAAGCGTTAGTGCCTTGAGTGAAGCACGTGTTATTGCGAAAGGCTTGGGCTGGCATGTTCACGCGGTAGATTCCGGGGAAGCGGTGCTCTCGCATGTGCTGGGGCGCAAGGGCGGGAAGCTGCCTGAAGTGGTGGTGCTGGACTGGAAAATGCCCGGCATTGATGGGTTGGCCACGGTGCGCGCCATCCGCGAAGGGGTGTCGCAGGAGACGTGCCCCCTCATCATCATGACAACCGACCAAACACTGGTGAGCCTTACATGTCAATCCGGGGTCGAACTGGTAGATGCGCTGCTTGAGAAACCGCTGACCACCTCGAAGCTCTATAACGCGATGACCGAAGCCAAGCGCAAACGGGCAGCTACCGACGGTATTTCGTTTGCCTTGCATCAGTCGGCGGGGCAAGGGCTGTTGGGCATTCGGGTGCTGGTGGTGGACGACAGCGACATCAATTGCGAAGTGGCGCGGCGCATTCTTTCTGGGCAAGGTGCCATTGTGTCGTTGGCAGCAGACGGGCAAGAGGCGGTGAACTGGCTGCAGGCGCACCCCACGGACGTGGATTTGGTCCTGATGGACGTTCAAATGCCCGTCATGGACGGCCTTCAGGCCACGCGCCAGTTGCGCCAGATGCCGCAGTTCGCCACCCTGCCGATCGTGGCGCTGACAGCCGGGGCCTTCAAGTCGCAACAAGATGCCGCGCACGCCGCTGGCATGACGCACTTCATCAGCAAGCCGTTTGATGTGCCCTCGACCATCGCCATGATCCAGCGGTTGACCTGGGGCCGTCCTTCGCGCGCAGAACTACTGGAGGCTTGGCCTGTGCGTGCTTCGCCTCAGGCCTCAGCAGGTGGTGAAATTGGTGTCGATCAAACTGTCATGGACGTGGCCAAAGGCGTGGATAACTGGAACAATATGGTCACTTATCAGGACTATTTGAAGCGCTTTGTAGTGGTCTACAGCAATGCCGTAGCCGTCTTGTCCGAGCACTTGCTTCAAGCAGACCGACCCGCAGCCATTGCGCTGGCGCACAAACTCGCGGGCGTAGCGGCCAACATGGCTTTGCCGCAAACCTATGCCTGTGCTGCCGAGGTGGAGCGGGTGTTGCGCACTGAGTCAGACCCTGCGCTGGCACTTGCTCAACTTGAGGCCGCGATGAAACTCGCCTTGGCTGCGGCTGAGCGGCTAGCTGCAAGTCAGTAACAATGTATAAGAAGCTAATAACTAATTTCAGGAAGTACCCAAGATGAACGCAGTGATATCGGGAAGTATTAAGTCGGCTCTGGTGGTTGATGATGAAGAGTTCAGTAAAGATAATTTATGCGAAAAGTTGATGACTTTGGGCGTCAGCACTGTTTACGGATCAAGCAATGGCCTCGCCGCCATAGGTGTTTTGGATCAGATGGCAAATCCGCCTGACCTGATCCTCTGTGATATTTTTATGCCGGACATGGATGGCATTGAATTTCTGGGTGAGCTCGCCAAGCGTCGCTACCAGGGGGGTCTGATTTTGGTGACGGGGGTCAATAAAGCCATGCTGGAAGTGGCGCAGGACATCGCCCTTGCGAAGGAGCTTCGTGTGCTGGGTGCTTTCATCAAACCACTGTCGCGACAGTCTCTGGCGACAGCCCTGGGCATATCGGTTAAATAAGCCTCCAGGCGTTGTGTCTTTTTAAATTAGACCACCACAAACAATGTCATCTGCATAAGGAGATCAGTCAGGGTGCAACTGCAGCAGCCGCAATTTCCAGAGAGCGCACGCGCAGCAAGGGGTCAAAGATGTCGCAGACCAACATGAACTCATCTGCGCCTGTGAGTTGCGACAAGTGTGATAAGCCCGCGCTTATGGCCTCTGGCCCACCAATAACAGCGGCACCCAGGAAATCATCAATCCCTGCGCGCGCTCTTGAATCCAGTTGCGACAGGTAGTCGGCCACCGGCGGTTGCAGTAGTACTCGTTGACCCGTCAAGATGCCCAGCACGCGCTGATAGGTGCTGCTCGCCAGGTATTGGGCTTCTTTATCGGTGGGCGCTGCGATCAGCGGGATACCCACAACCACATAAGGTTTGTCCAGCGTGGCAGAAGGTTTGAAGTTGGTCCGATAAACATCCAGCGCCTGCAGTAACAAGCGGGGCGCGAAGTGGGCCGCAAACGCGTAGGGTAAGCCGCGTTCTGCGGCCAGTGCCGCAGAAAACAAGCTGGAACCGAGCAACCAGATCGGCACCTGGGTGCCAGCACCTGGCGATGCAACCACCCGTTGCCCTGGCTGTACAGGTGCCAGCAGTTGCTGAAGTTCTGCTACTTCACGTGGAAAGTCTTCCTCGGTCTCAACCCGGTTGCGACGCAGTGCCCGCATGGTGACGGCATCTGTTCCAGGCGCGCGTCCGAGGCCCAAATCAATACGGTTTGGATAAAGCTCGGCCAAGGTGCCAAATGCCTCAGCCACGACCAACGGGGCGTGGTTAGGCAGCATGATGCCGCCTGAGCCAACCCGAATACGTTGGGTGCCACCGGCGATATGGCCGACCAGAACCGCCGTGGCAGAACTTGCAATACCCGGCATGTTGTGGTGTTCAGCCAGCCAGTAACGGACAAAGCCAAGTGACTCCGCCGCTTGTGCGGTTTGCAAGGCAATAGTCAATGCATCTGCGACGGTGCCGCCCTCGCGCACCGCGACCAGATCGAGCATGGAAAGAGCAGGTTTTTTATGAGAATTCATGATCCGCATTGTCGTGGGTTGCAGGCTTCAGCGCTGGCCCACGCCCCGATTCAAATTTTTGGATTGACGTCAGCGATTCCCCTCCCTGCTCGGCAAAAAAAGTCCTAAGGTTCAGCGAATTGATTTAAGTCAACGGAAAAAATAATAGTTGATATTTCGTTTAAAAAAATTAAAAAACTTTTAAATACTAATTAAACTCCAATAAATAACAAAATGTGTCAAGAAATGAGGGGTTTCTTATGGAGTTAAATTTCGACATGAAAATGCTCGAAAACCTATCCGAAGGTGTCGTCTTGCTGAACAAGTCGGGGCACATCACGGATTTCAATAAGGCAGCAAGTCCGTGGTTGAAGCCGTGCTTCAATGCCGCTGAAAAATTGGCCACATTGATCCAGGAGATCATCCGGGATAAAAATAAATCTCCTGTCAGTGTGAAAATTTTGGGGCTTGATGAGCGCAATGCCAAACCGGTAAAAACCTATCTGTGCAGCAATGGCGAAGCCGGTTACGCGCTCCTGTTTACGCCGATACAGACCCTTCCCGTGACTCAGGCAGCAGACCAACGTCAGGGTATTTTTATACTGATTAGTGCCGAAATTCGACACAAAATAACCAAGCTACAAGAACAACTGGCGAACATAAGCCATCAAAATGCGCCGCTGGACCTGACCGCCATCATCCAAAACTCGGCGCATCTGAACCGACTGATGGCGGCCATTGATCTTCTGTCGCAACTCAACGAAGTCGACTCCATTTCACCCGGTGAAAGAATCTCCCTGGAAGATTTGGTCAGCGATGTCCTGGGGTCAATGACCCACCGGCGCTGTGATTACAGTGTCAACGCACCACAGAATGATTATCCGAATCACATGGGTGTGGTTTACGGCAACGCCGAGTGGCTGAAATGCGGATTACGTGGACTCCTGGAGGGCCTTGATGAAGGCGCAACAGCGAAAAACCCGATTGAATTGAAAGTACGCCAAAGCGGTGGTTTTGTGGTGTTGACCGCTAAATTTTTGGGCGATGGTGACAGCGGCATAACGGGTGCTACTAAACCTGTTTCCATGGCGAGCGCAGCCATGGGCGTCGCCGCTGACATCAGGGTGCCGATTGCCCGACGCATTTTCGAGTTGCATGGTGGGCAGCTGAAAATTGTTGAAATCGATGCTGACAATCCGGATGAATTTCGGCGCGGTATTTCATCTTTTACCTTGATATTGCCCACCGGTAGCCCCGGGAAAAAGCGCAATCTGGACTGTGACAACTGCCTGGTCGGACAACAGGCCTGGGCCTACGCCAGCGACCTTGCGAAAGTCATGCCAATCAGTCCTGTAGCGTCTGACCTATCCAAGGAAGAACTTGAATTCTTAATGCACGTCATGGGGGCAAATTAGCATCTCAACCTACTTTAAAGGCCCCGTTGCCAATCCGGACGGAGTCGGCTGGTTTGAGGACGGTCGATGGCATTTCTCACTTCCTGCAAGAGACGCTCTTTCTCAGACCCCAAAACACCTTTGAGGACCAGCCAGTTGGAAGCGTGATCGCTGCGAAATACCGTGCGCTTGAGTTCCAGGGCTTGCAGGAATTGTTCCATCTCGACAAACAGTTCCTGCTGGTTGAGCGGTGCCCACTCTGGATAAGCTTGGCGAAACCGGTCTTCTCCTTGGGGAAAACTGACCACCAGGGTGGCCAGAAATTCAGGCTGGGTCAGGTTAATCAGGTGAGCAGAGTTGTCAGCATGCTGTTTGGATAGCAAGCGACCGCCCAGCCCATTGAGCAGCATCACCGAACGGCTTATGCCTGCAGCGCCCAATTTGTCCAGGGCGTCCCGCGTACTCTCAAACGTTTCGCCCTTGCTGACCTTCAGCAGCACTTCGTCATCTCCCGACTCGGCGCCGACGTAGACCAGTGACAAACCTGCCTCGCGCAAGGCCACTAATTCCTGTACCGATTTGTGGCGCAAGTTGCTGGGCAAGCAGTAGCTTGAAATGCGCCGAACTTTGGGCAGATGGTCTTTAATCGCCGCCAGCAAGGTCAAGAGACGACGAGTTGACAGGGCCATGGCATCGCCATCACCCAGAAAGACCCGCTGCACCTGGCCTGCGAACTGTTCACCGCAGCGCTGGATAGACTCCAGAACCACTTGCTCATCGGTGACGCGAAATTTCTTTTGGGGCGCGGTGTACATCTCGCAGTAAGTGCACTTGTTCCAGGAGCAGCCATTCGTGACGGGCAGGATCAGGGACTGCGCCTCGCTGGGAGGTCGAAAAACCGGGTTGATGTATTGGATTGGGATAATTTGGTTCACGTCGTGATTGTGATCGGTCGTTACTTGTGTACAGTGCCGTCATCATGACAATAAAAACAAATGTTTCAGGCAACGCCGGTGTTCACCTGCTGAACGCCGAAATTACCGTAACACGACTGCCATATGCCACTCTGGCCAGGGAAATTGATTGCTTGCTGGTTGGGAATTTTTAGGGACACACCATGTTTGAATTTTTGAAACGCAACCCCATCCAGCCTCAAAATCCAACGCTTGAAACGTCCATCTCGACCAGGCTCAATAGCACGCAGCAAGTCGGGGTCGTTCAAGAAGATGTCATCGGTGTCGTGCTGAAGGACCTCCTGAGAATGCATGGGGTGCCAGCGAATTGGTTGACATTTGAGGTCAACTACCTGGCGCGTGGGCCCGGTCTGGCGGAGGTGCAAATCCAGTTGCTGATCATGCGCTGGAGTGAGCAGTTGCTGCGCTACTCAGCGGCGCTGCAGGACCAGTTGCTAACAGGGTTGGATCGCTTTGAACCCCATGTGGATCATTCCAAATACGTTGTCGTATGGCGCTTCTCCAAAGAGTGTGATCTGCCATTTTCCGCGATTCCTGCGCAAGTGAAATGGCATGTTTCGACACCGACACCGACACCGACTGCGCTGAATACTGAGGCGCATCCGGTTCCGAGCCTGAATTCCCCGGGCGACAAGTAGATGGACCGGGAGTAATACGTGTTCACATACTTTCCCCGGTGGCTGAAGTGGCTTGAATCCTGGCGCAGTCGCGCCATTGCTATGTACCTAGGAATTTTGCTTGCGATTGGATTGGCGGTCAGTCTTGGTGTGTTTGCATTTATGCATGTGGCAGTACCCAACACCCTGACCATCACCTCCGGACCGGAAGGAAGCAGCTTCAATCGCAACGCTGAGAAATACAAAAAAATCCTCGCCAGGGACGGTGTGACGTTGAAGATATTACTCTCGGATGGCTCCACAGAAAACCTGAAGCGACTGACGTCACCGCTCAATGCTGTCGATGTCGGCTTTGTCCTTGGCGGCGAAGTTAAAGAGACAAAAGTCAATGCGCTGATGAGCCTGGGAAGTGTCAACTACCAGCCACTACTGATTTTTTACCATGGCAAGGTCCGGCATTTTTTGTCGGAGTTCCAAGGTGCCAAACTTGATATTGGTGCGCCAGGCAGTGGAACCAGAACTTTGTCTCTGGAGCTTCTCAAAGCCAATGGTATTGAGCCAACGGGTGAGTCAAGCTTCATTGAAGTGGACGCAAAGGATCCGGAAAAAGACCTGAAAGACAATTCGGTTGATGCCATCTTCTTGATGGGGGACTCGACCTCATCCGAGACCTTGCGCAGATTGCTGCGAACACCCGAAATCCACTTGTTCGATGTCTCGCAGGCCGACGCCTACATCCGACGCATTGGCTATCTCAGTAAATTGGTATTGCCAAAAGGTTCACTTGATTTTGGCAAGAACCTACCCTCTGAAGATTTGAATCTCATAGCCCCTACTGTTGAACTCATTGCCCGAGACAACTTGCACCCTGCCTTGTCCGACTTGCTGCTGGAGGCGGCGCGCGAAGTGCACAGCGGACCGGGTTTATTCCGCAAGCGGGGAGAGTTCCCTGTGCCGTTGGAGCATGAATTTCGGCTGAGTCCAGATGCGGCGCGTTACTACGCCTCCGGAAAATCATTTCTCTATCGAACATTCCCATTTTGGTTGGCAAGTTTGATTGCCCGGGCGCTAGCGGTGCTGGTGCCCCTTGCGTTATTGGTCATTCCGGGGGTAAAGATTGCGCCAGCCATCTATCGCTGGCGCGTGGAGTCTCGTATTCATCGTTGGTACAAGGTTCTGCTGGACCTTGAGCGAGATGTATTCGCTTCAAAAACGCCACAACGCAGGGTGGAATTATTACGCCAACTCGATGACATTGAAGCCAGTGTCAATCGAATTGTGGTGCCCGCCTCCTTTGGCGATATGTTCTATGGTTTGCGCGGCCATGTTGACTTTGTACGCACCCGTCTGAAGGCAGAGCAAGTACCACTATCAGGGGAAGAGACGGCGTGAGCTGAATCAGCAATCCCAAGCTTAATAATATTTTGGGTTAAAAATGACAACTATCACGCCTATTGCCTTGCACACCCCAAGCGGAGATGAGCTAAAAAGTGCCCGCTTGGCGGCAGGGCTGAGCCAGGTCGACGCCGCGGAGTTGATGGGGTATCCCGTGCAGGCGGGGAGCCGAGGCGGATTGCAGTCACGCACCTGGCAAGCGCTGGAAAGCGCGCATGATCCGCGCAATATGCCGGCCCCGATCTTTGCGCTTTTTCAATTACTCACTGATCAGCATCGAGAGTTGACGCTCATCCTGAAAAATCATTGAGTTCACTCGATGCGCGCTATATTCCTAACGCCTCAAACTCTTCCAATTTTCTATACAGACTGGACAAGCCCAGACCCAATTTTTGCGCCGCGACCCGGCGATCTCCGTCGGCATCCGCAATGGCTTTGCAAATGACCGAATTCTCATAGCGCCGAACCTGATCCCGCAGACTGTCACCGATATTGCCGGTCTGAAGAGTTGGGTCGCACGAAGTGGCTCCTTTGGTTATTTGTAAAGGCAGATCAGAGCAGGTAATGCGCCCGTCATCTGCCAATATCAATGCGCGGTCGATGACATTTTCCATTTCTCTGATGTTTCCTGGCCACTCGTAGGCGACCAGCATTTCTTCAGCTTTGGGGTCAATCGTGACATCAGTGGCTTCACTCATGTTCGTTGCGCCTCTTTTAAGCAAGAAACGCACTAAGCCAAGAATGTCTTTTTGCCGATTCCGCAATGGCGGCGAGTGGATGAGAAAGCCGCTCAGGCGGAAATACAAATCCTCGCGGAACTTGCCATCAGCGACCATTTTTGACAAGTCCCGATTGGTGGCGGTCACGATTCGCACATCGGCGCGCTGAGCCTGCTCACTGCCCACGGCTCTGATCGTTTTGTCTTCAATGACGTGCAGTAGTTTTGCCTGAAGCGAGAGCGGTAACTCCCCAATTTCATCGAGAAAAATGGTTCCTGTGTCGGCTTCAAGGAAGATGCCTTTTCGAAGCTTGTTGGCCCCCATGAAGGCGCCCTTCACATGCCCGAACAACTCACTTTCAATCAAATTATCAGGCAGCGCGCCACAGTTCACCGGTACGAATGGCGCATGGGCGCGGGCACTCTGGGCATGAATCTGACGAGCAATGAAGCCCTTGCCGGAACCACTTTCTCCCGTAATGAGAACGGTACTGTCAGTGGGGGCCACTTTGGAGACGAGACGGTCTGCGGCGCACATCTCAGGTGAGATAAAAGGATAGGCTTCCTTTTTCATGTCATGCACCAGACTGCGCAGCACCCGGTTTTCTGCGCGTAATCCACGAATGTCCTGAATTTTACGAAGCCGGTGAAGTACTTCCTCTTTTCGTACCGGCTTGACCATGTAGTCGGATGCCCCCGCCTTGATGGCCTCGATGGCCGTGTCCATTGACCCAAACGCGGTCATCATGATGAAGTTGGTATCGATGCCGGCAGACCGAACGCGGCCCACCAGTTCAATCCCGTCGATGCCGGGCATCCGGATGTCGCAAATCGCAACTTGAATGTCACCTTTGGATAAACTTTCGAAAGCTTCCTGTCCATTCTGAGCCTGCTGCACGTCGTAGCCTGCCTTCGCCAAAGTTGCCGCCAAAATTTGGCGGATGGCGGGTTCGTCATCAATAACAATAACCTTCATGGACTTCATATCTGTAGTTTTAGTTTTGATGTGGATTATTCAGGGGGAAGAAAACAGTGACCTTGGTGCCTTCGCCCGGCGTGGATTCAATTTCAATAGTTCCGCCATGCGCCTGGGCGATCGAGTAACAAAGGGACAAGCCCAGTCCGGTGCCTTTACCGGCTGACTTGGTCGTAAAAAACGCCTCAAACGCCCGATTTAATATCTTCTGGTTCATCCCCATGCCGTTATCAGTGATCATCAGGCAGGCACGTTCAGCTTCTACGCTTGTTGTGATCGTGATAGTAGGAGGGCGGTCCTGGATGCCCTCCAATGCGTCCATGCCATTGATGACCAGGTTCATGATCATTTGGGTGAGTTGATCTGCCACGCCGTAAATTGCGGGTAACTGGGAGTCCAGGTTGAACTGCAGGCTGATTTTGCTCAACCGTTTGTCGTAACGGATCAAACTGGCGGTACTTCGCAGTTGTGCATTCAGGTCGAGCAATTGCGGTTCCACCGCGAGTGGTGAGGCAAATTCAGCCATCTCGCGCGTCATCGCGGACAAACGTGCGGCCTGCTCAAAAATCAATTCTGCTTGGGCGTAATGAGACTTTTCCAGTGAATGGGTGATTCCCTCAGTAGCACAATGCTCCATCATTTCTTGAGCAACGCCGGAAATCACCGCTATTGGATTTCCAATTTCATGCGCGATACCGGCTGAAAGTACGCCAATGGAGGCCATTTTTTCTTGATGAAAATACTTCTGGCGCTCAAGCAGCAACTCTTGCTGCTTCTGGTCAAGGGTGTCAGCCAGGTTGTTAAACGCAACCGTCAACCGCCAGAAAAAAATTCCAACGGCGGTCCCAATCAACATCGGGCCCAATGCCCCAAGTAAAACCATCTCACCCAACAGCAGATTTTTTTGATGCAGCGCGTACATCGAGATGCCTGCGAAATAGGCAATCAGCGCGATGATGACGATCAACGCCTTGGTTTTGAGCGACAGCGCAATACCTTGCGCACTGGTTTTAGGTGATTCAATGGGCATGAGTGATTCGGCTGCCTTGGTTGCAAACGTGGGTATGCGACTAATTTTCTCATTATCTGCCGGGGCGACTCTCTGAGGGTGAACTTCTTAGCACTCAAAGTTCATGCCAATTCTCATTCCATGCCGCGTTTCAATCGCCACTGTTTCACCAACGCGTAGATCGCTGGAATGACGGCCAGTGTCAGCACGGTGCTCGAAATCATGCCGCCCACCATCGGCGCCGCAATGCGGCTCATCACTTCGGAGCCGGTGCCGGTGCCCCACAGGATGGGCAGCAAGCCGGCCATGATGGCCACCACCGTCATCATCTTGGGTCGCACGCGCTCCACGGCACCTTCCATCACCGCCCGGTACAGGTCGTCGACGCCGGGTTCGCGCCCGGCGGCGCGGCATTGGGCCTTGACCGCTTCCCAGGCGTGGTCCAGGTAAATCAGCATGATGACGCCGGTTTCTGCCGCCACCCCGGCCAACGCAATAAAGCCGACCGCCACCGCCACCGACAGGTTGTAGTTCAGTAGCCACATCAGCCAGACGCCGCCCACCAGCGCGAAGGGCACCGAGAGCATGACGATCAGGGTCTCGGTGATGCGCCGGAAGTTCAGGTACAGCAGCAGGAAGATCGACAGCAGCGTCACCGGTATGACGACTTTCATCTTCTCGATGGCGCGTTCCATGTATTCAAACTGCCCGCTCCAGGTCACGTAGTAGCCACTGGGGAACTTGATCTGGGCCGCCACGGCTTTCTTGGCGTCCGCCACATAACCGCCAATGTCTCGGTCGCGGATATCCACGTAGATATAGGCCGAGAGCAGCGCGTTTTCGGTACGGATGCCGGGTGCACCCTTGGCGACGACGACTTTGGCCAGTTGACCGAGCGGGATCATGGCGCCGTCCACGGTCGGGACCAGCACTTCACGGGCGATTTGTTGCGGGTCGCTGCGTAGTTCACGCGGATAGCGCACCGTGACACCGTAGCGTTCCCGTCCCTCCACCGTGGTGGTCACCATGTCGCCACCAAGCGCGGTGCCAATCACATCCAGCAAGTCGCCCACGGCCAGACCATAGCGCGCCAGTTGCTCCCGGTCGGGTTCGATGTTGAGGTAAAAGCCGCCGGTAATGCGCTCGGCAAATGCGCTGCTGGTGCCGGGCACGGTTTTCACCACGGCTTCGATTTGTTTGGCCAGCTTTTCCATCTCGTCCAGGTCTTTGCCAAACACCTTGATGCCAATGGGCGTGCGAATGCCGGTGGAGAGCATGTCAATGCGCGCCTTGATAGGCATCGTCCAGGAATTCGCCACCCCGGGGAATTGCAGCGCCTGGTCCATTTCGGCGATCAGTTTGTCGAGGGTGAGCCCAGCACGCCATTGCGACTCGGGTTTGAGGTTGATGACGGTCTCAAACATCTCGGTCGGTGCCGGGTCGGTGGCGGTGTTGGCACGTCCGGCTTTGCCGAACACGGAGGCCACCTCGGGGAAGCTCTTGATGATTTTGTCTTGCGTCTGCAGCAGTTCAGCGGCCTTGGTGATGGACATGCCCGGCAAGGAGGCTGGCATGTAGAGCAACGAACCCTCGTTGAGCGTGGGCATGAACTCGGAGCCCAATTGAGAGGCCGGGTAGAACGAGACCCCCAGCACCCCCAGCGCCACCGCAATCGTCAGTTTTTTCCAGTGCATCACGCCGGCAATGATCGGGCGGTACACCCAGATCAGGAAACGATTCACCGGGTTCTTCGCTTCCGGCATGATCTTGCCGCGAATGAACAACAGCATCAGCACCGGCACCAGGGTGATGGACAGCAGCGCAGCACCCGCCATTGAAAACGTCTTGGTGTAGGCCAGCGGCGAGAACAGTCGCCCTTCCTGGCCTTCCAGACTAAAGACCGGCAGGAACGAGACCGTGATGATCAGCAGCGAGAAAAACAGCGCCGGGCCCACCTCTTTGCAGGCCGCCAGCATGGCGTCAAAGCGGTCTTGGTGGGTGTGACCTTCGGGCAGGCGCTCCAGGTGTTTGTGGGCGTTTTCGATCATGACGATGGCGGCGTCAATCATGGCGCCAATGGCGATGGCAATGCCGCCCAGACTCATCAGGTTGGAACTCATGCCCAGCAAACGCATGGCAATGAACGAGATCAGGATACCGACCGGCAACATCAGGATGGCGACCAGCGCGCTGCGCATGTGCAACAGGAAAACCATGCACACCAAAGCGACGATGAGCGACTCTTCAAGCAGCGTTCGCTTCAAGGTATCTATCGCCCGGTTGATCAGCTCGGAACGGTCGTACACCGTTTGCACCGTCACGCCGGCCGGCAAGCCCGGCCCGATTTCTGCAATTTTGGCCTTCAGGTTGGAGATCACTTCCAGGGCGTTCTGGCCATAGCGTGCCATCGCAATGCCTGACACCACTTCGCCTTCGCCGTTGAGTTCCGTGAGCCCGCGCCGCTCGTCAGGCGTGAGCTCAACGCGTGCCACGTCACGAATCAGCACCGGTGTGCCTTTGTCGCTTTTGAGTACCAGCATTTCGATGTCGCTTTTGCCACGCAAATAGCCCTTGCCGCGCACCATGTACTCGGTCTCGGCCATCTCCACGGCGCGTCCGCCAACATCGCGGTTCGAGTCGCGAATGACCTGCGCCACCTTCATCAGCGGGATGTTGTAGGCGCGCAGTTTGACCGGGTCAACCGTCACCTGGTAAGTCTGCACAAAGCCACCCACCGAGGCCACCTCGGCCACGCCGTGGGCCTTGGTCAACTGGTAGCGCACATACCAATCCTGAATCGAGCGCAGTTCGGCCAGTGTTTTGTCTTTGGCCAGCAGTGCGTATTGATAAACCCAGCCGACGCCGGTGGCATCGGGCCCGATCTGTGGCGTGATGCCTTTGGGCATGCGCCCCGACGCAAAGTTGAGGTACTCCAGCACCCGTGAGCGGGCCCAGTAAATGTCAGTGCCATCTTCAAAGATGATGTAAACAAAGGACGCGCCAAAGAAAGAAAAGCCACGCACCACCTTGGATTTGGGCACCGACAGCATGGCTGTGGTCAGAGGGTAGGTCACCTGGTCTTCCACCACCTGGGGTGCTTGGCCCGGGTACTCGGTGTAGACAATGACCTGCACGTCCGAGAGGTCGGGCAACGCGTCGATCGGGGTGCGCAGCAGCGCAAAGATGCCCCCTAAAACGATGAACAGGGTGGCGAGCAGGACCAGAAACCGGTTCCTGCCAGACCATTCAATGATGTTGGACAGCATGGGGTCTGGCGGTCAATGAACCGTCGGGGCGCTGGCGCTCAACGGCTTGACGCGGGTGATGACCCATTCGCCCGGCTGTCGCTCGACAAACTCGACGTCAATCTTCGCGCCTGGCTTCAGGTCTTTGAGTAGCGAGGCGTTGGCCACCTTGAACTCCATCGTCATGGCGGGCCACTTCAGGCTTGCCACCGGGCCATGGCTCAGGCTGAGGGTGCCCGCTTTAACGTCCACCTCATCCACGGTTCCTTGTGCCTGGTGACCGGCCGCTTTGGGCGGGTTGGTGTCACCGAAGCCGCCGATGGCCGCTTTTAGATTGCTCTCGGCGTCGATCAGGAAATTGGCAGCAACCACCACCAAGTCACCGTCCTTCACGCCGTCACGGACTTCAACATAGGTGTCACTTCGGCTCCCCAGTTTGACCTCACGCGGTTCGAATCGCCCTTCGCCTTGCTGAATCAAAACTAGCTGGCGCGTGCCACTGTCGATCACAGCCGACAGGGGGATGGTGATCACTTTGGCTTTGGCGCCGACTGCGATGTCTACCTGCGCAAACATGCCGGGTTTGAGGCGCTGGCCTGCGTTGGCGAGTTCGACCCGGACGGGCACCGTGCGGGTCTCGGCCTTGAGCGTCGGGTAGATGTAGGTCACGGTCCCGGTAAAAACCTGGTCCGGGTAGGCGTTGATCGACACCTTCGCGGGGGTGCCCGATTTCACAAGTCCTATGTCCTGCTCGAAGACGTCGGCAATCACCCAGACCGCCGATAAATCCGCGATCTGGTAAAGCATCTCGCCGGGCATGAAACGCATGCCTTGCACCGCTTTTTTCTCCATCACGATGCCCGTCGCGGGAGAGCGGAATGTCAAGGTGCGTTGCGTCGCGCCGGAGGCCGTCAAGGCCTTGATTTGCTCGTCTGAAATGTCCCAGTTGCGCAGGCGTTGCAGGCTGGAATCGGCCAGTTGCTTCATGGACGTTTGCGTCTCACTGCTGGCCGCCTTGAGCGCCTCCACGCCTTGCGCCGCAATCGTATATTCGCGCTGGGCAGACACCAGTTCCGGGCTGTACACCTCAAACAGGGGCTGGCCCTTGCTCACGGGTTGGCCGGTGACGTTCACATGCAGGCGTTCCACATAGCCTTCGAACTTGGAGGCGATGGTGAACAGCCGGCGCTCATCCGGCTCAATGCGACCCGCGGCGCGCACGGCGCGGTCCAGGCTGCGCCATTGGGCCGCTTCGGTCCGCACGCCCAGTTTTTGAACCTTGTCGGTGCTGATCTTGATCTGATTGGACGCCGCAGGGGCCTCGTCGGCACCCCCCGCATAAACCGCGATGTAGTCCATGCCCATCGGGTCTTTCTTCGGCGTCGGCGAAGTGTCCGCCAGCCCCATCGGGTTGCGGTAGTAGAGTAATTTTTTGGCGACTTCTGTCGGTGCTGCTGCACTGCTTTGATTGGTTGGTGCGCTGCCTCTGTGGCCGAACCAGTAGCCTGTGCCCGTAGCGAGTAACACGGCAATAACGCCTAAGGCAATTCCTGCGCCCTGTTTCATAGGTCTTCCCCAATGAGTTTTTCGATCTCGGCCAGACGCGTTTGCGCTTCTAACTGGGCCTTGATCTGGAGTTGTCTGGCCTGGCGAATTTGTCGCTGGGCGTCAAGTAGTGTGGCGAAGTCGACCTTGCCGTTCTCGTAGCCCGCCAGGGCAGCATTAAAGGTCAGTTCAGCTTGTGGGAGCAGGCTGCCGCTGGCCAGTTCAGCGCTGCGTTGCGCGGCCTTGATCGCGGCCAGGTTCTCGGCCAGTTCTGACAGAAGCTGGTGGGTGGTGGCCTCTTTGCGCCGCTGAGCCGCTGTGAGCATGGCTTCGGATTCACGTTCCTGCGCACGCCTTGACGATTGCTGCAAGGGGATATTGATCTCCACCATCAACGACCATTCCTTGACGGCGCTTTGGTACTGCGTGGGCGTCACGCTGAGCGTGAAATCGGGATAGCGGTTCTTGTAGGTCAAGTCCCGGTTTTTCTCGGCTGCATGGGTTCGCGCTTCTTCCGTGAACAACTGCGGGTTGCGAGCGCGGGCGCTCTCCTCCAGTTGGGCGTAGTTCAGTTGAGCCAGAGGCGGAACAGGTCGCAGGTATTCGGGTGCCGCCAGCAGGGCGGTCACCGGGCGTGCCAACAAGGTGTTCATCCGCACATCAGCCTGCGTGCGTTCGCTCTCCAGCGCGACCAGTTCATTGCGCATGGTGGTCTGCTCAATCTGGGCGCGGATGACATCTTGCTGCGCCGCCAGACCGCCGGCGTAGCGGGACTGCGAAATTTTCTCCAGGCGCTGCATCAAATCAAGGATTTCTTGCGTCAGCTTTTCACTGCCGCGCAGGTAATGCCGCTGGGCCTGAACGGTCTTGATTTTTGCGGCCAGTTCATTCCAGGTGCCCTCGGCTTTGCCCTGGCTGCCTCGGGCTTCCCATTGCGCAATGTCGCGCTTCAAGTCCCTTTTGCCAAACCAGGGAACGTCCTGCATCAATGTGTAGCGGGTGCTGCCGACATCAGCCGGCCAAAGCGTCGGGTTCTGCTCACCCATCTTGGTGATGTCCATCAGTTCCGTGCGGAGCTTGGGGTCGGGCAAGGCGCCTGCCGATGCCACACGCTCGGTGGCGGCCTGCGCCTCAAAGCGCATGCTGGCGTAGTCGGGGTTGCGTTCTTTGGCCAGCATCAAAAGACCCTGAACATTGGCGCCCACCTCGGTTTCCTGCGCCTGCGCCGTAGAGGCCCCAAGGCTGGCCAGCAGGGCGAGCGATAGGACGGAGGTCCTCGGAAGGGGTTTCATGCAGCGGCTCCCGTCGCCTTACTTGGGCAACTCGAAGCGCACCAAAGTCATCACGCCTGAGACGGATTCCGCCGCAAAGAGAATCTTCTGACCGGGCTTCATTTTGTCGAGCCAGGTGGCCTCTTTGACGTGGTACGCCATGGTCATGGCGGGCATGCCGTCGGGCAGCGGACCATGCGCCAAGGTGACTCGGGCGGTCGATTTGTCGATCTTTTTGACCAGCCCTTCTGTTAAAGGCGACTTGATGGCCCCGCTCGCGTGCGTGGCCGCGTGGTTTTCATGGCCCGCTGTGACGGTTTGTGCGGTGCCCGTGACGGACAAACCCGTCATCGTGAGCGCGATCAGTGTGGATGCAAGGAAGTTGTTCATGGAGTGCCATTCGTCAGGATGATGCGCTGCAGTGTGCGGGTCAGGACCCGACGCCAAAATGACTGCCAGATTACATTTTTGTAATCCAGGCGATGAAGCTTCTGTTGCAGTAGAAAATGAACCACATGAAACTACTGATCGTTGAAGACGAGCCCAAGACCGGGGACTACCTGAAGCAAGGCCTGACCGAAGCCGGCTTCACCGTAGACCTGGTGCGCGACGGCACCGACGGCCTGCACCACGCGCTGAGCGAAGCCTACGACCTGGCGATTCTGGATGTGATGCTGCCCGGGCTGGATGGCTGGGGCGTGTTGGCCGGCATTCGCCGCGCCGGCAAAGACATGCCGGTGTTGTTTCTGACCGCACGCGACCATGTGGATGACCGCGTGAAGGGGCTGGAACTGGGCGCCGATGACTACCTGGTCAAACCCTTTGCTTTCTCCGAGCTGCTGGCGCGGGTGCGCACCCTGTTGCGCCGGGGCAGCAAAGCGTCGGCGGCCGAGTTTCTTCGGGTGGCGGACCTGGAGCTGGACCTGATGCGTCGCCGTGTCATCCGCGCTGGCAAGCGCATCGACCTGACCGCCAAGGAATTTGCCCTGCTGGAGTTGCTGCTGCGCCGCCAGGGCGAAGTGCTGCCGCGCTCGTTGATTGCCTCGCAAGTGTGGGACATGAATTTCGACAGTGACACCAACGTGATTGAGGTCGCCATGCGCCGCCTGCGCGCCAAACTGGACGATAACTTTGAGCCCAAGCTGATTCGCACCGTGCGCGGCATGGGCTATGTGCTGGAGAATCCTTCTTGCGACTGAACAGCCGAAGCTCCATCACCCGGCGGCTCACGCTGCTGTTCGTTATTGCCTCCTCGCTGGTGCTGCTGGCGCTTGGACTGGTCATTGCTTCCTCGGTTGAAAAACACTTTGAAGAACAGGACATGGCCGTGCTGACGGGCAAGATGGACCTGACCCGCAACACGCTGGCACAACTGAAATCCATTGACGAGTTGGCGCACCTGCATCACTCGATGGACAACTCGCTGGTGGGGCACCACGGGCTGGAGGTGCTGGTTTTGAGCCCGCAGCACGAGGTGATGTTTGCCACGGCCAACGCCGGTTTTCCGCTTGATCTGGTGCTGGCCAGCGCAGCAAAGGGCCCGACTCATCCAGCGCTCTGGAAGCTGGGCGCCCTAACCTACCGCGGTATTGCTGCTGAGCTGCCCACCGGTCTGCGAGCAGATTCAAAGGTGACGGTGGCGGTGGCAACCGACATTGCGCACCATCAGGCGTTCATGGCGTCGTTTTTGCAGACGCTGTGGTTGTTTGTCGCCGGAGCGGCCGTGCTGACGGGGGTCTTGGGTTGGGCGGTGGCGCGGCGCGGCTTGGCGCCCTTGCGGGCCATGCGCGATCAAACTCAAGCGGTCACGGCCCAGCGCTTGAGCCATCGTTTGCCTGTGGATTCGGTGCCGGTTGAACTGGCCGAACTCGCGCAGTCGTTGAACGACATGCTGGCCCGGCTGGAGGAGGCTTTTTTGCGGCTCTCGGACTTTTCGTCCGACATCGCGCATGAGTTGCGCACGCCGGTGAGCAACCTGATGACGCAAACCCAGGTGGCCTTGTCGCGCTCACGCAGCGCTGAGGAATACCGCACGATTCTGGAATCCAACGCTGAAGAGTGCGAGCATATGGCCCGAATGATTTCGGACATGTTGCTGCTGGCCAAAGCCGACAACGGGCTGGTGGTACCGCACCGCGAAACGCTGCAGTTGGCGACCGAGGCGCTGGCGCTGTTTGACTATTACGACGCCGTGGCCGATGAAAAAGGGGTGCAATTGCGGCTCGAAGGCTATGCCCCGGTGAACGCCGACCGGCTCATGTTGCGCCGGGCGTTAGGCAATCTGCTGTCCAACGCGGTGCGGCATTCGAGTGAAAACAGCGTCATTTACCTGCGTATCCAGTCCACCCCTGAGGCGGTTTTGATCCGACTCGAAAACACCGGCGAGGCTATTTCTTCAGAAAATCTGGCGCGGATTTTTGACCGTTTCTACCGGGTTGACCCGGCACGACAGCGTTCCAGTGAAGGCAGTGGCTTGGGCCTGGCCATCACCCGTTCCATTGTTGTGGCGCATGGCGGTACGATTTCAGTCACGTCCATGGACGGTGTGACTACTTTTACGATTGCTTTGCCGGTTTGAGTTACAAAACCTTGAAGCCGTGGGTGCCATCGCGGGCCAATTGATCGACCAGACCATATTCCCAATCCAGGTAGGCTTGCATGGCTTCATGCGGGTTGTCAGTGCCTTCGTAGGGACGAACATACCGGTTGGTGCGCGGCACGGCTGGGCGAGTTTCGCTGGGGCTGGTGGCGCCTTCAGTCGAACACATTTGGACCCTATCGTCCGCACTGATTTCCTCCAGCACCGAAACCTCCCACCCCATTTGGGCCAGCCAGGAGGCGGTCATGTTGGCACGCACGCCGTCATGGTCGGCCAGCACTACGCGGGCACCACGCACTGGCATGGACACATCGGTTTCCTGCACCAACTGCCCACCGGGAGCGCTTGAGAAACCTGGCAAATGCCCGGCAACAAATTCCTCCGGCGTGCGAACGTCAAACCGGTAAGTGGTGCGCCCCGTTTCAGCGCTAAAAAGTGACAACTGGTTGTGGTCGGCACGCTTCACCCCGGCGCGGTCAGCCACCGTTCGGGCTGCTTGCGCGGCCTCGCGGCGCTGGGCCACCGACACCACGGCAAAGCGGCGACTGGCGCCCTGGTCCAGCGCCAGACCGGCCAGCTTCCAGCCGATGGTGCCGTTGCGCAAAGCCGCCACCGGGTTGGGTATGCCGGCATTCACCAGCGACTGCGTTCCCATGATGCTGCGCGTGCGACCGGCGCAGTTGACGATGATGAGCGTCTCAGGGTCAGGGGCCAAGGCACGCGCCCGCAGCACCAATTCGGCCCCCGGCACGCTGATGCCGGTCGGAATACTCATGGTCTGGTATTCATCAAAGCGCCGGGCATCCAGTACCACCATTTTGGCCTGGGCGTCCAGCTGTGCCTTGACTTCTTCGGCCGACAAAGATGGCGTATGGCGCACCGATTCCACCAACTCGCCAAAGGCCTTGCTTGGCACGTTAACGTCGATAAAAATCTCGCCGCCTGCGTTGCGCCAGCCGTCCAGACCGCCGTCCAGCAGCGCGACATCGGTGTAGCCCATTTGCAGCAACTGATGAGCCGCACGCGTGGCCCGTCCTTCGCCCTGGTCATACACCACGATGGGCGTCGCCAAGCGCGGGATGCGACGCCGGGCGTCAAACTCAATGTGTTCCAGCGCGAGGTTGGCCGCAAAGAGCGGGTGGGCTTGGGCAAACTCGGCTTCATGGCGGACGTCGATCAGCGCAATTTCATGCTTCGCCAGCAGGGCTTGGCGGACGTCCTCAAAGGTTTTTAGTCGTAATGTTTTCATGTGTCGTTGTGTTCAGGCTGCAGCCGTCATAGCCATATCGGCCAGCGAGGCGAGCAGGTCGCCAAAGCGTTCGCCTTGCACCACCACATGCTCGCGCAGGGCCAGTGCAGTGGCCTCGGCGTCGCCCGCCAGGATGGCGCCAACAATTGCTTCATGCTCCTTGAATGAGGTGCCCATGCGGTTTCGCACCCGCAATTGCAAGCGCCGGTAGGGGCGCAGGCGGCGGTGCAGTTGCATCGCTTGCTCACTTAAAAAACTGTTGTGGCTACCCGCATAGATCGCCGCGTGAAAGCGTTCATTGCAATAAAAATAGGAGTCCGAGTCTTGCTCGGCGCGAGCTTTTTCGCAGGCCTCATGGGCCGCCACCAACGCATCTCGCTCGCTGTCTTTCATGCGCCGGGCGGCCAGGCGGCCACACAGGGATTCGAGTTCGCCCATCACCTCAAACATCTCAATCAACCGCGCCGGGCCAATGCTGGTGACCACGGCGCCGCGCCGTGGCCGGATTTCAATCAGACCTTGGGCTGCCAACTGAATCATCGCCTCACGCACCGGTGTGCGCGACACACCGTACTGCTCTATGAGCGTGGCTTCATCCAGCGCGCTACCGGGCGAAAGCTCCCCGGTAGCGATTTTTTCTTCAATCTTTTCACACAGTTGTTCAGAAATTTTCATAACTTCATTCTCGCACTACTCTATTTAATAAATTCTTAATATTTAACTAGGGTATTCACTAATGTACTCAATATATTCAAGAACTACATTAATGTATACATTGCAGATTGCAAGGTACTGATCTTTCTTTAAGCCACCATTTCAGGAGACACGCCATGAAAAGACGCCACCTCATTCAGGCCATCGGCGGCCTGCCCCTTGCCTCCCTGTCATTCACCTCCGCCTGGGCCCAGAGTGCCACCCTCAAAATCTCGCATCAATTCCCTGGCGGAACACTGAAAGATGGCGATTTTCGTGACCGATTGGTCCGCCTCTTTGCCGTCGAAGTTGAAAAACGCACCAAAGGCGCCCTGAAATTTGAGATCTACCCCGGCTCTTCGCTGATGAAGACCAATGCCCAGTTCTCCTCCATGCGCAAAGGCGCGCTGGACATGGCGCTGATTCCCTTGTCCTACGCTGGCGGTGAAATCCCCGAGGTCAACATTGGTCTGATGCCAGGCTTGGTGGTGTCCTACGAACAAGCCTATGGCTGGAAAAACAAACCGGTCGGTGCTGAATTGAACCGCGTGCTGCTCGAAAAAGGCATTGTGCTGATCAGCTGGATCTGGCAGGCCGGTGGTGTGGCCTCGCGTGGCAAGCCGGTGGTGGAGCCCGAAGATGCCAAGGGTATGAAAATCCGCGGTGGTTCGCGTGAAGTTGACATGATTCTCAAGGAGGCTGGTGCCGCGGTAGTGACTTTGCCTTCGAACGAAATCTACGCTGCCATGCAGACTGGCGCCATGGATGCCGCCATGACGTCTTCGACGTCATTTATATCGTTCCGCCTTGAAGAAGTGGCCAAGTCCCTGACCACCGGACGCACGGGGGCCTACTGGTTCATGTTCGAGCCGCTGATGATGAGCAAGGCGATCTTTGACAAGCTGCCCAAGGATCAGCGCGATGCCATCATGGCGGTTGGCGCCGAGATGGAAAAGTTCGCCATGGAAGCCGCCAAGAAAGACGACATCGATGTCGCCGCCATCTACCAAAAGGCCGGTGCCAAGGTGGTGGACCTGTCACCCGCAACCATCAAGAAATGGCAAGATATCGCCCGCAAAACGGCCTGGAAAGACTACGGTTCCAAAAATGAGGGCTGCGCCAAATTGTTGGCCCTGGCGGAGAAAACTCTGTGAGTCACGGGTTTGAATTTGAACCCAGTGCCGCCCCCGGCACGCTGATGCCCAAAAACTCAGCGCTCGCGGTGTTGGCCCGGTTGTTGAACTGGGTTAACCGGATCGTGCTCGCCTTGTCCATGCTGGCGCTGGTACTGACCTCGTGCGTGCTCACCTATTCGGTGGTGACTCGCTACTTTCTCAAGGTGGCGACCGACTGGCAGGACGAGGCCGCCGTGTTCATGTTGGTCGGGGCCACCTTCATGTGCACCGCTTATGTTCAATCCTTGCGTGGCCATGTGGGTATTGAAGCGCTGGCTTCCATTCTTCCTGCTCGCGTCAACCGGGTGCGCTTGATCGCGGTGGATATTGCCTCCACGCTGTTCTGCAGTTTCTTTTCCTGGAAGTCGTGGACGCTGTTTCATGAGGCCTGGTCCGAGGGGCAAACCACCTCCAGCAGCTTTGCGCCGCCCTTGTGGATTCCTTACGGAATGATGGCGGTGGGCATGAGCATGCTGGCCATGCAGCTATTTTTGCAATCCGCAATCGGGCTCTCCGGCGGTGAAGTTAAAGGAGGCAATAAATGAGTGAGTTAGCCATTGGCCTGCTTTATGGCGGTGCAACTTTGTTGGTGATGTTTTCCGGCATGCCGATTGCGTTTGCACTCGGCTCCGTCGCGGTCACGTTCATGTATTTTTTCATGCCCGCCTCATCGCTGGATACCGTGACGCAAAACGTCTATGAAGAGATGGCCTCCATCACCTTGCTGTCCATTCCCTTGTTCATCATGAAGGGCGCAGCGATTGGAAAATCTCGCGCTGGCCAAGATTTGTATTCCGCGATTCATGCCTGGTTGCACAAGGTGCCGGGCGGTTTGGGTATTGCCAATGTGTTTGCCTGCGCCTTGTTTGCAGCGATGGCGGGGTCATCGCCAGCTACCTGCTCGGCCATTGGTTCGGCCGGTATTCCCGAGATGCGTAAGCGCGGTTATTCGCCGGGTTTTGCGGCCGGCATCATTGCCGCCGGCGGTACGCTGGGCATTCTGCTACCGCCGTCGATTGTGATGATTTTGTACGCGGTGGCGGCAGAGCAATCGTTGGGACGCTTGTTCCTGGCCGGTATTGGCCCCGGCTTGTTGCTGGTCGGTTTGTTTGCGGGTTACGCGGTGGTGCGCGCACGCAAGGAATACGCCCTGGCACTTGAGATTTATGAAAAAGGCGGCGTCAAGTCGGCATACCTGGAAAAAGAACACTTCACGCTGGCCAAAAAAGTAGAAATGCTGCCGCGCGTGCTGCCCTTTGTGGTGCTGCTGATTGGCGTGATGATTGCGCTCTATGGCGGCTTCGCCACACCGTCGGAAACCGCCGGTTTGGGCGGCTTGATGGCGCTCGGATTAGTGGCGGTTGTTTATGGTCTGTGGCGTCCGAAAGATGTGGCGCCGATCCTGACCTCCACGCTGAAAGAATCCACCATGCTGATGCTCATCATCGGTATGTCGCTCTTGTACAGCTACGTGATGAGCCACCTGCACATCAGCCAGGGCGCCGCGCAATGGATTGTCGGCATGGCCTTGTCCAAGTGGATTCTGCTGTGCGTCATCTTGCTGATGGTCATCGTGCTGGGCTTCTTTTTGCCGCCGGTTTCCATCATCCTGATGACCGCGCCCATCATCCTGCCACCGCTCAAAGCAGCTGGTTTTGATTTGATCTGGTTTGGCGTGGTGATGACCATCGTGATGGAAATGGGCTTGATTCATCCCCCAGTGGGCTTGAATATTTTCGTCATCAAGAACGTGGCGCCTGATATTCCTTTGAAGGACGTGATTTGGGGCGTGATGCCTTTCTTGGGTTTGATGTTTGTTGCTGTGTTTTTGCTGTGCCTGTTCCCTGGTATTGCGACCCAGTTGCCCAATCTGGTCATGGGAGTGAAATAGCATGAATGCTCCTGACGGACGCTGGAACCAGCAAGCGCAAAGCCGCTTGCGTCGCCTGGCCCGCGCGGCGGCGGCGCTGGGCCATGGCTTGCGTGGCAAGCAGGTGGCGCCAGACGACACACAGAAGTTGCTGACCGCCATTCTGGAACCCGGTGACCGGGTTTGCCTGGAGGGCAACAACCAGAAACAAGCCGACTTTTTGGCGCGTGCTTTGACTCAGCTGAACCCAGCGCAGGTGCATGACCTGCACATGGTGCAGTCGGTGCTGGCCTTGCCCGAGCACCTGGATTTGTTCGAGAACGGCATTGCCTCCAAGCTCGATTTTTCGTTCTCGGGCCCGCAAAGCGCCCGGCTGGCCAAAATGGTTTCTGCCGGGCAGATTCAGATTGGTGCCATCCACACCTACCTGGAACTTTTTGCCCGCTACTTTGTGGACCTGACGCCCAAGGTGTCGCTGGTCTGCGCTCAGTCGGCGGATGCGCAGGGCAACCTCTACACCGGTGCCAACACCGAAGACACCCCGGCGATTGTGGAAGCTACCGCCTTCAAGAGTGGCATCGTGATTGTTCAGGTCAACGAGTTGGTGGACCGCGTGCCACGCGTTGATATTCCGAGCGACTGGGTGGACTTTGTCATCCTCGCGCCCAGGCCTAATTTGATTGAGCCGTTGTTCACCCGCGACCCGGCGCAAATATCCGAGATTCAGGTGCTGATGGCCATGATGGCCATCAAGGGAATTTATGGCGAATACGGTGTGCAGCGCTTGAACCACGGCATTGGTTTTGATACTGCCGCCATTGAATTGCTGTTGCCGACCTACGCCGAATCACTCGGTTTGAAAGGCAAGATTTGCAAGCATTGGGCGCTCAATCCGCACCCGGCGCTGATCCCGGCGATTGAGGCCGGTTGGGTCGAGTCAGTGCATTCCTTTGGCTCAGAGTTGGGCATGGAAAACTACATCAAAGAGCGCTCAGACGTGTTCTTTACCGGCGCCGACGGCAGCATGCGCAGCAACCGGGCGATGTGCCAGGCGGCGGGTCATTACGCCTGCGACATGTTCATTGGCTCCACGCTGCAAATCGACCTGAATGGTCACAGTTCCACCGCCACGCTCGGTCGCATTGCGGGCTTTGGTGGCGCACCCAACATGGGCGCTGATGCGCGCGGACGTCGCCACGCCACACCGGCCTGGTTGAAGGCGGGCGCACAAGCCCGCGAGGGTCGCACCGGCGTTCACGCCATGCCGCGCGGGCAAAAGCTGGTGGTGCAAATTGTGGAGACCTTCCGCGAGCACATGCAACCCGCCTTTGTTGAAAAACTCGACGCCTGGGAATTGGCCGAGCAGGCCAAAATGGAGATTCCGCCGGTGATGATTTACGGTGACGATGTCACCCACATCCTGACCGAAGAAGGCATTGCCAACCTGCTGCTGTGCCGGGGCGACGAGGAGCGCGAGCAGGCCATTCGCGGCGTCGCGGGCTACACACCGGTCGGTTTGGCACGCGACAAACGCATGGTCGAAAACCTGCGTGATCGGGGCGTCATCCAGCGCGCCGAAGACATCGGCATTGACAAGCGCGATGCCACGCGCAGCCTGCTGGCCGCCCGCACCATGCGCGACCTGGTGCGTGCCTCCGGTGGTTTGTACAACCCGCCCAAGCGTTTCCGTAATTGGTGAAATAAATGGAACAACTTCAATTTCAATTGACCGGGCATAAAACGCCTCCCGCCTTCACCCCGATCCTGGTGGGGGTGGTGGGCTCTGGCAACCTCGAAGTGATGATCGAGCCGCTGGCCGACAGCGCTCAATGCCGTGTGGACGTCATCACGTCGGCACAGGGTTTTTCACCGATCTGGGCCGCTGTGATGCAGGACTTTCAGGAGCGTCACGGCCTGGCCGGCATTGCCATTTCCATCAACGACATGGGCGCCACGCCGGCGGTGGTGAGCCTGCGTTTGGATCAGGCTGCTGCCGCATTGCCAGTCACAAAAAAGGCTAAACCATGAACTACAGCTTTGCAGAATCTACCGCCCGTGAGCGGGTGGCTCATTTGCTGGATGCCGGGTCGTTTCACGAAATTCTGGGCCCGGGCGAGCGGGTCGTCAGCCCGCACCTGGCGCTGTTGGGTGTGCCGTATTCTTTTGACGATGGTGTCGTCATTGGCAGCGGCAGCCTGGCCGGTCAACCGGTGCTGATTGCTGCGCAAGAAGGCGAATTCATGGGCGGCGGTGTCGGCGAGGTGCACGGTGCCAAGCTGGTGGGCCTGTTCAAGCGCGCCTTGCAAGTCAAACCTGCGGCGGTCATCGTACTGGCCGAGTCGGGCGGCGTGCGCCTGCACGAGGCCAATGCCGGTTTGATTGCAGTGTCCGAAGTGATGCGCGCCTTGCTGGAAGCTCGCGCCCAAGGCATTGCGGTGATCATGCTCATTGGCGGTGCCAACGGCTGCTTTGGCGGCATGGGCCTGATCGCCCGTTGCGCCGACCATGTGGTGATGAGCGACGTGGGGCGTCTCGCCATGTCCGGCCCCGAAGTGATCGAATCCTCGCACGGGGTCGAAGAATATGACTCCCGCGACCGGGCGTTGGTCTGGCGCACCACCGGCGGCAAACACCGCTACCTGATCGGTGACTGCGGTCAATTGGTGGAAGACGATGTGGCGGCTTTTCGTGATGCGGCGATTGGCTTGCTGGGCCAGTCTGTGTCCTTGAGTCTGGCCGCGATGGAGGCCGAACACGCACTGCTGACGGATCGGCTGGCACGCTTCGGCGACTGCCGCGATGCGCTTGATATCTGGCAGATGGCCGGGGTGCCTGATCCGTCGATCGTGGCCGACCTGGAAGCCTCTGGCATGCACGCCTTGAAGACATTGACCGCCGAGGAGTTGGCATGAATTGGGAACCTTTACTCGACGCTCTTTTTGACGCTGATCACCACGTCACCTGCACCGGCGAACTGCTCAGTGGCACCGCGCAGGTCAAGGGTCGCACGGTTGCGGTGGTGGGTACCACCCACCATGCCGCCATCGGGGTTGAGCTGGCGCTGGCCCAGGCGGGAGCGGTGTTGGCTGTGGTGCGCGAGCATCCCGAACGACCTATTGTTTTGCTGGTCGACACCCAGGGCCAGCGGCTGCGTCACCGTGACGAATTGCTGGGCATCAACCGCTACATGGCGCATCTGGGTTGCTGCATTGAGTTGGCGCGCCGGCACAAGCACAGTGTGATTGGCCTGGTCTATGACCAGGCGCTGTCGGGTGGTTTTATCACCTCCGGGCTGATCGCCGATGCCTGTTACGCCTTGCCGGAAGCCGAGATTCGCGTCATGCGCTTGCCTGCGATGGCGCGCGTCACCAAGATCGACGAGGCGCGACTGGCGGAGTTGTCCAAAACAAACCCGGTGTTTGCGCCCGGTGTGGAGAATTTTGTTGCCATGGGCGGTATTCGTGCGCTGTGGCGTGGGGACTTGCAAGCGCAATTGCTGGGTGCTTTGGCAGACGAATCGACCCAGGACGAACGTGCGCTCGATGGCGCCGCACGCGGGGGCCGCAAGTTGGCGGCCACTGTGGCAGAGCGGGTGGTCACGGCCTGAGACCCGATTTTTTCAATCAACATGGACACCCTGACGCGCAACCATC
>SERZ01000439.1_pt1 | contig 28177 bp, 21 predicted proteins | sample 3171461 | NCBI WGS metagenome assembly SERZ01 (sample SAMN06051861, study PRJNA518727) | freshwater metagenome | biome: subpolar coniferous forest; feature: holomictic lake; material: water; isolation source: holomictic Lake 227, 6 m depth | place: Canada: near Kenora, Ontario | collected... | reverse complement strand
ATCAGCATCCTGAGCACTTGTCTTACCTAAAATTTGTTCTGGAACCGCTGCCATAACCTGCCTCCATGTGGAATACTGTTTTAACCGTTCACTGTATAGGCAACATTCTAAAAAGGTATATGGGTGTAAACAAGGAATTTTTCACATAATGATAGTATTTCTCATAATGTGGTAATTTATTGCAATGCATCTAAATCATTGAAAAACATAGAAATTTAGCTCTAATAGGGCAAAATAGCGAAATTCCATGAAATTCAAGCGTTTTTCGATCTGGCTACTCAGCCCAAGCAAATGGCTCCGCAAAATACGGGGGTTTAGGCTTGTTTACACCCCACTGCTAGCAATTGTGATCTTTACGGCGGTGATGGGAGTTATTTTGGGGACACTCCAACTCCAGGAAAAAACCCAACAAGAATCCTCTTTATTTAGAGAGCTCTCATTTGCAAAGCAGCGTATTCAACTGCGCTTTTTGAATAACACCGAGTTGCTCATTTCCATTGGTAGAGATTTAGCTGCCAGTACGGATCAGGCAAAGTTACGTGCAAGCGCACTAGATCAAGCTGAAAATTTAGTACTCGGAAATCATGAAATTTCACAAATCATCTGGCTCAATGAGAATAATGCGCGCCAATGGGCGATGCCACAATCAGGCGGTCAACCCGATTGGTATCAAAAAACTGAGGGTGGCCCGCTCATCCATGAGGCACTTAGAAAAACAATTGAATTAAGTAAGCTGGCTAATCGCCCTGCATTCAGTCAATTCATCACACTCAATCTTGCTAGTGATGAACCATTAGCAAAAGAAAGAAGAACCGTTTTCTGGCAGGTGGTGCCAACGAGAAATGGTGGTGAGATTACTGGGGTACTGGCCGCACTCTATACAGCGCAAGGTGTACTAGATGTCATCCCCGGCGAACTCAAAAGTCAATATCGCTTCACACTACTAACTGATAACGAGAAGATGTTGGCGATTTCTTCGGATCGAGATACCCCCAAGCGTTCATTTAGCAATCAAACTAGCTTGGATATCGGCGTATTGAGCCCCAATCTCGTATTGCGTATTGATACTTTCCCGCCACCAACAAACCTCACATTCAGAATGCTGATTGGGGTTGTACTAGGTTTAAGCGCATTTGTGATTTGGAGTTTGTGGTCAGTTCTAAAACAAATGCAAGTGCGCCAAGAAGCAGAAGCCAATCTTCGAACTGAAACCAACTTTCGAAGCGCGATGGAGAATTCGACTCCAGTAGGTATACGAGCGCACGATATGGAAAAAAGAATTACCTACGTGAATCGTGCTTTTTGCGAGATGACGGGTTGGTCAGCAAAACAGCTGATTGGGCTTAAGCCCCCTTTCCCCTTCTGGCCTGAAGGCAGAAAAGATGAGTTGACCGATAAAATGAATCGTGCTCTAGACCTCAAGACCGCTTCAAGCATGAAGGGTGGAATAGAGGGAGGAGTCTTGCGTCGTGATGGATCACAAATTCAGACGCGGACCTTCATTGCACCGCTCATTAATGAAAAAGGCAGTCAAACTGGCTGGGTGACATCCTTAATTGATATCTCTGAGCCTAGGAAGATTCGTGAAGAATTGGCTGCTTCTCAAGAACGTTTTGTTACCGTGCTGGAAGGACTTGATGCCTCTGTTTCTGTGATCTCGATTGAAACTGGCGAACTACTTTTTGCAAATCGTTTCTATCGTGAACGCTTTGGCGATAACCCAAAAGGACATCTCGATTTAGCTGGCGGCGAAATAGCGCATAGCACCATGCAGATGATTGCGGAAGAGTTACAAGATGGCAATCCTGGAATTCCGCCCTCATCACTCTATCAAGAGTCAGAATCGGAAGATGTCCAGCTTACGGAAAACGGCATCAAGTGGTATGAGGTTCGGCGTCGCTTCATTCCTTGGGTGGATGGCCATTTAGCACAACTCTTAATTGCAACCGATATCACACTTCGTAAAGCGTCTGATGATCTTAGTCGTCAGCAAGAAGAGCGCATGCAATTCACGAGTCGTTTGACAACGATGGGTGAGATGGCCTCATCACTCGCGCATGAATTAAATCAACCCCTTTCAGCAATCTCTAATTACTGCATGGGTGTTGCTAAACGTCTGAAGGCGCAAGCTGATCCTGAAATTAGTAAAGAAATATTGCCAGCACTTGAGAAAGCAGCAGAGCAAGCAGTTCGTGCGGGTACTATCATTCAACGCATTCGGGGCTTTGTAAAACGCAGTGAGCCTGTTCGTAAATCATGCTCTATTGGCGACATCATTAATGATGCAGTTGGTCTAGTAGAAATTGAAGCCCACCGGCATCGCTTAAATATCACCTCCCATGTGGACGAAAATCTTCCCAACGTAGACCTTGATCCTGTCTTGATTCTGCAAGTCTTGGTCAACCTCCTCAAAAACTCTTTAGATAGCCTGCGCGATGTTTACCCCCTATCCTCCCGGTGGTCGGCCCCGCCGGTCAAAATATCGGCCGATCTAGAAACCAGCACCTTCCCAGCCATGCTCCGGATCCAGGTAACCGATGCTGGCGCTGGGATTGCAGAATCCGTCACCCAGCGGATGTTTGAGCCCTTTTTCAGCACCAAGGCTGATGGCATGGGAATGGGCCTGAATATTTGCCGCTCGATCATTGAATCCCACCATGGTCGGCTTTGGGCCAAAAATCACATGGATCCAGAACATACCAAGTTGGTTGGCTGCACCTTTACAATATTGATACCCCTAGAATCACCCGATTCCAAGGCAGCTGTTTAACTACCGTTTTAAGGCTTACGCGCGAGATCCCATATGAATATCAGCACAGCGACAAAACCAAACCAAGCCGAAGTAGTCTACGTCGTAGATGACGATGAAGCTGTGAGAGATTCCCTTACATGGCTGTTAGAGAGCAATGGCTATGTCGTTCGCTGTCACGCTAGTGCGGAACGCTTCCTCCAATCATTACAAAGTACTGATAAGTCCACCATCTCCTGCGCAATTTTGGATGTGCGTATGCCAGGAATGTCCGGCCTAGAGCTTCAAGAGCGTTTGCTCAGTGAACATGTACCAATGCCAGTTGCCTTCATCACTGGTCATGGCGATGTCTCTATGGCGGTATCTACCATGAAACGTGGTGCAGTAGATTTTATTGAAAAGCCATTTAAAGAAAATGACTTGTGTGGCTTAGTGGATCGCATGCTTGCAAAAGCCCGTATTGATTATTCACAAGCAAGTCAACGCAAGATTACCCAAAGTCTATTAAGCAAGCTCACTGGACGTGAGCGCCAGGTCCTTGAAAGAATTGTTGCTGGACGCTTAAACAAACAAATCGCCGATGATCTCGGTATCTCCATTAAAACGGTTGAAGCGCATCGCGCCAACATCATGGAGAAACTGAATGTCAATACGGTCGCTGACTTGCTCCGCTTAGCGCTATCTGACCCTCAACCCAACTAAGCACTTGTCTACAGTTATGCCTGCGCAACTCCTTGACGGTAACCTCCTCTCTAAGAAACTTCGAGCAGAGATTGCGGCTCGCGGAGCTATTGTTACCGCAAAAGGCGTCAGACCTGGTCTTGCCGTCATTGTGGTTGGCGATAACCCTGCTAGTCAGGTATATGTTCGCAACAAAGTAAAGGCCTGTGAAGATGTAGGCTTTCATTCTGTTTTAGAACGCTATGCAGTCGAGTTAGGCGAAGAAGAATTGCTCGCTCGCATTGCAACACTGAATGCTGATCCCGCTATTCATGGCATCTTGGTCCAGTTGCCACTGCCAGAACATATTGCTTCTGAGCGCGTACTCGAAGCCATTGCCCCTGAAAAAGATGTTGATGGTTTTCACGTTGCCAATGCTGGCGCCTTGATGGTTGGCCATCCAGAATTCAAACCATGCACCCCTTACGGCTGTATGAAGATGCTTGAAAGCATTGATTACCCAATACGTGGTGCTCGCGCGGTGATTGTTGGCGCTTCCAATATTGTTGGTAAACCCATGGCGATGTTGTTATTGCAGGCTGGTGCAACAGTTACCATTTGCAATAGCAAAACCCGTGACTTAGCGCACCACACTAAAGATGCAGATATTTTGGTAGTCGCTACCGGTAAACCCAGGATGATTAGTGGCGACATGATCAAAACTGGCGCCGTTGTCATTGATGTGGGCATCAATCGCCTGCCTGATGGGAAGCTATGTGGCGATGTGGATTTTGATACAGCTAAATATATCGCCGGTTGGATTACGCCAGTTCCTGGTGGCGTCGGTCCGATGACCATCACCATGCTCCTCATGAACACCCTCGAGGCAGCTGAAAAAGCAGCAAAAAAGTAGCTCAGCGCTAAGGGTCATTTAGCAAGATTGGCTGCATTACAGTAAGCTAGAGGGATGACTATTTCTACTCCATCCCACCTGCTTCAAAATCCACTGATTACATTTGGCCGCGGCATTCCTGCTTATGCCGAAGTAAAGCCTGAGCATATTGATTCGGCAATTTCCTATTTATTGAAAGCAGCAGAAGCGGCTGTTGATAAAGCCACTGATGCCAATACCCCTTGCACTTGGGATGCCTTAGCTGAACCACTGGAGGATGCCACTGAATCCTTAGGTAGATCATGGAGCGTCATCTCCCATTTAAATAGTGTGGCGGATACACCGGAGTTACGAGCTGCCTATGGCGAGATGCTGCCGCAGGTCACAGCATTCTTTTCCAGTTTGAGCCAGAACTTAGCGCTCTACGAAAAATTTAAAGTCATTCAAAGTAGTTCTGAATTTTCCAAGCTTGGCATGGCACAGAAAAAAGTCATCGAAAACGCCTTGCGCGATTTTCGTTTGGGCGGTGCCGAGCTTACTGATGCACAGAAACCCCGCTTCGCCCAAATCCAAGATGAGCAAGCCATTCTTGGTAAAGCATTTTCCGATCATGTCTTAGATGCTACTGATGGCTTTGTTCATCTCATCACAGATGAGGCAGAGCTAGCGGGATTACCAGAGGATGCGATTGCCGCTGCAGCAGATACCGCTAAGCAGAAGAATCTAGAGGGCTGGGCATTTACTTTGCACTTCCCTTCTTACTATCCCGTAATGCAGTACTCAGAAAATCGTGCCTTACGTCAATTGATGTACCAGGCCTACGTGACCCGCGCCTCTGAATTAGCCCCCCAATTTACCAATGGCAAGTTAGAGTGGGATAACACCGAGAATATGTTGGCGCAACTGCGACTGCGCGATGAAGAAGCTCGCATGCTGGGCTTTGCAAACTACGCTGCACTGAGCATAGCGCCAAAGATGGCCAACACTGTTTCTGAAGTGGATCAGTTCTTGGGTGATATTGCCAAGAAATCAAAACCGTTTGCCCAACAGGATTGGGATGAATTGCAAGCTTTTGCAAATACTGAACTGCAGCCTTGGGATATCCCGTATTACTCAGAAAAACTCAAGCAAGCGCGTTACTCTTTTTCTGAAAATGAACTCAAGCAATACTTTCCATTGCCTAAAGTGCTTGAAGGTTTGTTTGGAGTGATTCAGACACTCTTTGGCGTCAAGATTCATCAGGCTGATTTACCAACTTGGCATGCTGATGTCCAGTCCTTCTCAGTCAGTAATGAGGATGGACAAATTGTTGCCTATTTTTACTTGGACCCCTATGCACGTCCCGGTAAACGTGGTGGCGCTTGGATGGATGATGCGAGGGGTAGACGAGAGCTTGCCAATGGTGAGATTCAGATTCCGGTGGCTTACTTGGTTTGTAACTTTGCCCCACCAGTTAAAGTAGATGGGCAATTACGTCAGCCTACTATTACACATGATGATGTCATCACCCTCTTTCACGAAAGTGGTCATGGCCTCCATCACCTCTTAACTCAAGTTGGCGCCTTAGGAGTCTCTGGCATCAATGGGGTCGAATGGGATGCCGTTGAATTACCAAGTCAATTCATGGAAAACTTCTGCTGGGAATGGGAAGTCTTAGAAAAAATGACGGCTCATGCAGAAACTGGTAAGCCTTTGCCTAAGGCCTTGTTTGACAAAATGTTGGCAGCGAAGAACTTCCAAAATGGCTTAGGCACACTACGTCAAATTGTGATGTCATTAACGGATTGGCGATTGCACTCCACTTTTGATGTCACTAAGGCAAAAGGTGAAGCTGTGCTCGAACTCTCTAGAAACACCGCTACAGAATTTAATATCATTCCCCAACCAGAAATCTCTCGTTGGATTAATTCCTTTAGCCATATCTTTGCTGGCGGCTATGCGGCGGGCTACTACAGCTACAAATGGGCTGAAGTACTTTCAGCTGATGCTTATTCAGCATTTGAAGAAGCAGCGAAACTGAACGGTAGCGTTCTAGATCAGCAAACTGGCAAACGCTATCGCCAAGAAATTCTAGAAGTTGGTGGTAGCCGCCCTGCTGCAGAATCATTCAAGGCATTCCGGGGACGCGAACCTAGCATTGATGCGCTATTGCGTCATGGTGGCTTGGCTTAATCATTGAATATAAGAGGCGGCTAACGACCGGTGTCAGTCATTCCCTTAAAAACTCACCATACACTCTTACAACCTTCTTGGGTTGCTCGAGCATCAATAAATGGGCGGCATCCGGGAAAGGCACGGCTTGGGAATTCTTAAAGACCTCTTTAATAAGTGGTAGGCCATCAATACTGAAAATACCGTCTTGCTCTCCCCAAAGAATCAGAGTGCGTGGGGTATTCATTTCCATGCCGCCTAGAGACCGATCATAGAAATTCACGATATCCCAAACCTGTTGGTAGTGGCGGTTATTCTCTACATACTCTTGAACTAATTTCGCTTTGATACCCTCATCAATTTTGGGTGGTTTGAAAAATAATAAGTGCATCTCTAAATCAAATTGCTTTTCATTCATTGGAATAAATGGATTAACACCCTCAAAGATGGCCTTCCTCACTTGTGGGCTCCATCCAATAATGCCCAACGGAGCACCAATAAAAGCGAGGCTTTTTATCTGCCCTGGATATTTCTGGGCGTATAAAGCTGCAATTGTCCCGCCCATAGAACTTCCGGCAATATGCATATTGTCTTTACCTAGGCGCAACATAAACTTATGAAGAGTGTCGACCTGCGAGTCAAGCGCATAAACGGTTACAGGATATCCACTGCTAGCACCATACCCAGGTAAATCAGGTGCAAGCACTTCAAACCCTTGGGATGCCAATGCGCACCCCACATCCAGCCACTGCTCCTTTTGAGCAAATAACCCATGGAGCAACAAAATTGACTCGCCATGTCCCCCTCCAAGATAACTCATAGCGCTTCCATCGACTGCCACAGTTTTCGTGAGTAAAGGACAGCTGGCAACTTGGGTTTGACTGAATAACGGGTTTGCAAATAGTGCAAATAAAAAGAAAATTGTAAGCCTTGGGAAAAAACGCATGCCGCTTTCCTTGCCTAAGAAATTATTGCCATTAGAAATAAGGCCACTACATTAACCCCCTACTAAGACGCCGGGACTGTGTATTAGATACATCTCACGAAGATGCTTTTGCTGGGTAGGGTTGATTTTTAAGCCCTTTGAGAAATATCGCTCAATTGTTCCGTACCGGCTATACATTTCATCAAAAGAGGCTTCTAAGTACTTTTGCTTCACGCCAAAGAGCGCTGATGGAATGCCAGGATCGCCACCCCCCGCAATAAATGCACCGATCTCTTTCTGGTGCATTGGTAATAAATAGTTGTTACTACGTAAGTAATCAGCTAACACCTCATCTTTAGGCACACCAAGGAAGGTTAGCAAGGCTGCAGCCCCCCACCCCGTCCTATCCTTACCATTTGTACAGTGAAAGACTCCAGGCAAATTAGCAGCATCCGACAATGATAGAAAGAGAATTCGATACGACTGTTGTGCACTCGAAAGCGAAACAAAATCCCGGTAAAGCCTAACAAAACTAGCCTCAACCCCTTTTGCTCCACCTAATTTTTGACTCGCTAATTTGGGGTTTTGGAAAAGCTCACCTATTTGATCGGGAGTTACGATTAAGTCCTCATCCGCCATGACGTTAAGTCGAACATACTTCATCTCTGGGGGAATCTTATCGGGCTGCGCGCTAATCTCAGCTGGTGTGCGTAAGTCGTAATCAGTCTTTAATTTGAGCGCCTGCAGTTTAATTAAATTTGCTGAATCCATAGTGTAGAACTCATTGGAGCGATAGACTTTTCCCCTCGCTACAACATCCCCACCGCTAGTTACATACCCGCCAAGATCGCGCAGATTAGGCACAGGGCCAATATCCAGAAAGATCCCTAGACTTTGCCCCGGAGCCAAGATTGTTGAGGGTGCTTGTGCCAAAGCAAGCGGTCCCATGCAACAGCTAGCAAGGACAAATACATATTTTGCAAAATGACGTCTAAAAACGTCTCGAGTCCTAGGCGCTGAAGTGATGAAGTCGTTCATGTAGGAAATCGATTTTTAAGTACCTTAACCATGGTGGGGCTCAAGGGCTTGAATAATTCAGCGTTGTAAGAGGCTGAATACGGCACTCCCCCAATATCTCCATATCGAATGGATGCATCAGACGCTCCATTCTGCGGCCGCGTTGGATCCATTGAGCTAACAGGTATAACGCCGAATGCACGCTCTACATTAGGCGTATTTGGTCGCATATCATTTTGTAAGATTTGCTGAGCTGCAATTGCCATACGCCTTCCACTTTCAGCAGGCGTTCCCTCACGTACTGCAGGATCAACATTCACAGTCACAATAGAGATGCTGTAATCACTATTAAGATAGACCTGTAGTGTACGAAACTGTTGTGGGAAGTCGTGCAAAGAACTGGTTTCTATTTGCCAAAACCCATGCTCTGCGGGAGCGCCTAGAGGCGCCTTGAATGCCTTGACCGTATTGACATGGCGGTGACCCGCTAGCCAACATAAAACCTGGCCATTGGCCTGAATTTCAGAAACCAATTCAGCGAGAGCGATAGCATTTTTTAACTTTGCATGAGGGTCACGGGTTGACTCCCACCACTCCATCTCACTTCCAATGGGTGCTACTGCAAGTGGAACGTGTGATGCAATGATCACCAGCTCATGTCTTTTCTTTGCAAGATTTAATTGTGAGCGTAACCATTTAACCCGGGTGGCGCTTAAATAACCGTGCCCATGAATATCATGACTGCCATCTTTGGGATCCTGAACATTATCCAAAACAATCATTCGTAACGGTATATCGGCTTTTGGCAAAAAACTGTAGCAAGAAAATCCAGACTCCTCCTTTTCATAGTTGGGGTCTATCAAATGAAATCCATGGCCGCGAGGTAAAGAACTGGTGTTAAAAAATTCAGCAATCCACTCTTTCTTTGTAAGCGAGCGGCGATTCAGGTTTGAAGAAATGGTGGGCTGCTTTAAAAAAGCACTGACTGGTCCAGCATCAATGATTTCTCCATATTCAGATGCACCGTTGATCGTACCCATGTAATACACTGGCGACTTTAAGCTCACTGAAGTATCAAAAAGACATGGGAAAAATGGAAAATCTTTTATCGGCTTGAGCACGTCATCTATAGCCCAGATCTGATCACTTACATAGGAGTCTCTAAGCCTTAGGCTTGGATCCGCATCAACAGATACGCTCCCGATCATAAAAAGATCGTGATTGCCATTAACTTGGTACCAAGGAATTTCGGGCAATAACCCAGCAGACTTAAAAGGCCGCTGATACGAGATGGTGTCTTGAGTGGCATCCCCACTGGTATTGGGGTAAATGACTTTGCCATCCAAAATATCCAGATACCACCGAGTCTCGTTATATTGGGTAGAGTTACAGGTATCCCCCAAGGACAACCCAAAATCAAATGCGTGGGTTGAATGCAGCGCATTTGCAGTTTGAATCGCGGCATCAAGAACCTGGGTAGTGGTTAACATCGTCGGCGAATAGATTGAGGTCATGGGTGCGCCAAATTCAGCATCCAATTGTTGAATTGCAATGAGTTGATTGCCGGCCTGCTTGTCTGTTAAATGTATATCGCTGATCGTAAAGAATGAACTGAAGCGATGAAGTCTCTCGATACCTGTAGTTTTGTAGCCCACCGGCATTAAGTCAAAGCGTCGCTCGATTGGCAGACCAGGGCCATAGGCATAGTTGCCATATTGATATTTTTTATATTGGCTTACACAATGCAATTCAGTAGGGGCAAGTCCTTTTCCCGAGGCTGGAGATTTGACTAACTCTGGAATTGAAAAAGAAAGCATGCGCTCTACTGTTGTTTTGACCTCGCTATCAATTTTGTAGGTAGTGAATGTCTCATTTTTCTCACCCAAACACCATCCAGAGTAAGACATCACAATACTTCCGATGGAGTACTGCATGAATAGGCGACGTGAAAAATGATGCGCTATCCCCTCTTGGGGCTTGCCGTCTTGAGGCGCATCCAATTGAACTTTCATGATGCCCTTATGTGTTTTGTATTAGCTTTGCTTATCAACAACAATGTAATCTTGAATATTGTTCGCACCTACATACAAATCCTATTCCTCCAATTTTCCTTAGGTTTGATCTAAATCAAATCACTTGTGGATATATGGAGGTCGATTCATTTTTGATGTTGTGGAATCGTGGCTAGCTAGCGAACAAGAGCGCGTGAATAGCTACTTTCGGCCGAATGAAGGCCATAGGACCAAATGGGGATGGTAGCAGTGGCTGAAAACCACTCCTCATTAGCTTAGGTCTTTTTGATTTCTGCAATCACTGGGGCATGATCAGAAGGCTGTTCCCAGGTACGTGGCTCTTTATCGATGATACTGGCACTGCATTTTTCTTTGAGCGCTTCGCTCAACAGGATGTGGTCGATCCTCATCCCTGCATTACGTCTAAAACCCATCATCCGGTAATCCCACCAGCTAAACGCTTTAGGGGCTTGCTCGAACATCCGGAAGGAGTCTTCAAATCCTAGTTTCAGTAAATCCTGAAAAGCTGTTCTCTCTTGTGGCGAAACAAGATTCTGCCCTTCCCACGCTTTAGGGTCATGCACATCAGCATCTTGCGGAGCGATATTGAAATCACCTAAGAGCGCTAAACGCTGATTCTGCTGTAGTTCTTTTGTTAGCCAAGACTGTAACGCGTTTAGCCAGTTGAGTTTGTAAGCAAACTTCTCGCTTTCAGGTGACTGTCCGTTCGGAAAATACGCAGATACCAATCTTATCGGTTGCGTTTCCTTGAAACACACTGTGGCAGCTAAGATGCGCTGCTGCTCATCAGCATGATCAGGAATATTTCTAATAGGTTTTAGAAAAGTGGTCTCTAGATCGGTTGCAATAGGCGCTAAGGCAGCACGCCTCACAATAATGGCGACGCCATTGTATGTCTTTTGGCCAGCAGCAAGACTCAGATAGCCAGCCTCTTCTAGTTCCTTGTGGGGATACTTATCATCGGTGAGCTTGAGTTCTTGCAAACACAAAGCATCAATCGGTTTCTTAGCCTTTTCTTGATCACTCAACCAACGGAGAACATGTGGCAAGCGAACTTTTAAAGAGTTCACATTCCACGCCGCTATCCGAACTGAATCAGTCATCTATACCCAATTCTTGCAATTTACGAGTAATCGTATTGCGGCCAATACCAAGACGTTGTGCTGCTTCAACTCTTCTGCCACGCGTCACTTCTAAAGCGGCTTGCAAAACCGCTTTTTCAAATTTAGCGCACAGAGCGTCATAAACATTCTTGTCACCGTCTTGCAACATCTTGGCAGCGAGGCGACTTAAGCCAGCCTCCCAATCCACCGCTCCACCTCGTGATACAGCTACTCCCGCTTGAGAAGTGTCTCCCTGAGGAGTCATCGGTTGATCATTGACCTCGGCCAAGATATCACCCGGCAGATCGCTGACACCAATTACATTAGAAGGCGTCATCACTGTAAGCCAATGGCACAGGTTCTCTAATTGACGCACGTTACCAGGGAAAGACATCTGTCCGATATCTTTCAGAACCTCATCAGAAAGCTTCTTAGGTTCAACACCCAGAGATTTGGCACAGCTGAGCATAAAGTGACGAGCGAGTAAGGGGATATCTTCGGCACGCTCACGTAATGGCGGCATACGCAAACGAATCAGATTGAGACGGTGCAATAAATCTTCTCTGAAGAATCCAGCAGCAACGCGTGACTCTAAATTTTGATGGGTGGACGCAATGATTCTGACATTCACCTTAATGGGGTCTTGACCGCCAACTCGATAGAAATGGCCATCCGTTAGGGCTCGCAATAGGCGAGTCTGCAAGTCAAATGGCAAATCACCAATTTCATCTAGGAATAAGGTACCGCCATCAGCCTGCTCAAAGCGACCACGACGCAGCGTTTGCGCCCCTGGAAAGGCACCACGCTCATGACCAAACAATTCAGATTCCAATAGATCTTTTGGAACAGCTGCTGTACTGAGCGATACAAATGGACCTCTAGCACGCGGGCTATGCTTGTGGAGCGCCAAACCGACTAACTCTTTACCAGTACCAGATTCGCCGGTAATCAATACAGTGGCATGTGACTGCGCTAAGCGACCAATAGCACGAAACACTTCTTGCATCGCTGGAGCCTGACCAATGATTTCGCTAGCGTCTTGAACAAAAGCGCTTAAGTCTTTAGTGCCCGATTGATTGCGATCACTTTGTTCAATAGCACGGTGAATCAGTTCAATCGCCTTTTCTAAATCAAATGGTTTAGTGAGGTATTCAAAAGCACCGCCTTGAAAAGAAGATACGGCAGAATCCAAATCTGAATAGGCGGTCATGATGATGACCGGCAATTGTGGATGGCTCTGTTTGACGTGCTGCAATAGCTCCAAGCCATTGCCGCGCGGCATCCGGATGTCGGAGATCAATACTTGAGGTGACTCTTTCTCAAGGGCATTGAGGACATCATTTGGGTTTGAAAAACTCTTATGGGGAATATTTTCACGTGTGAGAGCCTTCTCTAACACCCAACGAATAGACTGATCATCATCGACGATCCAAATTGGTTTCATGATTATTTCTCCCGCTTACGATATGGAATCTGAATATGAAAATCTGTACGCCCAGGACGGCTATCACAAGAGATAGAGCCCTGATGCTGCTGAACAAAAGTTTGTGCCAAGGTAAGGCCAAGTCCACTGCCGCCTTCTCTTCCTGAGACCAAAGGAAAAAAGATGCGCTCTCGAATATCTTCTGGAATGCCAGGCCCGTTATCAATGACCTGTAAATCCATTGCCAACTTATAACGCTGTTTAGCAATCGTGACTGAACGGGCAACCCGAGTCTTTAACTCTATCTGGGCAGTCCCAGCGGCAATTTCATCTGAAAGTGCTTGGGCTGCGTTATGCGCAATATTGAGTACCGCCTGAATGAGTTGCTCACGATCCCCAAGGAGATCGGGAAGACTCGTGTCGTAGTTGCGAATGATCCGAAGCCCTTTAGGGAACTCCGCCAATACCAAACTACGAACGCGCTCTAAGGCCTCATGGACGTTAAACGCTTCTATGACGTGTGCTTTACGGTGTGGCGCTAAAAGGCGATCTACTAATGTTTGTAGCCGATCAGATTCTTTAATGATGACTTGGGTATATTCCCTCAAGCCTTTTTCTGGGAGTTCAAACTCTAGAAGCTGTGCCGCCCCACGAATGCCACCCAAAGGGTTTTTGATTTCATGCGCTAAGTTCCGCATGAGTTCCTTATTTGCTTCCACTTGTTGTGTAACGCGCTCGTCACGCTCACTACGAAGTTGCTGATCGATCGGAAACCATTCCATCATCAGCAGATCCGGATCGTCAAACATCGCGATGACTACGTGCGCAGGTGTTGATTCGTGATGAATGCTACCCGGCATAGAATGCAAAACCATTTCTTGACGTTGCGCTATGACTTGACCGCTCCGCACTTCCTCAATCATGGAGTTTAAAGGTGCGTTATCCCCAAACAAATCGTGCACGGACTGCCCCTCAAGTGATTTACGCGACAAATCCAGCGCTGCTTCAGCAGCCGGATTGACATAAACCAATTGTTGGTTCTCCGCCTCAAATACCAAGATGGCATTAGGCATCTGATCAAGCAATGTCGGAAAAAAAGGAGCAGCCGAAGCTGCTCCCTTGAACGAATTGCGCAACAGTCCTGCGCTCAAGTTCTCTCCTTCGCTTACAGGGAGTAGTACATATCAAATTCGATAGGATGAGTAGTCATACGGAAACGTGTGACATCTTCCATCTTCAAATTGATATACGCATCAATCATGGATTCAGTAAATACACCACCACGAGTTAAGAACTCATGATCTTTCTTCAAAGCTTCCAAAGCCTCTTCCAAGCTTGCGCAAACGGTTGGGATCTTTGCATCTTCTTCTGGTGGCAAGTCATACAAGTTCTTGTCAGCGGCTTCACCTGGGTGAATCTTGTTCTGAACACCATCCAAGCCAGCCATCAACAAGGCAGAGAATGCCAAGTATGGGTTAGCCAATGGATCAGGGAAGCGAGTCTCAATACGACGACCCTTAGGACTGGAAACGTGTGGAATACGAATCGAAGCAGAACGGTTACGTGCAGAGTAAGCCAACTTCACTGGCGCCTCAAAGCCTGGAACCAAACGCTTGTATGAGTTTGTACCTGGATTGGTAATCGCGTTCAATGCTTTAGCGTGCTTGATAATGCCGCCGATGTAGTAGAGAGCAAACTCTGACAAACCAGCATAACCATTACCGGCAAACAAGTTCTCGCCATTCTTCCAAACGGATTGGTGAACGTGCATACCAGAACCGTTATCGCCAACTACTGGCTTAGGCATGAAGGTTGCTGTTTTGCCATATGCATGAGCAACGTTTTGAATGACGTACTTCTGCCAGATAGTCCAGTCAGCGCGCTGTGTCAATGTGCTGAACTTCGTACCCAATTCGTTTTGGCCTTGACCAGCAACTTCATGGTGATGTACTTCGACAGGAATGCCCAGGGATTCAAGAATCAAACACATTTCAGAACGCATGTCGTGGAATGTATCTACAGGAGCAACTGGGAAATAACCACCCTTTTTACCTGGACGGTGGCCTGTGTTACCGCCTTCGATTTCTGCAGCAGAAGACCATGGCGCTTCTTCGGAATCAATCTTCACGAAGCAACCTTGCATATCAGCACCCCAACGGACGCCATCAAAAATAAAGAATTCTGGCTCTGGACCAAAGTAAGCTGCATCACCTAGACCGGTGCTCTTCAAATAAGCTTCAGCACGTTTAGCGATAGAACGTGGGTCACGATCGTAACCTTTGCCATCAGATGGCTCGATCACGTCACATGTGATGACCAATGTTGACTCTTCATAGAATGGGTCAATGTAGCAAGCTGTTGGATCAGGCATCAACAACATGTCAGAAGCTTCAATACCCTTCCAACCAGCGATAGAAGAACCGTCAAATGCATGACCGCTCTCAAATTTGTCTTCGTCAAAATGGGAGATAGGTACTGTTGTGTGTTGTTCTTTGCCCTTTGTATCTACAAAGCGGAAATCAACGAAAGTACATTCTTTCTCTTTAACTAACTTCATCACATCAGCGACGGTCTTGGTTGTCATGCAACTCTCCTCTATTAACTAAATTTGGAATTCAAAACTTAAGGCATTCACCCTTGTTCATTCCAGGCATCAAACATGCCTAATGGATGTATGTAATTTACTGAAGCAAACAAGTGGGATGTCTCATTATTGCACTATTTAAGTGCTCAAATACCCCTTGTACGGCAGAAAAATGGCTTAATGCACCAGTTTAGTGCTATCTACCGCTAGCTAAGATCATGAATTTCATAACCCAGTTCTTGCGTGCCCGTTCGAAGGGCATTCCAAGCGCTATCCAGTAGATTGGCGTTGCCCTTAATACCCAATTCGATATGCCGCTCCGCAAAAACACCGCCCTTAGAGGGGTCTCCTACAGACGGCAGGCTAAAGACCTTCACCCCAGGGAAATTGGCCTCGATGCGCTCCATTAGCGGGGTTAAAGCAGACTCCACCCCCTTGGGAACGATAAAGCTCTGCTCAGCCCAGTTTTCTTGATGAAAAAGATCTTTGTAATAGGTATCTAAACACCAGGCCATCATGGGTGCCGCCATCACTGGAAATCCTGGGACAAAGTGATGCTCTTTAATCCTAAAGCCTGGAATCTGGTTATAAGGATTGGGGATGATGTCGCTACCGAGCGGAAATTCACCCATTTTGAAGCGGTGTTGATTCTCGGGCGTGTTCAAGTCCGCTTTAATGGGATCACCCTCTGCCGTCGACTGAATCCGGCCCGCAATCAGCTCTCTAGCGGTGGGATGTAATTCTGTTTTAGTACCTAAAGCTAAAGCAGCGCATTGACGAGTGTGATCATCTGGTGTGGCACCAATACCACCAGTGCTAAAAACCACATCACCACTCGCAAAACTATCTTTGAGTATCGCGGTAATTTGCTCGGGATCATCGGCTACATATCTTGCCCAAGAAAGACTTAAGCCTCTCTCCGTTAAGAGTTCGATCAATTTACTGAGGTGCTTATCTTGGCGACGACCGGATAGGATCTCATCACCAATCACAATCAAACCAAAGCGCCGTGCTGCGCTTGCAGGAACATCAATAGAAACTGTTTTAACTGCATCAACCATGATAAGGAAGCTCCGATTCAATAACGCGTGTTTCGACGGTGAGCGCTTTCTCCAACTCCTCACGTCGCAATTCTTTTAGCGCCGCCAATAAGAAATGGCTAAACCACAGTGCGGCAAAGACGAAGATCAAAGAGTAGATCCAAACAGCGATAAAACTCACCACTGGAAATAACACGAGCGCTAAGGCAGATGTTGCCCAGAAGAATGTCGGCACCGCACCCAATAAACCAGAAACGATTCCCATCGACAGCAAAGACCAGCGATATTTTTCAAGCAAAAGATCGCGCTCCTCAACGCTGGCATGTTTTGCCAATACGTCATACGACATTAAACGCATGGTTAACCAGCCCCAGAGCAATGGCGGCAGCACAGCCACCAAGGGTGGCATCCACCACACCGGCAATGTCAGCATGACTAACGCTAAACAAATCAATGCGGACCACAGGGTGTAAAAAAGACTTCCCAGTAAACCACCGCCACGTTTGCATTCCAAATCCTTGTAGGCCGATTGGCGTGCAACCGTCTTCACAATGGCAGGAACGGTTGTAAACGCAATGAGTACCAACAAGCTGATGCAGATGAGTGGAATTAGCAGCATCACGAAAAATAAAGGGGCAATCCATGCTCTGGCATTTTCAAAGCCAGCCCAGATTAAGCCATCCTGAATCCAACTGGTAAACATCGATGTTGTGAGAAAGGTGCTGAGCATTTCTAGGGCGGGAGTCCAAGTGAGCCAGATCGTGCAACCCCATAACACTGACACAATCAGAAAGGGGCGCAAACTCAACCACATCATGCGCGGATGCATCGTACCCACAAGCGCTAAGCCAAAGGATTTGATCACTTGCTGCAAATCTTCCATAAAACTCCTATATGCCAAGTATTGATACTACTTGCGCAGCGATTTTTTAATCTCTCGAAGCGAGAGCACAAAGCATTGCCATTGCTGAATCAAAAGATTATTGGAAACGGATAAGTCTCTCACTCCGGTTGGATAGATCTCCTTGGGGAAGATGGCCGTTTTAAATAAGACATCCCACCAAGGAAACAGAATTCCAAAATTGCATCCGCCTAAGACTCCGGGCTTACCTATCACTTCATGACCATAGCCAACAGCGTGGTGCATGCGATGAAACATCGGGGATATTAAGAGATGCTGAAATCTACCCAGGCTTACTTTGATATTGGCATGTTGCCAACTTTGAATGAATTGACTCACCACCACTAAAGCGATGAATTGGCCTGGCGACACTCCAAACAGCAAGGCAAAGAATGCAAATACCACTGCTCGCAAAACGTCGTCGAGGATGTGGTTACGATTATCGGACCATGCCGTCATGACAGTCTGACTGTGATGCAAAGAATGGAGTTTCCACCACCAGTTAAAGGTGTGCGAAGCGCGGTGGTATAGATACTCAACCAGATCAAGCAAGATCAGATAAATTAAAAAGCTGATGAGTGGTATGGATGTGATGGGTTCCCACCAAGATTCAACATTGAGACGCTCAAAGCGAAAGTCGTGCAAGATCGAGTCCATCTCAAAAAAGAATCCTGATAAAGCAATAAATATCAGACCATGAAAAATACCAAGGCGATGAAATAAGGTGTACATCACGTCGGCCTTTGTAGCCGTAGCGAAACGCTCTTGGGTTTCTGCTGGTGCAATGCGCTCCCAGACTCTTAGAACTACGACGATCAATAAGATCTGGATGCAACCAAACAAAAACCAATCTAATCCATCAAACGCATCTTCCGCCCAACCCATGAGGTTGAAATGGTACAAAATGGGGGCAAGGATATTGTCGAACAAGTACTCTTGTACGGCAGCATATCCTGCTGATATCGGCGTGGTGATGAAGCTCAAATCCATGGCTTATTGTGGACTAATTGCCTTACTTTGGCAGGGTAGCAAAACAAAAACCGCGATTCTTCAGATTGATAATCAATTGCTCGAGAACTGCTGGGGCCCAAGGGTCTTTTCTAGACCAAATCCCTAGATGCGCCATAGCGATGTCGCCATCCTGAAGATTGCGGCTCGCTTTTTCTAATAAGACTGAATTGGGGTGTACTTTGGAATCAAGCTCATCCCCCAAAAATCCAGCATGGTTCCAGCCAATATGCTGGTAACCACACTGATTACCCATATTGATTAGACGTGGGGAAGTCTTTCCCCCAGGTGCACGCCAAATTTTTTGAATCGATGAGCCCGTCAACTCCTTAAAGCGATCGTCCACCCTGCGAATCTCTCTACAAAAACTGGCTTCGTTATACAGAATCGTTTCACCAGCTTTGGGACCAAATTGCGGCCTTTCAAACACATCCTTATTGGGTGCATCTTTCAGAAAGTACACATGGTCATAGGTATGACTACCAAAGTGATGCCCTTCTCGCAAACGATCTTGCCAGAATGACTTCCAAGAATCGTCTAAAGCAAAATCGCCACGACTGGTTTTTTCATTGGCAAGAAAAAAGGTGGCTTTAACGTGTTGACGATTGAGCACATCAGATACCAGTTGCGCAACTGACATATTGCCCGTATCAAAGCTAAGGTAAACAGTCTTATTGCAAGCAGCGCCCTGGGCCAGAGCTGAAAAAGAACAAGCTAGCGAAACGAAGAAGGCAAAAAGGCGCAACATTTATTCCCAAGCAGCCCGCGGTGTGAAGAAAACACCATGAGGAGATTTTCCAACAGGAATCGTGGCAATGAGCTTCATGGAAGGAATATCAATCACACCCACTTTTTTTGCAAAACGAAATGTCACCCACATGGTTTTTCCATCAGGCGTGATTTCCATATCGTCTGGGCCAGAAGGTAGGCCTGTGATGTCACCTACTTTTTCAAGAGTCTGCATATTGATTAAGCTAATCGTAGAAGCAATGCGATTACTCACAAAAACTTGCTTCTTATCGCCTAAAGGACGGAAGTTATGCGCCCCTTTACCAGTCAAGATGCGTTTGACTTCTTTGCGATTTTTCCAATCGATCACTTGCACATTATCTTCACCAGTAATGCCAACCAATAAATACTGATCGCCTGGCGTCATCCACAAGCCTGCAGGTGTGTTACCTGTTGGCATTTTCCAAAGCAGTGTCTGTGTTGCTAAATCAATCGCAGCCAGTTCGCTCGAGTCTTGTAATGTGATAAAAGCAATCTTGCTATCGGATGTATAGGCAATGTGACTTGGTGTCTTCGCCAACTTAATCGTTTTGGCGAGCTTTAGATTGGCACCATCAGCTGCATAAATGTCAACGCGATCTAAACGATTGCCGTTAGCAATAAACCATTTATGGTTTGGTGAATAGCCGATTTGGTAAGGGTCAATAATCTCCGGAATTTTTCCAGTCAATTCTCCGTTGACTGGATTCATTAACTGAACATCGTTACCCGCTGCATTGGCAATCAGAAGCGTCTTCTGATCTGGGGTGAGCATCAGGTGATGCGGTTCTTTGCCAACTGGAACTGTCTTGATGACTTTTCTGGTCGGCATATCAATCAAGCTCACACTTGCCTCAGCTGAATTCAACACGATGGCGAGTTTAGGTTCGGCCGGAGTGGGCGCTGGAGCTGAAGCTGGAATTGTTTGAGCGAAGGTCAGCGAGGCGCTGGCAATGAGGGCTAGGAAAATACCGGTCGCCAGACTGTGAAAGCGATGATTCTGATGAAATGTATACATACCCTATTGTAAGCAATCCAAGGGGGCCTAAAACCCAGATTTAGCCTAACGTAAGCTCGTCAGAACCTTTTCGAGACGCTTTAATGACATTGGCGTTGGGGTTTTTAGTTCCTGCGCATACAGGGCCACCCTGAGCTCTTCCAGCTGCCAGCGAAAGTCTTGCAAGGCTTGATCTTCCACCATGGCATAAGAGGCTGAACCCTTGCTGCCTTGAAGTAATTTTTGCCAAGGACGCTGAACGGACTCCCAGTCCTTTTGGCATTGGGCATCACGACTTGGGTTGGCGCGCAACTTATCGATCCTCATCGCCACCCCTTTTAAATAGCGCGGCAGATGCACTAGTTGCATGTAGGGGATATCAGATACAAATTTTGGGAACACCAAACCTTGAATCTGCGTCTGAATATCCGCATGGGCTGCAGTAGAAGCTGCCTTTGCTTGGGGGAGTTTTTTCTGTAGGTCTGCGTATGCCTGTAAGGCATTAAGGGCATGGCGAGAAATCTCCTGGGCAATCAACGCTAAACGCGGCTTACCTTCTTGGAGGCGCGACTCAAACAGGCTTGCACTAGTTGGTAACGGGTCCATTAAAAAGGCTCGCTCAACCGCCAAGTTCAGAATCTGCTCTATCAAGTTATCAACAGACCCCACATTAATAAATAAAAGACCCAATTCACGAATGCCTGGTAATTGCTTTTGCAAAGCCTTCAGGGTTTCTTTATTCGATATGGAGAAGAGGCGACGCAATCCTTGCCAGTGCTGCTTTCTGGCTTCTACCAAGTCATCAAACACTTCTAAGTCACATGCATCGATACGGTCTACGAGCGCAGGATATCCAAATAAGGTTCGATTTCCTTTTTGAATCTCCAAGGTTTCTGGCAGCTCACCAAACTCCCAAGACTTATAGCCACCCTGCTCGACTTTACGAGCGGCGTCTCCTGGGGATGCTTTTCCTAATACTGTTGCTGGCTTAGCCTCAACGCCAAGCTCGACCTGTGCGGCCTCTTGAGCAATCGCCTGAAAGGCACTTCTAGCAGTCTCGCCATATTCGGCGCGCAAACGAGATAAGTTGCGCTCCACATCTAATTGACGACCATGCTCATCAATCAGGCGATAGTTCATAGATGAATGGGCTGGCAACGCTTCTGGCCTAAAGTCTGTGCGCTTGATCTCCAAACCTTTTTCTTTGCGAATATCGGCAATCAAGCTATCTAAATAATCTCCCACACCAAAGTGCTTTTCTTCGAGCATGCGCTCCAAAAAGGACTTGGCATATTCTGGCAACGGTACGCAGTGGCGCCGCAGTTTCTGCGGCAAGGACTTCAGCAATAACAAAGTCTTCTCTTCACACATACCAGGTACTAGCCATTCACAGCGACGGCCATCCACCTGATTTAACAGCGTGAGTGGCACTACCAGCGTTACACCATCCTTGGGGCTGCCAGGCTCAAAGTGGTAGGTCATCCCCAACTCTGTACCGCCTACCATCATCTTTTTGGGGTAACGATCCACCGTAATGCCCGCTGCTTCATGGCGCATCAAATCCGCTTTTGCTAGGCGCAGCTGAGTATCAGGTTTTTCACCGCTTGGATCTGGCTTTTTCAACCAGACCTTCATGCCTTCTCTACTGGAAACACTGTTTGGTATGCGCGAGTCATAAAAAGCGAAGAGCAATTCATCATCGACCAAGACGTCAGGCCTACGTGAACGATGCTCCAGAGCCTCAATGTCTTTGATGAGTCTGCGGTTGTGCCAAAAGAATCCAAAACAGTCTGGATATTTTTTCTTAGCATCGGTCTCGGTCTCACGCTCAAGCCCTGGAGAATCCATCCGACCAAACATTTCTTCTTGAACCAATGCTTGGCGTATAAATAGTTCGCGCGCCATCACGGGGTCATGGGGCTCATAGCGCACTCGCCTACCGTGATAAATCGGCAAGCCATACAAAGTGCCCCGTTCAAAGGCCATGACTTCGCCTTGGCGGTTATCCCAAAATGGGTCGCTTAAGGACTTAATGAGGCGATGCGCTGCTACACGCTCAACCCACTGCGGTTCGATCTTGGCAATCGTGCGAGCGTACATCCGATTGGTCTCTTGCAGCTCACCTGCCAAAATCCACGCACCCGCTTTCTTGCCAATGGTTGAGCCAGGCCAAATAAATGGCCGTATCCCTCTAGCGCCGATATAGCCGCCAGTCTTACTACCGCGCTCTTGTGATTTTTCGTCTTCTTCTTTTTTGGCCACATAACCTAGCAAGCCGGTTAGCAGCGATAAGTGAATTTGTTCATACGTTGCGGCTAGGCCGTTTTCTTTCCAACCCTTCTCACCCAACATCGTATGCAATTGACCATACACGTCGCGCCACTCTCGTAAGCGACGCGGTGACAGGAATTTACTTCTACAGAGGGTTTCTAATTGGCGATTGCTATGTTTATGTTGCAAGGCGTCTTGATACCAATCCCAGAGTTTTACAAAACTGAGAAACTCAGAACGCTCATCGGCAAACTGCAGATGCGCTTGGTCAGCGGCTGCGGCTTGCTCAAGTGGCCTTTCGCGTGGATCCTGAGTGGCAAGCGCTGATGCAATGATGGTGACTTCACGCAATGCATTTTGATCTTTTGCTGCCAACAATATTCTGCCAATCCGAGGATCTAAGGGTAGATCAGCGAGCTGCTTACCGATTGCAGTAAGCCTGAAGTTATTGTTAAGGTCTTTTCCATCGGCATCTTGCGCTTCATCATATTCAATGGCGCCCAACTCATCTAATAGCTGAACACCATCTGCAATTGCTCTACCCAATGGTTTATCAATAAAGGGAAACTCTGCAATCTTCGGCAGGTGCAATGCGCTCATGCGCAGCAAGACTGCGGCTAATGAACTGCGTAAGATTTCTGGATCAGTAAATTTAGGTCGGGCAAGATAATCTAGCTCGCTATATAGACGAATACAAATACCATCTGAAACACGTCCGCAACGACCCGCCCGTTGATTGGCGGCAGCTTGCGATATCGGCTCAACTTGCAGTTGCTCAACCTTATTGCGATAGGAGTAACGCTTGACCCTAGCTAAGCCACTATCAATCACATAACGAATATTCGGCACAGTTAAAGAGGTCTCAGCTACGTTCGTCGTCAAAATAATGCGGCGACCATTGCCAGGACTAAAAACCCTCTCCTGCTCAGCAATCGATTGGCGTGCAAATAAACTTAAGACTTCCGGATGAAAGCGTTGGGCCAGAACATGGTCTTTGCGTAATACTTCGGCGCAATCTCGTATCTCTCGCTCACCAGGTAAGAAAACCAGTACATCGCCAGCACCGGTAGCGCCCTCACGCCATACGTTGGCAATCGCCTCAGCTACTGCATCGGGGATTTCTTTTGCTTCTTTGGATTCTTTTTTGCCGTCAGGTTTGACATCAGGCTCTAAAGGCACGTAACGCTGCTCCACTGGAAATAACCTACCGCTGACCTCAATGACGGGCGCAATCTTGCCATTGATCGTAAAGTGCTCAGCAAAGCGCTGTGCATCGATCGTGGCTGAGGTGATGATGAGCTTGAGATCGGGGCGCTTTGGCAGCAGACGCCTGAGATAACCCAAGAGAAAGTCGATATTCAGACTGCGTTCGTGTGCCTCATCAATGATTAGCGTGTCATAGGCGCGCAACTGAGGGTCTCTTTGGGTCTCGGCCAACAAGATGCCGTCAGTCATTAATTTGATGGAGGCATTCGGGCCCGTCTTATCGGAGAAGCGCACTTGGTAGCCTACATCCTGACCCATCGGTGTTCCCAGCTCTTGGGCAATGCGCTTGGCAGTAGCGGTCGCTGCAATACGACGCGGCTGGGTATGACCTATGAGCTTGCCACCGTTCATGCTTCCTCTGCCCATATCCAGGCAGATCTTCGGTAACTGAGTGGTCTTACCGGATCCCGTCTCGCCGCAAACAATCACCACCTGGTGCGACTGCAAGGCATCCTTGATGATTTGACGCTGTCCAGAGACTGGCAACTCTTCCGGAAAGCGGATCTCGAGCTTGCGCGAGGTGTTGGAAGCAGGCACAGGCTTGGCACTCTCTGGGGGTTTTTGTTGGTTTATGGGCTCTTGCACCCTATAATTTTCTCACTATGCCAACAAATGCACCAAACCCCGCTCAAAGCAGCGAAGAATCCAGCTCAAACTTTCCTTTCGTAGGCTGGCTACGCGACGTTGCGCCGTACATTCATAGCTTTCGCGAAAAGACCTTTGTTATTGCCTTTGCTGGTGAACTGGTTCAAGAAATTGGTCTTGAGAACCTGATCGAAGATATCGCCATGCTCCACGCGATGGGCATGAGAATTGTCCTTGTGCACGGCATACGCCCCCAAATTGAAGAGCAACTCATGCTCAGAAAGATTAAAAGCAAGTTTGGCAAGAGCAGCATACATGCCTATCGAATTACTGACGCCGCTGCACTTGAGTGCGTTAAAGAAGCTGCCGGTGAATTGCGTCTCGATATTGAAGCAGCATTTAGTCGTGGCTTACCAAATACCCCGATGGCAGGATCACGCATCTCTGTAATCTCGGGAAACTTTATTACGGCAATGCCAGTAGGCGTGGTTGAAGGGATTGATTACATTCATACTGGCCTCGTGCGTAAAGTAGATTCGACCTCGATCAAGTTATCTCTTGATAGCAACAAGATCGTCTTGCTTTCCCCGCTCGGATTTTCTCCAACAGGACAGGCATTTAACTTAGCATTCGAAGATGTTGCAGCTTCCACTGCTGCCGCACTAAAAGCCGATAAATTGATTTTCTTAAGCCCACATGCTGGATTGAAAGATGAAGAAGGTGATTACATCACCGAACTTTCCATGCCACAACTTCAAGAATATGTAGGCCAACATCATCAAGAGCTCGACTTGGGTATGAAGAGTTTACTCAACATCTCTGGCAGGGCGATTCGCGCTGGTGTAAGCCGCGTTCACTTCCTCCCATGCAATCAAGATGGCGCCTTATTGGAAGAATTATTTACCCACGATGGTATTGGCATGATGTTGGCGTCTTCAGATATTGAGAACTTACGTGAAGCCAACCAAGATGATGTCGGTGGTATTTTGCAACTCACTATGCCTCTTGAAGAAGAAGGCATCTTGGCTGCTCGCGGACAGGATGTGATTGAGCGCGATATTCAACGCTTTTCAGTGATTGAGCATGACCGCGTATTGTTCGGTTGCGCCGCCCTCTTCCCATTCCCTAATGGCGTTGGGGAGCTTGCCTGCTTAGCGGTTGATCCAGATGTACAGGGATCCGGTGATGGTGAGCGCTTATTAAAACGCGTCGAAATGCGTGCCAAACAAGAAGGCATCAAGCGTTTGTTTGTTCTAACGACAAGAACCGAGCACTGGTTCTTAAAGCGCGGATTTAAAAGAGCTAGCGTTGATGATTTGCCTGAAGAAAGAAAGCAAATCTACAACTGGGATCGCAAATCCATGGTCTTAACCAAAGACCTATAAGATCACATTCACAATTTATTAGCCTCACCAATAGATAATTAGTATTTAGAAAGGCATTACAGATGGCACGCATGGTTCAATGCATCAAACTCAATAAAGAGGCTGAAGGTTTAGATTTCGCTCCACTTCCAGGTGATTTGGGTAAAAAGATTTGGAATCAAGTCTCTAAAGAAGCTTGGGCAGCTTGGCTCAAACAGCAAACGATGTTGATCAATGAAAATCGCTTGAATATGGCTGACCCACGTGCACGCCAGTACTTACTAAAGCAAGTTGAAAAACATTTCTTCGAAGGTGGCGCTGACACTGCTCAAGGTTACGTTCCGCCCGCAGACTGAGTGCTGCATCCCAACAATTGATTTAGCGCAACACTTGCAACACATTCTGAAAATATATTTTCAAGACGTGTTGACTTCAGGAATTTGGAAGCATAGGATTGAATCGTGGGTTGACAGTTATAGTGTTGATTCGCATTGGCGAAAGCCACTTTAAATGAGCGCATCTATGCACTCATGGGCATCGGAACAAATTACCTTCCGATTGTCTGCGCCATGATCATCATGGCAAACAGACCCGATGGGAGATTCATTCCCCCGTCGGGTTTTTTAATTAGAGGATGATCCGCGCAACGCCGGCAGCATTACTCACCAGCAGAATGTTGGCCTTCTCTTTAGCAAACAAGCCAACGGTAATCACGCCAGCAATCTGGTTAATTTGAGACTCCATGCTTTTCGGGTCTGCAATCTTCAAGCCGGCAACATCCAAAATCCAGCCACTGTTATCTGTGACAAAAGGCTCCTGCGCCCCTTTTGCTAATCTCAATGAAACCTTGCCACCCAACTTTTCAAGCTCCCTGGTAACAACACCTTGAGCCAAAGGGATAATTTCAACGGGCAAGGCAAAGTTGCCCAAAACAGGTACTTGCTTGGAAGAATCACAAATACAAATAAATTGCTTGGCCATGGAGGCGATGATCTTTTCGCGGGTTAAGGCCCCGCCACCACCTTTAATCATGTGGCCGGCTGGATCAATTTCATCTGCGCCATCTACATAGGCAGGTAAGCCAGTGACATCATTGGGATTGAGAACCTTAAATCCATGCTTTAGTAAACGTTCAGTCGTCGCGTTAGAGCTAGAAACCGTGCCTGCAAAATGATTTTTGTGGGGCGCTAAGGCATCAATAAAGCAGTTGGCCGTAGAGCCTGTCCCAACACCCAGAACTTGCCCGGGGGCGAGCTTAAGCACTTCATCGCGAGCTGCCTCTCCCACCATTTGCTTTAACTGATCCTGATTCATGATGTAGCCAATACCCTTGTAGATTGTGGAGCAAATGCATTATTCCATCTATCATATGATATTCAGAGGCAATCCTAATAAAGAGCGTTCCGTTTCCCTATGACCAGCACTTCAACACTGAGCCAACTTAAGACTTTGACCACCGTAGTAGCGGATACGGGTGATTTTGAGCGTATGCAGGAATTTCAGCCGCAAGACGCCACCACCAACCCATCTCTCATCCTCAAAGCGGCCCAACAGAGCAACTATCAAGCCCTCGTTGCCTCAGTCAAGCAAGCCCATCCGGGCATGAAGCCTACCGATCTGGTGGATTACATCTTGGTCGCTTTTGGATTGGAGATTCTCAAGATTGTCCCTGGCCGCGTATCGACAGAAGTTGATGCTCGCCTGTCCTTTAATACCAAAGCCACCGTTGCAAAAGCTAAGCACCTAATTCAGTTATATGAATCCCATGGAATTCATCGCAAACGCGTGTTGATTAAATTGGCGGGTACCTGGGAAGGCATTGCTGCAGCAAAAGAGCTTGAGGCTGAAGGCATTCATTGCAATATGACTTTGCTCTTCTCTTTAGTTCAAGCTGCAGCTTGTGGAGCCGCTAATGCACAACTGATTTCACCATTTGTCGGACGCATTACCGATTGGTATAAAGCCAAACTGGCGAGCAACTGGAGTGATGTCGATCACGGTGGCGCCAATGATCCCGGCGTGACATCTGTCAAGCGCATCTTTCATTACTACAAGCACTTTGGCATCAAAACTGAAATTATGGGTGCCAGCTTTAGAAACACTAGCCAGATTCTGGAATTGGCTGGTTGCGACTTGCTCACGATCAGCCCAGAGCTACTTGCCGAACTGCAGACTAGCAACGCAGCGGTCAATCAAAAGCTTGACCCCAGCAATGCTGCCAAGGCCTTGGCTGATGAAAATATAACAGAGCTTAAGCTTGATGAATCGAACTTCCGCCTGCAATTGAATAATGACGCCATGGCAACAGAGAAGCTTGCTGAAGGCATCCGCAATTTCTGCATCGATACAGAAAAGCTAGAAGCACTACTCGCTAAATAATGGAGATTGAGGCTAGTACTTATTGAGTGCCTAGCACTCTGCATGCAGAATCTTCTTTCGA
>SERZ01000438.1_pt1 | contig 28191 bp, 28 predicted proteins | sample 3171461 | NCBI WGS metagenome assembly SERZ01 (sample SAMN06051861, study PRJNA518727) | freshwater metagenome | biome: subpolar coniferous forest; feature: holomictic lake; material: water; isolation source: holomictic Lake 227, 6 m depth | place: Canada: near Kenora, Ontario | collected... | reverse complement strand
GACACCTATCGCTTCTGTCATCGATTGTCGTTAAATAGAGCAATTTTAACTGTTTTTTCTAATGAGGTACCCCTGGGTATTTTCGTTGCTTCACCGTTGCTGTAGTATTTCGTTATTAGCCAGCGTTATAAAAAGTCAGTTTATGTTAGCGTTTTGGATGCTATGACACAACCTTCTCGATTCCCCAGCTTTGACCCTATACTTTTTTTCAAACTATGTTGAATTGTCCGATACATTATTTTGGCATTTGACATTGGTAGTCACCAGAAAAATAAAATTCCGTTTTATCAATTCGTTACAATTTTTCAAGGGCATTTTAAAAAGTGTACGGTAGTAAAATTTGAGTATTAGGTTGGACGATGTAGCAAGGTTAAGCTATACTTAACATGCTCACAGTCGTGCGTACTCAAAAACACATCATTTCAATAAATACCCCTAATTCTTTTCTATCCCTAATCGTTACGATTTGAACTCCTAACGTTATTCTTTTCTTTTGAGCTGTCTTTTTATGAATCTTACCGAGTTAAAACTAAAACAAATCAGCGAAGTTATCGAAATTGCTGAATCCCTTGGCCTGGAAAATGTTGCGCGGTCGCGTAAACAAGATTTAATTTTCGCCATTTTGAAAAAACAAGCAAAAGCCGGCGACGATATTTCCGGCGATGGTGTATTGGAAATTTTACAAGACGGTTTTGGTTTCTTACGAACTCCCGGCTGTTCATACCTTGCTGGACCTGACGATATTTATGTTTCGCCTAGTCAAATACGGCGTTTTTCACTCAAAACGGGTGATACCATTACAGGTAAAATTCGTCCCCCGAAAGATAATGAACGTTATTTTGCGATGTTAAAAGTGGATCAAATCAATTTTGAACCCCCTGAAAATACTAAAAACAAAATTACTTTTTCTAATTTGACGCCATTATTCGCCCATCAACGGTTTATTTTAGAACAAGGCAACGGTACAAGCGAAGATTTAACGCGGCGAATGATCGATTTGATTGCACCAATTGGTAAAGGACAACGAGGACTCATTGTCTCCCCTCCCAAAGCCGGTAAAACCATGATTTTACAAAGTTTGGCACAAGCGATTGCTGAAAAAAATCCGGAGTGCTATTTGATTGTATTATTGATTGATGAACGCCCTGAGGAAGTGACCGAAATGGAGCGTTGTGTACACGGTGAAGTTATCTCGAGTACCTTTGATGAGCCGGCGACTCGCCACGTTCAAGTCGCTGAAATGGTGATTGAAAAAGCACGACGTTTGGTCGAACACAAACACGATGTTGTGATCTTATTAGATTCAATTACTCGTTTGGCAAGAGCTTACAACACGGTAGTACCATCATCAGGAAAAATTTTAACAGGCGGGATAGATGCCAATGCGTTAGAAAAACCAAAGCGTTTTTTCGGGGCGGCAAGAAATATTGAGGAAGGTGGCAGCTTAACCATTATCGCGACTGCGTTAATCGATACAGGCTCTAAAATGGACGACGTGATTTTTGAAGAGTTCAAAGGTACCGGTAATATGGAATTGCATTTGGATAGAAAAATTGCTGAAAAACGAATTTATCCCGCTATTAATATTAATCGTTCTGGTACAAGACGTGAAGAATATTTAGTAGATGCTGATACATTGCAAAAAACATGGATTTTACGAAAAATTCTTCAACCTATGGATGAAACCGCCGCATCAGAATTTTTAATTGGGAAGTTAAAGGACTTTAAAACGAATAATCAGTTTTTTGAATCTATGAAGCGTTAACACTTTCATTTTTAATTAAGTTAATTGGGCGATGTCCGAGAATTCTCGAACATCGTTTTTTTACCCGTTATTTTTTAGTTGACTCTGGAATTGCAGGTACTTCAACTGCATTTACATCAGCAAATAAAACATCTACTTTAATTTTTTCTATTGTTTTGTCGCCAATACCGGAAACCTTATTTAGATCATCCAGTGTTTTAAAATCACCATGTTTAGTACGATAATCTACTATAGCTTGTGCCTTTTTTAATCCAAAACCAGACAAAGAATCCGCAATTTTTTGTACATCAGCAGTGTTAATATTTACCGGTGTAGCGAAAACATTTGCAGAAAATAGAACAGCTAAAACGAATAATAATTTTTTCATAATAGATTTAAGTTTATTGGTTAATGATGGAATCTTCATGATAAACATAATCACTGTTCAATACTATAAGTATGTTTTTCTTTTAGTAATTTATATCAAAATATAGTCATTTGTGACCTTCAAAAAAACGATCGACACAAGTTTTCCGAGAAATTGTTGTGTCGTTGTTTTGAATGAGTTCAATTCTTTATGGGTACATGTGAGCGGATCTCAAGCATAAGAAATTCGATATATCTCAGCCACAGATTGCCCAAAAAGCCCGTAGAATTTTTTGTTTTAGGGCAAGTAATCCCTTCAATGCCTTGATGGTGTTGGTCTCCAAGTGAAACATTCAAGTAATTCACGCCATATAACAACTGAAATACCCAGCGTAAAGTGGGAGCTTCAACGTCCAGCCCCAAGGTGTTTTTACCTACATTGAGCGGCTCTCCTTATCCTAAAAATTGATTTAAAATGTGCGTAAATTTCCAACTGCTTTCGCAGGTACAAAATATCAGTTACAAATTGCTCAGTAGAACGTTTAGATTACTTAGGTGTCGTCGCAGGTGTGGTAAAAAAACTTAAAAATCATAGAATTAATCGACGAGCGACTCGAGGCTTACGAAGGTCAATCCCTTTTTTTAGAGAACGTCGCAAATTGCTGATTGACAGTTTTAAAGCTGCTGAAACGCCGCCCGCGTTATTTGATTGCCAATTCGAAGTTGTACTGTGAAGCGAACGCGGAAAATTTGCAGTATTTACTTTTCCTAATACTATCAATCTGGTGGGCGAAACCATTTGAAAACGCTTGATGATGACCGAAAAATACAAACGTTCAACGTCGAACACTACGGCATTAAACAGCGGTGGCATGTGGTGTCGTCAGAAACTTTACGGCAACAAGCCATAAAACAAATGGATAAGCGGGTTAAGAAAGCAATCGAAACCGTTGAAAAATAGCTATTTCATTTTCAGGCAAGACGATTTGCTTGCGCTGAGGATGCGCTTGCTGCTTTACAAATCGCGACTAAAAAATGGAAATATCCATTCGGTAAAAAGTTATCAACTCATTGAACATCAAGGCTTTGAAGGTAAAGGACGATCTAAAAAAGACCAAGCGGCAACTAAAACGGAGTATCAAGTGATTGCTGAAATGGCAGCGAATACCGACAAAATCAATCTCGAAAAAGCCAGCGAAGGTCACTACGTTATCGTGAATTACCTGAATTTTTCACTTGGAGACCAACACCATCAAGGCATTGAAGGGGTTACTGCCCTAAAAAAAAATTCTACGGCTTTTTGGACAATCTGTGGCTGAGATATATCGAGTTTTTTATGCTTGAGATTCGTTCAAAGTAGGTTGTTAAAGATGTTTTCCAGTTAGTACCATCTGAAAAACACATGATTGGGAAGGATTTAGGGCGTTTAGAAGCATCTACTTCGTTACAATACCGAGCTTTACGATAATTTTTCAGCAATGATAAACGCAGGATGATTAAAAACTTGAACATCACGGAGTAATACACAAAAATCCGTTCAAGCTCTTTTTTTGTGTTATATTTATGCACCATAAAAGGGCGTTTTCTTGCGATTACACTGCTATTTTGTTTTATAAAACTTACCGTAAAAACCACCATTGCATGAATGAATTAGAAACCATTTGGATTGTCGATGATGACAAATCCATTCGCTGGGTTGTGGAAAAAGCCCTGCAAAAAGCGACCATGATTACCCGTAGTTTTATAAATGCTAAAGAATTACTCGATGCGCTACAGCATGAAATTCCAGATGTATTAATTACCGATATTCGCATGCCAAATATGAATGGCTTGGAATTGCTGAATAAAATCCAAGCAGATTATTCAGAATTACCGGTCATTGTGATGACCGCACACTCTGATTTAGACAGCGCAGTAGCCGCTTTTCATGGCGGTGCATTTGATTATTTGCCCAAGCCTTTTGATATTCAAGAATTAGTCGAATTAGTACGGCGAGCGTGTGTTCATGCACAACAGCAACGTGAAATTGCAATCAATCCCATCGCATTAAAATTGGGTGCTATTCCGGACATTATCGGCGAAGCACCGGCAATGCAGGAAGTTTTTCGTGCAATTGGACGCTTAGCTCGTTCACAAATTACCGTGCTAATTAACGGTGAATCCGGAACAGGAAAAGAGTTAGTTGCCAAAGCTTTACACCGACACAGTCCACGCAGTGCGAAACCGTTTATTGCGCTAAATATGGCAGCAATTCCAAAAGATTTAATGGAATCCGAATTATTTGGTCACGAAAAAGGCGCATTTACGGGTGCAGTTCAACGCAGGGCAGGGCGTTTTGAACAAGCGAATGGCGGCACATTATTCTTAGATGAAATTGGCGATATGCCTGCCGAATTACAAACACGCTTGTTGAGAGTGCTAGCAGACGGCGAATTTTATTCAGTAGGAGCTTATGCCTCAACCAAAGTAGATGTTCGAATTATTGCAGCAACACATCAAGATTTAGAGTTGCTTGTTGAGCAAGGACGCTTTCGAGAGGATTTATTTCATCGTTTAAATGTGATTCGAATTCATATCCCCCCGTTACGCGATCGTAAACAAGATATTCCATTGTTATTGCGCTATTTTTTACACCAAGCGGCACGCGAATTGGAAATGGAAACCAAAATTTTAAAACCTGAAGTGGAAGATTTATTAAGTAATTTGGATTGGCGTGGAAATGTGCGGCAATTAGAAAATACTTGCCGTTGGTTGACTGTCATGGCTTCAGGGCGAGAAATTCATGTGCATGATTTACCGCCAGAATTGTTAATCACAACGGTTGAAAAACAGGCTGTAAATGGTGATTGGCAAAGTTTACTCCGCATGGCAATCGATCAGTATTTACTGAATAAAACCGCTGAAATTGCGAAACATGTTATTCCTGTTGTCGAAAGTATTTTGATTAAAGCGGCGTTAGATTTTACAGGTAATAAACGCCATGAATCCGCTATTTTATTGGGTTATGGACGCAACACCTTAACGCGAAAAGTAAATGAATTGAATATAGTAATCGAGGATTAAACAAAAAGTTTGTAGTGTCACACTTGCTGTAAAGTATAGTGTGATATTATGCCCTCCAATTTTTAAAGTGAGGAATTAAGCGATGCAAGCTACTGTTAAATGGGTTGATGGCGTAATGTTTGTGGGTGAATCAGGCAGTGGTCACGCAGTCGTTATGGATGGTCCACCTGATTTAGGTGGTCGGAATATGGGCATTCGTCCAATGGAAATGCTGTTGCTCGGTGTCGGCGGCTGTTCCTCATTTGATGTAGTGCAAATTTTACAAAAAGGTCGCGCTGATTTGGTAGGTTGCGTGGCAGAATTAACCGCTGAACGTGTCGATGCGGTGCCAGCTGTATTTAGTAAAATTCATTTGCATTTTGTAGTGAGTGGACGGGATTTAAAACCTGCCGTTGTTGAACGGGCAGTGAAATTGTCAGCAGAAAAATACTGTTCTGCGGCAATTATGTTAGGAAGCGCAGGGGTCGAAATGACTCATGATTTTGAAGTTATCGAGGTTTAATCAATTGAATACAAAATTACAATTACACGGTTTTAATAATTTAACCAAGTCGCTTAGTTTTAACATTTACGACATTTGTTATGCGCCGGCTGAACAGCAACAGGCTTACATTGAATACATTGATGAAGCGTACAATGCAGATAAATTGACGCAGATTCTGAAAAATGTGGCTGAAATTATTGGCGCACAAATTCTCAACATTTCTCGCCAAGATTATGATCCACAAGGCGCAAGCGTCACGATGTTAATTTCAGAAGGTGATTCGCCCCCGCCACCGAATATGAACAGCCAATCGCCTGGCCCGTTGCCGGAAACCGTTTTGGCGCATTTAGATAAAAGTCACATCACAGTTCACACTTATCCTGAAAGTCATCCCGATAATGGTATCAGTACCTTTCGCGCGGACATTGACGTTTCGACATGCGGACGTATTTCACCGTTGAAAGCATTGAATTATTTGATTCACAGTTTTGAATCAGACGTGGTGACGATGGATTATAAAGTGCGTGGTTTTACGCGCGATGTTGAAGGCAAAAAGCATTACATTGACCACAATATCACGTCGATTCAAGATTATATTGCGTTAGATACGCAAGAAAGCTATCAAATGATTGACGTGAACGTGTATCAAGAAAACATTTTCCACACCAAAATGATGTTGAAAGAAACGGAGTTGGAAAACTATTTATTTGAAAAAGAGTGTGATTTGACTGCGGAAGAAAAGGCAGAAATCGAAAAAAAATTACAGAAAGAAGTGACAGAAATTTTTTACGGTCACAATTATCGCCTGCAATACGAATAAAGTCGGCTCACTGTAAAAGGTTAAAGGTAAGTTCTTGCCTTTAACCTTTTAAAATATGTCAAAGTTGCCGTGCCAATAATATAATCGGATGTATCACCTCGATATTTTCACCGCGTTCCCGCAATCCTGCTGCAATATGCAACGCACAACCAATGTTTGAACTCACCAAATAATCGGTTGGTTTTTCCAGAGCGGTTTCCAATAATTCATCCAATAACGTTTGCGCCATTTTTTCATGCCTTAAACCGTAACTTCCAGCTGCGCCACAACATTGTACGCTTTCGGGTAACGGTGAAATATTCGCGTTAGGAATCTGCTTTAATAATTGCGCCACACTTTTATCGGTTCGTAATCCATTTTTTAATGAACAAGGCGAATGCAATCGCACATTTTTCGCTAACGGTTTTAGGATTTGGCTAAAATCGATATTCGTTTTCAGCAGAAAATGGCTAATATCGATCACTTTCACGGTGAAATTTTTCGCGGTATATTCGCGCAACGTACCACCGCAACCGCTGGCAATCGAGATAATTGCCTGTAAATTGTCGCTGGCAAAAGCGAGTTGATTTTGATTGGCTAAATTCTGCGCGGTTTTGGCATCGCCATCGTGTAACGCTAATGCCCCGCAACACGTTTGTGATTCGGGCAAATGAACATTAAAACCAACGTGCGTTAACACAGTAATCGCCGCATTTACCGTTTCAAAATCAAACAATTCACCCATGCAACCGACAAACAATCCCACGTCACCTTGAATTTCACCTCGTGCGGGATAATAATTTTGCAGCGATTGTGATGTTTGATAGTCAGGTACTAAACGTTCTAGTTTTTTTAATCCGAATAGAGACGGGACGCGCAGTAATCGTGCGGTTTTTTGCAGATTATTTTTTTGATAAAACCTCAAACCCGATTTTAGCCACCGTTGCACACGTTTATGTTCAGCAATCGTTTTAAGCAGCTGCACCGAAACCGGTGTTTTCTGATCTTCACGCACTTCCGCCCGAAAATCATCAATCAATTTGCCATAAGGTACCACCGCTGGACAGGCTTTTTCACAGGCGCGACACAACAAGCAAGTATCAATGTGCGTGAGTAATTTATCGGTCATCGTCAACTGCCCACCTGCCCACGCTTGAATCAGCGCAATTCGTCCGCGTGGCGATTCGTTTTCATTTTGCGTGTGTGTGTAAGTGGGGCAATGCGGCGCACAAATCCCACATTTCACGCAACTATCGGCAATGGTCAGTAATTCTTTTTTGGCGTTAGTCATGTTCGTTTTCCGTCAAAATGGTTAGTGCATCGTTGATTTTTTGGTATTCGTCGAATTTTGGACGATACAGAAACACGCCTAAACCTGCAATGCCTGTCAAAATGTGCAGCGTATTAAAGCCGTCACCTAAATAAAATATCGTTGCGCCGAGGCAGCCAATAAACAACATCGCGAACATCGAAACGCTAACTGTTAGCGCATAGCGTGTTCGGACAACGCACTCTAAATTAGTCGATTCAAGCGGTGGCATCGTTTGATTTAGACGCAAGAAAATATGGCGCAATAAATTCGTCACCGGTAACGTTAAAAGGGTGACAACGTAAAAAACAGTACGCCAAAAAATCCGCGATTCTTCGGCTAATGGTTGTTGCCATTCTGTGCTGCAATAGTGAGAAAAAGCCACGCTGATACTTAACAGTATCAGGACGGAACTGCTAATCAGCCAAGGCAAACGCAAAGGATTCGATTGTAAAACGGTCGATTTCAAAGTCTAACTCGTTATAAATTTTGTGAAGCGCGTATTTTATGCTTTAAAGCGACTTTCTAACAGGCAATAAAAAGCCCGCATAAAGCGGGCTGTACTTGAAGCAATTATTTTTATTGTTGTCTTGTCGTTCTGTGCATTTTGCCCAGCGACGTGGCTCAAGCGAGGAGTTTCTTACTATTTATTGTTATTATTTAGCTTTATGTTTAAAGCTACCTACCTAAACTTTCTTTCGAAAGCGGGCGCATTTTAGCTGTAAAAAAAGCATTGTGTCCATTTAAAAAATAGATTATTTCCAAAAAAATAAACTTTATTCAATAAAGTTAATAAATACAATTTATTAGCTAATCACATTTTTAATGAATACGGGCAAAACTTGCGGTTAATTAACCTTCTCTGCCATCCACCCGAGCTTTCGTCAATATGGGCGCGTAAACAAAAATAAATAATGCAAACGCCGCCAACCATGCCAACGCGGCGACATAAATTAAAACGTTCGCCCAAGACGCAATCGTCAACGGTAATACCACTCGAAGAAATGCCGCTATGTTCATCAATGCAAACGCCACGGCAATCGTATTCGATGCTTTCATTGCGCGTCCCGTATGCCCTAACGCCACTCGTGCCATCATGCCCAATGTCAAAACACCGATTCCGCCCACCGTAAAAGCGTGCAACGCCAACGAAGGTAAAACCCATTCCCATGCGGCGAATGCTGTGAAAATAAAACCTAAAATTAACCAGCTATAACCCAAATATAAAACCCACAACAGCGGCACAAACCAAATTCTAAACACAAACCAACTCGCCAATCGCCAACCATTTAACGCGGCCGCCATTAACGCCGCTAATGCTAAAAACGTGCCTGAAACATCAGCCAGTTGTAACGTGAACACTACGGCTGCGCTACCAATCGCCAACGCATCGAGCATCGAATTACGCGGAATCAACACGCCTTTCAACCCTTTTTCAGTGAAAAAAGGAAACACCCGACCCGCAATCACCAAAATCATCACCACAATCGTCGCGATGACCATTTGAATTCCGACCGCCGCGCTATGTTGACAAAGTGCCAGCATTTGCGCGTGAATCAAGCCATTACCAAACATTAAAAACGCCAGCAAACCGACAAATACCAAATTTTTATAATTTTTCGTGCGAATTAACGTGTTTGCAATAACGTAAATCAACACAGGTAAAAAGGCAAAATCCACCAGCGCAATTAAACCGTCCGGTAATAATTCTGCGTAAAACGGTAAAATTCGCCCGTACAACCACAACAAACTCAAGCCCGCTAACGCATCGCCTTGTAATGTGATTTTGCCTGTCCAATTGCTGACGGCGGTGAGTAAAAAGCCCGCAATCACAGCGACGGTGTAACCTAGCAACATTTCGTGCGCGTGCCAATAAGTGCCAGTGAAATACGCAGAATGGCTGATTGTGCCTTGCGTCATACCTTGCCAAATTATCAGCAATGCTAACGCCGCAAAACCAGCCAATAAAAAAAAGGCTCGAAAACCTAAAGCAAATAACGGGTAATTAAAAACAGGGGAGGATTTCATAATTTTATTCAATGTTTTGGATTTGCTCGCGCATTTGTTCGATTAACACTTTTAATTCAATCGCAATTTGCGTCATTTCAATATCGGCGGCTTTTGAGCCAAGTGTATTCGCTTCACGATTCATTTCTTGCATCAAAAAATCCAAGCGTCTGCCGACGGGTTCCGTTTGTTTTACAATTCGTAACACTTCGTTAATATGCGTATTTAAGCGATCCAACTCTTCGGCAATATCGAGTTTTTGGGTCAAATGTACCAACTCTTGTTCAAGACGATCGGGATCGGGATTCGCCACCAATTCGGTGACACGTTCCTGCAACTTTGTACGAATGTTGACCAACACTTCGGGCATACGTTGTGCCGCTTGCGTGACAAATGCTTGCATTTTGTAGCACCGTTCTTCAATCAACATACCCAAATGACGACCTTCGCGTTCACGAGTTTCAATCAATTGCGTAAGTGTGCGTTGAATTAGCGTGACCAAACCATCGTGCAATAATTGCCTATCGACGCTGGCTTCATGTTGAATGGCGGGTAACGCCAAAATATCCAATGCGGAAAATCGGGCGGGAGCTTGCATGAGGTGTTCAATTTGTTGCGTCGCTTTTAACAAAGCGGCAACGGCTTCCATATTGACGTTAAACGATTGTCCGTCACGGCTTTGTTTTTTGTAACTTAATGCACATTCGATTTTGCCACGATTCAGTTTTCCACTGATAATGGCGCGTGCGTCGCCTTCGATAAACCGTAATCGATCTGGAATTTTCAGCGTAATATCGCAATAACGATGATTGACCGTTCGCAATTCGCAATTGACTATCAAATCGCCCAATTCCATTTCACCATTTGAAAACGCTGTCATACTTTTAATCATTTTTTTGCCTATATTTTGATAAAGAAGTGCGTCATTCTAACCGTGCGCGGCTGGGCTTGCACCTTTTAACTCGACGTTCACACGCCATCGTTATACGTTATACTGTGCGACAACTTTATTTTGAGGAACTAAATCGATGAGACTGAGTGGACGCGATGCCGCGCAATTAAGAGAAATTAAACTGACTTGCGGTTATACCAAACACGCCGAAGGGTCGGTGTTAATTGAGTTTGGTGATACGAAAGTGTTGTGTAATGCTAGCGTGGATAAAAGCGTGCCGCGTTTTTTAAAAGGGAAAGGTGAAGGTTGGGTCACGGCAGAATACGGAATGTTGCCGCGTGCCACACACACCCGTTCTGGACGTGAAGCCGCAAAAGGCAAGCAAACCGGTAGAACATTAGAAATTCAACGCTTAATCGGGCGTTCATTACGCGCGGTGATGGATATGAAAGCGTTAGGCGAGCAAACGATTACGATTGATTGCGATGTTTTACAAGCGGACGGCGGCACACGAACGGCGGCAATTACGGGCGGTTATGTCGCATTATGTCTCGCTGTGCAAACGATGTTGGCGCGTAAACAAATTAAATTTAATCCGATTCACGGACAAATTGCTGCCGTTTCGGTGGGCATTTATAACGGTGAACCGGTTTTAGATTTGGATTATGACGAAGATAGCAACGCAGAAACTGACATGAATATCGTCATGAATGACGCGGGCGCATTTATTGAAATTCAAGGCACAGCAGAAGGTCATGCGTTTCGTAAAGATGAACTTGATGCGTTATTAGCCTTAGCCAATAGCGGAATTCAAACGTTATTAGCCAAACAATTAGAAGCCTTAGAATCAGTAAAGAAGTAACAAAAAGTTGTAGCGTAAGTGCCGGTTAAAGACGGCACATTTTTTTTAATTTTGTAGTTTTTCAAAGAGGATTTACCCATGTTATACAACCCAGAATTATTAGACGAATTGAACGTGTTAGCACGTTACCATTTAACCAGCACACAAGAAGGTATCAAAGTTCATCATGATGCCGATGCAAGTGTGATTGCCGCAACGGCGCGTTTGTTTCACAAAGGTTTAATTGATCACGAAGACGGTGGTTACTTAACGCATTTAGGATTGGAAACAGCTGAAAAAGTGCAGGCTGTTTTGACTATTCTTTGTACTCAAACGGCTTAAGCCTTTAGTTTGTGGGGTTCAAAATCTTGAACCCCTTCATTGCTTATTTCCCCGTTCACCCTCTATAATTCGCGCTCGCTTTCAGGTGTTGGCATTTCAAATACCGAGTAAACGGGAATTTGGTTCAAATCCAAAACTGCCCCCGCAACTGTAAATTAAGTTAAGCGTTTTCGTGCAAGGTCACTGTGAAATTCATGGGAAGACAGAAAACGTCGATTTTAAAAATCGCTTAATGAGTCAGGAGACCGACCTAAAAGTGTTTATTTCGGACAGCGGAGGGCTGTGTTTGAAAGTCAATCACACACTTTTTACGCCAGTCATTTTGTGATTTTCTTTTGCCTTTTGCTGCCCATTTCTTATTTCAAATCCTGCGCGGGCGGCGCATTAAGGACAAAACAAAATGCAAAAAATCATTATTCCCACCGTTTTACTCGCGTTAAGCGGCACGTTACACGCGCAAGAACTTCCCGAAAATTTACCTGACATGGTGGTTACGGCAACTCGTGCTGGTTCAGAATCTAAAAAATCACTTTCGACAGCCGCAACCGTTTATACACGCGAAGATATTGACCGTTTGCAAGTGCGAACTTTACCCGAATTGTTGCGCGGCTCAACGGGCGTGGATGTGGTGCAAAATGGCGGTTATGGTCAACCCAGCGGCGTATTTATTCGTGGCACAAACTCCGACCACATTTTAGTTTTAATCGATGGCATCAAAATGGGTTCGGTGACGACGGGAACTGCCGCGTTTGAAAACATTCCGATGGAAAGCGTTGAGCGCGTCGAAATTATTCGCGGATCCCAATCCAGTTTGTACGGTTCGGAAGCCATTGGCGGTGTCATTCAGATTTTCACTCGAAAAGGCAGTGACAGCGAAACGCCTAAAGTCACACTCGACGCAGGCGGTGGTTCGTATTACACGCACCGTTCAGCGGGAACAGTCAGTGGAAAATACAAAAATGCGTGGTACAACGTGGGCGCGTCACATTTGGGCAGCGAAGGTTTTTCGGCGCAAACTTTACCCGCTGATCAAGACAAAGACGGATATCAAAACACCGCTGTGAATGCCCGAGCCGGTTACAAATTCGACAATAACGCCGACGTTGAAGCCACGTTTATGCGGGCGCAAGGCATGAATCAATTTGACGGCTGGAGCAAAGATTCTGAAAATAAAAAGGAATTCGTAAATCAAGTGATTGCGCTGTCTGGCAATATGGATTTAATGAAAAACTGGCGTTCGACGGTTCGTTTTGGGCAAAGTAATGACGAAGGACAAAATTTTACGCCGAACGGTAAATTTTCGAGTTTGTTTGAAAGTACGCGCTGGAATGCGAGTTGGTTAAATCAATTCAACGTCGCCGATAATCATCAAGTGATTGTCGGTTCAGATTATCGTGTTGACGAAGTTAGCAGCAGTACGATTTACCAACAAAAATCGCGTTACGATGTGGGCGTTTTTAGTGAATTGCACAGCCGATTTTTTGACGACCATTTTGTGAATGCGTCGGTGCGTTGGGATGAAAATGAAGCGTTTGGCAATTATGTGACGGGCAGTGTTGGTTGGCGTTTCAACTGGAAACACGGCATCAGCGTGTTGGCGAATTTTGGTAATGCGTTCAAAGCTCCATCGTTCAATCAAATGTATTGGCCGCGTGATGATTGGGGCGGTGGCGGCAATCCGAATTTGAAACCCGAAGAATCGAAATCGTACGAAGCAGGTTTAGTGGGCGACCATAATTGGGGGCAGTGGGAATTACGCGCGTATCGTATCAAGGTGGATAATTTGATTGCGGATTGGCCACCCATCAATATCAACAAAGCGCAAATCGAAGGCATCGAAGCCGAAATTGGCACAGAGATTTACGGCTTTCGTCCGAAACTCACCATGAATTTACTGAATCCCGAAAACAAATTGACTGGAAAAGTGTTGCCACGACGTTCGGATAAAACTATCGCGTTTGACGTGTCAAAATCGTTTGCCGATGTTGATTTGGGCGCAGTGGTGATTGCACAAGGTCAGCGTTTTGATGACGTGGCGAATAAAACGCCCGTCGGGGGATTTGTGACGGTAGATTTACGGTCGGCGTACCATTTCAGCAAAAATTGGATGTTGAGCGCGAAACTCAATAACTTGCTGGATAAAAATTATCAAACCGTGAACACTTATAATATGGCGGATCGGAACTTTTTCGTTTCGATTCACTACAATAATTAACAGAGGATTTTTTATGAATTACAAAGCTGTTTTACCTTTAGTCGCCTTGATGGGCGCAACTCGGATGCACCATTTCGGCGGTGCGTTTTCATTACCAGATGCGTCTTTAGCGGTATTTTTTTTAGCGGGTTTATTTTTCAGTTCACGCGCTTTTTTGGGCGCATTGTTGCTTGAAGCGGGTTTACTTGATTACGTTGCCATTTCACATTTAGGCGTGAGTGATTTTTGCGTTTCACCTGCTTACGCTTTCTTGATTCCGACCTATTTTGCGATGTGGTTTGGCGGACGTTTATCGGCGAATTTCAAATCAATGCAAGGCTCAGAATTCACGTTGTCGATTCCCGCAATGGCAACTTTATTAGTCGCTACGACAAGCGCATTTTTAATTTCAAACGGGAGCTTTTATTGGTTATCCGGTAAATTTCCCCAAGCCGATTTCGCGCAATACGCAGAACGAGTGTCGCATTATTACGCACCGTATGCCGGTTATGCGGTGATGTATGTGGTTGTAGGCTTTGCCGTTGCTAGAGCTGTAAAATATTTACCTGATTTGATGGCGCGTAAAACCGCTTAATTTGCTTCAAAAGAATAGGCGGCTTACAAATTTTGTAAGCCGTTTTTTTTTAGCTTTCGATTTTCTAATTTGACAACTAAGACAACCGGTCGTATTATTCGCGCATGAAAAAAATGAAACAAAAAGAAATCAATCGAGAAAGTTTGCTCAATGAAGGTTTAGTGTTGTTGATGCAGCAGGGTTATCACGGCACCGGGTTGAAAGAAATTCTCGACGCGGTGCAAATTCCAAAAGGGTCTTTTTATAATTATTTTGGCAGCAAAGAAAATTTTGCTGTTGAAATTGTCGCGCATTACATCACGCCTTACATTGTGCAACTGAATCAATATTTAGCTGAATATGACGGTGACGCATTGGCTGCGTTGAAACGTTATTTAGAAGAAAGTATTGACGAATTAGAACGCACGGAATTTAAGGGTGGTTGTTTATTGGGCAATTTAATTGGCGAAGTAGGTGACACCAGCGAAGTGTGTCGCGCGGCATTACAAACGGCGTTAAATCGTTATCGTGATGTGTGGGAAATTGGTTTAAGTCGCGCTCAATTGGAAGGTTCCATTCGTCGCGATAAAACGGCACGAGAAATGGCGGATTTTTGGGTGAATGCGTGGCAAGGTGCGTTATTAAGAATGAAAATTGAACAATCGACTGCGCCATTAAAACAGTGTCAGCAAGAGTTATTGGACGATTTTTTTAAAGCGTAATCGCCGATTGCGTTTTAACAAGAGGTTCATTTTTTTAACTTTAATTCAATGAGGAATTATCAATGCCAAAATATATCGTCGAACGTGACATTCCCAACGCAGGTGCTTTGACGGCTGAACAATTACAAGGCATCGCGCAAACATCGTGCAGCGTTTCAAGCAAAATGGATACAAAAATTAACTGGGTAGAAAGTTACGTTACCGAAGACAAAGTGTATTGTGTGTTAATCGCGCCAAACGAAGAAGCGTTGCGCGAACACGCTGAAAAAGGCGGTTTTCCGGTCACAAAAATTTCGCGCGTCACGGGAATGATTGACCCAAGCACCGCAGAATAAAACGTAGGGGCGGGTTCTAAACCCGCCCTTATTTCACAAAACACGGATATTTACACGAGCCACACGACAATGATTAAAAAAACAATAACCCACGCATTGTGCAGCCTATTATTACTCACGCCAATCATCAGTTCTGCTGAAATGTTGGCAATGGTCAATTACGAAAGTAAGCCTGGACAAGAGCCACGAAAAGAAGGCGTAGCGATTATCGACGTTGATCCGGAGTCGTCAAATTTCGGCAAAATCATGAACGATTTACCGTTGCCGCCCGATGCGGTCGCGCACCATATTTTTTACAACAAAGATTTAAGCAAAGCCTACATCACAGCGTTGGGAAATGGCGCGTTGCGTGTGATTAACATGAAACACAAACCCTACGAAATCGAATCGCTCAACGTGCCAGAATGCCAAGTTGCGGAAGACATGGTTTTTACCGCTGACAAAAAAACGTGGTATTTGACCTGCATGGGTTCGAGCAATGTCATCGTGGGCGACGCGCACACCGACAAAGTAAAACAAGTGATTGCCGCCAACGAGAAAGAAAAATTTGTTAAATATCCGCACGGCATTGGCTTAAACGAAGACATCGACAGAATGATTGTCACCAGCACAGTTCACCCGACGAATTTGAGTGATGCCGGCGAAACGGTGACGGTGATTAAAGCGTCAACGGGTGAAGTCTTATCGACACATAAAGTCGGTGGCGCGGGTTCATCAACGGTTGAAGCGGTGTTTGTCCCGCACGCGAATCCGCCAACGGCTTATATCAACACGATGTTTGAAGGCAAATTATGGGTGGCGACGTGGCAAGCGAATCATGATGATTTTGAATTCAAACCTGCTTACAATTTCGCCGACATCGGACAAGGCGTGCCGTTGGAAGTTTATTTCAATCAACAACATGACAAATTATTTATCACCACGGCGAAACCAGGTGCGTTGAATATTTTCGACATCAGCCAGTCGATACATGAACCCAAGTTAATCAAATCGATTCCGACAGCCGCTGGCGCACATCATGTGGTATTTTCGCCTGACGAAAAATACGCGATTGTGCAAAACAGCTTTATAAATTTACCTGAAATGGACGATGGTTCGATTTCGGTGATTGATTTGCACACCATGGAAAAAATAAAAAGTATCGACACCTTGAAAAATCAGGGTTTTAAGCCAAATTGCATTGTAATGTTGCCGCAATGGCACACGGATGACGCGCATTAAAATTGTCGTTGAGGCGTGAGATTTGTTATTGTGTGTGGCGCGAGTTTTCGCGCCATTTTTTATTTCTCACTTTCTCATTCGGACTTTCAATATTATGAACAAGAAAACCAGTGTATTTGTTAATAGCGTCGTTTTAATTTCGCTTGCGTTAGGTGGAATAGCTACTGCCGAGGCGCAACGTTTAGGCGGTGGCACGTCTTTCGGTAGCAAACAATCTTACAGTGCGCCCATGCAGCGTTCCGCATTGCCGCCAAGTAGTCGCACGGCAACCGCATTACCCCCCGCAAATCGTCCTGCGCCTGCTCAAAATTATCAACAACCACCACAACCGGCGAATTCAAATTCAGCGTGGAAAGATCGCGCCATGGGTGCCGCAGCGGGTTTGGCGGTCGGTGGTTTAGTGGGTTCCATGATAGGTGGGAATTCTGAACACTCGCAACCCCAGCAACAGCAACAGCAACAAAATCAAGGTTACGCGCCACCCGCGCCAATTCAGAATAATCAACAAGGTTATGCACAGCCACAGCAATCCGCACCGGTGCAACAAAACCAACAAGGTTACGCGCCACAACAGGATTATGCCCCAGCGCCCGTTCAACAAAACCCAGGCTACGCCCAACCTGCACCCGTTTACCGCGATAACACCGGCGCAACGAAAAGCAGCGGTTTTGGCTGGATAGGTTATTTATTACTTGGCGGTTTAGGCTATTTGGCGTATCGCTTCTTTTTCGCTAAAAAACCCCCTACCGAGCCGACCTCGCAAACTAATTATCAACGCACTACTAACGAACCTGCGTATTCTGCGCCCATGCCTTCAGGCGGCAGTTCAGCGGATTTTAATACCGATATTATGTTTAAAAAAGCCGATTCGACTGTGTCTTCTTCAAAAGTCGATTTGGCGAAATCGCGTCAAACTAACACGCCAGCAGGTTTTGATACGCCAGCATTTTTAGACGAAGTGAAACACCGTTACATGAATTTGCAACAAGCGTGGGATGCGCGAGATTTTGCGGAAATTCGCGGTTTAACGTCGGACAAAGTGTTTGCCGAAATTCAACAGCAGTTGAAAGATTCCAATGAAACAAATCACACCGACGTGTTGAATTTAGACGCGGATTTGTTAGAAATTCGGGAATTGAGTTCGGAATTTGAAGCGGTCGTTTTATTCGATTCTGTTATTCGTGAAGGTGCGAATGAACAAGCCCATCAAGTGCGCGAAGTGTGGCATTTTGTGAAATCGAAATCTGGTTTTAATGCTCAGTGGACATTAGACGGCATTCAACAGTTGGCAGATTAACGGTTTGCATCGAGGCGTAGCGATACGCCTCGATTTTCCACCGCTATACATTATTCACTTTCGTTTTCACACGCCAATTACATTCATGATTTCTACACGTTTATTCAAACTACTTTTTTTATTGCTCACGGTAACGCTGACAGCGTGTGGTTTTCATCCACGCGGCGCGTATTCGTTGCCACTCGAATTAAAACAAATCTATCTCGAAGGCGGTTCGCCTGCATTGCGCGAACAAATGCAGCAACAATTGCGTCAATCGCACGCACAACTTGCGTCGTCCCGCGAAAATGCCAGCATGGTGCTAAAATTATTTGACGAAACCTTCAAACGGCGGGTTTTATCGTTAAGCGAACGCGGCAAAACGAACGAATACGAATTGCTGTATCGATTGGAATACGAACTCGCTACGCCGAAAGACGTGGTTTTGATGCCGCGCCAACCGCTGGAAGTGCGCCGCGATTATTACAACGATCAACAAGCAATTTTGGCACGCGATAACGAAGAAAACACCTTGCGAGCCGAAATGTCCCAACAAGCGGTGCGAACGTTGTTGAATCAAGCGCGTTTTACCTTTGAAAAAAGTGAAAAATAATGCGCCTAAAACCTGAACAATTAGCCAATTCATTACAAAAAAGCCTGGGCGCGGTGTATTTATTGAGCGGCGATGAACCGTTGCAGCTGGTCGAATTATCCGATTCTATTCGCCAAGCCGCCAAAAAAGCGGGATTTTCTCAACGTGAAATTTTTTCGACGGACACGGGTTTTGACTGGTCAGAAATGACCACGGCGGCGCGGTCGATGTCGATTTTTGACGATAAAAAAGTATTGGATGTGCGTGTGCCGAGCGCGAATTTTGGTACGGAAGGCTCGAAAACGTTGATTTCGTATTGCGAAAAATTGCCCGCCGATACGGTTTTGTTAATCACTTGCGGCAAATTAAATGCCGCCGCAATGAAAACAAAATGGTTTGAAGCGGTTGATAAAATCGGCGTGACGATTCAAGTCAAGCCGTTGGAAGGTGACGAATTGCTGCAATGGTTGCAACATCGGCTGCAACAACGCGGTTTGAATACTGACCGAGGCGGTTTGGAATTATTAGCCGCGCGAATCGAAGGAAATTTACTCGCTGCCGCGCAAGAAATTGAAAAATTATACGTTCTCTACGGCGCAGCATCGCTCACTCAAGCGCAAATTTTCGACGCGGTTGCCGACAGTTCCCGTTACGACGTATTCAAATTGATTGATGCTGTTTTGGCGGCAAATGTGAATCGGATTTTTAAAGTGTTGGCAGGTTTACAAGCCGAAGGTGTGGCTGCGCCCGTGGTACTTTGGGCGTTAATGCGTGAAGCGCGGTCGCTGTCAAAAGTCAAAATTGCGTTGTCAGCGGGACAAAGTAAAGACGTGGTTTATCGTAATAATCAAATTTGGGACAAGCGCGTGGCGTTGGTGGATAAAGCGATTAAGCGGTTGACGAATAACCAATTATTCGAAATTTTGACACTCAGCGCGAAAGCCGATCGACAAGCGAAAGGTCAAGAATTCGGCGACGTGTGGGAAACCATTTTGGCGGTGTGTTTGCTGTTCACGCCTTACACGACACATTTTGAGAAATAAAGAATGAAACAACTTTTTCGCACTAAAGCGATTACGCAAGAATCTGAAAATACCTTAAATCGCTGTTTATCAAAATGGGATTTAACTTTTTTAGGCGTTGGCGCGATTATCGGCACAGGCATTTTTGTTTTAACGGGAATCGCTGCCGCCACGCAATCCGGTCCCGCAGTCGTTTTATCATTTGTTGTGGCAGGATTTGCCTGTACGTTTGCGGCGTTGTCGTACGCTGAATTAGCGGCATCGGTCGGCGGTTGTGGCAGCGCATACGGTTACAGTTACGCGGCATTCGGTGAATTGATTGCGTGGATTATCGGTTGGGATTTGTTGTTGGAATACGCGATTTCCGTTGCTGCTGTGGCGAATGGTTGGGCGGGATATTTTAATAACGCGCTCACCGCGATTGGTTTTGCGTTGCCCGAAGCGTTGACCAAAGCCCCGAAACTCGGCGGCATCATCAATTTACCGGCGACGTTGATTATTTTGTTTTTGATGAGTTTGTTAATTTTTGGCGTGAAACACAGCGCGAAACTCAATAACATCATGGTGGCGGTGAAACTGGTGACGATTACCGTGTTTATTGGGTTGGCGATGTTTAATGTCAATCCTGAAAACTGGCATCCATTTATTCCATTTGGTTGGTTTCAAACTTTGCCAGACGGTAAAACCATTGGCGTATTTGCCGGTGCGTCGATTGTGTTTTTCGCTTACGTTGGATTTGATGCCGTTTCGACCGCTGCCGAAGAAGCGCAAAATCCGCAAAAAGATTTACCGTTTGGGATTGTGGTATCGTTGGTTTTTTGTACTGCGATTTATATTTTGGTTTCGGGATTATTGACCGGCGTGGTGCATTACAGCGATTTAAATGTGTCGTCTCCCGTGGCACATGCGTTGAAATTATTGGGTTTTCATTGGGCTTCAGCATTAGTTGCCACCGGTGTGATTGCCGGTTTAACGACCGTGATGTTGGTGTTGTATTACGGTTTGACGCGGGTGATTTTTGCGATGGCGCGAGATGGTTTGCTGCCCGAATTTTTCAATTCTGTCCACGAAAAAACCCAAACGCCCGTGCGCGTGATTGTGATGTGTGGCGTGATTATGGCGATTATTGCCGGACTCATTCCGCTGGGCGATTTAGCCGAATTAGTCAACATTGGTACGCTCGCGGCGTTTGTTTTGGTGTGTTTCGGGGTGATTGTGTTGCGATTTACGCAGCCCGATTTACCGCGCCCATTTCGTTCGCCGTTTAGTCCGCTATTTCCTGCGTTGGGCATGATGTCGTGTGGCGGGTTAATGGCATTTTTACCCGCGCAAACATGGTGGCGATTTCTGATTTGGTTGGCGATTGGGCTGGTGTTTTATTTCGTTTATTCCAAACAGCACAGCAAACTGAAACCGCTTTCGTCAGAGCATTAACGGCACAATCGATTCCACAAACAACGGTTTGAAAAATGTTAAAATCATCATTTATATTCGCCAAAAAACACAAAAATTAGGAATGTTATGACGTTAAAAATTGTAGTGCCGCATTTGCCCGAATCCGTCAGCGACGCAACGCTTATTGCGTGGCACAAAAAAGTCGGCGATACCGTGTTGAAAAATGACAGTCTGGTGGATTTAGAAACCGACAAAGTGACGTTAGAAGTGGTCGCGCCGGAATCGGGAATTTTGCGTGAAATTCTAAAAACAGATGGCGCGATTGTCACCAGTGGCGACGTGTTGGCGATGTTTGAGGTTCAAAAAATTGACATCGACACGCCAAAAATTTCAGAGAATTCGGACGATTTTGATAATCCGCTCACCCCGTCAATTCGGCGTTTATTGCGTGAATACGATTTGAATGCCGCTGAAATTATTGGTACCGGCAAAGATGGACGTTTGACCAAAGCCGATGTTTTAGATGTGGTAAATCAACGCGCGTTACAGGAAGCCGAAGTGATTTTGCCCGTTGTCGCGCCGGTTGTGGCTGAACCGCTGAAAGAATTAGAACCGACCACGCCCGCTGTGAATTTGCGTCCCGAACAACGGGTGCCAATGACGCGATTACGCGCCAAAGTTGCCGAACGGTTATTGCAAGCTCAACAAAATGCCGCGATGTTGACCACGTTCAACGAAGTAAATATGCAAAACGTGATGGATTTACGCAACCAATACAAAACCCGTTTTGAGCAAAAACATTCGGTGAAATTAGGGTTTATGTCGTTTTTCGTGAAAGCGTCAATTGAAGCGTTAAAACGTTTTCCGGTGATCAATGCGTCGATTGACGATAACGATATTATTTATCACGGTTATTACGATATTGGTATTGCGGTCAGCACCGAAAAAGGGCTGATTGTGCCGGTGTTGCGCGACGCGGATCAATTGGATTTTGCCGGAATTGAACAAAGTATTGTCGAGTTTGGCGAAAAAACCCGTTCGGGGCGGTTGAGTTACGACGATTTAAAAGGCGGCACGTTTACGATTACCAACGGCGGCGTATTTGGTTCGATGTTGTCCACGCCGATTTTGAATCCGCCCCAATCGGCTATTTTAGGAATGCACGCGATTAAAGAACGCGCTGTGGTTGAAAATGGGCAGATTGTGATTCGCCCGATTATGTATTTGGCGTTGTCGTACGATCATCGTTTGGTCGATGGGCGCGACGCAGTGCAGTTTTTAGTGACGATTAAGGAATGTTTGGAATCGCCCGCGCATTTGCTGTTGAACATTTAACGAAAATCCGCGAGTGTATTTGCGCTCGCGGCGTTTTTATTGTCAGTTTGCAAGGGGAAACAGCAATCTAAACGCGGCACCATGATTGATTTTATTTTGATTGGAATCTACTAAAATATGCCCGTGTGATTGATGCACGAGAACGTTCACTTTTGATAAAGTGAATCCGACGCTTTCATCTTGTGGTTTGGTGGTGAAAAAAGGATCGAAAAGATGATTCATAATTTTTGGCTCAATGCCCACCCCATTATCCGACACACCCAATTCAATAAAATCTCCGTCCATAATGGCAGCACAGGCGAGACAACTGGCGTTCACATTTCTCACTTTCTTCAACGAGAAGATAATCGTTCCAGCTTGTTCGTTCATCGCATCTCGCGCATTGAAAGCCAAATACATCAGAATTTGGTGCAAATCAATTGCATCCATTCGAATGATTTCGTTACATTCAAGTACCATTCTAAGTTTTATTTTCTCGATCAACTTAGAACGTAACATAATCAAAACCTCTTTAATCACTGTTTTCGTAGGTTGAATGTTTATATTTTTTTTGTGCTTGTCTTGGTGGCAATAAGTCAGCATTTTATTGATGAGTACCGCCGCGCGATTAACCGCCAAATTCACTTGATTAGTGTTAGTGTTAAGTTCGATTTTTAAACCGGCATCGCTAATATAATCGCTGAGATGTTGATTTAACTGGCTGTAACCAAGTATGCAACCCAAAATATGATTAAAATCATGAGCAAAACTAAAAACCATTTCTCCAACGCTTTCTAAGTTTTGTAGGTAAGTAAGGCGGTTATTCAGGAGTGTATTTTTCGCGTCTGATTCTTGAAGTTTATTAGCCAATTCTGAAAGTTCAGGCTCGCATTTAGTATTTTGAAAAACAAGTGCTTTGTAAGTGTTTGCTAACTTTTTGTATAAAAAGTTAAGTTCAATGAGATTCGTCTCCGCTTCATACCTTTTAGCAAGTAGATTTCTATTTGTAATAATAAGTCGATCGGCATTTTTTTCTTTTTCAGTGATACATCGCCATTCACTCATTGTGCCTAATCGCTCTCCAAAGCTGTCAATAATGGGACGCGCTTTAATTTCAAATTCAAAACGACCAAATACAAAGCTAGCTTCGACGGTGTCGGTGAAACGACTGAGAAGTTTCTTTTGATATTCGGGGTTATGGTGAAATTGATTAATTTCCATGCCGATTAAATTATCGGCATAAAAATCTGGTAATTTTTCGCGAATTTCGGCTTCCGCATTACGGAATAATGTTTTTGCCGAAGTATTGAGATAAATAATTTTGTGGTCACAATCTGCGATAACAACGCCGGTACTAAGATTTTCGACACTGGTTTTTAACAAGAATTCCTTGTTCATGTTTTTGTCCTCATTAGATTTAGCTAATATGAATAATTACGATGAATCAAACTCTCCACTTGAATAACACCCGATGCCGCTTATTATCGATAAAACCACGCCGGTATTTTGCCAATTTTTCATCGTTTTTGGTATTTTGAAATCCGAGCTGTTCGTTAGCAATTACATAATAATTGAAGGCTGGTATTTTTCAAGGTTTTTTTGCGGAAATAGTAAAAAATCGTTTTTTTGAAGGTCATAAATGACTATATTTTGATATAAATTACTATGAATGATGTAAAAGAAAAACATACTGCGAATTATATTTAGTCGTCTAACAGTCGAACTGTTTTTTTGAAAAGATTATCTTTTGTTTTTGTGGGTTAACACTTACAAAAAATAATGGAATTGGCGGTTTGCGGATAAAAAGCCGAGTCTGCGTAACGTGCAACTCGGCTTTTTTAACCTTACAAATTATCTAAAATCGCTTTTTTCACTGCGTCTAAACTTGCGTCAATCGTGACAGGTTTTGCGTCCGCACATTGCAACATGGCAATTTCAGGGTCTTTAATTCCGTTGCCGGTCAACGTGCAAACGAGCGTGCTACCGTCAGGAATTTTTCCAATGCTGATGTCGTGTAACGCACCCGCTAATGATGCTGCCGAAGCCGGTTCGCAAAAAATACCTTCAAATTGCGACAACATTTTTTGTGCCGCTAAAATTTTCTCGTCGGTACATTTATCAAACCACCCGCCTGATTCTTTTTGTACATTCCACGCTAAATCCCACGATTGCGGATGTCCAATACGAATTGCCGTCGCGACCGTTTCAGGATTATCGACCATCGCGCCAACCACAAACGGAGCGGCACCAGCGGCTTGATAACCACACATCACAGGCGCATTTCGGCAAACTCGGTCGGTGAAGTATTCTTTGTAGCCTTTCCAATATGCGGTGATATTTCCCGCATTTCCGACGGGTAAACAATGAAAATCTGGCGCAAAACCTAACTCATCCACGATTTCAAACGCGGCTGTTTTTTGTCCTTCAATTCGGAACGGATTGATTGAATTAACAATCGTAACGGGTGCGTGGTCGGCAACTTCTTTTACCAACGCCATGCCACGGTCAAAATTTCCGTTGATTTGAATAATTTTCGCGCCGTACATTAACGTTTGCGCTAATTTACCGAGCGCGATTTTTCCTTCGGGAATTAACACGAATGCTTGAATGCCCGCCCGAACCGCATAAGCCGCCGCTGCGGCTGACGTGTTGCCAGTTGACGCGCAAATAATCGCTTGGCTTCCCGCTTCAACCGCTTTGGTCACAGCCATTGTCATGCCGCGATCTTTGAATGAACCCGTTGGATTCAAACCTTCAAATTTGACGTAAATTTTTACGTCTTTGCCAATCATGCGCGGAATGTTTTGGAGTTCGATTAACGGCGTGTTGCCTTCGCCCAAACTGATAATGCGCGTCGATTCACTGACTGGCAAACGTGAACGGTAATTTTCGATTAAGCCTGTGTAGCGTTTCATTTTGTTTCCTATGGAAGTTTTAAAAATATATTCGTTATTTTACTTGAAAAATCACTCTTTACCCGAAATCGGTAACAAGATATTCGCGCCACCTTTTACCGAATCCACGACTAATGGTGTGCGACCATCCCATTTTTCTGCAATCATTAAATCGATTAGTCCAGGATTAGCGCGAATTGCTGTGCCGCGAACTGAAATAGCTTTTGCTTCGCCTTCTGCTCGAATGACAGCGGTTTGGGCTTCGATTTCTGCTTTTTGTTGAGTGAATTTTGCTTTTTCGGCTTCTTGTTCTTGTACCATTTTGGCTTCAATCGCATTTTCTAAATCTTGAGATAACGCGATATTTTCAATCACGATGTCTTCAATGTACAGCATCGAACCGACTTTGTGTTTTGCTAATTCGAGCGTTTTCGCTTTGACCAATTCACGTTTTCGAGCAATTCCTTCGGCAGATTCCAACGCTGTGACTTCTTTCAATGCTTCTTGAACACGCGGCGCAATCAGCGAATCAAAAGGATTTCCCGCATATTGTTGATAAATTGAAATCACCGATGCTTCAGGAACACGATAAAGAATTTTTAGTCGCACGTTGATTTGCTGTAAATCGGATGAAAATGCGGAGGCTTGAAGCTCTTGCGTTTGTTGTCGAATTGAAACGCGAACCACCTGAGAAATCATCGGTGTTTTAAAACCTAATCCTTCCGATGAAAATAAAGCGGCAACTTTTCCTAATGTGACAACAATTCCACGTTCACCAGGTTCGATGACATAAAAAGAACTTGAAACAAAAATTAGCGCGAATAATGCGGCGAGACCCGAAATGATGAGTTTTACTGGATTGAATGGCATGGTTTTATCTCACTTGAGGAAAAATGGTCAATCTTAGAAATTCAACATGTTAGCTTTTGGCAAATTCCGCCAGTTCGTCAAGCAACGGATTAAGGTTTTTAACGGTGCTTTTGTAGGTTTCACAATTTAACAAAAAATTGTATCGATACGCTTCCGCACAAACCGTCAAGGCGATTAACGCGCTAGTGTATTTTTCAACATCAACAGTGAATTCAGTGTCTTTGATGGTCTGAAGTAACAATCTATCCAATTTATGTGTGTGGGCATACGCGCCAAATTCGCTGCGAGTTTCAAGCAAGTATTTAAACAATAATTCAAACAGTTGTTGATAATGAAAGCAGTGCATCGAGCAATCTTTAAATTTAGCCTGTTCTAGCAAGTCGCAGTTAACAGCGTGTTGCCATGCTTTACCCGCTAAGTTTTCAGCGTTTTCAAATTTATTTAGTTTTTCGGCGTACATATTATTGCCCCCTCTTGGTTAGTTGTCAGGTTTCAAAGTTAATTCATTGCCGATTTTTTGAACGGCACAGAATCTTCTTGTAATCGTTCAGGCGAAAATTCTAACCCATTTGCCCAACATAATGCGCCCGCATCCAGAAAAAAATGCTCAAAATAATCTGCATCTCTCAGCGGTTCGAGTAGTGTGCCTTTTCGTGTCGCTAATAATGTTTCTGCATTCCAAACGCCTTTCGTATCATCTGAAAATTCCAACAAAATTTGATATGGCGCGATGGCGGTGGCTTCTAAAATTTTAATCATAATCTGCCCGCTAATCTTCCAACGACGACAAAACAACAGAAACTTTGTTCATGAATTGATAACAACTTTCTGAACATGAAAATGAGCCAGTTCTTTCAATGAAAAAGTTTTGTTATCCTTCAATACGTTTTCAAGGTCGCCATATTTTTTAAACCAAGATTCTGACATAGGGTAAAAAGTTTGTACAAACTCTGTCCCCGATTTGATAACAACGATTACTTCACGATTGCCAAAATCTGTTAGTTTTGCAAAATAATGGTTGCCTTCTGGGTCATCTTTTACTTTTTTAATTTTCTGTAATTGAATTGTATCAGCGGGAACAAAACTAATTTTATCTCTGTCGTAATTTCTCTCTTGAACACCGCCTTTGCCATAGTACCAATATTCCTTAACTTGCCTTTCGAGATTTGCAATTCCATAACGAATAGCCAACGTTGCGTTTGGATGTCCTTTGCATTCGTATATGTATGGTTTTTCTTGAAAATCACCATCTCGCCAGTCAATATGTTTTTGTTTTTTTTCAGCTTGCTCTTTCTGCCATTTCTCAAGCCGTTCTTTTGACTCTTTTGCTAATTTTTCTTTATGCTCCTTTTCTTGTTGTTCTCTGATAAGCCTTTCTTCTTTTGATTCTCTACCGAAAATATAAGATAAAGTAGCTACTACGCCAACTCCAATTATTACTGGTAACATTTAAATCTCTCCGACACAAAAATTTTCAAAATAAAAAAGCACAAACTCCCTTTCATGCCTTTGTTAGTAAAAATTTACCCCAACGTTTCCAACCGAATCCGATTCACCTTACCGCTAACCGTTTCGAGTTGTTCAATTTTGGCAATCGCCGCATTGAGCTTGTGTTCTTGCGTCACTTGCGTGAGCAGAATAATTGGCACAATCGTTTCATTTTTTGCAGGTGGTTTTTGCAAAATCGCTTCGATACTGATGTCACAATCCGCCAAAATCCGCGTCACATCCGCTAAAACGCCCGATTTATCTTCAGCGTGCAAACGCAAGTAATACGCGGTTTGGAAATCACCCGAATCCAAAACTGGAATATCCGCCAGCGCGTTGGCTTGGAACGCTAAATGTGGGACGCGATTTTCTGGGTCGCTCGTCAACGCACGCACCACATCAATCACATCAGCAACCACCGCTGAACCTGTTGGCTCTGCACCTGCA
>SERZ01000437.1_pt1 | contig 28244 bp, 22 predicted proteins | sample 3171461 | NCBI WGS metagenome assembly SERZ01 (sample SAMN06051861, study PRJNA518727) | freshwater metagenome | biome: subpolar coniferous forest; feature: holomictic lake; material: water; isolation source: holomictic Lake 227, 6 m depth | place: Canada: near Kenora, Ontario | collected... | reverse complement strand
GAAATGGACTGAATCCAGTAACCCAACCAACACAAAAAACAGCAATACCACCAGCGATGGCATGCCGACTTTGCTGCGAGCTATTTTTTGTAAGGGGCGTTTAATATGTTCTTTACCACGCAGATAAAAGGCCAACATCAGCATGGCAACGATGAGAATGAATATCAGTGCATCAGTCCACAAAACGACCATTAGGAAAGCCTCACGCGCGGATCAACGAGGGTGTAGGAAATATCAGTCAACAATAACCCAATCACATATAAAACCGATCCCAGAAAAACCATGGCTCGCACGATGGCAAAATCCTGACTGTTAATGGCATCTATCGTGTAACTGCCCAATCCGGGGATACTGAAAAAAGATTCCATGATTAAACTGCCCATAAATAACAGCGGCAAAATCACCACGACGCCCGTTAAAATAGGGATCAAGGCATTGCGCAGCACATGCCGAAACAAGGTTTGGGTTTCAGTCAAGCCTTTTGCCCTTGCGGTTCGAACATAGTCCTTTTCGACTTCTTCCAGGAACAGTGTCCGATACCAGCGAACCCCTGAACCAATGCCTGAAAATACGCCGATCAGCACGGGTAATATTAAAAACTTAACCGCAGCCCAGCCATCATCATAGCCGGAAATAGGCACCAGTCTTAATAATTTGGCGATAAAAAACTGCCCGCCGATAATATAAAACAGCGATGAAATCGACATTAAAATTACACACAAGACAATGCCTGCCTGCTCTAAATAACTGCTACGAAACAGCACCATGATTAAAGCAAAACTGATGTCAACAACCAAACCCACACACAAGGTTGGCAAGGCCAAGGCGAGACTTGGCCACATTCGCTCTTGAATATCTGCGCCAATATTTCTGCCACTATCGGATACGCCAAAACGAAACAAAAACAAGCCGACTGATTTTTGATAAAAAATAGTTTGAGTTATTTTTTGTTCTCCTTGTGCATCGGCATTCCATAACAGCGGGACATTATAACCGTGCTGCTGTTTCCAATTGGTTACGGATTGTTCGGTAACATGTTTTTGCCCCAGTTGCATTCGAGCCATGTCATCAGGGCTATTAACGATGAAGAACAATACAAACGTTAAAATATTGACCCCCATTAACAGAGGAAATGCGTATAAAAATCGACGGATAATATAGTGCATCATTGCAGGGTTTCCTTGGCACGGCGGCGATAGGCATTCAGTGCCGGAATTAACAGCAGCACAAACAACAGACAGCCCAGCACCAACGGCCAAAACAAGGGCTTGTTCCATGCCCGTCTTTTCTCTGCTCTTGCGGCCGTATCAATTCGGGTGTATTTAAGCCGGTTATTTGCCATTAAATTGGGCTTTAGATTATTATACCAACTATGGTATAGCGAAAAATTCTTGGGATGAAAGCCAAAAACCCAAGGCGCATCATGACGCACAACGGCCTGTAACTGTTGAATAATCTGGTAACGTTGTTGATTGTTATCCATGTTGCGCATTTGCTCAAACAAGCGATCAAATTCAGGATTTTGATAATTAACGGCATTTTCGCCACCGTGCTTAACTTTTGAGTTAGCGCCATAGAGCAGGAAAAATAAATTTTCAGGGTCAGGATAATCGACATTCCAGCCCCATACAAAAATCTGTTCATTGCCTGCCCGCACTTTTTCCTGAAAACGGTTGTAATCGGTAGCGCGAATAACCAGCTTGATACCCAGTTTTTCGAATTGTTTACGATACCAGTTCATGGTCGGGCGATCATCAATACTGACTGACGTGGTATCAAAATACAGAATCAACGCCTCTTTGGTTTTCGGATCAATACCGGCAGGATAGCCGGCCTCTTCCATCAGTTGACGCGCCACGGTGATTTTTTTACGTTGCGCCTTATTATCAATCCAATCGTAACTGTAAGGATTGATACCGTCTTTATCTTCCGCATAACCATAAATGCCCGGTGGAACAACACCTTGAGCGGCAACACCACGTCCGTTTCTAAAAATGGAAATATACTCCTCATAATCAACGGCAATGCCTATAGCCTGACGTAATTTTCTGGCTCTTGCACTATCGCCACCAACGGTAACATCCAGCATATTAAAACCCATATAAAAAATAGAGGTCTCTACCTGGGTTTGTAACTGGATGCCTTTTTTCTTCATGGAATCGGTCAGGGCAACACCCCCGCTGCCGGTAAATTGTATAGCCTGATCAAAACTATCCGAAGCAATGCCCGACGCATCATAATAGCCCTGCAAAAATTTAGTCCAGTAAGGAATGGTTTCCTTCTCCAGCATAAAAACGACTTTATCGATAAAAGGCAGTTGTTTTCCTGCGTCAGTTAGCAAGCCATTTTTTGTATCTTCAGGCTCACCTTGAAAGGGATACTTTTCCAAATGAAAGGACGGATTTTTAAGCAATATCATGCGTCGATTGGGATTATTTTCAGCCAATAAATAAGGCCCCGAACCTAACGGAAACCAATCCAGGGTAATGTTTTTATCAGACAATCCCGGTTGTTCATAAAACACATCCGCTTCCCAAGGCATCGGTGAAAAAAACGGCATGGCCAACCAGAAGATAAATTGGGGATATTTACCTTTAATACGGATGCGATATTGATAGCGATTGATGACTTTTAAGCCCGTCATTGGCAGGGTTTTTATATCGGTCTTGTGCTTATCACTGGCTTGTTTGGAAAAATCATCAAAACCCACGATATAGTTTTTCATGATTTCAGCGACAGGCGATTGTATTTTAGGATGCGCCAACCGTTTAATTTGATGCACATAATCGTCAGCGGTAAGCTCACGTGAACCCGTATTGTTAAAGTCGTTTAGCGTTTTAAGTGACTGAATTTGTACCGGCGTCAGATGATGATACAGATAATTGCCCTGTGCATCTTTAGCCAATGCAGGATGCGGCTGGTAGTTAATATGGGGCTGAATATCAATAACATAGTCGGTATAGGCAATATCACTGTCCTTTGCGCCCTCCCCTAATTTCTCACCGTTTTTATTCAAATAATTGATCTCCGGCATTTTGCTTGCCGTTAAAGTTGTCAATTGATACGGTCTTTTTAGATAATGGTATTGAAACGGCGGCTCATAAATCTGAGCGATAAAGGCATATTCATTTTCACTGTAGGCAACTGCTGGATCTAAATGTTTGGGGCGCTCTGAAAACGATTGGTACAAAACCGAAAGTTTACCTTCATTCTCTGTGTAGGGGTTGTTAAATTGTGAAACATCGCAAGCCGTCAACAGTTCGGTGAGGCATAATAAAATTTGATAGGTTGGTATCTTCATAGACAAAAAACTGGACATCGATAATCGGGTCGTAGATACTTGAAGGATAATCCATTAAATGTGAATGGGTGCAGGTTGAAATCCGTAGAGACGCGATTAATCGCGTCTCTACTACTATTGTAACAACAAAAACAAAAATACGGGGAGATGATAATGGGTTTTATGCAGGGCAAACGGGTCTTAATTGTGGGTTTAGCCAGTAATCGTTCTATTGCATGGGGTATTGCTCAAGCCATGCATCGCGAAGGCGCTGAATTGGCTTTTACATTCCAAAATGAAAAGCTGCAAAGTCGGGTCGAAGAGATGGCTGAAAAATGTGCTTCAAAAATCACTATTGAATGCGATGTCAGCATTGATGAGCATATCAGCAATGTATTTGCCAAACTGGGCGAACAGTGGGATGGTTTGGATTGTATCGTGCATTCGGTTGCTTTCGCGCCGCGTGACGCCCTTAATGGCGATTATGTTGACGTTACCACCCGCGAGAACTTTAAAACGGCTCATGACGTGAGCTCTTACAGCTTTACTGCTTTAGCAAAAGCAGGCCGGGCAATGATGCAAGGTCGTAATGGTTCATTGCTGACCTTAACTTATTTAGGCGCAGAACGGGCAATTCCCAACTACAATGTCATGGGTGTTGCCAAAGCCAGCTTGGAAGCCAATGTGCGTTATATGGCCGTCGCGTTGGGCGCGGAAGGCACGCGTGTTAATGCTATTTCAGCGGGACCTGTCAGAACCCTGGCAGCATCGGGTATTAATGATTTTAAGTCCATGCTAAATAAAGCGGCCGATACGTCTCCGTTAAAGAGAAATATAACCATCGAAGAAGTGGGTAATGCAGCAGCTTTTATGTGTTCAGATTTAGCGTCGGGTATTACCGGAGAAATCACTTATGTCGATTGTGGTTATAATATTGCCGGTTTAGCGGCCTCTTGAGAGATTACTAAGGAACATGCACGAAACAACTTGAGTGCCACTATTCCCCTGACCCTCTTCCGACGAGAGGGCTGAGAGAATATGATATTCACGTTATTTTATGCATATTCGCCAGCACATAAAAAAGGGAGCTTAACGGCTCCCTTTTTTTATTTCCTATTTTACCCGGTTATTGAGTCTGAACCTGAGCCTTTGTATTAATTTCTACATCCGCCTCTACTTGCAAACTGTTCAATACCTGATTGAATTCAGTTTGACCAAAGGCATTGGCAATATTCTTCTTCGCCAGCTCCATCTGTTTCTTGTCATCTTCACTCATGATGCCCGCAGTAACCTTTGTCAAACTCACCAAGACTTGCTCGCCGGAAGGCAATACTGCAATAAAAACACTGGGTTTACCGCCAACGGGTTTAGCTGCTTTAAAAACGGCTTCACTCAACTGTTCAGGCAATTTATTTTTGCCGCGTGCAACTCCTTTTTCTGCCTTAATTTCCAGCTTGTTTTCACTCGCTACAACCTGAATGGACTCACCCGCTTGCAAGCGTTCCTTTATTTGCTGTGCTTTTTGGACTGTCAGTAACTGAGCTTTTTCTTTTGATAAAACCGCTGCCACCTCTTGTTTAACTTCGTTGAGATCGCGCTTGGCGGCTGCCTTATGCTCTAAAAGCCGCACCACTACCAAACGATCAGCGCCCAGCTCTATCGGTGTACTATTGTTACCTTGCAAAACTTCTTCAGAGAACGCTGCATTGCGTACCTTCTCGTCAGCGGCAATACCCTCACCTTTTTCTTTGGTAAACAAGGCTGATTTTTGAACGGAAACATTCAGCGCATCAGCAACCGTTTGCAAGTTGTCAGGGTGCTCATAACTCATTTCAGTTAATTTCTGACCTGCCTCATAAAAAGCATTTTCTGCTTGGGCTTTTTGATAAGAGAGTGTGACTTCATTTTTAACGCTATCAAACGATTTAATATCCCCAGGCACCAGCTCAGTGACTTTTATTAAATGATAGCCAAACGCTGATCTTACGGGATTTGATACTTCACCCAGTTTCAAAGTGCTCGCTGACTCTTCGAACGCTTTTTCCATGACACCCACGTTAAAAAGCCCCAAATCGCCCCCTTTTTTAGCGGTCAATTTATCATCAGACACTTCTGCGGCCAGCACAGAAAAATCTTTGCTTGCCAGATCCTGCTTTGCTTTAAGCGCTTTTTCCAAAGCCTGTTTTTCAGTGATCTTGTCATTAACCATAAAAAGAATATGACTAATTTTTCTACGCTCTGGCGTAGTGAATTGATCTTTTTGCTCTTCATAGAAAGCTTTTAACTTTTCATCGGTCACGACTACTTTCTTGGCAATCTCTTCAAGTGACAACGCAACAGACTCAACAGAAACTTGTTCAGGCGTGCTATATATATCCTCGTGCTGCTGGTAATAAGCAGATATTTCTTCGGCAGTCGGTTGTTCCTTCAATGGTTGCACAGGAACAGTGGCATAATCGACATCACGCAGTTGATTTTGGATTTTAAAAAAACTTTCCACATCATATTGTGTAGCGAAACTGCTATCTACAATACTGTGCTGAAACTGCTCCATAATCAGTGCATTTTTAATTCTGCTTACAAATTCTGCGGACGAAATCCGTTGTGAACTCAGTAATGACTTAAATTGCTTATCGCTAAATTTACCATCCACCTGAAAATAAGGCAGGCCTTTGATAAAATCCCTCGCCTCATCATCAGTGACAACAAGACCCTCGGCATGTACATATTGCAATAAAACTTCGTCTTTTATCAGCTTTTGCAATGCCTGTGCTTTTACAGCTTGTTCATCAATACCCAACCCCTGAAGGTTTTGGCTATATTGCTCATAAGCTTTATTAACATCGCGCTGATAAAAATCCTTATCGCCGACCGATGCAACCGCAGCTTCTTTTCCGGTATCCAAATAATTATTAATGCCCCATAAAGCAAAAGGTACACAAATTAATATCAAAATACCCCATGCAAAAGCACCTTGTGCTTTTTCTCTAATTTTCGTCAGCATAGATCAGTCCTTAGGAATCAATTTATAAAGCAAAAAAAAACCCCGAACCAGACGGTTCGGGGTTTTTTAATTTGGCGGAGTGGACGGGACTCGAACCCGCGACCACCGGCGTGACAGGCCGGTATTCTAACCAACTGAACTACCACTCCAAAGTCTGGTGGGTGCTGAGGGGATCGAACCCCCGACCCTCGCCTTGTAAGGGCGATGCTCTCCCAGCTGAGCTAAGCACCCGACTAAGCAACCATTATAATTTATTTTAAAAAAATTACCAGCTTAAATATAAAATAATGGCTTTTTGTGTTGGTTAGAACCTAACCAACACAAAAAATCTAGTTTACAGCATCTTTTAAAGATTTACCAGCTTTAAATGAAGGAATTTTTGCAGCTTTAATAGTAATTTCTTCACCAGACTGTGGATTACGTCCTTTACGCTCAGCTCTTTCTTTTACAGTGTAGGTACCAAAGCCCACCAAAGCAACTGATTCACCTTTACTCAAAGCACTTGTTACAGCACCAAGAAAGCCATCTAATGCACGGCCGGCATCGGCTTTGGTTAAATCGGAAAACTCGGCAATAGCATCAATAAGTTCGGATTTGTTCATTATTCCCCCTAAAGAAGTTAATTTTTTTATAAATTATATGAAACACCTCTGTTGATTCTTGTGTTCGATTGGCAGCAACATAAGAAACACAGGTATTTATATCAATAGCAGCAACATAGTGTCAAGCTTTAAAACCCCTAGAGGCCATGTTTTTTGCGGCTTTGCTCATAAAACTTACAAATCCGCAAAACATTTCTAATGAGCAGTAAGACCCTGTTGTATTATTTTAACCGGCTCAACATCCGCTTTACCTTGCACTTCATCGACTTTTTTATCAACAGGAACAGGCATATATTGCAAAGCCACGGCCAACACCTCATCGATCCACTGAACCGGCCTAATGTCCAGATTTTTCTTAATATTTTCAGGTATCTCAATCAAATCCTTTTCGTTCTCGGCAGGAATTATAACGGTTGTTATACCGCCACGATGCGCCGCCAGCAGCTTTTCTTTTAGCCCGCCAATAGGCAGTACCTGCCCTCGCAAAGTAATCTCTCCCGTCATGGCTACATTTGCCCGTACCGGTATTTTTGTTAAAGCTGAAATAATGGCTGTACACATACCAATACCGGCACTGGGACCGTCTTTCGGGGTAGCGCCTTCAGGAACGTGAATATGAATATCATTATTTTGGAACAACTCATTATCGATGCCCAACAACGCTGAACGGCTTCTAACCACCGTCATCGCTGCCTCAATGGATTCTTTCATCACCTCACCCAGCTTGCCTGTTGCTGAATGCTTGCCTTTTCCGGGAATGACCGCAGTCTCAATGGTTAATAACTCGCCACCCACCTCAGTCCAGGCCAAACCGGTCACCTGCCCTACCTGATCTTGCTCCTCGGCAAGTCCATAACTAAAACGCTTAACCCCCAAATAAACATCAAGATTCTCGATAGTCACCATGACTTTATTTTTCTCGGGTTTCAACAAGAGGTCTTTAACTACTTTACGACAAATTTTTGAAATATCCCGTTCAAGATTACGCACACCGGCCTCACGGGAATAATAACGGATCATATCCCTGACGGCAGTTTCTGAAATGTCAATTTCGTGTGCTTCAAGGCCGTTATTTTTTACCTGCTTGGGGATTAAATAACGAATGGCGATATTTATTTTTTCATCTTCAGTGTAGCCCGCAAGACGGATAACCTCCATTCTGTCCAGCAATGCCGGCGGAATGTTCATGGTATTGGCCGTTGCGACAAACATCACATCAGACAAATCAAAGTCTACCTCCAGATAATGATCCGAAAAAGTATGATTCTGCTCAGGATCCAGCACCTCCAGTAAAGCCGATGCCGGATCACCTCGAAAATCAGCCGCCATTTTGTCAATCTCATCCAGTAAAAACATGGGGTTTCGTGTTTTCACTTTAGCCAGATTCTGCAAAATCTTACCCGGCATAGACCCTATATAAGTACGCCTGTGACCGCGAATCTCTGCTTCATCCCTGACACCACCCAAAGCCATACGCACATACTTGCGATTGGTTGCCCTGGCGATAGACTCTCCTAATGACGTCTTACCAACACCTGGAGGCCCAACAAGGCATAGAATTGGGCCTTTAAGTTGTTTTACCCGCTGTTGCACAGCCAGATACTCAAGAATACGTTCCTTTACCTTTTCCAAGCCATAATGCTCCGTTTCCAGAACCTGCTCGGCAATTTTCAGGTCATGCCGCACTTTGGTCTTTTTCTTCCAGGGCACATTGACCATCCAGTCAATATAATTACGCACTACCGTCGCTTCGGCTGACATAGCAGGCATTAATTTAAGCTTGTTAAGTTCGGCGTCTGCTTTTGTTTTCGCTTCCTTTGACATACCGGCATCGGCAATTTTCTTGTGCAGCTCTTCAATCTCATTGGGCACATCATCCATATCGCCCAATTCTTTTTGAATGGCTTTCATCTGTTCGTTCAGATAATATTCCCGCTGATTCTTCTCCATCTGCTGCTTTACACGCACACGGATTTTTTTCTCCATTTCCAAAAGGTCAACTTCACCTTCCATTAAAGTCATTAAATCTTCCAGGCGTTTTTCAATGTCAGCCGATTCCAAAATAGCCTGCTTGTCGCTCACCTTTAGGGTCATGTGAGCTGCCATTGTATCAGCTAATCGACTAGGGTCATCAATACCCGACAAGGCATTTAAAACTTCCGGCGGTATTTTATTATTCAATTTGACGTATTGATCAAATGAATTGATAACCGTCCGCTGCAATACATCCTGCTCTTGCTCGGACAGATTGAAAACATCATCAATTTTCTTTACTGAGGCTGAAAAAAAACTCCCTGTTTCTTGATAATGAAGAACCTTGGTGCGCTGACTCCCTTCCACCAGAACCTTGACGGTACCATCAGGTAATTTTAATAACTGTAAAATATTAGCCAAGGTACCCACCTCATAAAGATCGGTAAAATCAGGCTCATCAACTTCAGCCTCCTTTTGTGCAACCAATAAAACCTGCTTGTTGTCCTTCATGGCGGCATCCAAGGCATCAATAGACCTATCCCTACCGACAAATAAGGGAATAACCATGTGTGGATAAACCACTACATCTCTAAGCGGTAAAACCGGGATCAAGTTATCTTTTTGTTGTAACGCTTTCATTTTGTGCGTTTCCATAAACGGAACCTATAACAATTTCTTGGATTAGAAGATTATGGGGGCGCTAATTAAAATAGCAAGGAATAGAAAGACAATATATCGCTTCTCTACGAAAAACATAATAAATAACCTCTTTATTGCGTAAAAAAGGCTTTTACAAACAAAATACCAACTTATTTCTACTGGTTTGCAGTAAGGATAAATTATTTTTAGGGGCAGATTTATCTATCATATATTGACACTTGCCATAACCCCAAACCAAAATAAAACAGGGCTTCAATTATTACAAAGAAAACTTATCTGTATAGCCGTTGCTATAGAAATTCTGAAAAGATCTGTCCATTAGATTAAGCTCATAGTTTGGATTTTGTGCCGCACAATCTGTAAGCCAAATTAATGATGAGACAAAAAACTCGATGAAACTGGAATTGGTGAGTGAATTAACTGAATAAATGATTAAAAATTATCTTGAGGCTCATGTTGAGCCTTAAAAAATGATAATTTTAACAAAAGAAGTTGAGCGTATTTTAAGGCACGTATATCCGACCTTAAATTATAAAAAACCTGCCAGCCTAAGCTGGCAGGTTGTTTGACCCAGGCAATATCAGGATTCTGCAAAGGCCTTTTTCATTTCAGTTTCATAAACCAAAAGAGGCTCGGACTGACCTAAAATAACACTTTCATCGACAACGACTTTAGTGATGTTATCTGCTGACGGCAATTCATACATAGTATTTAGCAAGACATTTTCAACAATGGTTCTAAGCCCTCTGGCACCGGTTTTTCTTTCCATGGCTTTCTTGGCAATTGCGATTAAAGAATCATCGCGAAACTCAAGCTCAGCGCCTTCCATCTCAAATAAATGCTTATACTGCTTGGTGAGTGCATTTTTGGGCTCAGTCAATATCTGCACCAAAGCCTGCTCATCCAGCTCTTCCAAGGTCGCTATAATGGGCAAACGACCAACAAACTCAGGAATCAAACCATACTTTATCAAATCTTCAGATTCGACTTCTGCAAACAGTTGACCGATGTTTTTAGATTCATCTTTGGTTTTTACATCCGCAGAAAAACCTATGCCGCCTTTTTCAGAACGCGCCTTGATAACACGATCCAGACCCGCAAAAGCGCCGCCTACTATAAACAGAATATTGGCTGTATTAACCTGCAAAAATTCGCCCTGAGGATGTTTACGACCCCCTTGAGGCGGCACCGAAGCAATAGTACCTTCAATTAATTTTAGCAAGGCCTGCTGAACACCTTCCCCGGAAACATCACGGGTAATAGACGGATTATCGGACTTTCTGGAAATCTTGTCAATTTCGTCGATGTAAACGATGCCTGTCTCGGCTTTTTCTACATCATAATCACATTTCTGTAAAATTTTCTGAATGATATTTTCTACGTCTTCGCCTACATAACCCGCTTCCGTCAACGTCGTGGCATCAGCAATGGTAAAAGGCACATCCAGCAATCGTGCCAATGTTTCGGCCAGTAAGGTTTTACCTGAACCCGTAGGTCCAATCAATAAAATATTACTTTTTGCCAATTCAACAATGTCTTTTTTAGACTTGCAGCGCAAGCGCTTATAGTGATTATAAACAGCCACTGCCAGTATCTTTTTTGCCCGCTCCTGACCAATTACATAGCCATCAAGCTCTTCTTTTATTTCTTTTGGCTTGGGTAATTTATTACCGCCAAAAGAAGATTCATCATCATCCTGTAATTCGTCTTTTATGATGTCGTTGCATAACTCTACACATTCATCACAAACATAAACTGAAGGCCCGGCAATAAGTTTTCTAACTTCGTGCTGGCTTTTACCACAAAAAGAACAATACAGTAATTTCTCGCTGTCTTTGCCGCTTTTATCATTACTCATAATTCAGCCCCTGCAAACATCAAAATGATATTTTAAATCTCTATAAATTAAGCATATCAAAATACTAAAAGAATACCAATCTTTATAAATCAGAAACCGTTGTTCTGGTCGTTAAGACTTTATCAATCAGGCCATAATTTACAGCGTCTTCAGAACTCAAAAAATTATCTCTGTCAGTATCTATCTGAACTTTTTCCAAAGGTTGACCCGTATGGAAAGCCAGTACTTTATTAAGCTTGTCCCTTATAGACAGAATTTCTCTGGCGTGGATATCAAAATCAGAAGCCTGACCTTGAAAACCACCTAAAGGCTGATGAATCATCATTCTTGAGTGTGGCAAACAATAGCGTTTATTTTTAGCGCCGCCGGTTAGCAACAACGCCCCCATACTGGCCGCCTGGCCTATACAGAGCGTACTTACGTCAGGTTTGATAAACTGCATGGTGTCATAAATTGACATCCCTGCTGTCACTGAACCGCCCGGAGAATTGATATATAAATGAATATCTTTATCAGGATTTTCAGATTCAAGAAAAAGTAACTGGGCAACCACCAGATTGGCCATGTAATCTTCTACCTGACCCACTAAAAAAATGACCCGTTCTTTTAAAAGCCGAGAGTAAATATCGAAAGAGCGCTCGCCTCTGGCCGTTTGCTCAATAACAATAGGGACTAATCCCCCCGCTGCTTCCAACGCTTTCGCTTGATTTATTACATGATGCTTATACATTTAATGTTCCTTAGTTTTGTTGTCTATCCATAACATCACTAAAATTGACCTGCTCATCAGATACCTTTGCCTGAGCAACCAACCATTCAATGGTTTGATCTTCCAAAACCATTTGCTGAACTTCATTCAAGCGACTTTCATCCGTATAGTACCAATTAACAACATCCTGTGGGCGTTCATAGCTTTTCGCCATATCTTCAATGGTTGAACGCACTTTATCATCATCCAATTTAATAGCATTTTTTTGGATAATCTCACCTAAAATCAAACCCAATGCTACACGACGCTTAGCCCGCCCTTCAAACATATCTCTTGGCAACGATAGATCGTCCAGACTCTTTTTCTGTCTTTTAGCGGTCTCGATATAAGGCTTCATCAAATTTTCGATTTCGATATCAACCAGCGAATTGGGAATACTTAGCGGAATCTTTTCATATAAAGCATCCATTACAGAACCCTTCAACTTGCCACGCAAAGCCAACTCCAACTCTCGCTCCATGTTGTTTTTAACATCGACACGGAAGGATTCAACCGAACCGTCTTCAATACCATAAGCCTTGACAAAAACTTCATCAATTTCGGCTAGTAACGGCTCTTCAACCTTGATAACATCCACGTCAAACTCAGCGGTTTTACCGGCCAGCTTTTCGTTACCGTAATCTTCCGGAAAATTTAAGGTAAATGTTTTATGCGCTCCCACTTCAAGCCCCTCCAGGTTTTCTTCAAACCCGGGAATCATTTTTTTCGAGCCACAAACAACCTGAAAATCTTCCACTCTACCCTCGGTAAAGTTCTCGCCTTCAGAAGTACCAGAAAAACTGATAGTGATGTTATCGTACTTTAGAGCGGGACGATCAACAATGTGCCAAGTTTGCTGCTGAGCTCTTAACTTGTCAATCATTTGGTCAACATCACTCTCACTGACAGTGGCTACCGGACGCAGAACTTCAAGCTGAGTAACACCTTCCAGTGAAATTTCAGGATAAACTTCAAATACAGCCGTGTATTTAAAGCCATCAACTTCATCCAAAGGCTGAATATGGGGATGCCCTACCGGCTTTAAATCTTGACCCTCTATTGCGTCAAAATAAGTTTCATTAATCAGGTCGCTGGCAATTTCGCCACGAACCCTGTCACCAAACATTTTTTTAACGACTTGCTGAGGTACTTTACCAGGGCGAAAACCATCAATTTTAACATCGCGTGCCAAGGACTTTAATCGCTCAGCCATTTTCTCCTGAACAACGGCTTCGGGCACGCTAACAGTCATTTTTCTGCTTAATTCTGATGTCTTTTCGACAGAAACTTGCATTTCTTTACCTCACATATTTATAGAAGATTTTTTATGAATACCGATAGACGGCTTAAACGAGCTGAAGATAAAACAATCAATTGTTTTATTTTATAGAATTGGATGGTGCGAATGGAGAGACTCGAACTCTCACAGGATAACCTACTGGAACCTAAATCCAGCGCGTCTACCAGTTCCGCCACATTCGCACAATTGAAGAGCAATTATAATTACATGTCGTCCATTTAACAAGGGAAATTTTTGAAATAAATTTACAATCAAATGCTCACAGCCACATCAAAATCCAAAAGCCGAATTTCATCGGCAAATGAATTTAATGTTTCAGCCGGAAAAGGTGCCAGTCGTGGTGCCTCCGGCTGCATTGAAGGTCTTGCTATGGTATACAACATCACTTGTTGTAAATCACAATCACTTTTTTTAATATGCCCCAACAAAGCTAAGTAAGCCTGCTTTTCCATGTCAGAAAAGCCTTGCTTGTCAACATCCACTAAACAGGTTTGTAACTTTGTTGTGCATAATTTTGCGGAAATCATCAAGTTTTCAAAGCTGGCCTTACAGCTTTGCGCCGAATTATTAATCAAAGCCCTACCTTCTTCTGTAGCGCTATCCACTTTAAACCAGACTTCACCACCATAAGACTTTAATACCGACAAACCCGCCTGTACTTTAGATTGATGCACTAAACTACCATTGGTAATCAGCACATAATTACTGCCCGGAAAAACGCCCGCCTCAGTTGCAATTTTGCCTATCAAATCTACAGCACTGGCAAATTCTTTTAAACTGGTCGGCTCACCATTACCGGCAATAGCGATATCTTTAATAACACGCTTATCTTCATCAACCTGAAAACGCTCATAGAAATCACCATTAAGCACGTTATCCAAAAAAAATCTTAACTCATCTTCCAGCAACTGAAAATCCATTTCAGGTGCCGCACCGATTTTTAAATCAGGTACTTGGCAATAAATACAGCGCCAATTGCAGGCATTATTGGTATTAAAATTTATGCCAATAGACAAGCCCCCCATCCGCCTGGAAATAACCGGATAAACATACTTTAATCCGACAATATCGGAACAATGATTAGTTGTTGTTAATCTCGACACGATAAACCCAGTCTGAAAGTGATTTTTTTAATTTCATTATTCTACGATGTTCTAATGCCTTTTATTTAATTTTTGAGAATATCTTGCACTTAATTTTTTAATGACAGCCAGCATACGAAACTCATTAAAAATATTGTGCAACCGATGATGCATATTTTCATTTAACGTCGACAAAGCTAAAGCGCCAGGTTTTGACCGTCATTTTAATGTAAATACAAGATTACCAATTTAAGCAGGAATAATCCCGAAGTACAGATTCTGCTTGTTTTTAATCTTCAAAACACAGGCTCTAGCGGTTCAGATTTTTTTCAATATTGGCTATGTATTTATCGATAAAATGATGCTCGATAAAAGACGGGATCATATCCCGCTTTTGTTCAAAACTGCCTTTGATTCTTTCCAAAAAGTTAAACCAAAAACCAACATCTTCGTGCAAATTTCCCAGCGCATCAAAGAAGCGAATGCTGCCGCCTTCCTGATATTGATTGAGCCGATCCGGAACGCGCGGCACGATGTCGTTATCGTTAACAAAACGGAAATACCGGGGTTTAATCTCGTCATCCAAGGATTTTACAAAGACACGGTTTCCAACCCTTGGCTGCCCGAATGTATATAACCCGTTGATCGATTTATAAATACTTTTATCAATATCCAACGCCAGACGAGCTGCAGCCAGTACCGCAAGCGCACCGCCCAAGCTATGGCCGGTAATCCATAAAGGTTGGCCGTATTGTTGAATGCCTCCCAGTACTGTGGTGATTTGCTTCCAAACGGAGCCCAAAGCTTGGTCGAAGCCGTTATGAACGAGACCGTGCGAGGTATCCTTAAAATCAATGCCGGCATTGGTAAGCCAGTCTTTAAATTTTTCAGTACCGCGAAAAGCGATGACGATGGCACTGCCACTATGAGCAATAAAAAGCTGGGTATCGGTACTGACCTCGTTAATAAATTCGGTGTTAAATCCTTGCTCAAGGAGTTTGGTTCTGATTTGATCCTCCGATTGGTAGGCCAATTTTGACGCCAGTGCCAAGGCATAAGCGTTTTTTAGGGAGAATTGGGTGCTGTTGGGTTCAGTACTTAAATTAATCATGAGTTTTCTCTATGGGTTAACTAAAGGGTCATTAAAAATGCGTCATTATCGCCACCTCTCTTTAAAAAAGAGAAGTTAGGGGAGATTTTTTTAAAGATGCGTTTCACTGCACTGTATTTACAAATTTCTTAAACGTCACCGATTCATCCAACAAGCGCTTGGCAACATCCCGCAGATCATTTATCTGCGCTTCCGGCAAAGAAAGCGAGGTTTTCATGTTGAAAAACTTATCCCGTTCGGCAGCGTTGGACAAAAGACCGAAACCGATGTAAATAAAATCGAGCGGTGGAATGTTTGGGGCCGGGGTGCTTAAAACTGCGGTGGGGCAATGTTGTTGTAATTGGCTTTGGCAGGCCAGATAGGTATTTTTGTCCTTTTCTAACTCGACAAGCAATTTACGAAGCGTTGCTATTAATGTTATAGAAAAATTCTCTATGTTCGCATTAGCTACCATATTGATAATATCAAAGATATTGGGTGGAGTCGCCGATGCATCAATATTTGAAATGGTATGGTTTTTGGCGTCGACGGTAATAATCAGGAGTTTTTTAATGACACCTGCGTCTATTTTATCCCGAAAATGTAAATCTGTATCACTGGAAACCAATGCCTGCAAAGGCCCGAGTAGACCAAGATTATCAGTGATGCCTCCGTCCAGGAGATGAATATAGGGTCTTTTATTGCCATCCTGATAGGTTTTAAACTGCACGGCATTTTTATAGTGACTGGGATTGATTAGCAGGTCTTTTTCCGCTTCTAAAATCCAGCCGGGTTGTTGTTCGTTGTAGCCGCAGGAACCGCCGTGATTGTCCATGGTCATGGGTGGAAAAACCACCGGGAAATTGGATGAAGCTGCAATGGCACGGGCCAAACCAACACCACCAAGATCCGCACACATCGGATCAAATTGAGCCTGCTCAAAAGAAAAGCGAGAGCCCAGACTCATATCAGTGGCGTTGATCATCAAATACGGTTTTGTTTTACGCTTAACTAAATCGGAATATTGGGTGCCTTTAAATATTTCCGTGTCGTAGAAATCGGCCGTCATATCGGTACGGCTATAATAAGGTGAAGCCAGGCGAAACCAGTTCGTGGGATAAAACAGCTGTGTGATCAGTTCACTCTCGATGTCCCGATAGAGAAAATCCCGCAGAAACCCGGATTCGTTTTTATCCTTGAAGATGGCATCACCGAAAGCCGCATAATACCCTGCAGTAAAGCTGCCACCGGAAACCGAAGAAATGACGTCGACTTCGTTCAGCAAGTTGCTGCGCTTGCCTTCCCAGACAATTGGCGTATTGCGCAATTTTTCCAAAACGCCATAAGATAAAGCAGCTGCTCGGGTGCCGCCTCCCGAAAAGGTCAGAATGACAAACAGGTTTTCGCTGTTTTTTTGATCGTTGAGTTTGTCATAGCGATAACCTTTATCAAGATTGTAGCTGTCCAGTTTAGGTGTATGCGGATAACTGGCACAGCCATGCAATCCGAATGCCAGTAGGGTTAACAATATTGGGAATGAGATACGCATAAGTCCCCCTAATTAAATTCAACTTAAATATGGACTTAGCGCTGTCGTTTGCTGAATAACAGCATCCACTTTTTCAGGATGATAATTTTTTAAACCATCCAATGTAAAACTGTGATGCCGTTTTACGATAAACAACGTTTGGTTGGTTTGGCCCAGTTTTTTTCCGTCAGCCAATACTATCCGGTCTTCTTTAAAACTAACAAAAACGTATTCCATGAGGGTAACTTCTAAAAATTATGATTGTCAGATATTGCAAGTCAGGTAGCGTTGTTAAAAAACGTTTATTTTTCATGGCCATCAGGATTTATTGCCAAGTACCTTAAAAATCTAAATAGTTAAAAATTACATCTTGGCTTTTTTTGCTTTCTCCATTAATGAATCTAAAGTATCGGGAACCAAACGCTCTGCAAATCCAGCCATAAATGCCCATACCAGCATCATCGCGTTCTTTTGTTCAAATTCTACGCAGTAAAATAGTGCTCGAACGCCTATAGATTGACCACAAATACCAGTATCAGTATGCAATACCAACGTGGGCAGCAAGTCGCCCAACAGTCCTAATAATGAAAAAACGCCAGATACTGCCAATAGATACATAATCATCGCAAAGATAGCGCCGCTAAAAATTAACGACAAAATATACCAAAGCGACATGCTTAACTTAATATCCATCGCATCAAGTACGCTATCGGTAAAGCTTGATGGTGCGCCGCAAGCCTTTTCGATTCTTTGCAGCAAGCTCATACATGAGCCAATCATGCCTGAAAAAATAGTGAGTATTACCAGTGTAAAATGTTGCGGTTTTAAATCTTCCTCAGAAAAATTACAGTGATACAAAATAAGCAGCGATATTGCCATTAGCACTAAAACAGAAAACAACACGCCCAAAATGTTTCCCTTAACCTTATAAATGCTTTCTAACCGGAGTAGTTTGTAATAACCCAGTCGTTGCGTTTGTCGGGTAAGACTAATGATGTCACCGCGAATAGCTTCTTCCAGCTTTATACAATCAACAGATGGCTGTTTACTTTTCTGATCCGCTTCCGCCTTGGGTGCTGGCTCCCTAAATTCTTTGGCAATCAGTACCTTGATTTTTTCTTCAGTTAAGTCGTCAGCAAGACTGGAAACATAAGTGCGATAAACCTCTTCACCGACTTGTGTGCGAAATTTTTGCCTCACAGCCCATAATCTAGATACTAAATCGGCGCGCTTTAGCTTATTAATAATCAACAGCTCAATATACCAAAGATTACTGAGTGATTCAATATGGAAACCTTGGGCAAAAGATTCTAAGGAAACGCCGACTTGGCTCAGTATTTCTTCCCGATCAGTTTCATTTAAAAAAAGTAAATCCGCATGAATGACTTCTCCAAGCTTATCCAGTAAATCCTGTTTTCCGTTTGAACTACTAATCGGTGAAGAAAAAATAGCATCAATGGGTTTTAAAAAATTATGAGTCATTTACCAATACCTCACTTAATGTAAAATCAGAGAACAAGTAGCTTGTAAGATTAAGAGGGTTTCACTATATACGACACACGGTTACAGATACGGAAAATATAAGCACTAGAAACCTTTATAATTTATAAGCGTTAAGCACATTTTAAAATCCGCAAATTTAACCATGTGAAGTAGCAGTCTTTTATTTTAAAAAAATATTTCCTGTCAAGAAACCCACCTTTCTATTTTATCTTCTGGGATCACCCGGCAAAAAAGAGCCGGTGACATGTTTGAAAGCAGTTGACGTTTTCTCGCCTGGAACGCCATCAATTTTGACAAAAATGCCTGGAAAGCCGTTAAGCCAACGCTGTAAGTTTTCGGCTTGTTTAAAAACAGTTGGGTTACCGGATTTAGTTGTTGCATAGCTAACAACCAGAGGGGAACTGTCAGCAGTTGGCTTCGGCTGATCGGGAAATTCGATTTGATGCAATTCCGCCAAACGCCTTAACAATACGGCTGATCCGCATTGTTTGGAAGTAGCAGTATCAGACCACCTACCGTCTGCAATATATTTACCGCTGGTATAATGACCATAAATACGAGGTCAGTACATGCGTGTGATGAAGTCTGAAGCCCCAGTCGTTGTATCCTTCAAGTTAATACAACAGACCGGACAGACTCCAATCGGTTTTGGCCCCCAGTCCCCGCATCGCCAGAGCATCTGTTGCACTTTCTTCCCAAGTGAAGGGCGGCTTACCTTTTTTGGGTCGCCCGGCAGGTATTTGAACAGTACGGGCAGTCAAAGGATCGCCATTGTGCAATTGTGCCTTAAAATTCTGGCTTGCTTCCATATTATGAATCACCGCGATAAAAAACCACGGAATGCCTAATGTGTCGCCCACACTTTCATAACGTGCCGTATTGCCAAGTAATTGTTCGTCAAGTTTTTCAACGATGGACAAATTCTTGGGCGAAATAATGCATGAATTAAATAATCTTTCATACTCTGTGTTTAATGCGGGAGTAAATGCTGCTTTTGCCATTAATCTTCTCCTCAATACAGCTTATAATTGCAGTCTTCCAACGATTGTGGCGGTCTATTCGGACACCTTATAGCCTTTTGGGCAAACCCGAAATCCAATAGCTTATTGATGCATGGATGTACCGGGTGTCTTAAGAAGCAGGCGCAACAAAAAATCTAAATGCGATGGTAATCACCTTTAGGTGCGATTCTGGCGATTTTCGCGGCCATGTCGTCTTCCGCCAATATGCCCGCCGCATTCAGTTTCTTATAAATCCAAGCAGGCCAGCATTTAAAGACTTTTCCCGGTATATCCACCAGCAATAGTGCCGGCCATTTAACCGCCAGAAGCGTTGCCAATTGATAATATAATTTTTGGGAATTGTGGGTAACAATGGGGTTCGTGGTGGCTGGCACTTGAGTATTAAGTCCTTGGGCCGCAGCTTGCCGGGCCATCCAGCTTAAAGTTGCGTCCGATAAACCGGTTTCGGCATAGCCGCCCCCCACGTCGGAATGTACGCCGGGAAACCATTGCTCGACGAAATTCAGCGGATTATGGCCGGGTTGTAATTTCCAGAGCACAGGACGAAATGGCCAGCGGTGTTCGTCCGATGATAGTGCGTGGCTGGCGCTTTGTATGGCATCGCTCAATGTTACGTCGTGAAAACGGCAGCCGAATATTTTATCGGAGAGGTATCCAAGAAATAAACCATAGGGAGCACCCAAGGCACCTACCGTATCCCAAACCCCGAGAAACCGAATCGTTTCTCCGCCATAGGTATATTGGTTACGAAACAACTTTGCTTTTAAGCCCTTGGCGGGATTGGGATGCCAGTCACTAGATTTGTCTTTATACTTGGCATAGGCTTTATTGATTTTATCGAAGTTTTCCCGTCTTAAAATACCCATGTTGTGAATGAGTCCCGCCAGAGAGCGGGCAGTATAGGCACCACGACTGAAACCGAATAAATAGATCTCGTCCTCGGGCTCATAGTTACTGCACAGAAATTTATAACCATCCTTTATGTTGTCGGATATCCCCCAACCGAAAGCCCCGCCAATAACCCTGTCATACCAGTGGGTTCCCACGCCCTGTATGTAATATACGATTTGGGGGGTTCCATTGATATCGTCTTGACAGGTGGACTCGAATAGTTTGGCCACGTTAGTGGGATTCTTGTCCGGTTCATTCCAAGTGCCATCGCAAAATACCACTAATTTTTTTTTCATAACATTCTCCTCTTGCCAGTTTATTATTCAGTCCGCTGGAGCCTGTCTCCTCTGGGATTTCCGAATATTCCGGATAATCCACACGGTCATCTTGGTTATTCAGTTCCATACAGAATTCGGCATCCTTCATTTTTACCTGTAAGCAGTAAACAGCGTAGTTCATAAAACGATACCGGTCAGAGTTTGCAACCGACTGAAACGTTTGACGGTTTCAATGACTTTCAAAATGTGAGTAACGAGTTTGTATACCCCGTCACTTAGAAGTCTTCGAGTTGTTCAGATTATCTATAGCGGTTTGCACTGAGCATGTCTTATCGTACTCGTCAAAAACATGTATAAGTTTAGCCATCGTATTTGGCTGGTCTTTGTCGATATAGTTGCTTCTATAGGCTGTTCTCGCATCTATTATATTATTCTTGATAGCCGGGAATAAGCTGCCCGCCAAAATAAGTATGGGCAAGGTTTTCCGCGCCTTTATTGGTTAGCAATGACGCAGTTGATATCACGGCAGCACCTAATGGGGTTACAAATGCGGTTCCCGCTGCTGCCGCAGTTGCTGTATCGCTCAAAGCTGTTTTTGAAAAATCCAGGCTATCTTTGGAGCTCGATAACCTGTCCAAAAATTTTGAGCAATTTTGATCGGCTATATTGGCAACGTAAATTACAGTATCAGGTGTGACAGCCTTGTCGGGATTGATAACGTCAGTCCTTTGATGGAACGATTTAAAAGTTTTATAAGTGCAATTTTCTGGTGATGTGTAAGAAAACGAGATAGCAGGACCAATGACTGGCAAGAAAATGAGGGCATTGTCCCAACGACTGGAAGTTGTACCTCTATTTTTGAGCTCGTGCTGAAATCAATGGCAGGGCCAAACAGCGGAACCCAGATAACCGGGCTATGTATAGACGTTTTGTCTGCGCATGTTTCATAGACAGGTAAACCCATTAATTGTCGAGAATCATCCTCTGGCACCGACAAATTATCTAAACTGAAGGTTTTTTCTGGATGTAAATATTTTTCCGTATGGGCGCAGCCAATCATAAAACATGCGAGTACGACAGCAACTGATTTTAGTAGCAAAGCCGTTTTGTTATAACCTAAACTCTCCAGCGATAGGTTAAAGCGAAGGGTATGGGAGCAACTAAAATCTTTCATGATGAATACTTTCAAGATAAATTTTAAGAATATTTTTCTGGCGTGACGGGTTTTGGCTGACGCCATTGCCCAATTCTGTACAACAACAATGGATACCATTATTTAAACCGGCGAAACCAATAGCTGTGTTAAGGGTAGACTCGAATAAAATAAACAACAATTTCTCCGCATTTCTATACTCCAATCCCCACTAACGCCGCAAACAGCATCAATTTCCGAAATTAGTTTTTTTAATCCATTAATTTCTTTCTAGTTTACGGACTCCGCTGTTGTAAGTTGTTAGCAATTTGTTATATATTTGTTAGCCTCCCTGCATAACGCCAATAAAATCATTTGAGCGCTTCCCGATGGAACAGAATAAAACTTATACATTTGTCTGGACACAGCCACCCAGCTTCTGTGGTGTGAGGAAAAAAATGTCACGTTAACCCCCAAGGTGTATCGGTTATTACTGTATTTTTTATGTCATGCGGGGCGTCTAATCTTCCACGAAGAATTATTCGATGCAATATGGGATGGCCGAATAGTAGATGATTCTGCCTTACGGCTGACCGTTAATTCCCTGTGCAATGCCCTGCACGACGATAGCAAATCGCCCCGTTATATTTCAACCGTTTCCAGGCGGGGCTATCACTTTTTGGCTACCGTGACGGTGACGGCGTGTTATTTAATCGCTGAAATGAGTGAGACCAACCTGCTAAGTTATAGCCCTAAAATCCGGAAGTTTTCTGACTGCTTTGAATACACTAACGAATTAACAGACTTGCAGGAAGCTTTTCAAAAAGCATCAAACGGAGAGCGGCATCTGGTTTTTTTGAATGGCGAACAAGGCATAGGTAAAACGGCTTTACTGGATACTTTCCTTGCCAACTCTTATGGAAAAAGTGTTATCTACCGCCTTAACCAGTTAGCACCAACCTGGCTTTATCAAATATTGACTGTGCTAAGCCCTGATGAAATAGCGGTGTTGCTGACAAAAGTAGCGCATATCAATACCGGTCGCATGGTGCGGGAAGGTGTCCATTTCTTTGAGACGTTAAGTAACAACACGCCCTTGATACTGATCCTGGATAATGCACACTGGAGCGACGACTTTACTCTGGATTTGTTCGGTTTTTTAATGTTTAGATGCTCTGTGGCCAACTTATTAATAATTATCAGTTATCGCTCTTGCGAAAATGAACCCGCCGTAAGGCGCATAGAACAAATACGAGCAGAATTATTAACACGCGGCTTGTGCCAGGAATTGAGAATGCAAAAGCGTTGCAGTTGATTATGGAACGCTTTGCTTGATAAGCATATGGACATAAAGCCAAATAAAACCATGCCATTAAGTGCTAAATTGATTTACAGGCAACAGTATATAATTACGATGCTTAACTTAATGGCAGTGAATCTGACCACTTTTTAGCTTATAACGACTGATTTTAAATGTTATTATTGTCAATGGAGAAGGATAAAAAGTTTAAAATGTCCAGACTCCGTTAATCACTTACTAGATAGAGGAGAAATACCATGCTAAATGTAGAACTAGATGAAGTAAATGGTATCGCCATGTTAAGTCCAAATGGCGCGTTATCAGAAAAAGACTTTAAATCCGCGTCAAGTGTCATTGATTCATATATCGAGAAACATGGAAATCTAAAGGGAGTTATCATAAATACAAAAGCATTTCCTGGTTGGGAGTCGTTGGGGTCATTAATAGAGCACTTTAAATTTATTAAGGATCACCATAAAAAAGTGTCTCATGTGGCTCTGGTTACAGATTCTGTATTGGGGGATTTTGGTGAAAAAATAGCCGCTCATTTTGTGTCGGCAGAAATAAAACACTTCCCGTTTGATGAATTAGCTAATGCACAAGGCTGGATTTTAAATACGGAACCCAAGTAATTAATCCGCTCCATAGCGACCATAAATTGAACAGACCGGTCTGATTTATACAGCGGCGTTTCCTCATTATTTTGTGCTTAAGGTGATTTTCGGGAAAAAACTTACCCGTTAGATAAACAATAAAGGGGGCACAATAAAGAAGTCAGCCCCCTTTATTGCGGATTAATCGAGAAAGCGCACCTGTCCTGTGTTTAGCTCATAGACGGCTCCGACCAGGATCACGCGCTTTTCCAACAGCGCCCGTTTTACTTCCGGAAGCCCACGCAGTTCCGGATGCGCGTGCAGTTGTCGCATCGACCAACGCACGTTGGCCTCCACGGCTGTGTGCAGCAGAATATCCCAACTTAGTTTCAGATCGAGTGTCTTTAGTCCGGGCTTGATCGATTTGACCAACGATTCGATATGTTCCGGCTCCTTGTCTTTGTGCAACATCTGCTCCAATGTCGCAGAAACTGCCCCGCAACCTTCATGCCCCAGCACCACTATAAGTCGGGTATGAAAATGCGAAACGGCATATTCCAAAGAACCAAGCACATCTTCCGCAATAATGTTGCCGGCAAGACGAATGGTAAAGAGCTCTCCGAAGCCCTCATCGAAGATAAGTTCAGGCGGCACGCGCGAATCACTACAACCCACAATGGTTGCAAAAGGATTTTGGGTTTCGACGAGGTGGCTGCGCCAGGACGCCTTTTCATTGTTATGGCGGGGTTTGTCGTCTCTAAATCGCTGGTTGCCATTCTTCAGCCGAGCCAGTGCCTCATCGGAATTCCCCGGATAGGGTTCCGTATCGATTACACCAAGACCGTCCGTTTCAGCGGCAACACCCGTGGCTATTCCAAGACCGGCGCAACAAGCGCCAAACAACCAATGTCTTCGTGTGATAAGTGGACATGTCATGGTTTCACTCCAAAGTTATTGGTCCGTTGTTAAACGGCCATACAGCAATGTCTGATGAAATACGCCTAATTCATTGGTCAAATCTTTCTATGTGCATAACATGCGCAATGAAAGACTTGAACCTTGTTGTTTTTTTATATGATGTTTCAGCTTGGACGACGCTTGCTTATTAAGCCCATCAAACTAGCCAATGCAGAACCAAACAACCAGACAGCTCCTGGAATGGGCACTGAAGAAACAGCGCCGTTCTGTAATGTCACCCGGATATCAGCGCCAGTGGAATCTAAAAAGATAGTATTGCCCAACGAAAGCGGACTAATGCCTGATGCCAAGGCCTTGAAGGTGAAGGACGCAAGGCTGCCATCGCCAGTCACGCCTGCCACAGGCCCTGTTAGGAAATCAGCATTCCACGTCACTGTTCCACCGATATTATCAATAGTTCCCGGAATAAAATTACCACTGCCGGCCAAGAGCGACCCTTGCTGCACCCCGATTGTAGCAAGGACATTCGGATTAAAAGACAGGTCAAATTGAAAACTATACAGATCAACCATACCCGTTGCATTTACGGTCACGATAAAACTATCCCCGACCTGTTGGGGGGCGGACGGGCTGATGACGCTCACCGAGCTCGCAAATCCGGTTGAACTGGCAATCAATAGAAAAGACACCCACATAAATTTACGCATTTTTTTCACCTTTTTCACCGTTAGAAAATTCTGATAAATTTTTCAACACACTATTTGAATCTTTAAAACCAACGATTCTTATCCATCATTCAGGAACACTTCGTCCCAATGGGTATTTGCCGTGACACAAAGCTGAGATCGCGGATATCGACGACACCATCTTTGTTCACATCAGCCCTGGCGTCGAATCCTGCTTGGCCTGTCCGTTTTCCAAAAGATGCCTTCGCGATCATTAGATCGGCACAATTGACGACTCCATCACCGTTCAGATCACCCTTAACAGCTATCTTTGCAGGGATGATGAATAGCGTTACGCTCTGAGCCGGCAAATAGGCTTCCAGCGAATTGCCTTGGAATGGATAATCACTGATATGCTCGATAATCCCGTTGGCAGTAAGCTGGTATGCTTGGGCCATATTGGAGCCAGAGAAATTTTCCACTTGGAAAACGACATCCGTGTCCGTTTCGAATTGCTTATTGATGGCCATTATGGTGAGCACTCCATCCTTTGAGCCCAATGCCGCAAAGGATGCTATTTCATCGGGATTGGGAACCACATCCGAAACGCTGATGTCTCCGAACGTCGATTTATTGCCGTCGTAGTTGCGGTATAACTTCATTGCCCAATAAACAGGTGTATTGGGAGCTGGCACCGTCCAGTAGGTGGCTAGGTCCAAGCCTTCCCGTCCGAAGATTCCAAGGATGTCTGCCAAGGCAGTAGCACCATTAATATTGGCCTCGGCACCCCAGTTATATTCGGTAATGCCGATTTTTAGGCCGGGATAATATTGGTTTACCCACTGTTTCATCCGTGGAATCAGATACACCTTGTCGTTAATCCAGCCTTCATCTGTGTAATTTGGATCCCAAAGAGACCGGGTGGAACGATTGCGGAGCAGCAGTATCCTTGGGCTAATATCAGTGCTGTATTCGCCGCTTTGAGGGTAAATATGCAGGCTAAAAATATCCAGTATCCGCCTGCCGGTGGATATCTCGTTCTGGTGCAATTGGTTGAGTAGCCACGGCATGTATTCCATACCGCCATTGGCTATCCGATCCGGAAAATACGACCAGCCATGTGCATTAGCATATTGTTGGTCGTAACCACTATAAAAATATCCTGGCCAGCCCCATTCTTCCGGAGCGACCACCAAGGCCGTAGGGTCTTGCTGTTTCACCATGCTGCCGTAACTGATGATATCATCTCGCACATCTGCCATGGTTGAGCCAACCGGATGGATATCTCTATGGGTGTCCTGCCAGATACTGGACTCATTATCCATGTTGTAATATTTCACACCGCCTGCCTCTGAAATACCCCATCTGTTGACCAAATGGCTGACAAAGCCGGATTGTAAATACACATCCGAGACAACATAAGCATCGTTGGGATCATTATTGGTGATTGCTTGTCCTGTACTCTGCAAGATGCCGTTACCGGCATCGGGAAACCACGGATCGCTTGCCGTTTGTAGGCCATATTTACTTTGTGAAAAGCTTGCCAACCTCTCGCGGTTTGGCCCTAGTTTTGCCACCCAACCGATAGTCGGAATGGTAATCATCGAATCGGATCCACTGGCACGATTATCGGTGATAAAACTATCTATAAAACCTGCGGGGCTAGTGCCTCCGCTTTGGGGCAAGCTTTCGAAAAACCAGTCGAATGAACGATTATCTGCATTTTGCTGCCAGTTATACGTGCTGGACGGATTTCCACCCTGCCTATTCAAAGTAAAGTTCAAATCCGCCAGAGTAGACGCAGGGGCAAAGGCAAGACCATAAATTTGGGGGCTAATGGGATGCCGTCCGGTCGCTGCATTAATATGGATAGCAAGCGGATTGAATAGTGCCGTAAATGTTGTTTTCGTATCAGGCGCTATCAAGTGGGGTGGGGTCAAGCGGTCGGCAATATTGTTCAGCGTCACCGTATAAGTAAACCCGTTTTGAAGCGGTATGGCTACGGTTAAAATCACGCTGAGCCTGTCAGGAGAGAGACTGACGCTCTGCGGTAAGATAGGAGTTTTGTAAGCATTATCCTGAACGGAAACAAGGGAGTAGTTTCCGGTGTTTGTAGCATCCGTTGGATTGACTTGCTTGCTGAAGGAAATTTTTATGTGCTTCAAGTCGTTAGAGTTGGCCGCCATAACTGTCGGCGGATCAAGGTTGGGCGTGAATGCAACATTATCGATCAAAACAGAGCCGTAGACATTGTTATTGGTCTGCCATTCATTATTGCGCAGTTGGAAACCCTCAACTAAAGTGCCAGGCGCCAGGTTGAAATTGCCCATGGGTATTTTAACGTGTTTCCACTGGTTTGACGGTGTTGCATAATCCCCGATCAAAACCTGGGTACCGGAGGGTGTCCAAGAGTTGGATGCCAAAGCAATGCCGAATGTGGCCTGTTCGGGTGGCATGGCATACAAGTCAAACTCAAGATAGGAGTACGCGCTTACGTCAAACCCGCCATGGTAAACCCCTGCATCCCAATGGCCTGGCTGCGTAAAAAAAACCGTACAATAATGGTTAAGATTCAATTCTATAGATGCTGTTCCGCTTGCCTTTTCAGTGGTGTAATCAAGATTTAATAGGCAATGGTTCTCTCCATCCACCCATTCGTTTCCGACAAAACCACTCTGCAATTCATCGTCATAGATAATTAAAGGAACCGCCGATGGTACGGTGTCCGCCAAACTGATTACCGAAAATTGGCAAAGCATTAAGCTGACCGTGAGCAGTAAAGACATACCCAACTTTTTTTGAAGGCAATCTGTTTT
>SERZ01000435.1_pt1 | contig 28470 bp, 25 predicted proteins | sample 3171461 | NCBI WGS metagenome assembly SERZ01 (sample SAMN06051861, study PRJNA518727) | freshwater metagenome | biome: subpolar coniferous forest; feature: holomictic lake; material: water; isolation source: holomictic Lake 227, 6 m depth | place: Canada: near Kenora, Ontario | collected... | reverse complement strand
CAGTTGATTGGTCACGCGAGCGTTTCACAATGGATGAAGCGATGTCCAACTCAGTTATCACTCTATTTAAAAAGATGCATGATGCTGGTTTAATTTATCGCGCAGAGCGAATTATTAACTGGTGTACTCGATGTTTAACTGCGCTATCTGATATTGAAGTTGAGCACCATGATGATGCTGGCGAGTTTGTTTCAGTGCGCTACGGAGAAGGCGAACAAAGTATTACGGTTGCAACTACGCGTCCAGAGACAATGATGGGCGATGGCGCAGTTGCAGTTCACCCAAATGATCCGCGATATAAGCACATGGTTGGCACATCAGTATTGCTGCCACTTGTTAACCGCATGATTCCAATTATTGCCGATGAATTAGTTGATCCGGATTTTGGAACTGGTGCGGTAAAAGTAACTGCAGCCCACGATCCAAATGACTTTGAGATGGCAGTCCGACATAACGTTCCATTCGTAGTAATCATGAATGAACATGGCGTAATGGATGGCACGGGTACTGAGTTTGATGGCATGGATCGCTTTGAAGCGCGCGTTGCCGTTGTTGAAAAACTTCGCTCTCTAGGACGCATTGTTGCTGAAAAGCGTCCATATATTCACGCGGTTGGTCACTGTTCTCGTTGCGATACAACGGTTGAACCGCGTTTATCTAAGCAGTGGTTTGTGAAAGTTGCACCACTTGCAAAAGCTTCAGCCGATGCCGTTCGCAATGGTTCGGTGACAATTGAACCTAAAGAATTAGAACCACGTTATTTTGATTGGGTCGATAACATGCACGACTGGTGTATTTCGCGACAGTTGTGGTGGGGACATCGAATTCCAGTTTGGTATGGACCAAATAATGAAATTGTAGTTGTTGGTCCGGGGGAAGAAGCTCTAGCTGGCTACACGCAAGATCCAGATGTTTTAGATACATGGTTCTCTTCAGGGCAATGGGCATTTTCAACTTTTGGTTGGCCAGAAAAAACCGCCGATCTTGCAAAGTTTTACCCAACATCAGTTCTTGTGACTGGATACGACATCTTGTTCTTCTGGGTAGTTCGTATGATGATGATGAGTACTTTTGCGATGGATGGCGTTCCACCTTTTAAAACGATCATGTTGCACGGTTTAGTTCGCGATCAATTTGGTAAAAAGATGTCTAAGAGTCGCGGAAACGTGATTGACCCTATCGAATTTATGGATAAGTACGGGGCCGATGCGCTGCGATTCACGTTAGCACGTGGAGCAAACCCAGGTACTGATCAAGCACTTGCCGAAGATTGGATTGGTGGTTCTCGTAACTTTGCCACCAAGCTATGGAATGCAACCCGCTTTGCCATGATCAATGGCGCAAGCCTTGAAGGTGAATTACCTGCAGTTGATTCACTCAATGCCGTCGATAGGTGGATTCTAAGTCGCTTGTCTGAAACTATTTCACAGGTTGATTCACTCCTTGAAAAATATGAGTTTGCGCGCGCTTGCGAGATTTTGTATCACTTTGCTTGGGATGATCTGTGCGACTGGTACTTAGAACTTTCTAAAGAGGTATTTGCCGGAACTGATTCAGCCAAGACAAAGCGCGTTTTAGGACATGTTCTAGATCAATTACTCAGACTGTTGCACCCAGTAATGCCATTTATTACTGAGGAGCTTTGGACAACTTTGACCGGTGGGGAATCTCTAGTAGTTGCGCAATGGCCAGTAGCAAGTGCTGCCCACGTTGATAAAGCATCAGAAAAACTAGTTGCACAGATGCAAGAAATTATTACTGATGTCCGTCGATTCCGTAATGACCAAGGAATTAAAACTTCGGCAAAAATTCCGGCACGATTTGTTGCTAAAGGTGCAATTTCAGAATACGCAAGCGCTATGGCATTTGTATTGCGCCTTGAACTGGGCGAGATCACCCCGAGTGCCAAAGTTGAAATTGGATCGATTCAAGTCGAGTTTGATTTAACCGGCTCAATTGATGTTGTAGCCGAACGCGCGCGTCTAGAAAAAGATTTAGCTGCTGCACAAAAAGATAAACAAACTGCAGAAGTTAAGTTAAATAATGAAGGTTTCATGGCCAAAGCCCCAGAATCTGTTGTCGTTGAGATCCGTGAACGTTTAGCGAAAACTAGTGCCGATATTGAACGCATCACGGCACAGCTTGCAGCATTGCCACACGCATGATTATTTCACCCGATGATCAAGAGCGTGTTGACGCTATAGAGCAGGCGTTACTCGCGCGTTGGCCAGAAACGCGCATTGCTCCATCTACTGAACGAATTGCCGCGCTCACCGATATTTTGGGTTCACCGCAGTTAACGTATCCAACAATTCATGTTGGGGGAACAAATGGAAAAACTACAACCACTCGAATGATTGATTCGCTGCTTTTTGCGCATGGATTACGGACCGGGCGTTTTACTAGTCCGCACCTAGAAACGTATCGCGAACGAATTGCAATTAATGGTGAACCAATTGATCCCAAAGAATTGATCTTTGTTTACAACGATATTGCCGCATATTTAGATTTAATGGATACAAAATTTGAACACCCAATCTCGTTCTTTGAAGCCGTAACAGCTTTAGGCTTTGCTGCATTTGCCGAACACCCTGTAGATGTTGCCGTCATTGAAGTTGGAATGGGCGGGGAGTGGGATGCCACAAATGTTATTGATGCTGATGTGTCAGTAATGATGCCAATTGGCTTTGATCACATGGAATATCTGGGCAATACGTTGCATGAAATTGCATCAACTAAAGCCGGAATAATTAAAGAAGGTGGATTCATAGTTTTAGCTCAGCAAGAACCTGACGCAGCAAAAGAGCTCATCAGGAAAGCCGCGCAAGTTGGCGCTGATGTGGTTCGTGAAGGCATGGAATATTCAGTGACATCGCGTGCAATTGCGGTAGGTGGGCAGTTGTTAACTATTCAAGGTTTGCACGATACGTATGATGAAATCTTCTTACCGCTACATGGCAAGCATCAAGCTGCAAATGCTGCGAGTGCCCTTGTGGCAGTTGAGGCTTTTTTTGGTGATCAACCGTTAGATATTGAAGCAGTGCGCGCTGGTTTTGCTGCCGTTACTTCACCTGGACGATGCGAGGTTGTTCACCGCGAACCAACTGTGATTTTAGATGCTGCACACAATCCACACGGTGCTAAAGCTTTAGCCGATACTTTGAAGAGTGAGTTCAACTTCGACGAGATAGTTGCAGTAGTTGGTGTATTTGGCGATAAAGATGCTGTCGGTATTTTGCAGGAGCTGGAATCCATTGTTGACCATGTTATTGTCACGCAGAGCACTTCTTCTCGAGCAATGCCGTCATCAGAGTTAGAAAAAATCGCTTCCACAATTTTTGGTAAAGATAGAGTTTTTGAAGTCAGTAATTTAGATGCAGCTTTGGATCGCGCTGTTGTAAATGCTATTCGACCATTGAGTGAGGATACGGTTGGAATTCTTGTAACCGGATCAGTTGTCACAGTTGGCGAAGCGCGAACATATCTACGAAAGAAGTTTGCACAGTGAAAGTTTTAGGAGCCGCAGTTCTTGTTATGGAGAGCATGGTTTTAGGTTTTGCAATTTTGTTAGCAACTAAATCTCATTCTGCAACGGCCTTGATCTATGGTTCAGTAGTTTCGTTACTTCTTTTTCTCACTGCGGGAACTCTCAAACGACGCACAGGTTTCTATATCGGCTCCTTGATGCAAATTTTCATGATTTCATTTGGCTTTGTGATTCCAGCCTTTTTTCTCATTGGGGTGATATTTGTAGCTCTCTGGGCCGCAGCCATCATCGTGGGCCGCAAGGGCGAAGCTGCTCGCGCAGCCCTCGTGGCACAAGCAGGCACAAAGGCCTAATAGACTAGGCCCGTGAGCACAGAGAAAACCCTGATCCTAGTTAAGCCAGACGGAGTCCGTCGTGGTTTAGTTGGCGAAGTTATTTCCCGTGTTGAAACAAAGGGATATTCCATTGAAGCGTTGCGAATGCTCAATGCAGATCGTTCATTACTTGAAAAACATTACGCAGAACATGTCGGTAAGCCATTTTATGAACCATTAGTTGAGTTCATGATGTCTGGACCGATTGTTGCAATTGTTGCTTCGGGTAATCGTGTGATCGAAGGTTTCCGTTCCTTAGCTGGTGTTACAGATCCAACTCTTGCTGCGCCAGGAACTATTCGTGGTGACTTAGCTCGAGATCAAGGCACCAAAGTTGTACAAAATATTGTGCATGGTTCAGATTCACCAGAATCTGCTGCGCGCGAGATCCAAATTTTCTTCCCTAATTAATCAAGGAGTAAAACGAATGTCATCTCAGAACAAAATGTCATTTATCGGCCGTGACATGGCCGTTGACTTAGGAACAGCCAACACGCTTGTTTATGTGCGTGGACGTGGCATTGTTTTGAATGAGCCATCTGTAGTTGCAGTTAACCAAGATACTGGCGGCATTTTAGCTGTCGGTCTTGAAGCAAAAAAGATGATTGGTCGCACTCCGGGAAATATCGTCGCAATTCGCCCACTTAAAGACGGTGTTATTGCAGATTTTGAAACTACTGAGCGCATGTTGCGTTACTTCATCCAAAAGGTTCACCGTCGTCGCTACTTGGCTAAGCCACGTATCGTTGTGTGTGTTCCTTCAGGTATTACTGGAGTAGAACAGCGCGCAGTAAAAGACGCTGCTTATGCGGCAGGTGCACGTAAGGTTTACATTATTGAAGAGCCAATGGCCGCAGCAATCGGTGCTGGACTTCCTATCCATGAACCAACTGGAAACATGGTTGTAGATATTGGTGGAGGCACTACTGAAGTTGCGGTTATTTCATTGGGTGGAATTGTTACCTCGCTTTCAATTCGTGTTGGTGGCGATGAGCTCGATCAATCGATTATTACCTGGGTTAAGCGTGAATTCTCGCTACTTTTGGGAGAGCGCACTGCTGAAGAAATTAAAATGGCTATCGGTTCGGCTTATCCACTTGCAGGTGAAAACGATGCTGAAATTCGCGGTCGTGATTTAGCAACTGGTTTGCCAAAGACAATCGTTGTCTCAGCTGCAGAAATCCGTAAAGCATTGGAAGAGCCAGTTAATGCAATCGTTAACGCAGTAAAGAGCACCCTTGATAAAACTCCTCCTGAGCTTGCATCAGATTTGATGGATCGCGGAATTGTTCTTACAGGTGGTGGAGCATTACTTAAGGGGCTTGATGAGCGACTTCGCAAAGAAACTGGAATGCCAATTCATATTGCGGAGCGTCCATTGGATGCTGTTGTAGAAGGTTCCGGTAAGTGCATCGAAGAGTTTGAGGCTTTAGAGAAGGTCTTAATCTCCGAACCACGTCGATAGGTTTAATAGAAGATGCGATACGGCGGTGAGGGTCGTACCCGTCTTCTCTTAATTATCTTGATTGTCACCTCCCTCTTTCTTATTACTTTAGATTTGCGCGGAGTTTCAGTTTTAAATGGCGCGCGTCAAGGTACACAGTTCGTGCTTTCACCATTTCAAAAAGCTGGAAATGTCGTTCTGACCCCAGTGAAGAATTTCTTCTCCGACGTAACTCACTTAGGTCGCACACGCAATCAAATTGCACAACTTCGCGCAGATAACTCAAAACTTAAGGCGGATTTACTCAACCGCAAGAGCGCCGATGCGCAACTATTACAGTTGAAAAAGATTTTGGATTTAGCTGGTACCGCGGGTTATAAAGTTGTCAATGCGCGAGTAATTAGCCAAGGTTCGAGTGAATCATTTTCACAAACTGTAACAATCGATATTGGTTCAAATGCCGGTATAAGACCAAATATGACCGTGCTTTCGCAACAAGGAATTGCTGGTGTCGTAAAGACGGTGTATCCAAATTCAGCATTAGTAATGCTGGCAACTGACCCATCTTTTAGAATTGGTGTGCGTATTGCTGGTACACAGCAAATAGGTATTTTGGCTGGCCGAGGTTCGCGTTCAGGGGTACTGCAGTTGCTGGATAACCTCACCAATGTCAGCGTAGGAGATGTCTTGTTGGCGCGGGGCAGTGTTGCAAATCAGCCTTTTGTTCCCGGAGTGCCGGTTGGTTATGTAACGGCAGTTGATAATTCTGCCGGAGAAATCGCGCAAACAGGATCAGTTCGCTATTACACAAATTTTGGAAATCTAGGCGTAGTTGCAATAGTTGTAGGTGCACCAACAACTAATCCAGGTGATGCATTAATTCCGCCAAAACCAAAGCCCACTCCGATTCCAACAGTCACGGTTTATGTAACACCATCACCGTCACCAACTAAGTAGCAAATATGTTTACTCGAAAAATAGCTGTGGGATTTTCATTACTTGCCGCAGTCTTTATTTTTCAAGAATCAGTGATGAATCAATTCCGCTTACCAGGTAGCGGTTTCTCAGTTTTCTTAATTCTCATTTTTACTTGGTCAGCAATAAGTACCCCAGAGATTGCCTTACTTACTGGATTTAGCGCTGGAATTTTATTGGATTTAGCACAGGGATCTGATGGGCCAATTGGCCAATGGACCCTGATTTTGGTTTTAGTTTGTTATGCAGTTTCTTATTTTGGCGAAGGCAATATAAATGGTAATCCCCTTGGGATTGTCTTTTTTGTCGTGAGTGCGAACTTTGTGGCCCACATCCTTTTTCTGGCTAGTGGAGCGCTTTTAGGTGTTCAAGTTGGAAGCCTGGGGCAAGTTCTTTTAACTTTGTTTGGAACCTCGCTTTGGACGCTGGCAATTACCCCCATACTCTTGCCTGTTTTTTCTAAAGCACATGAGATTATTTTTGATTCTCGGACGTCACTATGAACCAACGCTCCCGTTTAAGTTTACTCGTCGTACAAGTACTTATAGTTTCATTAGTCGTGGCATTATTTGGACGTTTGTTTTATTTACAGATTGCCGCTGGACCAAAATATCGTGATGCGGCACTAAGTATTCAAAGTCGAGATGTTGTTTCTCCAGCTACGCGCGGATTAATCGTTGATTCATCGGGAGTTCCATTAGCCCTTAATAAGGTGGGTTTAGCCATCACGGTAGATCGAATCGCCATTGATAAACAATCCGATAAAGGTGTCGCAGTCTTAGAACATTTAGCCACGCTATTAAAATTGAAGTACGCCGATGTCTATCGAAATACACGTCTGTGCGGCGAGTTACCTAAGGGTGACAAGACTGGTTGTTGGACGGGATCGCGTTATCAACCTATTCCAATTACCAAAGAAGCTGATCCACAAATAGCCCTGCAAATAGTTGAACGATCTGATCAATTTCCTGGTGTAGATGCCCAGCCAATGGCAATCCGAAGTTATCCAGGAATAGATGGTGTCAATGGCGCACATGTTTTGGGTTATGTAGGACCGCTCACAGATGCCGATTTAGCTAAGGGAAATGGTCACAAATATTTCCGAAGTGAAGTTATTGGTAAAGATGGTTTAGAAGTTCAATACGATTCATTTTTGCGAGGAACGCCTGGCATTAGAACGGTCATCGTAGATCGCAAAGAAGCGATCACTCGTGAAAGTCAAAACTCAAAACCAATTGCGGGAGATCACTTAGTAACAAGTTTAGATGTTCGCTTGCAAGCGGCCGCCGAAAAAGCTTTGCAAGATGCTGTGAATCGAGGACGTGCCAGTGGATACACTTCGGATTCAGGTGCAGCAATTGTTATGGATGTTAAGACTGGGGAGATTTTAGCTCTGGCCTCATATCCAACGTATGACCCAAATATCTTTGAAAAAGGTTTAACACTTTCGCAAGCTGCTGATCTATTTAGCGCAAAGAAGTCGGTTCCGGCACTCAACCGTGCATTGCAAGGCTTATTCGCCCCAGCTTCTACTTTTAAATCAGTCTCGGTTGTTGCTGCAGCCGCAGCAGGTTATAACTTAAATGGTTCGTATGACTGTCCCTCAGAAGTTCAAGTAGGTAATAGAGCTTTCCAAAACTTTGATAGCAAAAACCAGGGCCGAATGAATTTAAAGCAAGCCATCGCAGTTTCCTGCGATACGTTGTGGTACAAAATCGCATTTGATCAATGGCTCAAAGATGGTGGACTCAACCCCAAGTCCAATCCAAATGACTACTTCTTTAAAGCAGCACAGGGCTTTAACATTACACAAAAAGTAGGTATCGATCTACCTTCTGAATCAACCTCACGTTTAGCCGACCGCGCCTACAAAAAGAGTTGGTTCCAGCAAAACAAAGATTTTTATTGCAACTACAAGACACGTGCCCCTAAGTCACAACAAACTCCTTTCTTAGTCCTTTTGGCTTCAGAAAACTGTGTTGATGGTGACAAAGTTCGTGCCGGAGATGCAGTGAACTTTTCAATTGGGCAGGGCGATACAGTTGTAACGCCATTGAAATTAACCCAGATGTATGCCGCTATCGCTAACGGTGGAACAATTTGGCAAGCTTTGATTGGTAAAGCGATTGTTAAAACCGACGGAACAGTGGTTAAAACCATGACACCAAAGATTCTGGGTAAAATTAATACCGCGCCATCAACAATCGCATTTTTACATAGCGCACTGCGTGAAGTTGTAGTGAGCGGAACTGCAGCCGGAGTATTTGCAGGTTTTCCTATTGAAGTAAGTGGCAAGACTGGAACCGGTCAAGTCTTTGGAACGAACCCAAATGGTACGCAAAAAGATGATACGTCATGGTTTGCTTCATATGCTCCAAGTAAAAATCCAAGATATGCAGTTGTCATGATGGTTGGTCAAGGTGGATTTGGTGCATCGACTTCAGGTGTTGGTGTTCGACATATCTATGAAGCTCTTTTTGGCGTAAAGGGGAATACAGTTATTCCTGGCGCAGCGATATTTCCAGATGGTGCACCTCCAGTTAAGTTGCCTAAAATATCTCCAGCCACAAAACCGAAGGGAACGCCATGAGTGAAATTGCTGCCAGAGCGCGTCTCTATCGTCGATCTCGTACCTCGATTTTTCATGGCTTTGATCCAATTCTTACTGCAGCTGTTGGCTTATTACTTTTTATTGGGACGCTGTTGGTTTATGCAGCAACCCGCGATTGGTATTCACACAATGGTTTAGACCCGCAGTATTACTTGAAGCGCCATGTTATTAATATTGCCATTGGCCTACTTTTAGCCTATGGCACGACCGTCATTGACTATCGACTCTTACGTGCATACATGCCATTTGTTTGGGGTTTCGGAGTTCTTGGTCTGATTGTTGTTTTAATTCCAGGTTTGGGAAGCACAGTCAACGGAGCTAAAGCATGGATTTCCTTGCCGGGAGGTTTTCAAATTCAGCCGGCAGAGTTAGCTAAAATTTCTATCATCCTTGGAATGTCCATGATTTTATCGGAACGCACGCATGACAGCGATGAACCCAGATCACGTGATGTGATTCAGGCTTTAGCGGTAGCTGCGCTTCCTATTCTTTTAATTTTGTTACAACCAGATATGGGAACTGTTTTTATTATTTCAGTTTCAGTTGTAACCATTATTGCCGTATCTGGCGCCTCATCTAAGTGGGTTGCAGGTTTAATTTTAGTTGCCCTACTTGGTGCATTTGTCGCAACTAAAGCTGGAGTTATCAGCGATTATCAAGTTAAACGTTTACAGACTTTCGTTAATCCAACTGCTGATACTCAAGGCACTGGTTATCAACTACGCCAAGCACGAATCACCGTTGGTTCCGGCGGTTTAATTGGAACTGGATTATTTAATGGACCACAAACTAATGGTCGATTTGTACCTGAACAGCAAACGGACTTTATTTTTACCGTAGCTGGCGAAGAGCTAGGATTCTTGGGGAGCGGTCTGATTGTCTTGCTGTATCTGATTATTTTGATGCGATCTTTTGCGATTGCACGAAGAACTAATGATCCTTTTGGGCGATTAGTTACAACTGGAGTTATTGCTTGGTTTGCATTTCAGATTTTTGAGAATGTTGGAATGACGTTAGGTCTGATGCCAATGACCGGTGTGCCTTTGCCATTCATGTCATATGGTGGATCCTCGATGTTTGCCACCTTGATTGGTTTTGGCCTATTGCAGAACGTTCACGCTCGTTCTCGAGGCTGAACTAGGTAAATCAGCCCTCTATCTGTCATACTTAGGGCACATAGTTCAGCGCGGCCCGCGAAACCTTCGCGACACAAGCCCAGCGCGAACAGGTAAGAAAAACCTACACAGGATTTTTTTAACGAGATAAGCGTTGTAAAAGACGCATAGAGGATTTGGTGCCATGGCGATTGAGCCTAAAACACCGCGCAAGCGTGCGGTTAAGAAAACTTCAGCTAAGGCTGAAGCAACAACGACTGATGTAATCAGTGAAGAACCCAAGAAAGCTACGCGTAAAAAAGCTGCTGTACCGGTTCCAGTATTTCAAGCTGCCCCAGACAAGCCAGTTGCCAAAGCGCCACGCAAAAAAGCTGAAGCCGCACCTGCACCTGATGCACCTGCGGCTGAAAGTGCAAGTGATAATTCAGATCGCCCAGATCGTAATCGCCGTCGCCGTCGAGGTGGCCGCGGTCGTCGCAAGCCAGGTGCTGAAGGCGCAGTCGCACAGGATTCAGGTAGCGAAGTTGAGGAAGAAAGCGCTGATGCAGAAGGTGCAACACATCGTCGCCGTCGCCGTCGCCGTGCAGCCGGAGATGCAGAAGGCATAACTCCTGGCGAAACAATTGAAGAAGATGGCGTACTAACTGTTGTTAAAGTCCGCGAAGTTCGTGAACGTCCAGCCCGACCTGCGCGTACCGAACGCCCAGAACGCAATGATCGCCGTGGTGGTCGACGTGATCGCAATGAACGTGGTGGCCGTGCTGAATATCGCGAGCCATATCGCAAGCGTCCAACAATTATTACTGATGGTGAATTCTTAGCCCGCCGCGAAAATGTTGATCGCGAAATGTTAGTTCGCCAGATTGCCGATCGTACCCAGATTGCCGTTATTGAAGATGGCGTAATGGTTGAACATTACGTTAACCGCAATAGCAATGTTTCTTATGTAGGTAACGTGTACTTAGGTCGTGTTCAAAATGTTCTTCCATCAATGGAAGCAGCATTCGTTGATATTGGTAAAGGTCGTAACGCCGTTCTTTATGCTGGTGAAGTTAACTGGGATGCTGCAGGTATTTCAGAGTCTGAACCTCGCAAAATTGAAACCGTATTAAAAACTGGGCAACCTGTATTAGTTCAAGTAACTAAGGATCCAATCGGACAAAAGGGTGCACGTTTAACGAGCCAAATTTCCTTGCCTGGTCGCTATGTTGTCTATGTTCCTGGTGGCGGCATGTCAGGTATCTCAAAGCGTTTGCCTGAAACTGAACGAACACGTTTAAAAGCAATTTTGAAAAACTTAATTCCTGAAGAAGCCGGCGTAATTGTTCGTACTGCTGCCGAAGGCGTGAGCGAAGAAGATTTAACCAATGATGTCGCGCGCTTAAAGGCTCAATGGGATGACATTTATGCCAAGACACAGAACACTAATTTCAATCCACCAGTAGCCCTGTATCAGGAACCCGATCTAGCTGTTCGTGTTATCCGCGATATTTTCAACGAAGATTTCCGCAAGTTAACGGTTCAAGGCGCAACGGCTTGGGATGAAGTCACCAGTTACCTAGGTTTCATCGCACCAGAGTTAACAACCAAGATTGAAAAGTACACAGGTACTGGCGATCTTTTTGCTGACTTCCGTGTTGAAGAACAGTTAGCGAAAGCATTTGATCGCAAGGTTTACTTGCCTTCAGGTGGTTCATTAGTTATTGACCGCACCGAAGCCATGATTGTTATCGACGTTAACACCGGTAAATTCATTGGTAAGGGTGGAAACCTTGAAGAGACGGTTACTAAGAACAACTTAGAAGCCGCCGAAGAAATTGCGCGCCAACTTCGTCTTCGTGACTTAGGTGGAATTGTAGTAATTGACTTCATTGACATGATTCTGGAATCTAACCGCGAAATGGTTCTGCGCCGACTTGTTGAATGTTTAGGTCGCGATCGCACTAAGCACCAAGTTGCTGAAGTTACTTCGCTTGGTCTAGTTCAAATGACCCGTAAGCGTGTTGGACAAGGTCTGATAGAAGCGTTCTCAACTACATGTGATGCATGTAGCGGACGTGGAATTCATATTCATATGGAGCCAGTAAAGATGAAGGCGCCAATGCCACAACTTGATGTTCCATCATCACAGCATGAAGATGCTGATGAAAAAGATGCCACCGAGCATGAGTTCCATGAATCCTTTAACTCTGATGAAAAGGCCGAGGCGCCAGCCCAGACAAAGCCAGCAGGTGGGCGAAAGCGCCGACGTGCTTCATCCTCAGGCATAATTACCGCTTGATTTGAGCCTGAGGGCACTAACAGGTAACCTTTACCCCTTCACTAACCTAATAAGAGTTCGGAGTACCACAGCGTGGCAAATATTAAGTCTCAGATTAAGCGCATTAAGACTAACGAGAAGGCACGCCTTCGCAATAAGTCTGTGGGCTCATCTATCAAGACCGCTGTGCGTAAATTCAAAGATGCAGTAACTGCTGGAGATTCAGCTGTAATCACAACTGAACTTCGCACCGCATCAAAGGCGCTAGACGTTGCCGTGCAGAAGGGTGTTCTTCATAAGAACGCTGCTGCAAACAAGAAGTCATCAATGGCTAAGGCAGCTGCCAAAGCCGGCGCACGTTAATTTTTCTTCGATCTTAAAGCGAGGCTAGGTTCATGCCTGCAATTTCACTTGCTAAGGCGCCACAACCAGCAGCAACTAATCCGGCGCAGATTCGTAATTTCTGCATCATTGCCCATATCGATCATGGTAAATCAACTCTCGCCGATCGAATGTTGGGAATTACCGAAGTTGTAGAAGCTCGTAACATGCGTGCGCAGTATCTAGATCGTATGGATATTGAACGCGAACGTGGAATCACAATTAAATCTCAAGCCGTTCGCTTGCCGTGGCGCAGTGGAATCGATGGTCAGGAATACATCCTGAACATGATCGATACACCGGGACACGTTGACTTTACTTATGAAGTTTCGCGCTCGCTAGCTGCCTGTGAAGGCGCGGTTTTACTTGTGGACTGTGCGCAAGGAATTGAAGCTCAAACTTTAGCTAACTTGTATTTAGCGATGGAAAACAATTTAACGATCATCCCAGTACTCAATAAAATCGATTTACCAAATGCTCAGCCTGAAAAATTTGCTGCAGAACTAGCCAAACTCATTGGCTGCCAACCCGAAGATTGCTTGCGCGTTTCTGGTAAGACTGGTGACGGAGTTGCCGAACTTTTAGATCAAATTATTGCGCAAATTCCGGCGCCAACTGGCGATGCAAATGCACCAGCACGCGCTTTAATTTTCGACTCAGTTTACGATGCTTATCGCGGTGTAGTCACATATGTTCGCGTTATTGATGGGCACTTATCTCCACGTGAGCAGATCCAAATGTTTTCAACTGGCGTTCGTCACGAAGCACTAGAAGTCGGTGTTATTTCACCCGAACCACTAGCGTCAAAGGGTTTAGGGGTTGGCGAAGTGGGATATTTAATTACTGGCGTAAAAGATGTGCGTCAATCACGTGTAGGTGACACGATTACTACGTACAACAACCCAACTAAAGTTGCGCTTGCCGGATATAAAGATCCAAAGCCAATGGTTTTCTCAGGTCTTTTCCCACTTGATGGCGCTGATTTTCCTGTACTTCGTGAAGCGCTAGATAAATTGCAACTCAATGATGCCGCCCTTGTGTATGAACCAGAGAGCTCGGCAGCTTTAGGTTTTGGTTTCCGTTGTGGTTTCTTAGGTTTGCTTCACATGGAAATTGTGCGCGAACGTTTAGAGCGCGAACATAAATTAAATTTGATCTCGACCGCCCCTAACGTGGTTTACAACGTGACAATGGATGACGGAAAAGAAATTCGTGTCACGAATCCATCAGAATTCCCAGATGGCAAAGTCGCCGTAGTTAACGAGCCAATTGTTAAATCAACAATTCTGGCGCCGTCTGAATACATCGGAACCATTATGGAACTCTGCCAAGAGCGCAGAGGTATTTTGCTCGGTATGGACTACATCTCTGAAGATCGCGTAGAGATTCGATACGACTTACCGCTAGCTGAAATCGTTTTTGATTTCTTTGACCAACTCAAGTCTCGTACCAAAGGTTATGCATCCTTAGATTATGAAGACAAAGGCGAGGCTGAAGGCAATTTAGTGAAGGTCGATATTTTGCTGCAAGGTGAAGCCGTTGATGCATTTAGCGCCATTGTTCACCGCGATAAGGCTTATGCCTATGGTGTGATGATGACGGGCAAACTGCGCGAACTCATTCCTCGCCAGCAGTTTGAAGTTCCTATTCAGGCCGCAATTGGTTCTCGAATTATTGCTCGCGAATCTATTCGCGCAATTCGTAAGGATGTTTTAGCTAAATGTTACGGTGGAGATATCTCGCGTAAACGTAAACTCTTGGAAAAGCAAAAAGAGGGTAAGAAGCGTATGAAGATGGTCGGCCGAGTAGAAGTTCCACAGGAAGCTTTCGTTGCCGCCCTTGCCACCGATGCCGATATCGAAAAGGTAAAGGCTGCGCGTAAAGCCGGGCAATGACGACCTCTTTTTATGTACATATCCCGTACTGCATTAAGCGGTGCGGTTACTGTGATTTCAATACCTATACGCCAAGTGAATTACAAGACGGTGCAACTTTAGAAATCGTTAGCAATGACTACATTGATGCGGTTTTAAAAGAACTCAATGCCGCACCACTTGATGAAGTACCAACAATATTTTTCGGGGGAGGCACACCCTCACTTTTGCCCGCCGATGATTTAGGTCGAGTTATTGCAGCTATTAAAGTGCGAAATGGCTTAACCCCTGATTGCGAAATTACTTTAGAAGCTAACCCTGACTCGGTAACGGCCCAGAAACTTGCACGGTATTTAGAGGTAGGTTTTAATCGAATCTCTTTTGGAATGCAATCAGCTAAGCCACATGTGTTGGCAACGCTAGATCGCACGCATAATCCAGAGAATGTAAAACGCGCCGTAGATATGGCTCGTGCCGCAGGATTTAAAAGTGTTAGCGTTGATTTAATTTACGGAACTCCCGGTGAATCTTTAGTTGACTGGCGTGAAACGGTCGAAAATGCACTAGCCCTAGATATCGATCACATAAGCGCGTATGCCTTAATAGTTGAAAATGGCACAAAGCTAGCAGCACAAATTAAACGTGGCGATTTAACAATGCCAGATGATGACTTAATGGCTGATATGTATTTATTAGTGGATGAACTCTGTGAAGCTCGTGGTTTTACTTGGTACGAACTGTCGAATTGGGCAAAACCCGGGCATGAATGCCGACACAATATTGCTTACTGGAAAAATAATAACTGGTGGGGCTTGGGGCCAGGAGCCCATTCACATATTGACGGAAAGCGTTTTTGGAATGTAAAGCACCCAACGGCGTATAAAGAAAAACTCTTCAATAACCAAACCCCAATTCACGAGAGTGAAGTATTGACTAAAGAGCAGGTAGCGAGTGAATCAATCATGCTCGGCATACGAATGCGTGAAGGTTTAGCAATTTCAATGCTAGAACCTGGCCAGTTAGAGCTACTTGGCGCGTATCGCGAGAATGGTTATGTAGAACTAGTAGAGGACCGAGTTTTATTGACGCCGGTAGGCCGCTTAATTGCAGATCGAATCGTCCGAGAAATAACTTTCTAGTAACCTAGAGCCACTATGTCATCACGCCGTCTAGAAATCCTCCGCGCAATTGTCGACGAATATGTCGCAACGCAGGAACCTGTCGGCTCGAAATCAATTGCCGATCATCATGGACTCGGGATTTCACCTGCCACAATTCGAAATGAAATGGCAGTACTCGAAGATGAAGGCTTAATCACGCAGCCTCATACCAGTGCTGGACGCATTCCAACGGATCTGGGTTATCGCGTATTTGTAGATAAATTAGCCACCGTTAAACAAATCTCAACCGCTGAGCGCCGAGCAATTGAAGTTTTTCTTCAAGGTTCTAATGATCTCGAGGAGTTATTAAAAAGATCTGCCAAATTATTAGCAGACATCACAAAACAGGTGGCAGTTATTACGTACCCAATTCTTGGAGAGAGTCGTGAGAAGTTAGCAATCTCAGGAACGGCAAACCTGGCTCGATCTGGTGAAGATTTAGGTCTTACGCTTTCGCCAATTCTTGAAGCCCTTGAAGAGCAAGTTGTTTTGTTGCGCTTACTTGATGAAGTCCATTCAACAGTTCATGTTCGAATTGGCAGTGAGCAAACTGATACAACGCTACAAACAACTTCATTGGTGACAGTTGGTTACGGAGTTGAATCAGCTCAACTAGGCGCAGTCGGTGTGTTGGGACCAACTCGTATGGATTACGCAGGTTCAATGGCTGCAGTATCTGCAGTTGCCCGGTACGTCGGCCGATTCATTAATGAAGGTGCATAAGTTGAGCGATCATTACCAAACCCTTGGTGTAGCTCGTGATGCATCAGCGGATGAAATTAAAAAGGCGTATCGTAAATTAGCCCGTGAATTACATCCCGATGTGAATCCTGATCCTGAAGTCCAAGATAAGTTCAAGGAAATCACTGCAGCGTATGAAGTTTTAAGTGATTCACAAAAACGTCAGTCGTATGACATGGGTGGTAGCAATTTTGGCGGTGGCGGTTTCGGTGGTGGATTTAGCGACATCATGGATGCATTTTTCGGCGGCGGTGGTTCACGCGGACCACGTCCCCGAATGCGCGCAGGGCAAGATTCACTCATTCGCGTACAAGTAGATTTACATGAAGCTTGTTTTGGAACCGAACGTGAGATAACCGTTGAAAGCGCGGTTGTTTGCCCTAAGTGCACTGGAAGTGGTTGCACCGATGGGGGACAACCAACAACATGTGTTATCTGTAAAGGTCGGGGTGAAACCCAGCAAGTAGTTCGCTCAGTAATTGGTCAAGTAATGACATCGCGTCCATGTAATTCATGCGGTGGTTATGGAAGTGTCATTCAAAATCCTTGCCGCGAATGCGCCGGTGAAGGTCGAGTGCGCGCACGTCAAACTATTCAAGTGAAAATCCCTGCCGGAGTTGAAACTGGTAACCGAATTCAATTATCCGGCCGCGGCGAAGTAGGTCATGGCGGGGGACCAGCTGGTGATTTATATGTAGAGATTATTGAGTCAGATCATGATTACTTAATCCGTGAAGGCGATACTTTGCACATGTCGCTAGCAGTTTCCATGGCCGCAGCTGCCGTCGGAACAACTGTCACAGTTGAATCTTTAGATGGTCCAGTTGATGTACAAGTTAAGCCAGGTACTCAGAGCGGAACACCGATTGCAATCAAAGGCAAAGGCATGACGCGATTGCGCCATGGTGGACGTGGAGACCTTGTCGTTCATATTGAAGTTACAACGCCTACAAAATTGAACCGTGAAGAAGAAGAGCTTCTGAAAAAATTTGCCGAACTGCGTGGCGAGAAATCCGGCGATGCTCACGTCAAGAGCCATGATGGCGGCATATTTTCAAAGATTAAGGGCGCGTTTACTAAATAATGCTCACACTATTTTTCGTCGAGGATCTTCCAACGCAAATTGGGCAGATCTATGAATTCGATAATGAGGATGCAACGCATGCTGTACGTGTTTTGCGCATGAAAGCTGGGGATACTTTTATGCTCAGCGATGGCAATGGTTCATGGAGTCAAGTGAAAGCCTTTGCCGTGAAGAAGAAATCTTTAGAAGTTGAAGTAGTTGCATCTGGTTTTCAAGAGAATTTGCCGACAACTATTACCGTTGTACAAGCTTTGCCTAAAAGTGATCGCGCAAAAGAAGCGATTGAGTTACTGACTGAAGCTGGCGTTGATCGAATTGTGCCTTGGCAATCTTCGCGCAGTATTGGAAAAGCCTCAGATAAATTCTCAGTCACTGCACGTGAGGCAAGCAAGCAATCCCGTCGTTTACGCATCCCAGAAGTCACCGATATCGCCACAACCGAACAGATTTGCGAAGCGATCAAGCTCAGTGATTTAGCAGTTGTTTTCCATGAAAGCTCAACAACAAAATTAAGCGATGCAATTTCTTCACACAATGTCGCGCACTTATTAATAATTATCGGACCCGAAGGTGGAATTACTCCTACCGAACTTGATCTCTTTACCGAAGCGGGAGCTAAGGTAGCTTTGATGGGTCGGCCAATCTTGCGCTCGGCACATGCAGGTATTGCGGCAGTCGCAGCTATTTCAGCACTGCTCAAGGTATGGTAATTACGTGGCGTTAGATTCCAACTGCTTGTTTTGTAAGATCATCACTGAAGATATTCCTGCGCACATTGTTTTGCGTAATGAAAATGTTGTCGCTTTCAACGATATAAATCCCCAAGCTCCAACACACGTTTTGATTGTGCCAACACTGCACGTGGAAAATGCCGCTGCGTTAGCTAAAGTTTCGCCAACGTTGACCGCCGATCTTTTTCTTGCCGCGGCGCAGATTGCCCAAACTAATGGGTTAACCGGCTATCGAACCGTCTTTAATACCGGAGAAGAAGCCGGACAAAGTGTTTTTCACGCTCACCTACATCTGCTTGGTGGGCGTGGACTGGCTTGGCCTCCAGGTTAAAGATAGATTTGGCATTAATGGAACGCACACTCATCACGGTCCCAACCGCTATTCCCATGGTTGCTTTGATTGGACCACACGATGACAATCTTCGTGTAGTAGAAGCGGCTTTTCCTTCCGTAAACATTACAGTCCGTGGAAATGAAATAACTCTGCGAGGTCCTCACGTGGACTGCATCGCACTGGAAAATTTATTTGGCGAATTATTAGTTGTCATTCGTTCTGGAAATACGTTAACGGTTGATGCGGTTAATCGCTCGATTGCGATGTTAGAAAGTAAGCCCATTGATCACCCTGCCGAAGTTTTATCGCTCAATATTGTAAGCAATCGTGGACGCACAATTAGACCCAAGACAGCTAATCAAAAGCGCTATGTAGATGCGATTGAAGAGAACACAGTCACTTTCGGTATTGGTCCAGCTGGAACGGGTAAGACTTATTTAGCAATGGCTAAAGCGGTTTCTGCTTTGCAAGCTAAGCAAGTGAACCGAATTATTTTGACCCGCCCAGCAGTAGAAGCTGGTGAGCATCTAGGATTTTTACCTGGAACTTTGAATGAGAAGATAGATCCATATTTGCGCCCACTCTTTGATGCGCTGCATGACATGATCGACATCGAAACAATTCCTCGAATGATGCAGAGTGGAATAATTGAAGTTGCCCCGCTGGCATATATGCGCGGTCGTACGCTCAACGATGCTTTTATTATTTTAGATGAGGCTCAGAACACAACGCCTGAGCAAATGAAGATGTTCTTAACACGCCTAGGTTTTGGCTCCAAAATGGTAATCACTGGCGATGTCACCCAAATCGATCTACCTAATGGCCAACACTCTGGTTTGCGCGTTGTGCGGGATATTTTGAAAGATATTGACGATATTGCATTCCTAGAATTAACTGCCGAGGATGTTGTGCGACACCGACTTATTGGCGACATTGTTAAGGCTTACGACAAATTTGATGAAGCCAAGCAAGCTCTACGCCCGATTCGTAAATAAATGACAATCGAAGTCACAAATAGTTCAGGTCAATTAGTCCCAGCGGCTGAGATAACCTCTTTGCTGGGTTTTGCCATGAAGGAAATGAAACTTAACCCTGATTGTGATTTAAATGTTGGCTTTATCGATGATCAATACATGACGCAACTTCATATCAAATGGATGGACGAACCGGGTAGTACCGATGTTTTATCTTTTCCAATGGATATGCCCGAGCACGAAGGTGAAGTAGTCACGCTTGGCGACATAATGATTAGTCCAACTTTTGCTGCAGCTCAAGCAATAACTGCCGGGCACTCTGCTGAACACGAGATTTTCATTTTAGCTACTCATGGTCTTCTTCATATTATTGGTTACGACCATGCTGAACCCGCCGAAGAAAAAATTATGTTTGAACTTCAAGAATCTATTGTAGAAAGATGGAAGAAAACTCAATGAGTCCGCTTGCAATTATCAGCATTATTTTGTTGCTCGCATTTGCAGGTTTTCTGGCTGCCTCTGAATCGGCTTTAACCTCCATTTCACGCATTGTGGTTGAAGAGTTGGAGGGCAAGCGGGGTGGGGCACTTTTACGCAAATACAGTGCCGAACCTGCGCGTTATCTCAATGTGATTTTGTTAGTCCGAAAGTTTTGTGAATTTACCGCAACAGTTTTACTTGCAATCGTACTTTTGCGTGACCATTCTTCAGCTCAAGCAATGGCGATGACCGTAGCAATCATGGTGGTCTTGTCCTATGTGGTTGTAGGTGTTGGTCCGCGTACGTTGGGTAAACAGCAACCACATAAATATGCCCGCTATGGAATTATTGTGGCTTACGCGCTGGCTTTCTTACTTGGTCCAGTAACTAAACTCTTAATCGCATTGGGTAATGCACTTACACCGGGCAAGGGTTTTCGTTCCGGTCCTTTCACTTCAGAAGCTGAACTACGTGATTTAGTAGATCAAGCACATGAGCGCGGCTTGGTGGAGTCTGATGAACATGAAATGATTCACTCAGTTTTTGAATTAGGCGATACGTTAGTTCGTGAACTCATGGTTCCCCGCACAGATATGGTGTGGATTGAAAAAGATAAGACACTGCGCCAAGGGTTATCGCTGGCTTTACGCTCTGGTTTCTCACGTATTCCAGTTGTAGGAACTGGTCCGGATAACATTATTGGAATTGTGTATGTAAAAGATTTAGCTAAGCGCGCATTAGATCATCATGATGCCGAACAAAGTGAAAACATTGAACAGCACATGCGTCCAGCTACTTTTGTTCCAGAAATCAAGATGGCCGATGAGCTCTTGAAAGAGATGCAGCGCAATCAAATCCATTTAGCTGTAGTTGTGGATGAATATGGCGGTACTGCCGGAATTATTACTATCGAAGATATTATTGAAGAAATCGTTGGAGAGATTGAAGATGAATTCGATGATGGAGATGATGACTTTGTCTGGCTTTCAGCCGACAAGGCGCGAGCTAATGCCGCACTGCATATTGAAGATTTAGCCGATGCGTTGAAGATTGAGATTAATGAAACTGATTTCGAAGATGTCGACACAATTGGTGGATTAATGGCACAAAAGCTGGGTCGCGTACCAATTGCCGGATCTACGGTTTCACTTCAAGGCTGGTCAATCACCTCAGAACGCCCTTTAGGACGTCGCCGCAGAATTAGTAGCGTATTGATTGAACGGTTCGAGAAAGAGATTGAAGACCACGAGTAACCGATAGAATTCCCCAATGCGCATCGTACGTTTTTCACCTGGGCCAGATTCAGGTCTTGGCACCGATCCACTTTTTGGGGTTCTTGAAGACGATGCCACGATTACTGTCATTACTGGGGATCCAATTTATTCGGGAATCCAAAAGACTGCCGCAACTGTTCAAGTATCAAAAGTGCGATTACTTGCACCAGTTATCCCACGTTCTAAAGTTGTATGTATAGGCAAGAACTACGCCGATCACGCCGCTGAAATGGGTGGAGTTGTTCCTGAGGAACCAATTATTTTCCTCAAGCCAAACACATCAGTCATTGGACCTAATGACACAATCGTGTGGCCCGAAATGTCACAGCGCGTAGATCATGAAGCCGAGTTAGCAATCATTATTGGTCGACTCTGTAAAGACGTCCCGGTGGAGCGCGTGAATGATGTGATTTTTGGTTACACAATCGCCAACGATGTAACTGCGCGCGATTTACAGACTAAAGATGGTCAATGGACTCGTGCTAAAAGTTTCGATACTTTCTGCCCAATTGGCCCATGGATTGACACTGATTTCATTCCGGGAATTCAAAAGATTAGTGCAACTATCAATGGTGAAGTTAAGCAATCAGCGTCGTTGAACGACATGATTTTTAAGGTTCCAGAAATCATCACCTTTGTTTCGCGTGTAATGACATTGTTGCCTGGAGATATTATTTTGACTGGAACACCTGCCGGTATTGGTCCAATGGTGGCTGGGGGACAAGCAACAATGGCAATTGAAGGCTTAGGCGAGTTAACGAACAAAGTGAGTAACAAGTGAGCAAGAAAGTAAAAGTTCGTTTCGCGCCATCTCCAACAGGAGATTTGCACGTTGGAAATATACGCACCGCCCTTTTCGATTGGGCGTATGCCCGCCATACTGGTGGAACATTTCTATTTCGTATCGAAGATACCGATACAACGCGAGTTACCGATGAATATATTCAAGCCGCAATTGATACGCTGAAATGGCTGGGGTTGAATTGGGACGAGGGTCCTGAAGTTGGCGGAGACAATGGCCCTTACTTACAGTCACAGCGCTTAGATATTTATGCAGAGTGGGCACAAAAGTTCCTGGATCAAAAAGATGCGTATCACTGTTACTGCTCGGCTGAAGAATTAGAAGCCGTTCGCGAAGCACAACGTGCAGCCAACGTAGCTCCCGGATACAACGGACATTGTCGCGATTTAACTGCTGAACAAATTGCAGCGTATAAAGCTCAAGATCGCTCACCTGTAGTGCGTATGCGCATGCCAGATGGTGGAACTACATTTACAGATCTAATTCGTGGTGAAGTTTCTTTCGACCATAAATTTGTACCCGACTTCGTATTAGTTCGAGGCGATGGTTCACCGCTTTATACATTGGCGGTAGCAGTTGATGATGTGTTAATGAAAGTGACGCATGTTTTGCGCGGTGAAGATCTGCTCTCTTCAACTCCACGCCAGATTCGCGTGTATCAAGCAATGGGGCTTGCTCTTGAGGATTACCCAGTCTTTGCGCACTTGCCCTTCGTTATGGGCCAAGACAATGCCAAACTTTCAAAGCGAAACGGTGAAGTTTCTATTGCTTGGTATCGCGACAAAGGATTTTTGCCTGAAGCGATCTGCAACTACTTAGCCCTTCTTGGTTGGTCACCTGGTGATGATCGTGAAAATGTGACGATGAAAGAGTTAACTGAGCTATTTACTGTAGAAAAAGTTCACTCATCACCTGCGCGCTTTGATATGAAGAAGTTAGAAGCCATCAATGGCGACAAACTTCGTGCGCTGACCATCGATGAATTTCTAGAATGGTCTCTTCCATTCTTGACTAAGGCTGGAGTAATCACTGGTTCAACCGAGGAGATTGTATTAGTTAAGAAAGCCCTACCGCTTATTCAAGAGCGCATTATTATGTTGAGTGAAGTTCCACCGATGCTTAAATTCTTATTTGTAAAGAATTTCGCTGTTGAAGCCGATAGCGTGTCAAAGATAACTGATGACGCGTCAAAGCAAGTTTTACAGCGATCACTTAAAGAACTTGAGCCATTAGCCACTTGGAATCATGACAGTATCGAAGCTGCGCTACGTTCATCACTTATCGAAGATATGGGATTGAAACCACGCATTGCATTTGGTGCAGTTCGAATTGCAACTACCGGCAGCACAATTTCTCCACCGTTATTTGAATCAATGGAATTACTTGGTAAAGAAGCCTCATTGGCACGAATCAGTGCGGCGTTAGCGCTCTAAATCCTTTGGTATTCTTTGCTCCTGCTGTTTTTGGGGTATGGGGTAATTGGCAGCCCTGCTGATTCTGGTTCAGTAAGTCTAGGTTCGAGTCCTGGTACCCCAGCGATGTAAAGATTTACTTGGAAAAACTAGGGCCCCGTCGTCTAGCGGCCTAGGACTCTGGCTTCTCAAGCCAGCTACGCGGGTTCGAATCCCGTCGGGGCTACGTATGGTTAATTTTCTGCACGTCATTCCAGCTTTTGTGCTGACAGCTTTGTTGTTGGCAATTGTTCCCGGACAAACCGTGGCAATGATTCTACGACAATCAATTATTGGTGGATCCAAGACTGCCTACACAACTCTGCTTGGAACAAGTACAGCCCTAATTTTTTGGGGAGCTGCATCGGCCATCGGACTTTCCCAGATCTTTGCACATTCGCATGCTGCCTATACCGCGCTTAAATATGTAGGTGTTGCTTTCTTAACGGGTTTGGCGTTGCAAACGTTATGGTCGTTGCGTCATGAGTTCGGAAAGTTTGACTATGAAGGCACTGCCAAAGTTGGCCTCGGCCCAGCATTTCGTTTGGGGTTATTCACTAATTTAACAAATGTAAAAGCTGCAGTTTTTGCCGTGGCATTTATTCCACAGTTTGTACCGAAAGATTTCAATCTGGGCTGGGGTATTTTCTTACTCTCTATAGTGCAAGCGTTAACGTCTGCATCATGGTATTCATTTTTAATCTCAATAATTGGAAGGGCTACCACTATTTTGGCCCGTCCAAAAGTTAGACGAGGTCTCACTGCATTCTCAGCTATTGGAATTCTATTTCTTGCTGCAACTTTGTTGCTAACGTCACCTCGTTAATGCAATAGAATTTATTTATGCGAGTAATTAACACCGAGCAATTAAAAAGTATACTAGCGGGACTTCCCGGCAATCCACGAGTTATAGCTTCCGGTAATTTTTCTTCGCCACGCACATTATTGAAAGTTGCTGATACGGTTATCCCGGAATTTAAACTTCATATGCTGAATGCTCACGGAACCGGAATCCCAGATCGAGACGGCATTACTTACGAAACTGCGTTTGTTGGTCCAGCCATGCGAAATCATCCACGCCTAGATTACATTCCTTGCCGGCTTTCTCTATTACCAGTATTAATCCGTAATTTTTATCGACCAGACGTTGTTTTGCTTCATACTTCTCAGCGCCGCTTTGACACAGTGAGTCTTGGAACTGAAGTGAATATTCTGCCTCGCGCCATCGAAACGGCCAGAGCCCACGGTGGATTAGTAATCGCGCAAGCAAATAAGCAGATGCCGTATACCTATGGCGATGCGCAGGTCTATGACAGCGAGATCGATTACTTAGTTGAAGTTGATGAACCTTTGCAAGAAAAATCAATTGCTCCAGTTACCGATATTCAGGCAGAGATTGGTAACCGTATAGCAAGTTTGATTGACGATAATTCAACTCTACAGCTAGGCATCGGGGGAGTTCCTGATGCCGTACTTTTGGCGCTTAAAAATCGCAAAGGTCTTCGAATTTGGACCGAGATGTTTTCTGATGGCGTGTTAGCGCTTTCAAATTCTGGAGCGCTGGATGAAGAAATTCTGATTACTGCTTCATTTGTTTTTGGAAGCCAAGAGCTATACCAATGGCTAGATCTGAATAAGAAGGTGCGCATGCTTCGTACCGAACGCACAAATGATCCATCACAAATAGCCCGTCAGGCTCAGATGACTTCAATCAACAGTGCACTAGAGGTAGATCTTTTTGATCAAGCTAATGCCAGCCATGTGCGTGGAAAGATTTACAGTGGTTTCGGTGGTTCTACTGATTTCATTGTTGGTGCCTTACACAGTCGTGGCGGACAATCTTTTGTTGCGCTTCCATCGTGGCATCCAAAAGCTAAAGTTTCAACAATAGTTCCACGTTTGCAGAGCAACATTACGCACTTCCAACATTCATTTGTCGTCACCGAACAGGGAGTTGCCGCTTGTTTTGGTCATTCACAAACTGATCAAGCTAGAAACATAATTCATAATGCCGCACATCCTGATGTGCGTGAAGAACTTATTTCCAAAGCCGGAGAATACGGTCTACTTTAACCCGCAAGCTCCATTGGCCAAGCATCAATCGGAGAATCACTCAGCGGCAAATTTTTCTTATCATTGGTCATAATTGATACAAAAGTTAACGTTGGCTTGCCATTAATTGCTTTAATTTTGCTCAGAGTCACGATGACATTTGCATCATGAAATTTGCCTGCTACACATGTTGGTGTGCAGTCATTGATGCGATAAATCCCTTTACCTTCGGCGCCATCTTTACCCCAGGTGTCCCACTCAATTCCTTCGATAGTTACTCCTGCATCGGCGCAAAATTTAATAATGGAGCTAGGTTTGTAATCCTGCATCCCGCAGTTTGTTACATACACATGTGAGGAGACGGCGCGGTGAACAAAGGTATAGCCGCCATATCCCAAACCGATGGTGGTTGCCACAAGCACAATCCAGCCCTTGGAATAAATGAAACTGCGCTTATTTTTCATGATAGGTATTAGTTAACCACTTCTTAGTACTCTTTGCCCATGAATCGGCGCATATTCTTGGTCGGTGCAATGGGATCAGGCAAAACTAAAATTGGCCTAATTATGGCCGAAGAATTAAACATGGAGTTTCTCGATAATGATTATGGTTTATCCAAGATGATCTCAAAATCTGTGGATGAGTTGAGTCAGTTGGATGTAGATGCATTGCACACACATGAAAGTGCTTATGCCCAGAACCTGCTTGAAAAATCTGGGGAGTTTATTGCAAACCTGGCAGCTTCGGTCGGTGATAACCCTGAACTGCTGAATAAATTCAAAGCAGAAACAACAATCTATTTACACACCAGTTTAGAAGATCAGTTACTTCATAGTGGAACTAGAGGCGTTGGACGCCAAGCGTTAGTCAATAATCGCGAAGAAGAAATTCGCTCCCGATACGCCCGGCGGGATCAACGTTTTCGCGAAGTTGCAACTTTTGTCGCGCAGGCAAGTCGAGATCGAAATAAAGATGCCCAGACAATTCTTGAGTTTCTTAAAGGCCAAGAATGAGAGTTACTCGTGAATCCATCACTGATGGTTTTAGTTTAGAGCTGGAAACCCCGTCGGGTTTGGCACAATTTGCTGCCACCGTACCTGGTTCTATTCATACCGATTTAATTGCTGCCGGTGTCATTGGCGATATCCGGACAACGGGTAGCGAAGCAGAGCAAGAATGGATTCGAAATACGGACAGTACCTATCGAGTTAATATTCCAGCGCAAAGTAGTGCTCATCATGAATTAAATTTCTTAGGTTTAGATACCTTAGCCACAGTTTCTATCAATGGTGACAAGAAGTTAACCACTGAGAACATGCATCGTTCTTATTCCATAGCAGTTGATGCCACACAAAATCTTGGCCTTCAGATCGATTTCAAAGCCCCGCTACCCGAAGCACTCAAACGTCAAAGCGAACAAGGGATTTACCCAAATCCATACAACATGCCGTATAACTATTTTAGAAAAATGGCGTGCAGTTTTGGTTGGGATTGGGGTCCAATTACTGGTACTAGTGGAATTTGGAAACCAATTGTGCTGACCTCATGGGATGAAGGCGTAATTGATTCAGTAACGGTTATTGGCGATGTTGTTAATTCAATTCCAGTATTAACTGTGGCATCAGTCGGCCGTGGAGCGAGCAAGAAATTGAAGATTGAAGTGAGCGGAAATCACCGTGCTGACTTTGAAACCGTAATTAATTCCAGGGACTCATTTGAGCTATCGGGCTTTGATTTATGGCACCCACGCGGCTTTGGCGATCCAACAATGTATACGGTTACCATTTCATTACTGAATTCAAATGATGAAGTAATTGATCAGCACACCAAGCGCGTTGGTTTTAGAAAAGTAGAGCTTGATCAAAGTAAATTCGATGATCGAGAGATGTTCGCAATTCTCGTTAATGGTACGAGGGTATGGGCCAGAGGTGTGAATTGGATTCCTGATGATCCATTTCCGCATCGAGTTTCGCGTGCGCATTATGAGAAGAAGATTGATGATCTATTTTCAGTAGAAGTCAATGCCATTCGAGTCTGGGGCGGTGGCATTTATGAATCCGATGATTTCTACGATTTATGCGATGAAAAAGGCATCATTGTGTGGCAGGATTTTCTTTTTGCGTGCGCGGCTTATCCAGAAAATGAAAGCTTTGAAGCCGAAGTTCGCGCAGAGGCTACCGAAGCGATTTCTCGTTTAGCTAACCATCCCAGTTTGGTTTTATGGTGTGGGGGAAATGAATGCATCGAAGGCTTTCAACATTGGGGATGGCAAGAACCACTAGCTGGCAAAGCGTGGGGATCAAAATATTATTATGAAGTTTTGCCTCAGTTGCTTCAAGAAATCGATGGAACCCGTGCATACATTCCGGGCTCACCATTTTCAACGTTGAGCGAAGATGTGAAAGATTTTTCTTCTGGAACGAATCACATCTGGGATGTGTGGAACGAGCGTGGTTATCAACGTTACGAAGAGTATTCACCATCTTTTGCTGCAGAGTTTGGATATAACGGCCCAGGATCTTGGCAGACGCTTACTCAAGCAATCGGTAAGAACACCTTAGATTCTAGAGATCCAGATCTTGCAACTCATCAGAAAGCTTTTGATGGAATGGACAAAATAGCCGCCGGCCTAAAGCGTGAATTCGTTCCAGAATTTGTGGCCGGTCCACAGTGGTATTTCGCTGCACAATTAGTTCAAGCTCGCGCAGTTGAAATTGGCTTAAAACATTTCCGTTCACAGTACGACACGTGCTCGGGTTCGGTTTTATGGCAGTACAACGACATGTGGCCAGCAATGAGTTGGGCAGTTTCAGACAGCGCTGGTAGCCGCAAATTATCCTGGTATGCAATGCGCGAGGCTTATCGT
>SERZ01000432.1_pt1 | contig 28570 bp, 34 predicted proteins | sample 3171461 | NCBI WGS metagenome assembly SERZ01 (sample SAMN06051861, study PRJNA518727) | freshwater metagenome | biome: subpolar coniferous forest; feature: holomictic lake; material: water; isolation source: holomictic Lake 227, 6 m depth | place: Canada: near Kenora, Ontario | collected... | reverse complement strand
GCCAGTGCTATTAAACCGTTACTACTGGTTCATTCCCCGGCCGCGGCCCATCCCTTGACCCTGTCCCTGACCCTGACCCATTCCCATTCCCATTCCTCTGCCCATCCCCATATTCGGGTTGTACTGATCCCATACCCATTCCGCTACAGCTCTCAATTCTGCATCCGGCAGCGCTTGAGCTGGCATAAGGCCAAATCTTGTAATGGCTTGAGGATCAATCGCTTTATCCTTGTTTGGCGATTTCAGATAGGCTGCCAGATGATTAACTCCATCTTTTTTTGTGGAGTATTTCTGATGATAGTGAGACGCGAGAGGAGTAATAGGAGGTGCGGATTTTGGTGGTGGCATAACTGAATGGCAGACACTGCAGTTCTTGTCAAAAACAGCTTTTCCATTCAAAGTGCCTGTTGCTGCTTGTGCTGTGGAATTAAAAAGCAGACCCATAGCAAGTATAAATAATAATCGTTTCATGGCTAAATCGGTCATTAAATTAGTCAAACGTTCCTTCCCAATTATATACATCACTCAAATGTACTGAAATAATCAATCCATGACCAAATTATTGATCGAAACGGTGTTTTAACCATAACAGAAAATACATATAAGTTATTTTATAAGTATAGGTTAATTGATTATTGTGAAGTGTTGGTTTATCTGCCTAATTCCGTCGAATAAGTGCGGATAGTAATAATATTCATAGAGTCTCTTTTGTGAATTTCAGGTAACAATTGTGAATAATTCTGCTTGATCGAAAGCCTTATTATTAGCAATTGTTAATAAGGATTTCCTGTCGAGAAGTGCTGTATTGTATTTAAATGAATTGTATATCAATGGGTGATGTTGTATTATTGATTTTGTAATTGTCTGTTTATTATCACTCAATATCATTCACCATTTAAATAAATCAGGCTCATGCAAAAAAATGTCGGGCAAATAGATAAAATGATCCGGATCGTTATCGGGATTGCTGTTATTGTTTTAGGTATTATCAATCAATCCTGGTGGGGCGCTGTTGGACTTGTCCCGCTTTTAACGGCGTTTATAGGATTTTGTCCACTCTATACCGTACTGAATATTTCGACAGGGGAGAGTTGTTCTTGCAATGAAAAGCCGGGGAAGAACAGCTCTTGTAAGTTATAAGAGGACGTAAAGCATTGGAATAACTCAGGCTTCTTCCCAAAAAAATTATTAGGAGTAGAAGTACTCCTAATAATTCATCAATCTTTGAATTTCCAGCAGATTGAGGTCAATGCTGTGATTTAGCTTCACTGCCTTATTAAAGGGGACCTGTACAATTTTTTCATTGCAGAGCCCTATCATGATGCTTTTCTGATCATCAAGCAATGCGTCGACCGCGGCAACTCCTATTCTTGTTGCATTTACGCGATCTTTTGCGGCAGGACTGCCCCCACGTTGAATATGGCCTGAGAGTCTGATTGATCTCCTTAAACTGAAGCCTCTTCTTAACCGTGGCATTGAAAATCTTTCTGGTGGAGAAAAACAGCGGATTTCTCTGGGAAAAGCTATCCTTTCAAGCCCCCGGCTTCTTCTTATGGATGAGCCTCTTACTGCTCTTGACGATACGCTCCGATACCAGATTATTTCTTACCTCATAACTGTGAGCGAAGAGTTTATGATCCCTTATATATTCATATCGCACTCCCTGACGGAGATGCAATTAATGACTGAAAGTGTTCTTGTGATAAACAATGGACGACTTGTTGAGGAGACTACTCCGGAGGGTCTTGCATGAAACAGAATGGCAACAAGCCAGAATGGTTATCTGAATTTATTACCCTTGACCAATCCAGTTGATCATAATGGTTTATTTGACTACCGTTGGGGAAATAATACCCTGCAAGTTTAAGATGGACAACTCAATGGGAATGGACTGTTTGAACTATCTTCCCGGGAAATTATTCTTTTTAAAAAACATCCTGAAGCCATCAGTGTCCGCAAACTTCTGCCTGCCAGGGTTATGGAAATATTCAACTCAGATGGGCGAGTCGGTATCGTTCTCTCTATTAACGGTGAAAAACTTGTTGCAGAAATTGTCAGATCCGCTGCAGATGAACTGGACATCATACCCGATACATCTATTTTTGCCGCCATCAAGGCCTCTTCCTTCAGGAGGTTGGCCTGAACTTTGTGATCATATCTCTTTGAGACTTAAGCGCTCTTCAATAGTTTGTTTGAAGAATAAAATTATCCCTCATATACCATATTTATGGTATTTCTGATTGATTGGTTTGGAGATGTGGCATGTATAAGGTTTTATTAAAAAACATGAATCTTTCCGTTGACTTTGCTGTCATCGGGCAAAAGAGAGAAGAGATGTGGGTGAGTGGTCATGTTGCATTCTGCCGTCAGTCTCACCGTTTTGATGAAATCCATTTTTTTTTAATAATACTTGAATACCAGAGAGCATGGCTGAACATGAGCTTGATTTGGCATCATTGAGTAGAGTAGGAATGATGCGCCAGAAGCAGCCTGACTATTACGTTATGCGTCTTAAGGCAGTGGCTGGTGACCTTAAAGCATCGGAGCTTTCATGCATAGCTTCAGTTGCCGAAAAATATGGAAAAGGGTTTGTTCATCTTTCCACCCGCCAGGGGGTTGAGATTCATTACGTTCATCGTGATAATTTGGAGAAAGCGCGCTTTGAACTTCAGGAAGCTGGTATTGAGATGGGTGCCTGCGGTCCTCGTGTTCGCGTGATTGTTGCATGTCCGGGCGATGAAACTTGTCGGTGGGGAGTCATCGACACGAAGAAGATGGCGAGGGAACTTGATTCTAGATATTTCAAGCAGGAAACCCCTTCAAAATTTAAATTTGCCGTCACTGGATGCTCCAATAACTGTACAAAAGCCAACGAAAACGATATAGGTATCAGGGGCGCCATAGAACCGCAGTGGGCTCAGGAAGTTTGTACCGATTGCGGGTTGTGTATTCCACTCTGTCCTGTCAATGCGATTGAGCGGAAGGAGAGCGACAAAGGATTAAGTTATACCACCGATCAGCAAAAATGCATCAACTGCAGCATCTGTACCTCACTCTGTACAACCAATGCATGGGTTGCAGGCAGGAAAGGCTATACTCTTTATATCGGTGGTACCATGGGGAGAATACCTCGCTTTGCCTCCATTCTTAAAAAAATCGTTGAAACTGATGAGGAATTGTATCTGCTGATCGACAAGGCAGTAACCTATTACAGGGCGAACGGCCGAAAAAAAGAACGATTTGGTCATATGATCGATCGGATCGGGCTTGAAAAAGTTAAGGAGGAACTTCTTGGAAAAGCTTGAAATTGCTCAAACCCTTGATGTGCAGGGGATTTCATGTCCGGTAAATGCTGTCCGGGTCAAAGCTGCAGTTGCATCGCTTAAAAAGGGTGAACTACTTGAGGTCCTGGTTGATGAAGGGGAGGCTGTTCTCCGTGTAGCAAGGACACTCAAGGATTCCGGGCATAGAATTGTCAAGGTGGAACCTCGTGAGCATGGCTTGAGCGTAGTTGTCAGCAAATAATATTGCCTGTCATAATGGAACAGGTATACCTCAATATAGAATACAAGAGTATGAGCAGTGAAACGGTAGAAAAACTGAATGTTGAACTATCCGGCAAAACCCCGGAAGAGATCATTCGTAGTGCGGTTGATTTTTTTGGTGCTCCATTTACTGCACTCGCTTCCAGTTTTGGAGCAGAAGATCAGGTAATTACCGATATTCTTCACCGTGAAAACCTGCAGGTGCCAGTGTTTACCCTGGATACTGGACGTTTGCCACAGGAAACCTATGACGTTCTTGATGCAACAAGGAGTCGTTACGGTATTAAAATAGAGGTGCTGTTTCCGGAAACCTCTGCTGTCGAGGAAATGGTGACCAACAATGGCGTAAACCTGTTTTACGACAGTGTTAAACTTCGCAGGGAGTGTTGCCGGATTCGAAAAGTGCAGCCACTTACCAAAAAACTTTCCAAACAGAAGGCTTGGATATGTGGTCTTCGTCGTGAGCAGTCAGTCACCAGAACCGCAGTGGCCCCTGTTGAGTGGGACGCCGCATTCGGTCTCCACAAAATTAATCCCTTGGCAGAAGTGTCGGATGCTTGGGTCTGGGAGTATATCAAATCACATCAGGTCCCTTATAATGCCCTTCATGACCATGGCTATCCGAGCATAGGTTGCGCTCCATGCACCAGAGCAGTTAAACCCGGGGAGGATATCAGGGCAGGACGCTGGTGGTGGGAGATAGCCGAACATCGCGAGTGCGGCCTTCACCGTGAACATAAGTAACTATTATAGAGAAATAAAGAATGGATCATCTCGACACGCTCGAATCTCAAAGCGTCTATATCCTCAGGGAAGCTTACCGTGAATTTAAAAGCCTGTGCATGCTCTGGTCAATCGGCAAAGACAGCACCGTTATGCTGTGGCTTGCCCGGAAAGCTTTTTTTGGGCATGTACCTATACCGCTTGTTCATATCGATACGCATTACAAAATTCCTGAAATGATTTCGTATCGCGACCGTATAGCGCTTGAGTGGAACCTTAATATGATGTACGGCGAAAACCGCGAAGCGCTTGATAGCAAGCTCACTTTTCCTGACGGCAATACCGATCGCATCACCTGTTGCAAATATCTGAAAAGCGAAGCATTAAAATATACACTTTCGGGCGAGTGGCCTCGTTACCGAATGGACCACGAGCTTAAACGCTATGTTCCAGATGAAGGTAAGGAACCTTATACCGGTGTTATTGTAGGTGTCAGGGCTGACGAAGAGGGGAGCCGTTCGAAGGAAAGATATTTTTCACCGAGGGACAAGGATAACGTCTGGGATGTCGGAGACCAGCCCCCCGAGTTCTGGAACCAGTTTAAGACTGATTTTGCCCCGGGAACCCATGTACGGATTCACCCTCTTCTTGACTGGACCGAGCTGAACATCTGGGAATATATTGAGAGAGAAAAGATCCCGGTGGTGTCGCTCTATTTTAATCAGGGTAAAGGTACAAGGTACCGTTCACTCGGCTGTTATCCCTGCACCAATCCTGTCGATTCTGCTTCGCAAACCGTTCCCGAAATCATCGATGAGCTCAAAAGCGGCAGGCTTTCCAATGTTGCCGAGCGCTCAGGGCGCGCCCAGGATAGTGAGGATGGTGGGCTTGAAACCCTTCGCCGTGACGGCTATATGTAAAATTTTTCCCTATTAGTATGATGAATGGACGAGCGCAAATGAATATTGTTATTGTCGGTCACGTTGATCACGGTAAAAGTACCGTTATTGGCCGACTCCTTGCCGATACAGGGACACTCCCTCAAGGTAAGCTTGAATCTGTCAGAGAGAACTGCCGAAAAAACTCCAAGCCCTTCGAGTATGCGTTTCTTCTTGATGCACTTAAGGATGAGCAGTCGCAGGGGATTACCATCGATATGGCCCGATGTTTTTTTAAAACAGCCGCACGCGACTATATCATCATTGATGCTCCCGGCCACATTGAGTTTTTAAAAAATATGATAACCGGTGCTTCCAGGGCCGAATCGGCCCTGCTTGTTATTGATGTGGATGAAGGTATCAAGGAAAATTCAAAGCGGCATGGTCAGATGGTTTCAATGCTCGGTGTGAAGCAGGTAACCGTGCTGGTCAACAAGATGGACCTTGTCGATTTTAGCGAAGAGGTTTTTGAAAAACTAAAGGCCGACTACTCTGATTTTCTTGCCCAGATCAAAGTAAAGCCTGTCAGCTTTATTCCTGTCAGCGCGCGTGAGGGCGACAATATTGCGACACTATCTGAGCGGATGCCATGGTACAATGGTGCTACCGTTCTTGAACAACTTGACGGATTCACCAGTGACAAGCAGCTTCAGGAGAAGCCGTTCCGTTTTCCTGTGCAGGATATCTACAAGTTTACACGCCAGAATGACGATCGGAGAATTGTCGCAGGTACCGTTGCCGCCGGTTCGGTGAGTGTTGGTGACGAGGTGCTTTTTCTCCCTTCAGGCAAACAGTCAGCCATACAATCAGTTGAGTCGTTCAATACTGCGCCGAAAAATTTAGCATCTACCGGTGAGGCTTTAGGGTTCACCCTCACAACCCAGATTTATATACGTCCTGGCGAACTCATGGTAAAACCATCTGAACCCCTGCCTGAAGTTGGCACTCGTTTCAGGGTGAATATTTTTTGGGTAGGTAGGGCTCCAATGATTATGCAGAAAGAGTATAAGCTAAAGCTTGGTTCTGCAAGGGCCTCCGTGAAGCTGGCGGAAATTTGTAATACACTCGATGCATCTGATCTAAGTTACAGTAAAAATAAGCATCAGCTTGACTGCCGCGATGTGGGAGAGTGCATTCTCGAAACATCCCGCCCTATTGCTTTTGATCCAGCTGCAGTAAGTGAGACTACGGGAAGATTTGTTATCGTCGATAATTATGAAATTACCGGGGGTGGCATTTTGATTGAGAACCTTTCAGTTGATGAAACCTTGTTGCAGCGCCATATCCGTGAGCGCGAAAACAACTGGGAAAAAGGGCTGATCAAAACAGAAGAAAGAGAAAATGCTAACGGGCACCGGGCTAAATTCATCGTCTTTACTGGTGTACCCGGTACAGGCAAACGATCTATAGCCAAAGCTCTTGAGCAAGGGTTGTTCAGCAACAACTTGAAAGCTTATTATCTTGGTGTTGCCAATATTGATCGTGGTCTGGATGCCGATTTAGGGTACAATGTTGATAATGCAGGCGAGAGGCTGAGACGAATCGGCGAGCTTGCGCGCATTATAACTGATGCCGGACTTATTTTCATCACCACTATCGATGATGCTGACGATTATGATATCGAAACCTTGAAGCAGTTAAACGAACCTAGTGATATTCTTGTCGTCAATCTTGGGGAAAACAGCTTTTCCCGATACCGCCCCGATCTTCAGATTCCGGCTGGTGGAAGCGTGGTTGATGCAGTGAAAGTGGTTGCTGATCTCTTAAAAACAAAAGAAATCATTATTGAGTACCAGATATGAACTATCTGCCGGTAACCCTGAATGTTAAAGCAAAGCATGTGCTGATTGCCGGTGGCGGAAAAGCTGCCCTTGAAAAAGTTCAGATGCTTCGGAGGTTCAGCTGTCAGGTTACTTTCGTCAGTGAGGAATTCTCTCTTGAGATCACTAATGAAATCACTCAAAGCGGCTGTTCTTCTCACATGCGTGAGTTTCATCGAGAAGATCTTGACGGGGTGTTTTTAGTCTATGCATGTTACAGTGACAGGGAGATTAACCGCCTCATAAAGAGGGAAGCCAACTCCCTTGGTATTCTGGTCAATACACCGGATGACCCTGAACTGTGCGACTTTCTTACTCCGGCTCTTTTCAGTGAAGCACCGATGACAGTTGCGGTATCGTCTGGTGGAACGGATGTGCGCAAGGCTATTCTATGGAGGAACAGGATTAAACAACTCTTCACTGATAATGGCATCAAACCTTGATCCCGTTCAAATCGCTATCGGGCATCCTGATCATGGAGTCTCAGAAAAGGGATCTCTTTTTGCTTTTCCTTATCGATTATTTTCGCTTGAAGGTGATCTTTTTCAGGCTCTTTTTGATTATAAGGTGGATGCTGTTATCATAGCAGGTTCGTCTGTGCCTTATCGTTTTCCCGAAGGATTGGATATCGTCGCATTGATCACCCACAAGCATGTTTACGATTTGGATTCGAACCATCCGCTCCACGACAAATGTGTGATTGTTGCTAAAAAAGATCGTGCTGACCTTAAAGTACTCTTTAGTCCGATGGACATCCGCCGGAGTTACGGGAAGGTCTATTTGACAGGAGCCGGTGCAGGAAGTCAAGAATATCTAACGATTAGGGCTGATGCACTCTTGCGTCATGCAGATGTTATTTTTTATGACGATCTCATTGACACTGGGCTGCTTGATTTTTATCAAGCGGAGAAAATATTTGTCGGGAAACGGAAGGGACGCCACCACGCAGACCAGGAGGCTATAAACAGGCAGTTATACCAGGCAGCAATACACAAACAGGTTGTTGTTCGGCTGAAGGGTGGAGACCCGCTTATTTTTGGCAGGGGAGGAGAAGAGATGGCCTACTTGCTTGATCGCCAGATTGATGTGGAGATTGTGGCGGGTGTTTCTGCGGTGCAGAGTGCTGCGGCATCTGCAGGAATCCCTCTCACCTTGAGAGCAGTCAGTGGGGGAGTCAAACTTCTGAGTGCCCACAATGCCCTTGCCGGAGCTAGTGATAGCACCTTGGTGTACTATATGTGTGCCAGTCGGCTGAAGGAACTCCAAAGCACTCTGATAGAGGAAGGTATCAATCCGAAAATGCCGGTTGCCTTGGTGTACAAGGCAGGTTTTGTAGATGAATCCGTCTCCTTGACATCGGTTGATTCCATGCATTTGCAGGAGCATGTTTCCCCATTGCTTGCCATTATCGGTCACACAGCATCTCTGTACAGAAGACGACCTAAAATTCTTTATATCGGTCGAGAACCCTGCCGATGCCTCTTGCCGGGAAAGATAGTCTCCCTAACCTCCTTGAAAAACTCAGCGAACAGGTATAACGATATAAATCTCTCGCTCTTTTCAGGTATAGCCTTCACAACCCCGGAACAGGCTGATTCATTTTATGAAATATTCGGTCTTGTTTCCTCCCACCTCATGATGTACGCCTATGGTAAAGAAACAGCTGCCAAACTTCGCAAGCAGGGCTACAAGGCTACTCTCCTGGAGATTGACCAACAAGACTAACCGTAACATAGTTTGTAAGTGATAATCTATTCATAATGAGTCCAGAGGCGGATAATTTTAACTATATGCTCTGACTCATAGACCTGATAGATAAGACAGCCAAGTCAGCAGTTAAGCTCTTTCGAGCACTCAGAGATCTCCTCGTTAAGGGCATCTTGAACTGATTTACACATGCCCGGAATGGAAACAAGATGCAATGTTTCTGAAATTGCATTCCAGTCACTTTCCGACAAAAGGACAGCATTCCCTCTTTTCCCTTTGATGACGACAGGCCTATGTGAACTGACTGTTTCATCAATTAGCTTGTATAGCGTCGCCCGAGCTCCCGTTACACTGATAGTAGTTGTTGTCATAGTGTCTGGTCCTTTTACTCAAACGTACCCTTTTCAAACGTATTATCGAATATAATGGTGTTCGTGATGTTTCAGTGCTTGCTCACAGTGAATCAAGCTTTTCAAGTTAACTCTCCAGACCTGTATGCATCATCCTGTAAACAGTTCACTGGTTTTTGCTGCCATTAAAAAATCATTCGAATGAAGCCCTTGTAGCGAGTGTGTCCACCAGACGACCGTTACCTTGCCCCATTCTGTAACCAGTTTCGGATGATGCCCCTCAACTTCAGCCAATTCGCCTACTTGATTCGTAAAAGTGAGAGCTGTTCTAAAATCAGGAAAAGAAAAGGTCCTCTGCAACATGTTCATGCCATCATTACTAACAACTTGCCATTCCGGAATATTTTCATGTAATTTTTCAATCTCAACTAACGGCAGTTGACTAGAGCCTTCAGAGCAGGGTACACAAGATTTATTTTTCAGTTCATTCATGTTCGCCAAGGGGTAAAGGTTATAGAATTATCTTTTTTGTTCATTTGGTGACTGTTTGACTGCTTAATTCAGCCTTAGTTTTAAGAGCAATCAGCACCGCAGGAAAATCATGTTTCTGAACACTTCTGACAATAAATGCAGGTGCAAAAAAATTGGGTTTGACTTCGGCTTTATAATAAAGTAATGTCCCATGTCCCTGAGGGGACTCTTCCAGAATCCACCTTCCCTTATACACCTTGAAATCGCCACTTATTTGCTGAAAATCAAGAGAGCGCAAGTAATCCCCCCGAATTTTTAAGGTAACAGACACCTTCATCTGGAAGATCAATATCTTACTCTTGCCTGTTTGAGATACAACCTGTTCAACACCATCATCAGTTATCAAACCGCTTTCAATGATGTTCGGTATAAAGTTTTTTTGATGATTATAATCGGTTAAGACATCCCAAACCTTTTTAGGTGGTGCGGCAATAAAAATTATTCCAGTTACGTCAGTGACTCCTTCATCAAGCCTGGTAAGCATAACAACAGGCTCACCATTCATCATTTTTATCCTGTCCACAGACAGAGTATCAGAAACGCCGGAGGTTACAGATTGAGCTCTCAGAGGATAAAAAAAAATTGAACAGATCGTCATCATCAATAGAATACCAGTTCGACTTGCCATGGTATACCATTCCTTTCTTATACATGTCATATAATTTGCCACCCAGTGATATCTCCTTAAGAATTGACCGCCAATTAATTTTAAACTATACTTTTATACGTAACACACACCGAACACTCTTGGTTTCAATCGCCAAAAGAGCACCTTGTGAGTCAAGGATTTGTATATTCTGATTATGAAATCTGAGCATGAAAGGACAAAAGGCCTTAAAATCATAGCCCTTTTTGAAGCTTGTAAAGGGGTGTTGGTTCTTTTTACCGGACTAGCTCTCTTTTCATTGATGCATCAGGATATTCAGAGTATTGCAGAACAGTTGGTCGGGCATCTACATCTCAACCCGGCAAAAAACATTCCTAAAATCTTTATCGCAGCTGCCGGTAACCTGGCTAATGGTCAGTTAAGTTTTTTTGCATTTCTTGCATTGTTATATTCAGCATTAAGGTTTGTTGAAGCCTATGGACTCTGGTTTGCTCAACGATGGTCCGAATGGCTTGCGCTACTGAGCGGTGGTGTTTATCTTCCGATAGAACTTTTCGAACTGGCGAAAGGTTTTACATGGCTCAAGATCGTGTTTGTATCCATTAACCTTCTTGTCGTGCTCTATATGGCGTTAATGCTCATGCGCAAAGAAAAAATGCGTCAGACCATTAAATCGATGTCAAACCCGTCTAAGAAAAAAGGTCAGTGAGGCTGTTGCAATATCAGTCTAACGCATTACCGGAAGAGTCATTTACAACAAAGAAAGTTTTTCAAATCAATTGTAGGAGGTCTGTTATGTTTGGTCAAATGGATATAATACTCATTGGTGGAGCCGTTCTGTTGCTTTTTGGCCCATCAAAATTACCCGAACTTATGCGCGGGATGGGAAAAGGTCTGAAGGAGTTTAAAAAGGCTCAAAGTGATATCGAAGCTGAAATCAATAAAGTCATCGATGCTCCCGAGGTAAAAACAACAAAAAGCGAAAAAGAGAGTTAATCTTATCCAGGGGAACTCTCTCAAGGATTTTTGCACAGCATGTTTGTGGCTCTTAACTGAGCGAGGATGTCATGGCATAACAAATTCTGCATGCAAGGTTTTCAGCCTTCCATAATGAAAGCTGTCATTCAGTCTATTGTACAGTTTACCTTGCTAGAAAAATGTAAAGAAAGGCTGACAATTTAAATCTCGTAATCACCGGCAAACACGCGGACACGGTTAATGGTAACAAAAACCTGTACCCCTTTGGCAAGCTGAAGATTCACAAAAAGCTCTCTGGGGACTTCTGCTTCTATGGGGTTATCAAGACCTTCGCATTCTATGTTCAACCCAATCTGTCCACCCTGGAGGCGTACCTCGTGTATAATACCAACAAGGTCGTTCTCATTACTGCGGATTCTGCTGATACCTATTTCATGCGGCCGCACAAAGGTCTGGCTTGGTTTTTCTTCAATATATTTCAGTTCGTCCGGAGCATCCAGGTCGTGATCGCCTAAGCTTACCTTACCGTTTTTGATACGCCCGTGGAAGACATTGACATTACCCAGAAAGTTATAAACAAAGGCATTCGCCGGGTGATCGTAAACCTCCTGAGGTGTTCCCTCCTGTTCAATTCTGCCTTTATTGATGACTACAATTTTATCCGCCAGTTCCAGGGCTTCTTCCTGGTCATGGGTAACAAAAATACTGGTGACATGAATTTCATCGTGTAGTTTTCGGAGCCAGCGACGCAGTTCCTGTCGCACCTTAGCATCCAGTGCTGAAAATGGCTCATCCAAAAGCAGTACCCTTGGATTTACGGCTAAAGCTCTTGCCAAAGCAACCCGCTGACGCTGTCCACCAGAAAGCTGTGACGGGTAACGGTTCAGCGCCCAATCCATTTGTACCAGTTTTAAAAGATGTTCAACTCTGTCTCGTATTTCAATGCGTGGAGGACGTTCCTTAAATGGAAGGACTTTTAAGCCGAAGGCTACATTTTCAAAAACATTAAGACGACGAAAAAGCGCATAATGCTGAAAAACAAAACCTACATTTTTCTTTCTTGGCGGCAGGTTTGTGGTATCCTTGTTTTCCAGAATTATTTTTCCGGAGTCAGCCAACTCTAAACCGGCAATGATGCGCAGCAGGGTAGTTTTTCCACAACCCGAAGGCCCCAGAAGCGCAATCAGATCTCCCGAGGGGATACTCAGGCTGAGATTATCAATCGCCTTATACTCGCCAAATTTTTTATTGATGTTTTGCAGTTCTATACCCATGCCAGATCCTAAAGATGTAAACTGTTTTTATGAAAGTGTTTTTCCATACCATTCTTTATCACTACCGTTAAAAGAGCAAGAAAGACAAGGAGTGACGCAACGGCAAACGATGCCGTAAAATTGTATTCACTGTACAGGATTTCTACATGCAGCGGAATTGTGTTGGTCTGACCACGGATATGTCCTGACACTACAGATACAGCACCAAACTCTCCGATGGAGCGTGCACCGCAAAGAATCATTCCATAGAGAAGCCCCCATCTTATATTTGGCAGAGTGATTTTTCCAAAAATCTGCCATCCTCTTGCCCCAAGTGTCAGTGCAGCTTCCTCTTCATCCCTTCCTTGGGCTTCCATCAAAGGAATCAATTCTCGGGCTATAAAGGGAAATGTTACAAAAATAGTGGCAATGATAATCCCTGGAGTTGAAAAGATAATTTTGATACCATGTTCCCCAAGCCATGACCCAAAAGGTGTGCGGCTGCCGACAAGAAGGACAAAAATCAGGCCGGCAATGACAGGAGAAACTGCAAATGGAAGGTCAAGAAGGCTCTTCAGGGCAGTTTTTCCTTTGAAGTTAAATTTGGTTATCGCCCATGCTGCCGAAACCCCGAAAACAGCATTTATCGGCACAACGATGGCGACGGTCAAAAGAGTAAGCTTTACTGCTTCTATGGCGTAAGGCTCGCGGATAGATTCAAGATAAAAGCTCCATCCTTTCTGGAAAGCCTGTGTAAAGACCAATCCAAGTGGAAGAAAGATGAACCCGATAAAAAACAGATAGGTTAGCCCTATCAGCAATACTTGCACTGATTGCGGGTCAGAAATCCTTTTGTTTACAACAGGGGCTTTGCTGTTGTTCGTATCGGGTTGTGACATAGCTTATGAACGGTATTCTTTCTGTTGCCACTCCTGCACTGCATTGAGCAGGAGAAGCATGGAAAAAGAGATGCAAAGAAGTACAAGAGCCACAGCAGAGGCCCCTGCGTAATCGAACTGATCGAGTTTTGACATTATCATCAACGGAGCAATTTCAGTTTTCATAGGCAGATTCCCCGCAATAAAGATCACGGATCCATACTCTCCGATGCCACGTGCAAAAGCAAGAGTTACTCCGGTCAAAAGAGCAGGAAAGAGATGAGGAAGCAGGATTTTCCTGAAGGTCTGCCAGCGTGTAGCACCAAGGCAGTGAGCTGCTTCTTCAATTTCCTGTTCCGCCTCTTCAAGTACAGGTTGAATCGTCCTGACAACAAACGGAAAACCGATAAAAACGAGGGCAATAACAATACCGGTTGGAGAATTAATGATTTGTAGGTTCCAGTGCGAAAGCAACTGTCCCAGCCAGCCAATCGGTGAATAGAGTGTGGCAAAGCAGATACCGGCAACCGCAGTCGGAAGTGCAAAGGGAAGATCAACCAGTGCATCAAGGAAATCTTTACCGGGAAAACGATAGCGTACCAGCACCCATGCTGTAAGGAGGCCGGCGAATCCATCAAAAAGTGCAGCAAAAAAAGCGGTGGAAAAACTCAGTCTGTAGGAAGCAAGAACACGAGGCGCAGTTACTGCATTCAAAAATGGCTCCCAACCCATGGGAATGGTGTTAATAAATATCATACTCAATGGCACAATCACAATTGCCGACAGATAGAATACCGTGTACCCCATCGACAGCCCGAACCCGGGTAGAATGTTGCGTCTTTTTGCCTGAAATAATGCCATCATTTTAGTTGTTTATGCAACCGGAAAATAAAAAACGGGATAGGAAGTTGTATCCCGTTTTTATAAAAAAGTTTCAGACGTTTACGCCTTCAAAAACCTCGTGTCAGGGAGTGTAAATTTGATCAAAAACTCCACCGTCATTAAAATGGGCTTTTTGAGCTGTTCTCCAGTTTCCAAAAACTTCACCAAGGGTAAAGAGCTTGATCTGGGGAAAGTTTGCCGAATATTTTTTAAGTGCTGCAGGGTTGCGGGGTCTGTAATAGTTTTGCGCAATAATGTCTTGTGCCTGCGGTGTATAGAGGAAGTTCAGATAGGCCTCTGCAAGCTTGCGTGTCCCGTGTTTTTCGACATTTTTATCAACAACGGCCACGGGCGGTTCAGCCAGAATGCTTACCGATGGTGAAATAATTTCATACTTGTCAGAACCAAACTCTTTAAGAATGAGGTGAGCTTCATTTTCCCATGCTATAAGCACATCGCCAAGTCCGCGCTGAGCAAAGCTCAGAGTTGAGCCACGGGCTCCGGTATCAAGCACCGGCACATTTTTGTATAATGCTTTGATAAAGGTTTTAGCCTGTTCAGCAGAACCGGTTTGCTTTTGTTTGTACCCCCATGCCGCCAGGTAGTTCCAGCGGGCACCTCCGGAAGTTTTAGGATTCGGGGTAATAACAGATATCCCCGGTTTTATAAGATCATCCCAATTTTTGACTTGCTTCGGATTGCCTTTACGGACAACAAAAACAATGGTTGAAGTATATGGAGTGCTGTTGCTGGCCAGCCTCTTTTGCCAGTTAATATCCAGAAGTTTGCTGTCAGCGATCGCATCAATATCATAGGCAAGAGCCAGCGTTACAACATCAGCCTCCAGCCCGTCAATGACTGCGCGTGCCTGTTTTCCTGATCCACCATGCGACTGGTTTATAACTACGGTCTGGCCGGAAGTCTTTTGCCAGTATTGGACGAATGCAGTGTTCTCACTCTGATAAAGTTCCCTTGTGGGATCATATGAAACGTTCAACAGCGTTGCACTTCCTCCTGCTACAGCTATAGTACCTGATATTCCCGAGGCCAGGATAAGAGAGGCTGCCAGCGTAATATTTTTTAAGCCATTAAAATTCATGCTTTTCTCCTTATTGATTTTTTATTGATATAAAGTGTTCAGAAAAAACAGGTCAAAAAAAAAGCCGGGTCACTGTTCTTTCAGGAGCCGGCCGTTGTAAAAACGATGTTTCGCTATTATGTACACGAACCGGAAATCCTTGGGAATCCATACTCCATAAGGTTACAGCAGCAAGCCTTGGAAGAGAGTATAGTTATTTGAGTTATAGTGCTCATTGTTGTAATGTTGAATTCATAATTGTCAATAAAACCCAATTTTTTCCACCTCTCCAAGCATATACCATAAAAATACCATAAATATGGTATGCTCGGGTTTGTATACAATGGAGAACATTTAAAGCCAGGAACCTATTTTTCTCGATGCAGTGAAACTGCTCCAGGCAAGAGCAGAGATAAGGCGCTTATCCCCAGGGAAATGCATTGAAAATCCACGGACAGTCTTTTCATCGACCCTGTAGGGAGCTAATGCTGTAAGCAACGCAAGCTTTGCCACAGCTTTTTCCCCTTCTTGCAGTTCGGCCAGAGCTTCTTCCAGCCACTCGGTATGCATCTCAGGGTCACTGCCGTTCCAGTTACTCAATGTTTTTTTTACGGAAGCTCGAACATTGTCCGAAAGCGATGTGGTTCCTGCCTGCTCTATCGATTTCGCAAATCGTGCGAACGCCCCTGCAATCGCTGGAGATGTTTTGGCCCACGACAGATCCTCAGGCAGCTCTGCTTTTGGTAACAAGTCAACCGACTCACCGGGTATTTTCTCCAGACGTATCGCACCCCCGAAAAACCATGCAGCAATATGCAGTGAAACCTTTTTGGGGAGCCCGGAGGAAAAGGGCAGGGGAGATGCCCCAAGCAGTATGGTGACCATACGATTGATATAGTGAAAAAAAACAGCCGTCCCGATAAATGCAGGGGCTTCAATCTGCGAAAAAGGAGGCGCAAGCAAAATCGGCGATCCGGGCGAACGTGTCGCCATGGCCCATGCGGCAACTTCCTTCAAATAGGGAGCGGTAAGAGCTTCTGTGTAATCAAGTCCAGACGATTCCTGAAGCATAATACTATGAGCATCAACACAGTATGGACAGCGGTTGATGGTTGAAACTGCAGCAGCGACAAGCTCTTTAGCATTACGGCTTCCATCACCGGCGAGCAGAGTTTCTCTGCATGCCATCCAGGATCCGGCAAGCAGTTCCGGTACTGGCAGGTGCAGGGTGAATGGTTCAACCTCAGCACCGAACTCTCTTCGAACCTGCGAAAGCACTCTCCCCGATAAGCTCTTACGGTCAGGAGTATCAATGGAAGTAATATATCTTATACTCATAACAGTGCGCTTTTAAGAGCAGCCTAATCAGATAACGGTGCCATGCAGTTCATAGGCTGTGGAGTCATTGATTTTTGCCATGCAGAATGAACCTGCAGTTGCCGATGTATGTTCAAAAGTAAGAATACATTCATTATCAACCTCAGGAGCATCATATTCCGTTCTCCCCAAGGCTGTATCTCCTTCTATTTCATCAATCAGAACCTTAATTTCTTTTCCTTCGAAAATCCGGTTGGTTTCTTCTGCCACTGTCTCCTGTAGTTCCATGAGTTCCTCTACGCGGCCTCTTTTTTCCTCAGCGCTGAGCGTTTCCTGAAATGCATAGGAGGGTGCATGTTCTTCGTGACAATAAGGGAAACAACCGAGTCTGTCGAATCGTGTTTCCTCCACAAACTGCAGAAGTTCCTCAAACTCTTCACGGCTTTCACCGGGATACCCGGCAATCATGGTTGTTCTGAGCCTGATATCAGGATTTTTATCACGTATGGTTTCAATGAGCCGGACGGTGTCTTTTTTATTGATTCCACGGTTCATCGATTGCAGAATGCGGGTATTGCAATGCTGCAGCGGAATGTCGAGGTAGTTGCAGATATTCTCACGCTCCCGCATGGTATCAATCACTTCGAGAGGGAAATTCACTGGGTATGCATAAAACAACCTGATCCAGTCGAAAGCCATATCGGAAAGATGCAGAACCAGATTGTTCAGCAGGGTTTTGCCTTGCAGGTCATACCCATAAAGGCTTATATCCTGAGCAATAACGTTCAGCTCCTTCACTCCGGATGCTTTCAAAAGGGCAGCTTCCCTAAGTAACTGTTCAGGCGGCTGGCTTATATACCTGCCCCTGATTTTTGGGATTGAACAGAACGAACACGATCGGTTGCATCCCTCAGCAATTTTGAGATAAGCGTAATGCGATGGAGTCAGCAGTGTACGCCGGTCATAAAGCTCCTCCCGGTATTCAGCCCCTATAGCAGCAAGAACCTCTGAGAGTTCGCGGGTGCCGAAAAAACCGTCTACTTCAGGCATTTCTTCATGAAGTTCCTGTCGATAGAGTTCACTGAGGCATCCCATTACATAGACGCGCTGAATGACCCCTTCATTTTTTTTCTCGATTGCGGCAAGAGTTTCGCTGATGGACTCTTCTTTGGCATCTTCAATAAACCCGCAGGTGTTGATGATGATAATATCAGCTTCTTCAGCAAGTTCAGTAAAGGTAATACCCGATGCTTCAGCCTGAGCCATCAGACGTTCAGAATCGACGGTGTTTTTCGAGCAACCTAGGCTCAAAAGAAATACGTTATGCTTTTTCATTGTAATTAAATCGTTCGAGAAAATCTGCTTTCCACTCCTTGAAAGAGCCTTGTTGTATCTGGGTCCGTGCCGTTGCGGTTAGCCACATGAAAAAAGAAATATTCTGGAGCGTACAAAGTTTTAGACCAAGAATTTCGCCTACATTTAAAAGGTGGCGAATATACGCTCTGGAAAAATTCCGGCACACATGGTTATCAAAACCTTCGTCAATCGAAGAAAAGTCTGCAGCATATATTGCCGAGCGAAGATTCATCTTGCCGTTGCGAGTATAGACTCTGCCGTTTCGCCCTTCACGGGTAGGTATCACACAGTCAAACATATCAACTCCACGCTCGATAGCGTTCAGGATGTTTTCCGGAGTGCCCACCCCCATAAGGTAGCGGGGTTTTTTTTCAGGTAACAGTGTATGGGAAAGCTCAATAATCCGGTACATCTCAGCAGCAGGCTCCCCGACAGCCATACCACCAATTGCATAACCGTCAAACTGAAGATCAACAAGCGCTTCCGTTGAAATTCTGCGCAGATCTTCATGGACGCCGCCTTGGGTAATGCCGAAAAGGTACTGCTCGTGCCCGTACTCCGGAGAGGTTGCAGTGAAATGCTTTTTTGCCCGTTCAGCCCAGCGAATAGTCAATTCCCCCGACTTGCGAATATACTCTCTTTCAGCAGTCGATGGCGGGCACTCATCAAGCGGCATCATGATGTCGCTTCCAATAATGCGTTGGGTCTCCACCACATTTTCGGGAGTGAAGTGCTGTTTAGAACCATCCAGATGAGATTTAAACATTACCCCATCCTCAGTGATCTTGCGCAAATCCGAAAGCGAGTAAACCTGGTAACCTCCGCTGTCAGTCAAAAGTGGTCCATCCCAGTTCATAAACCGGTGCACACCGCCAGCTTTAAAAATGATATCGTTGCCAGGTTTCAGGTAGAGGTGATAGGTATTAGCCAGAATAATTTGAACATCTATCTCTTTAAGCTCTCGAGGTTCAACCGACTTGACGCTGGCGCGTGTGCCCACTGGCATAAAAATGGGAGTAGGAACAGTTCCATGGTCAGTTTCAAGCAATCCGCATCGGGCTGAAGAGTGCGGATCGGTAGTAATGATGCTGAATTTCATTGGTGTTGCAGTGGTATCACGCCCTTCCGTCATAACATTAAGCGCGACCCATGCTCTAAAGGTTAGGCATTCCTGATGATACGGATTTTCCTGTTAACGGTATCCGCGTTTGCATTGTCAAGGTAGCCAAAGGCCGGCACAAAAAAAAGCATAGGCAGGAAGTTATAGTTTGCTTTTTTCTTCTTCATCAATATTCCGAAAAACAAGTATACCGGTACTAATATTCTATCGTAAATAACTTGTTTATATACGATTTTTATATAAGTTTCTCGTCTTCATTGTTATATTTAAAGTGTTATTAAAGAAATATAATTGTTTTAATTTGGCAGCCCATATATACATCTATACTGATTATCCTTTACGTTACCCATAATGGACTGGAGCTGCACGGGACTTTGATTCTATTCTTTTCCTCTAAGGATTTGTTTTTATTAGAATTTTACCCCCCATACTTATGCAGAAAACCAGGTGCATTAAAAAAGCAGACCTGTTTGTCCTCAATCGCAAACATTGCGATAAAAGCAGAAATGCTGAACAAAATCTCACAAAAGAGGAAAACAAATTTCAAACAATTGCAGAAGAGATGGACGGGGTTGCCTTTTTATCCGGCAAAAACTCAGTATTGAGCTATGTTTCTCCAGCTGCTGAAAAAATGTTCGGGTTTATTCCGGATGAAATGACAGGTGAGTCATTGACCGGATTTCTTGAAGAAGAAAAAGAAATTCCAGAGACTCTTGCTGCAATTAATGAAACATACCTGAATCACCGGCCGAGTCAAATTCTCGAATTGCGCTTCCGAAGAAAAAACGGTTCTATGTTTTGGGGTGAGGTTCATGTCACATATTCCGGAAATCATGGACATCATGGCCGTATCGTTGGAGTACTCCATGATATCACCATACGCAAGCGTATGGAGGCAACTATGTTGTTTCATAACAACATCCTCGGTAAAGTCGATACATGCTCTATCGAAGAACTTCTTCAGGCTATACTTGATAAAGCAAAAATTTATACCGAGAGTTCGGTCGGTTTTTGCTGTTTTCTAAGTAATGATCTGAGCGAAAATTCCTTGAAAATATTGTCAGAGAGCATGTCCACGCTGGAGGGTAGTTCTGTAGAGAAGAAGGAATTAATACCCTTAAATCAGATGGAGTTTTTTACTGAAGCCTTACGGGTACAGAAAACGGTGATTCATAATGAATACGATACCAGAGGTAATCAGAACGAGCACAACAAAAACCATGGTGGACTGTTCAGGCGGACTTTGGTTGTGCCCATCATAACAAACGATATGATTACAGCGATAGTCGGGGTAGGAGGAAAGTATTCGGCGTATGATGACGATGATGAACGGATTGTAAACAATCTTGCCGGCCTTGCAAATGATATCGTTATACGTAAGCGTACAGAGCAATCGGGGAAAAATATGGCGGCCTCGCTTATACAGGCCCAGAAAATGGCACTATTGGGAAAAGTTGTCCAAAGAATAGGGACCCGATATTCTCATCTCCTCGACATTATATATGATAACGTCAAAACAGTTCTTGAGGAACCCCCGTTACATAAGTCACTGGCTAAAAACCTAAAGAATATTCTGGAAACTGCGAGCATTTCTTCCGATATGATGAGTCAGCTTCTTGCTTTTGCTCGAAGCGGTCCGGTGATGCCCATAATTATTGATTTGAATATTTGGGTGGAAGGTATGCTGTTAAGGTTGAAAAAGCATCTTAGTGAACATATTTCACTTGTCTGGATTCCAGATACCCAACGGACCCGGTTAAAAATGGATCCTTCACAAATTGATCAGCTTCTTGCTGCACTTTTTTTTAATGCAAAAGATGCGATAGGGTGTATCGGGCAGATCACGATTGAAACCAGAAGGGTTTATATTGATCATGATGATTGTGAAGCCGACCACCCCTGCAAGGTACCCGGCAACTATGTTCTGCTGTCTGTGACCGATAATGGAATTGGGATCGATAAAAATGATTTGCCTCATATTTTCGAACCCTTTTTTACCACCAAAAATGATGGCGACAGAGTTGCTCTTGGGCTGGGCTTGTCGGTAGCCTATGGTATTGCCAAGCAGAATCATGGCACTATCGATTGTCAGAGTGAACTGGGAAAGGGGAGCACCATAAACGTTTATTTGCGACGGTACACGGGAAAAGACTATTGGTGTGAAGAAGAGAATCCACCCACAGCCCTGCACCTTAAAGAAACGATTCTGCTTGTTGAAGACGAGCCGGATATACTGAATCTCTATCAGCGTATGCTGAAAAAAGGAGGGTATGCTGTATTGGCAGTTAATACGCCAGATAAAGCGATCACTATGGCACGCAAATATAAGGGCGAAATAGATCTGTTGCTGACGGATATTGTGTTAGAGGAAGTAAATGGATGCGATCTTTCTAAAAACCTTCTTGACCTGTGTCCTAACCTCAAAACTCTGTTCATGTCATTTTATCAGCATGACATGATTGCACCCCAGGGAATGTTTGACGATGGAGTCGGTTTTATCCAGAAACCTTTTCTTATGAACGAGTTGACGTTAAAAGTCCATAATCTGCTGAACGTCGAAGCCGTTCATTAAAAAATTGTATGCACCCCGATATGCGCCTTGGCAAGTCGGGGCTTATTCAACTGAGCTAACCTTAACCGATACACTGAGTTTTTCCAGAGCATTGCCTTTATAGGTTCCCCGTACAGGCGGCACATCATCATAGTCCCTGCCGGAACCGATCTTGATATAACGGTCATCGACAAACAAGGTATTATGAGTCGGGTCCATGCCGACCCATCCTTTCTCTAAACCGCAATACACTTCACACCATGCATGGGTTGCCTCATCGCGTCCATCCGGAGTGCTGCCTCCAAACAGGTAGCCGCTGACATATCGCGCCGGTACTCCCAGCACGCGGCATGCCGCAAGCATGATATGTGCAAAATCCTGACAGACTCCCCGTCCTAAGGCCATAACAACAGCGCTCGTGCTGTGGACATCAGTTACTCCAGGTTCATATATGAACGATTCATTGATGTGACGGCATATCGATTCGGCAAGCTTGAAACTGTCGGTATGGATGGCAAATCGAGAAGTAAAATCGCGTATCGCTTGATCAAAATGCACATAGCGACTTTGACAGGAAAAATCAATCAGAAAAATATCATCATTATCAGAAGCTGCGCTTTGGCCAATACCAGTTTCAACCACTGAAGTTGCAACTATTTTTACCTGTTTATGGCTCTGGAGCAGGTTGAAGTGATTGACGGTGTTACCGTAAAAATCGGTGTATTCAAAAATGGTTGATGGCGGGGGATCGACCTGAAGATTAAAGCTTGAGCACCGTTGAGGTGCGGCATGATTATTGTCGGGGTGAAGTCTGACCTCAGTGGCTGTTTCATAGATCGGATTATCATATTCAAACAGTGTGGAATGTTCAATTTTTAAAATCATGCTCTTAATGGTATGTATTGTCCGGTTATTGCTGCTGCTGCTGTTGATGCTGATGTGCCTGGCTCCAGTTGGGTCGTCCTCCTGCAATTCCGGTAAAAGGAAGGCCTTCAGCAATATCCGGTGATTCAATTTCCGGGGTATGATAAGCAAAATAGGTCAGGTGTACCTGTTCGCCAACCTTCACAAGTCGCTGTTCAAGGTCTGCAAGATAATTATGCAATCCTATTGCAAAAACATCTTCAATTGCAGTATAACTGAGTTCAGCTTCCAATTTTCCGATTAACCGATCAGCATTATTGACGTATCGATGTCGCGAACTGCCTGATATTCGCCACAGGGCATCTTCAGCAGCACAGACAGAAAAATTAATGCTGCGCGGAAATGTTCTGTCGAGAATAAGAAAACGCAAAATGTTGTCAGGATCGATTTTTGAAAGATATACTTTCCTGAAAGCCTCAAGGGCACTGCAGCTTTTTAGCACTGCCATCCACTGAATAAGATCCTCCGATCCTTCAACAATTTCCGGTTGGTTTTGAGCTTCAGTAAGGAGCATGTGATACTTGACATCAATCAGGCGGGCAATATTGTCGGTACGCTCCAGATACTTGGCAATCTGTATAAAATCCCATCCCTCATTATGAGAAAAAGTATTATCAGTAATTCCCTGGAAAAGATGCGAAGCGTTCTTTATTTCCTTGTAAAAACCGTACGGATTGTTGTGGACAAACTGCGGGTTAACACTTTGAAGGTAGTGATAGAGCTTATTCACCTGCTCCCACATTTCGCTTGAGATGCTCTCAATAATGCTTCGGGCATTTTCCCTTGCAAGTCCGATACAGGAAGTGATGGAGTTAGGATTTTTTTTATTGAACACCAGATAATCAGTGACAGTATGCGCAGTGTATTCAGTATACAGTGAGTTAAAGCGCTCCTTGTCACTTGTGACAAGAATAAGCGCCACCCAGTAGCTTGGGTTTTCTACATGGGTTATTCTATTAAGATCGAGCAGCAGGTTGAAATTGACGTCAAGAAACCTTGCTGTGTTTTCAGCCCGTTCAAAATAACGACTCATCCAGAACAGGGATTCGGCAACACGGCTTAACATAGTAATCAGAAATTAAAGTTTATTCATCGACAACCCAGGTATCCTTGCTGCCTCCTCCCTGAGATGAGTTGACTACAAGCGATCCACGCTTCAGGGCCACTCTTGTCAATCCTCCTGGGACTATAGTAACAGTTTTACCATTCAATACATAGGGGCGAAGGTCAATATGACAGCCCCAAAGTTCAGTGTCGTTAAAAAAGCTTGGATGACGCGATAACGAAATAGTCGGTTGGGCAATGTAGTTACGTGGGTTGGCAACAATCATCTCGGCAAAACTTTCCTGCTGTTCAATCGTTGATTCCGGTCCGATCAGCATGCCATATCCTCCAGACTCATTGGCCGCTTTCACAACAAGTGTCCCGAGGTTTTCAAGAATATATTTCAAGTCAGTAGGATTGCTTGCAAGCCAAGTCGGTACGTTCTGTAGAATCGGATCTTCTCCCAGATAGTATTTTATGATGGCCGGCACAAAGCTATAAATAACCTTGTCATCAGCTACACCTGTTCCGATTGCATTGGCAAGTGCCACATTTCCCTTACGGTATGCGTTTACAATTCCTGCTACGCCCAGTTTCGAGTCAGGACGAAACACCAGCGGATCAAGAAATGCATCATCAACTCTCCTGTAAATCACATCAACTCTTTCCAGTCCTCTTGTAGTTCTTGTGTATACCTTATTATCGTTGACAACAAGGTCTTTTCCTTCCGTCAGTTCAACACCCATTTGCCGGGCAAGAAAACTGTGCTCAAAGTAAGCCGAGTTATAAATACCCGGTGTCAGGACAACAACATTTGGGGCGTTGCGGGTACTCGGGCTTATTTCCTGCAGTGTGCGGAGCAGTTCCTGGGGATAATTGTCAATTGGCCGGATTTTGTACTTGTCAAAAAGCACCGGAAATGCGCGCTTCATGGCCTGCCGGTTTTGTAACATGTATGAAACTCCGCTCGGGGTTCGCAGATTGTCTTCAAGTACGAGAAAGTTTCCCTCTTTGTCGCGGATGATATCGCTGCCGGTGATGTGGATGTAGACACCGAGAGGTGGTTTTATTCCTACAAATTCTCTCCTGAAATGCTGGCTTCCAAGAATCAGTTCTGCGGGAATGATTTTATCCTTAAGGATTTTCTGAGTGTGGTAGATGTCTTTGAGAAATTCATTAAGCGCAGTAATTCTCTGTGTCAGCCCTTTTTCAATAATCTGCCATTCTTGTGCCGGAACAATCCTCGGTATAAGATCAAATGGAAAAAGTCGTTCGACACCTTCATTTTCTCCGTAAACGGTAAAGGTAATGCCCTGATTCCGGAAAAAAATATTTACAATTTCTCGACGGGCCTTAATATCGTCATTCGAAAACTGACTGAAGCGCTGAAGCAACTTGTCGTAATGAGCTCGGGGTATTCCTTCTTTTGATATAACCTCATCATAAAACCGGCAGGGATCTGCTTCATATCGCTCAAAAAAGCGACTCATACGGGTATTTATTCTTATTGTTTAAAGAAAATAAAGTTTTGTTTCTTTCTTTTGCCTCTATATACTTAAATAATTTCGGAACTTCTTAATTATAACCTAAATAAGTTATATCCCGTAGTAAAAAAACTTTTTTCTGATTGTAATGAACTTTTTTCCGTTAAGTGACAGGTTTTTTCCCTTGTCAGGCAGTGGAATTGTATTTATCATACCCGTAAGACGAATATTTTAGTGTTTTCCAGTTTATCCTGTTGATACAGCGGGAATATTTAAAAAGCTCTACGTAATGAAAATACTGGTGACTGGTTCTGCCGGGTTTATAGGATTTCATGTATGCCGGCAGTTGCTTGAAAGGGGAGATCTCGTAACCGGGATCGATAACCTGAATGATTATTACGATGTCTCGCTTAAGCAGGCCAGGCTCTCGATGCTTTTGCCTTATGAACAATTCACGTTTATCAAAGCCGATATTGCCGACCGTGGCGCAATGGAAGAGCTTTTTCAAAACGGAGGTTTTGAAAAAGTGATAAACCTTGCTGCTCAGGCAGGGGTTCGTTATTCCCTTATTAATCCTCATGCATATATCAACAGCAATATTCTCGGCTTCTTGAATATTCTCGAAGGCTGTCGGCATAACGGGGTAAAGCATCTGGTGTACGCCTCTTCCAGTTCAGTCTACGGCGCCAATGAAACCATGCCTTTTTCGGTCCATGATAATGTTGATCACCCACTTTCTCTTTATGCCGCAAGCAAAAAGGCCAACGAACTGATGGCGCATACCTACAGTCATCTCTACAATCTGCCAACAACAGGGCTTCGTTTTTTTACCGTTTACGGTCCTTGGGGAAGGCCCGACATGGCTCTTTTTCTTTTTACAGATGCCATAGTTAACAACAAGCCTATTCAGGTTTTCAACTACGGCAAGCACCGGCGGGATTTTACCTATATTGATGACATAGCAGAAGGAGTGTTAAGGACTCTTGATCACGTGGCAGAACCAAACCCGGATTGGACCGGCATTAACCCCGATCCAGGATCAAGCCGCGGCCCATGGAGAGTATACAATATCGGTAACAGCAGTCCGGTCGACCTCATGGATTACATCGAAGCTCTTGAGCAAAAGCTTGGTCGTACCGCTGAAAAAGAATTTTTGCCTATGCAGCTCGGTGATGTTCCGGACACATTTGCTGATGTCGACCAGCTCATGCAGGATGTCCATTACAAACCGAAAACAACCGTAAAGGAAGGCATCAGTCGTTTCGTAGCATGGTACCGCGACTACTATGCCATCCCATCAATTCCTCCAGCCCCATAGGGGGCAGCATACGGTTAGCGCCGTGTGTCAACCCGGCGGAACTTGTCGACCCCGTATCCTATTCCGGTTTCAAGTGAGGAAAAAATATGACATCCCGAATGGAGTCCTGACCGGTGAGCAGCATTACTAGACGGTCAACACCTATGCCTAGACCGGCACATGGCGGCATTCCATATTCAATAGCGCGGAGGAAGTCTTCATCAACGATCATAGCTTCCTCATCACCCCTCTGCCTTAAGCGTGCCTGAGATTCAAGCCTTTCGCGCTGTATGACAGGATCATTTAGTTCCGAAAAGGAGTTGCAAACCTCTTTGCCGCCAACAATAAGTTCAAATCGCTCAACGATTCCAGGTTGAGAAGGATGTTCCTTGGCAAGGGGCGACATTTCAGTTGGATAATCAGTGATAAATGTTGGCTGAATAAGCTTTGGTTCAACAAATTCCCCAAAAATCTCATCGATAATCTTTCCACTGCTGATTTTTGGATCAAGAGACAGTCCAAGATCTTTTGCCGTATAACGAAGCTCATCTTCGGATTTACCCCGAATATCCTGACCGGTATATTCCCGAATTGCGTCTATAATGCTCAAACGTTTAAAAGGCGGTTTCAGATCGATCTCGTGACCGAGAAAAATGGTAACATCGCTCTTGTTCACTTCAAGAGCAGTCCGGTAAAAAAGCTCCTCGACCAGCTTCATCATCCATTTATAATCCTTGTAGGCAACATAGAGCTCGACCTGAGTAAACTCAGGGTTATGGAAACGGTCAATACCCTCATTTCTGAAATCCTTTCCAAATTCAAAGACTCCATCAAAACCGCCTACAATCAGGCGTTTAAGGTAGAGCTCATTGGCAATGCGCAGATAAAGCTGCATATCGAGTGCATTGTGATGCGTCGTAAACGGTCGGGCAGCAGCACCCCCGTAAATGGGTTGCAGAATAGGAGTTTCAACTTCCAGCCATCCTTGTTTCGAAAAGAATTGCCTCATAAACAAGACGATGGCAGTTCGCTTGATAAAGGTCTCCTTAACTTCAGGATTGACAATCAAATCAACATACCGCTGACGGTAACGAAGCTCCTTGTCGCTGAACGCATCAAAAACCACCTTTTCCCCATCTACCTCTTTTTCTTTAGCAACAGGTATTGGCCTTAGAGATTTAGTAAGCAGTTCCATTGTTTCAGCATGGACTGATATTTCACCGGTTCTGGTTTTGAAGGTATACCCCTTAACTCCAACGATATCACCGATATCAAGCAGTTTAAAAGTATCATAAGCTACCTCGCCAACCTCATCCTTCTTAAGGTAAATCTGAATTCTGCCTTTGGAGTCCTGAATATGGAAAAACGATGCCTTTCCCATCTTTCGGATGGTCATGATTCTACCTGCTACTGAAACCTGTTCCCGAATATCATCCTGGAAATTTTTGATAATATCCACCGAAGAACAACTCACATCAAATTGGCATGGATATGGATTTATGCCAGCATCAATGAGGTGCTGCCTTTCTTCAAGACGTCGCTGCATCTGGTCATTTAAAGAAGGCTGAGCCTGTTGTTCCGAGCTGTTCTGGTTCTGATCGTTTTCTTTCTGCATGTTGTCGTAAACCTCGTGTATTCTGTAGATGAAATTATATATGACTAACCCGCTTTATCCCTAAGTTTCAGGAAACCACACGGGTTTTATACCAGACGTATGGAATGGTACTTACTTTCTGATAAAAAGATCGATAGGCTCTTTTCGAAAAAACATCGTAATTGTTTTTTTCGATAGCACTTAAAATATTGCCATAATTGATGCTGCTTATGCAGACAGCAAATCGGCTTTGTCTTTCAAGCATCGGAATTCCTTTTTCCGATGCTTTGTAATAACCTCTTGCCCTTTCTATCTGAAACTTCATCAGATTGATAAAGTTATCGTTTATTTTTTTTTGCATAAACTCTTCCCTCGAATAGTTGAACCGTCGCAGATCCTCAAGTGGAAGATAAATTCTGCCGCGATCAACATCCTCACCGACATCCCGCAAAATATTAGTCAACTGCATGGCTATCCCAAGTTCAATAGCATGTTCCAGCGCTTGTTTATCGCTGTATCCAAAAATTTCAGACGTCATAAGTCCTACGACAGCAGCAACCTTGTAACAGTATACATACAGTTCTTCAAAAGTC
>SERZ01000428.1_pt1 | contig 28638 bp, 27 predicted proteins | sample 3171461 | NCBI WGS metagenome assembly SERZ01 (sample SAMN06051861, study PRJNA518727) | freshwater metagenome | biome: subpolar coniferous forest; feature: holomictic lake; material: water; isolation source: holomictic Lake 227, 6 m depth | place: Canada: near Kenora, Ontario | collected... | reverse complement strand
CAGGCGTTCAGTACATCAAGTTTCCATCTCTCTACTTGTCCGGTTACTTGTCCGGTTACTTGTCCGGTGACGTGTTTGTCCATGGATTCTGCCTTTTCAGCTTGATCAAATCGTGACCTGGTCAATTCTGTCAAGCTATAGGTGGAGTTTCCCCTGGCAATGAAAAGCTGTTGATTGCAAAGATACTCAAGTGCATGGTGAGCAAGAGCAAGATTACCGTTTAATGCCATGGCTGCATCGGTAACGTCGAGCACAGACTGGATTGAGGCTATTGCGAGAAGAGTGGCTTGTTCAGCAGTCAGGTGGATATTGAGACTTTTCAGGAAGCGTTGTATGGCCTCACTCATCAATGGTGCCTGTAACAAGATCAACTCAAAGGCTTTACCGGCTTTATCATTGTTGATCAGTGGTGGCCGGCGACCAAGTTCCCGCCAGTTTCGCAAGATCGACCGAATACCGGTACCCGCCTGGTCACTCAGTCCTATACGACGAAAAGCATTGACAATGAGGGGGTTGCGGATATCTTTTTCGTTTGATTCCAGCAATTGAGCTTTGGTGGCAAAGGCATCACCGGGGTTCCAGAATATGAGCCGGTCAGTAAACCATTTCAGCGATGCTTTGCGGTTATGATCACCGTAGTCCTGATGGATAAGCATGTTGATCGTAGCTTCACGGAAAGCAATGTAGTCCGGGGGATCGTCATTGCGGCGCATGGTGGCTGGGTCAACCTTGAAGGGATGTTCCGCGATGCGCGAGTATTTTGCCACCAACCCTCGCCAGGTTTTGAAAAGATTCTCTTCAAAAACCACGCGATCATGCCAGCGCTCGTCGGCAGACCATGCATCAAAACGGGTATCAATGCGCTGATAATCCAAAACGGGTCGGGGGAGCAATCCACGAACATAGCGATCATGACCAAAGAGGATTACCGCTGCTCGGGTAAGTACCGGTTTACCGTTCTGGTGGATCAGGAAATTCCATTCCTGCAAAAATTCTAATGAATCGTCAACCTGTCGCTGCTCAGGATTGCGGCGATAAAAGAGTTCCTGATACCACCTGAGTGTCTCGGTATCGATACAGCTCTCCACATCGATATCAGCGACTCCCTCGCTATCCCAGGCTGAACGGGAACTATCGCGCAGAAATCGGTGAAGTTCACTATCCGTGACACGCTCGTCTCGTGCAGCACGCCTGATGTAACTGTCCCAGGGATTGCCATTCAAATAAACAGGTTTCCGGTGCCTTTCAAGCTCAGGGATGTAGAAAGCGAGAATACGTTTTCCATCAATATCATAAGCATAGGGAGTGGCGTTGACTATCTGGTTTAACTTTTGCCCGGCTCGTAAAGTGGTGAGAAAAGCGTTTTGAACGCGGTCAAAGGCATCGGGATCCACGCCAGAAGCTTCAAGCAGGCCATTTTTTTCTGTAACACCAAAAAGCAGCCAGTCAGCTTGCGTGTTTGCAAAGGCGCTTACTGTGGAGTAAACATCTTTGGGGACATCCCGTTGTGCTCTCTTGCACTCGAAGTCAGTCCACTCATAGCCTTTCACACGGCTGATTAATTCATCTTTGGTCATCCTTTACTCAATTTCATTTTCTTGTATCGCTCTTAATCGAATTGCAATCGTAATTTTCACCTTTCAACACCTCCTTCTCCAGTCCGTCATTCAGCTCGCGTTTGTATTCAATGCGGTTATTTTCAGTCATGTTATGCTGCCAGTTGTTTGGCCAGAGCCAGGATTTCCTGAATTTGAGATGGACTGAACACCCCGCGAATGCCTTTCGGGTGTATCACCGTGAACGGCGCATTGATAAGGTCTCTCTTTTCTACCTTTTCGCGCTCAATAATGAAATTTTTGAGCAGGTTTAAAAAGTCCATCTGGCGACTTGAAAGGTTGGTGTGCTGTTTGATAAACTGGTCGAATGCTTCAGCAACCGTTTCAGGGAAACTTTTGAGAATTTCCAGACCGAGAATGTGGCGGATAAACTGAAGAAAATGTGCCTTGCGATTTTTATAGACCGAACGCAACAGCTCCTCGGTAATGTGCGGATGCTCTTCGTTGAGCAACTCCGCAAGCTCGGTGGCCTCTTCAGGCGAAATCTCTTTACCCTCCTTGATTTTGGAGAGAATCGGATTTTGTTTTGTCAGTTCAGTAATAAGCGCCTCAACCATTTCACGGTATCGTGTAATGCTGACGGCCTCATTCCCTGGGCCAAATTCAACCATCTCTTTGTGGTGAAGAAGATCCTGCAAGTTCAGGTGAACCTGACCGATTCCGTCGATATCCTGCTCGCGAAACTTCATAAGCGGCGAGAGCTTTTCAATAAGCTCGTCAAAGGTATCTTCCGTTGCCTTGTGCCAGAAGTGGCTGGTTTGTGCGGTACGGATGAGAGTATCTTCCTGTTTTACAAAACTGACGCTCAGGGGAAGCTGGCCGATCTGCTCGGCAATGCCGTCGCTCAGCGTACGGTACCTCTCCTTTTGGTCAAGCAGTTTTGCCAGTGAAATATCGAGAATGTCGCGCTCAAAACGCATGGCTTTAAAATCAGCTTCGGAGAGCGTTCTGAAGAGTGGTTTAACCTGCGTTCTCAGAAAGTCAATTTTTTGCGAGGAAAGAGCAATCCAGAAGTTCTCCTCTTCCATCGGGCAGAGAAGCGATGCGGCCTCTTTAATAACCACTGAGGTGCAGGGAAGCTCTGCAATCTGTTTGCGGAGTTTAACTATTTCCCGCTCTGCTATGGCTGAATTGCCGGTTGAGAGGGCACATTCAATTTTATCGAGCCGCAACCCGAAGAGTTTCACCGGAAGCGGCAGTTGCACTTTTGGCTCTTTGCCTTTGGGCTGAAGCTTGAAGTATTCAAAGTTGTCCCAGCAATCAAGAATCAGGAAGAGCGATTTTGTGGTGCACCAGGGCTTGATTTTGGTTGGTTCAAGGAGCCTTGTGCCTCGGCCAATCATCTGCCAGAATTTTGTATAGGAGTAGACCGGTTTAACGAAGACGAGATTGACGAGTTCCCGAATGTCAATGCCGGTATCGAGCATGTCCACGCTGATGGCGATGCGGGGCATATCACAGTTTTTGAACTGGTCGAGCAATCCTCCCTTGCCGTAAACGCGCGGGTCGTCGGAGACCAAAACCTTGGCAAGTTCTCCATTATATTGCGGGTAGAGCTTGTCGAATATCTCTTCAATTCTTCGGGCATGGGCTATGGTTGCAGAGAAGAATATTGTTTTTCCGGGAAGAACGCCGTTCTGGTCTTTAATGCACTCTTCCATGAACTCTTTGACAATCAGGCTGTTTGTTCCCCGATTGATGACCTGCTTTTCGAGCTGCGTGCCTTCAAAGTTGATCTCTTCAATATCTTTGCCTTCAAGAATCAGTTGTTTCTGATCTTCAAGGGAGATTGTCCGCTTGCTGATGCCTTCGATCTGGAATTTCGTCTGGATTTTCATCACCTGGAAACTGCTGAGCCAGGGCGGTACATTGTTCACTGCCTCTTCGTAGGTGTAGGCAAAGGTTGGAAGGCCATCTTCACAGTGAAAGAGGTTGAAGGTGTTGTGGTCAAGAATATCTGTTGGAGTAGCCGTAAGACCAAGGGTAATCGTTTTGAAGTAATCGAGTATCTCTCCGTAGGTGTTGTAGATGGAGCGATGGCTCTCGTCAATGACAATGAAGTCAAAAAACCAGGGGGAGATGGGGTTCGATTCATCCCGGATGATATTGAGCATCGTGGGGTAGGTCGCAATGTAGATGCGACGATCTTTGGCGAAAACCTTTTCGCCGGTGCTGGGCCAGCGAGGTTCGTTGGGCAAATGTTCCTTGAAGGCCGAAAGCGCCTGGTCCCGCAAGGCAATGCGATCGACCAGAAAGAGAATTTTTTCAGCATGTCCACCTCGCATCAAGGCGTCGATCAGGGCAATACAGGTACGGGTTTTCCCTGTGCCAGTAGCCATAACCAGAAGAAAGTCCCGCTTTTTCTGCTCAATGGCTTCAAGTACCGATCGAATTGCCCGAATCTGGTAATCTCGTCCGGCAATGGTTGTGTTGATCAGCTCCTGGGTAAGAGGTTTGCGGTTCCTGCGGATATACTGGAAGCGCTCAAGGTCATCACGGGTTGGAAAGCCGATTACTTTTCGGGGAGGGTAGTTATCGAGATCCCAGAAAAAGGTCTCGATACCATTGCTGTAGAAACAGAACGGGGTCTCGATGCCCAACTGTTTCTGGATATTGAAACAGTACTGCTTGGCCTGTTCACGGCCAATAGCGGCATCACGACTTGTTTTTTTTGCCTCAACCACAGCAAGTGGTTTACCATCCTTTCCAAGCAGCACATAGTCGCTGAATTGATGACCCTCGTAAGGGGTGCGGGGCTCCTGCACTCCTTCAGGCAACCCGACAAGGATGTCAAACTCCTCCTGCACCTGGGCAGGATCGTTCACGTCCCAGCCTGCCTGCAGTAACAGCTTGTCGATCAATTCGATGCGAGTTTGCTGCTCGTTTTTCATGGTGTGTGGAGAGGTTGCATCACAGTAACGATCCGGCAATGATGAAAATACATAATGCGTGAGATTGTCTGACAATAGCTGCCCGTTATAGTGGGCACCACATTGCTATGCTCCTGATTCCTGAACCATCACTCATTTCCCTGAGGGGGGGGAGCTGCAAATATGGTCAGTTTCAGTTCGGCATCATCAAGCAAATTGTATAGAGGTTTTCTGCCTGACAATTTTTCACTTTCGATAATAATGATCGGCACTCCTTCTCCGCGCTTGTCCATGATGAAGTTCCTTTGACTACCGATGGCGTTCACTTTCATGGCACACCGGGCCAGCAAAGAGCTGATCAGCTCGTTCCGTGCAGATTGGCGCTCCGAGAGACTCTCAATGGTCATGGTGTTCGGAATGGTGCCCGGTGAAAAAATCTCCAGACGGTCGGCGAAAAGATGCAACCGAATTTTTGAGCCATAAATCGAATAGTCGCGGTGGGCAACCGCATTAACAACGGCTTCAAAAACGGCATTCATGGAAAACTGTGGCGTTTCAATACGGTTGGGCGACTTGATGGCATAGAGACGCATGTTGCGCTCGACAAATTTACACGCATCCTCTATCTGAGCATCCAAAGGCCCGGTAATATCTTTTGCATCCAGTTGATATGCCGCATTTCTTTCACTACCGCGATAACAGACTGCCTGGATGAAAGCATTTGGCATGAATGATTCGGGCGCTTCACTGGCCAATAAAATACCGCTGACGGTGGCACGCATCACATTATCTTCATCCAGAGCGATTAGTTTCATCTTCTCAAGAAACTCTTGATCACTCTTCGGAGAGATCACCGTTCTGAACCGGTTCCACAATTTTGGATTCAGGTCGGCCAGTGTTGTGCCCGGAACCGTTTGCTCATCAAACCGGATGAGTCTTGTCTGACTGCGCTGCTGAAACAGACGAGCCAAAACATCCGGCTTCATTTCTCGCCTGGAGCTGCCTGTTCGACGGAAATAACCGTTGGGGCTTTTGTGGACAAAAAGACTTCTCGGCACATCAATCCGCAAAATTATTTTTTCTTCTCCCTGAGCAACCGGGACAATCAGTTTTCGGATAACACAGTGCAGCGGTGGATCAATGGAGTCATTACATATGGAACGAAGCCAGCCTTCAACGATGTCAAGCTTAACAAATGGAATACCCTGAATCTCTCTCGACTTGTCATCCACGCCCAGAACGATGATACCGGTAGCCGTGTTTGCCATTGCGGCAAGTTCATCAGCCATCCCGTCTTTATGAGGGCCGATGAACTTGTTGCCACTGAATTCAACAGCTTTAAGTTCAAGAACTGAGTCTTCGCCCAACGAGATTTGCCTGAGGAAATCCGAGAGATGTTCGTACATGGCTGAATTTTCAATATTTAACTTGGTCAATCACCCTTTTTCGCATTCCATTCTTGCTTCTCAATATCTTGTGATATTATGACCATTGCGCCCAGGCTCTGCCAGTATTCAGGGTGAACAAGTTACCTCTAAAGTGCAATTAGCCTTGAAATATACATATCCATTGTGTAATCACCTGCGTTCAAGGGCATAGCGGATTAAAAGTCAGGAGCATATCCTTGTCAGGCCTTTTTCAATATCACTGCCCTGCTGAAAAACAGCTTTGGTCTTTCAGCAATGACAAACCCGGTACTCCCTGCTATTCTGAGAGTTTCTTCAAACGCCGATTTTGAAACATGCAAGGGTGGCTCGGCTATCATAACTTTTCCGCGCGGTTTCAATATTGCTGCGATCTCTTTGAAGAGACCCTCCTTGTTCGGAACTTCATGAACCATGTAGAACAACAGAACAAAATCAACAGGCTGCTTCACACCTATCTTGTTCTCTTCGCACTTATGCAGTATAATTCGATCCTCAAGCGCTGTTCCTTTGATCTTCTCTTTGACTTTCTGAAGCATTTTTTCCTGTAAATCAGCAGCGATGACCTTGCCGGTTTTACCAACCATTTGAGCCATCTCAACAGAGAAAAAGCCTGGCCCACATCCCACATCCAGAACAGTCATCCCTTCAGCGATGTATGGCTTCAGAATTTTTTGAGGGTTTTGCAGCCATCTGCGAATGCTGTTATCAAGAGTGCCAGATAGTTCAACTGGACATACCGGTTTGGTGTTTTTACTCACAACAGTTTTCTCCTTTCAAGGGCTAAGGTTTGAGTTATTCGACGCTGCATGGATTTATCTTTCTTCCCCTGCAACAACTGGATAGCTATCACTGTATTGGAACCACTATGTCTTTAAAGGACTTGTTATTCGACAAGCCACCCGAGTTTTTTTCTGCCCAACTTGCATATATCGCATTTTTCAACCGCTCGCTATCGATCGCTCCAGCACTAATGATCGGACTTTCTGTACCTCGACCATGAGCCATAAGGTTTCTTGCGTTAATTGTCGTTAAGGGAACTGGATTTCCAATAAGTTTGGTATTTCCCAAGACACGCCGGGTAGCTTCAACCAGCGCGGGATATCCAGAATATGGATTTTGCAGCCATTCCTGAACCTGTGAAATTTGTGCTTCAGAATCAGAGAGGGTAATGTTGTAACGACTAAGAATATCTGCACTTGGAATTACCTTTGGCTCAGTAACCTGGACATTACTATCTGCCGCCTGATCATCAATTTGGGATTTCAAATAGCTGACACTCAGCTTTGTGTTGTCAATCCTTCGATCTTGGTCCTTAAGAACGTTGGTTCCCCAAAAAAAAGCGCCAATTGCTATTACAAGCGTAATCACATCTTTGAAAACAGAAAATATTTCCTTGAATGCCTTCCATTTATTTGATTCAATCCATTTGCTCATTTAGTCCTCCGATGTTGTGACAGTTGATATTATTTAAACTGTTCCGGCTGATTTTCGGCAAAAAGCAGACTCCTCCGTAACAAGCTTCTTTCGAATGCGCACTCCAATCTACCGAACCAGAAGAAAAAGAGGGAGGTGGATTGTTTTGTGCTGCCACTATTCACTCTTAATATACACCGTTCTTCCAGAAATTCACAGAAGCAATGATGCCTCTCACACGTTATTTAATTCATCCATCAATGCTTTTCGCTGAGGATATTCACTCCTGAAAAACGATATAAGTTCGTTGGCTTTCTCTCTTGCGCCGAGCTTTATCACTCTCCGGATATACCTGCATGCCTCCCTGTAGTGGTTCCTTCCAACATTTTTTTTCACGTATTCAAGAAGAGCATTGAGATAGAGATCAACAATTTCAGGAGTATATTTTGCGGAAAGATGAGTTTCGTACTGCGCAATAGTATTCAAGTCAGGATACTTTCGTACCAGCTCCAAAAGTCTGTCCATCCACCCTTCTTTTATGAAAATATTGGCAATATGTTCTTTATCAAACCATCTCCTTTTTGCGGTAATATCACGAATGACGCTTTCCACAAACGAAACCCAGCTCTCTGGGGCCACATGCTTTTTCAGGATTGCGTAATAATCCTGTTTATTACTAAAATTATCAATAAACAGAAGGCGAGCATATTCTATGATTTTTTCTCTCTCTCCTTGTGCCTGGGCTATTTTCAGTAACCAGTCATACCATTCTATCACCAGTCCCAGTCTCTTTTTTTTATCATAATCAATCCCACCCTTCGCTATAGAAATGGCTTTCTTGTAATTACCATTTGCCAGGGCTGTCTGAATTACCTTTCTGCGTAAGTTCGGGTTGGTAATATTCGCTTCCAGAAAGTCATTAGCCTCTTTTTCGCCTTTCGTTTTAAGTATGACTTCGTATTTGATGCTTTGAGTCTCTTCCCTTTCATACTCTGACTCTTGCAATTTATCAAGCTCCCTGAAAACAGTCTCCATTTCCTCTTCGGTTGTCAGAAGCGTTGCGGCAATACGCAACATGCCAACATGCCAATCCCAGCCTGCATATATTTTTTTATCAACCGTTGAGAGTGCGTAATCAAAAATCAGCTTCCGGATATCTTCGGCAGGTTGAGATGCAGCAAGAGTAGAGATCATCTCATAAGCAGCTTCTATGGCGCCACCAATATCGCCATTGCTGTCATCGGCATACTGAAGTGCTCCAACCATCTGTTCCATGATGGCGGTACAAATTAAAACAGCACTTTTGAAGTTCCGCTTTTCGATCTGTTTTTTCGCCGAGTCCAGAAGATTGTCAACGGCACTCCCCACATGCCCAGCTCCCGACCAGCCAATGAAACCATCCCTCTCTTTTGCCCCGCGAAGAATCGCTTTTATCTGTTTTTCATAAATACCCTTCGATTCACCGGTATTATGCTGGACAAAGAATGACAAAAACAGATTTCTGAACCCAGCGTTCAGGGTTGCCTGTTCCCGCACGAATTGTTTAAGTTCATCGTGGGTAGTTTTCTCAAGCAGCTCATCAACCTGTTCGGCAACGGTTTTACGTTTCTTCGTCTTTTTGGGTGAAGCAGACTTCGCCTTGGCAGGTTTTTGCGTTAGTTCAAGCTCATCCTGCTGCAGGTAAAAGATTACTGCCACCAGATGTTTGCAGACTGGGCCCATATCGTAGGGGCAATTGCACACATGCTCGGTAATAGCGCCATTTTTAATGGTCATTCGTACCGTATAATCTTCCGTTCCCTCTACAATGGCTTCATACTCACCCGTGCGTATTTCGTCTGGCTCGTGCACCTGTCCGTTTTTAAAATACGACAACCCTCTCCGCAAAATGGTTTCGTCTATGTAGTCCTCAAAATGGCGTAATGGGATGTGCATTCTTATAATCGGTTATATGATTTTAGCGCAATAAATAAAGAAACGTTGAGGTACATCTCTGTTTCATCTTGTTTCCAGAAGGTTTCGACCTTTTTGGGTCAGACGGTATTTTTGCAGTCGGCTTTTGGGCTTGTCAGGAATAGTATATTCAATCAACTCATCAGCAAGCATTTCACGGACTCGTTCATTCAATTTTCCCGATACGGACTTGTGACCAAGTGCAGCCGCCAGTTCAGATTTTGATCGGGAACCAGCAAGCAACTCTTTGATGATTCTTTCAAAAATTGACTCTGGCCTCGACTCTGGCCTCGACTCTGGCCTCGACTCTGGCCCTGACGAGAGTGCTCCCGACTCACGTCCAAAAGAATTTGAAGGGTTTTCCCCAAATTCTGGCACACTGATAATCATGCGAAACAGATCTCCTTCGATGAGCTGAGGATCCTTGCCACCGTACTTTTTGCCGTACATCATCATTTTGCGCATACCAGAACCCAGCTCGTCAGCCCGGTCTATTTCCCTGAAAAATGCGCCGATAACCGGGTTTTTAGGATAGGGTGCGAAGGTTTCGGGGTTTAGCAGACCAAACCCGTGAGGACGATTGGCGTTCCAGGTGGTCACTTGTCCGTATTCAATGATGAGCCGTGCAGGAACACCGCTGGCATATTCCCGGTGGATCAGTATGTTAGAGGTGACTTCGCGAAAAATTGAATCCCGCAGGCTTCTGCGCTCAATGCCTTCAAGATAAAATGGGTCTGGCAGATGCTTTTGGACAAAGGCCAGAATTCGGTCATAGCTCTCGATGAGGTTGGTGCGCACCAGATCACGGTCGTCGTAACGGTCCAGATTGACCTTGCGCAGGATCAGATCGGTTCTATGCACGGGACAAACTTTCAGGATAAGCAGGTCAGGTGCAAACAGCATGACTCCTGCCAGAGTGACTCCGCTCTCCTTCGTCACTGGATCCTCTTGATAGAGTTGTGCGCTCTTGAGCAGTTGCAGGTCATCCATATCCGACCAAGGGTGATTGTCCTTGTTTATCCGAACATATCTTCTGCATTTTTCAATCAATTCAGGGCGAAGATCCGTGACTTGAATCCAGGGGTATACCTTGTTCTCGCTGAATGTCGCCTGTTTACGCTGGTAGAGATGCGCCACCTGGGTAGTTTGGTCAGTGATATCCAGATCACCATCTTCGTTGCGGTCGTAGATGCGGCCATTACAGCGATGAACCTGGGAGCTTTCGGGCACATAGATTCGCAGCAGGAATTTTTCGTCCAGTTCGACAACGTCCACAGAGAGATAGGTTGGAGGAGTGAGCTTAAGCGGGTTGTTGATGGCTGTGACAAAGTCTTTTTTGATCTGCGTTACCATATCCGGATCAATACCCTGAATAGTTCCGTCATCCTGAATCCCAAGCAAAATGGTACCTCCATGCCGATTCAAAAAGGCACAAACAGTCTCATAGACATTGCGGTTGAGTTGATTACGGCAGGTTTTGAATTCTACAGTAAGTCCCTCACCCTGCCGTATCAGATTGTGTATTTGCTGTATGCGGACCGTCATCTTTTAATCAAAACCTTTTGTACCAGGAATGTTGAGAACGAATAAAGGTTATCAAAAAAGTCTGGATGAAATATACATGAATTACACGGGATTAAGTGCAAGGCATTTGATCTTGAGGGATAAGCAGGATATTTCGGATGGCTGGATAAGGTTGCTGAGGTGTTGACGGAACTGGTCGAAGTAATTAATCACTCTTGCTGGCCTGTCGTCGCATTGGCTCTTGCCTCATGGGTGTGCATGTATTTGGCTACAGCAAAGAGCAAGGTGAAGATGACCAGATCCTGAACGAAGTGGAGAGCCAACGCCCAGGCTATCCCGCCTGTCTGGAGAACCGAAAGTGAGAGCAGCCAGCCAAGAAACCCTGACAGAACAACTCCCGGAATCTTGCCGGGATAACCGAAATAGTGCGGGATGCCAAAGAGAAGGGCGGAGAAAAGAGGGCTGCATTCATCATCGGAAGCGTGGCGCTGAGCGCATTGCAGAGCGCAAGACGAGCAGCTCCACGCTGGTCAAGCAGGCGACCGAGAAGCAGCAGTGCAGCGCCCGCAGCCATGACGAGAGGAATTGCAACATAGGGTGTCATGCTTTCCCGGTGCGACCTTCAATCTGCGCAAATTGGATTGAACATTTATTTATACCTCAACTCCTGTTCTGGGAAGCATCGATGGCTTCCATCGCCTTGCGGCGGAAACCGAGTGGGTCGGAAATGTTGGGAATTGGCGTTATGCCGCCACCTGTTCCGTTGATGTGCAGGGTGCCAAATCCGAACAGACGTCCAAGAACTCCCTGCTCGACATGAAAACTTTCGACCTTGCTGTGGTTAAGCTCGATGGTACTGCACCTGATAAACCCGAATTTTGCTATGACCCTTTTGGAAGTAACGGCAAGCTCTGTCGATTGGCGCTTGATAAAGGCATCAAAGGTATTCCACAAGCCAGGAAGCAGCAAAACAAGCCCGACATTTCTGGCGATCAAGGCGATTTCACTTTTTCCTCCCAGTGAAGCTATCATCGAGTATATCAGAAGCCCGATTGCCAGAAGAGTGAAAATGATTGCCTTGGTAAAAATTGTCCAGTGAAGCTGAGCCTGCACATAGAGCTTCTCTCCCTGCATCAGGTTTTGTTCAACATAGGCCAAAGTATTGTCCTCCGATTTTTTATGGTTGGTTAAATTCGTTTCTATCGAGTTTCGATCCGATTCCAAGCTTATGAATAAAAACTTTTCCGGCAAACTCTGCCTCTCCGGCAGTTTCAACGATCTTCTGATGGTGAGTAAAAAGGATTACCTGGTTTTTTTTACCAAGCTCGGCAAGTGCGCCAATGGTTGCCTTTGAACGCTGGTCGTCAAAGTTGACAAGGATATCGTCAACGATAAAAGGCATGGTATCGCTTGATTCGGTTCGCCATTCGAGGGTTGCAAGGCGCAGGGCAAGGTAGAGCTGGTCGCGGGTGCCGGAGCTCATGGCCTCAACTTGCAACCAGACGCCGTTGGGTCGGATACCCGCCAGTACAAGTTTACCCTGGTCATCAATATCGGTACGCAGTCCGGTAAATGAACCGAGAGTCAGTTCACTGAAATAGCGGGATGCTATTTTCAGTAAAGGATCCTGGTTCTCACTCCGGTACCGTTCGGTCTCTTCACGCAAAATTTTGGCGGCCAGCTTGAGGCGAATATATCGCTCGGTCAGACGACGAATTTTTGTCATGGAGTGTTGCATGGATTCGGCCAGTTCAGCCGCCCTGCCGCTGCCGTCCATTCGCTCAAGGTCATTTTTTATCCGCCCAATGCTCTCTGATAACTGCTGTATCTCGGGATCAATGATGTTGTTTATCTCGTGGGTCAGTGTCTCGATCTTTCCGGGCAGTTCATCCGGGTCTATGGCTTTACTCTGAAGCTCAAGTCCGGAAAACGAACCTCCTTCAGCAATCCGGGCAAGATTTCCTTCCACTTCCAGCAAACGTTCTCGAACTCTCAAAGAGATCGTGGAGCGTCGTTCTGCCTCGATCAATTCATCTTCGCTTTCACAGTTGGCCTGCTGGCGCAAGATATCGAGCTGTTGGTGAGTGATTTTCAGATCCGTTTCAGCTTTGGTGAGTGATTTTTCAAGCGTATCAATCTCTTCTGCCAGTCCTGAAAGGAAAGCTTTCTCCTGAGTGGCACGACCAAGACGCACATTGAGTTCTGTAACCAGCGAGTAAGCATCAATGCCGAGAAGGTCGGGCGCAATTTTTCTTGCAAGCAGCTCGACATCTTCTTCAAAAGCCTTGGTGTCACGGTTAATTCCCTCAATACGTTTGCGAAAATCATCAGCCTCTTTCAGCTTTTCAAAACACTCCTGAAGTGTCTCGATAACATCAATGGCTTCCGAGGGAATGGTCGCAACATCTATGCCCAGTGGAGTAATGGCACTCATCCACTCACTCCGCCACTGGCGAAGCTCTTCTTCAGACTTATGGCAGTTCTCTTCGGCGGTTTTCAGCATGGCGCCAAGATCACGGATTCGAGTTTCCATCGATTCCCGCTCTTTCTGAACGGTTTGCATATCCATCAAAAGCAGGCAGGCATAGTCAACAAGAGCCTCCAGTTCTTCACCGGAAAAGCTTTTCTCTTTCCCCAAAAGAGCAATCTCTGCAAGAAGCATTTTCCTTGACTCCCGGCGCAATAACTCTTTTTCCTCCACCGTAAGCAATATTCTGGAGGATTCCCTGACCTGGTTTCTCAGATTTTCAAAGGAGATGAGCCAGGCTCGCATTTCACGGGGTGAGAGAGGGTTCACCTGAGAGGGAGCCCATTGCTCTAACCACTGATTTGTTAGCCCTGCAAAGAGTGCTGTGGAGCGCTCCTCTTTTTCAACACACTCTTCAAGTTGTTTTTCAACTCTTTCGGCTCCGGCTTTCAGTGCCGCATAATTCTGTACCCGCTCAGCTTCCCGATAGAGACGGTCGGCAGTCTGGTCTGAAATAGCCACCATTCTTTCATAAGCTTCCGGAAGCGGATGTTCGGAGTCGTAGGCACGACCCGCTTCCTCAACATCCTCCTGCTGAATCCATTGCATTCGCAATAACTGCCAACCCAGGTCACGCCTCTTCCGCCTGGTAATTAACTCCTCCTCGCTTGGCACATCAGCGGAAAATTCTATCCTGTGAAGCTGCTCCTGAATTTCGGACTTTTCCTTTTCGAGCTGGTCTTTTCCGCTCTGAAGCCGTTGTATCTCATCGCCAAGAGCACGGAATTCATCATCAAAACGATTGATGGTCTCCTGCAGGGGAACAGCGAGTTGAAGCGTCTCTTCCAGAGAGCCCTTCCAGAGCCCCAGCCGTTTAAGTGCAGCAAGACACTCTTGCTCAACCTTTTCGTGATCTTTCCTGAGAGTTATGATCTCACTGTCGAGATTTCCTGTCCGGTCTGCTGACTGAAGTGCTCTCGAAAGTCCGACAGTTTCAGCCTTCGGCGACAACTTCTGCAGGCTGCCGCCGAGATAATCCAGTGTTTTGTGGGTTTCCTCTGCCTGACGGCGTGCGTTTCGCTCTGCCTGCAGTAATGCTTCGTATCGTGAGCCGAGGCTCTGCAGGGTTTTGCGCTTTGAAAGAGCAGGACGCAAGGATTCAATATCGGTGATGGAGAGGTCTGGTCTGATCTGGCGAAGAAGATCGGCAGCAGCGGAGCGACTGGAGATACGCTGGCCTTCTCGAAGGGGAAGATCCTGTTTTCCTTTCTTGTACTCCCCAAGTCGCTGATGCAGCTCCTCTATTGCCTCGGCTTCGTCGAGTACTCCCCGGTTAAGCGATAAGCCTTTTATTTTTTCCCGCACCAAAAGCAGCCTGGCTGCGGCCTGTTCTCGTTGCGAGTCGGCAACTCTCGCCTGCTGCTGAAGCAAGATGCGGCGCTCTGCGAAATCAGGCGGAAGCAGTATGACCTCTCCTAACTCTTCCTGTTTTTTCTGCAAGACCTTTCGCTCGGCAAGATCGGGCTGTACCTGCTTCAGCCGTTCAAGCCGGTGTTTTTCTGTTTCCTTTTTCAGCCGCCTGTTCTGGGCATCGACCAGTTTCCGCAAGCTCTCGTCAAGGGCATGACGATGGTTTTCCCATTCACTGCCTGAAAGAGTGGCGAGTTTCAACTGTTGTTGCAAATCTTTGTAACCTGCCAGCGCTTCATTGATTGCCCGGCTGGATCCCTGTGGTCTGAAAAGGGAGTCTGCCTCGTTTTCAAGCTCATCCATGACAGGTTTCAGAGAGGCAAGTCCAGCGCCTGCTGCAAAAAGAGCCTTGCCAACATCTCCCTCCTGTTCCAGAATACCCTCACCTCCCCTGACAAGGGTTTCATGATTAATTCCGTAGAGAGCTGTAAATAGATCCTTTTCAACACCATGCAAGTATGGAGTCAACGCCGAAGCATCCAGCAGATTGTCATTCTGGTCGAAAAGGTCTTTGGCGTTTCTTTTGCGCCTGAAAAAAGTCAGTTCATTGCCATTGCTTCCCTGCAGGCAACCACCCACCAGCAGTTGTTCGTAAGGGTGAAGGAAATTATCGCCAGTACGTGCCGGAAACCCGAAAAAAAGTGCCTGAAGCGCCCTCATTGCACTGCTTTTTCCTGCCTCATTGGGGCCATAAACAATATGGAGGCCAGGAATGGCAGAAGCAAAATCAAGGAACAGGCCGGAAAAAGGGCCAAAGGCTTTCAGTTCCAATCGTTTAATTTTCATGGCTTCCTCTCTGCTGGATTTTTCCCATCAGCAGCTCTTTGACATCATCCCGCAAGACCACAAGCTCTTCCTCCACTGGTCTGAATGGGTCACCATCGCTCAGGAGGTCAGCGGGAAGTTTGCTGTGCAGTTTGGCAAATTCAGGAAGCGTTTCGAGAAGACTAAGAGAGTCGAACTGAAAAGTTTCCACCGATCCCATGAGGGATTCAACCGGAGAATCGCCTGCAACAATGTCACTGTGGTTCTCTCTCTTGCGGGTATTCAGCATGACTTTTTCGATCCAAAGCTCTCCAATGTTGGCCGCAACGGCCCTGACCTCTTCATTCCAGTGGGGTGCGTTCTCGTGCAGCAGAGCGTGCAGGGGCGTTATCCCCTCCAGAATCAGCCTGACAGCCATCGGACGGCCATCGGCCTTTGCCCTTTCAACTTCAAAAACTTCGCGAACCAGCTCCGGTAATGAATCGATTTGTTCACATCTGGCAAGATCAACCCGGCAGAGTGCCCAGCGAAGTACATCCAGTTCCCGATGTTCGACCGACATGATATCGCCCTCCCGTACCGTCACGAGTGTGCACCCTTTTGCACCAGTTTCCCGGATATTGCGCCCCTGAATATTGCCGGGAAAGACCACCCAGGGGGCACGGCAAATCTCTTCACGCTGATGGACATGGCCAAGAGCCCAATAGTGGTAGCCCTTTGATCGAAGTGTATCGAGCGAACAGGGAGCGTAGGGTTCGTGTCCAGGACGACCGTTCAGGCTGGTATGCAGCAGGCCAATGTTGAAGAGTGCTGGATCACCCTGGGGATAATTCCGAACCAGATCTTCCATGACAGATCGGGAGGAAAAACTCTGACCGAAAATGGCAACACCGTACTCATCGAGGATACGGGTTCCTGCATTCCTGTGAGGAAAGAGAGTTACATTGTCGGGAAGTTTCAGCGAACGGGTAATCTGGCTTGCGGCATCATGGTTTCCGGAGACCATGAAAACCGGGATGGCGGCATCACGCAAACGACCCATGCGACTTGCAAAATAGATGCCGGTGTTGTAGTCCTTCCAGTTGCCGTCATAGAGGTCTCCCGCCAGAAGGACAAAAGCTACCTTTTCATCTATCGCCAGTTGAATGAGATTGTCAAATGCCCTTCGCGCTGCCAGCCGGATCTGATCCAGTGGAGCATCCCGGTAATCCTCAAGACCCTTTAACGGGCTGTCGAGATGAATATCTGCAGCATGCAGAAAAGTGAACATAATTCATAATCTCCACAGTTAGAAAGAAGAGAGGCAAGATCAGTATTGACTTTCCATGCCAGTTACCGCCATGCTTTATGCTCTTTTTCACGATACGAGTGTCAAAGTAATACTAAAGAGCAATAAAAACGCATCTCCTTATATGGAAACATTTTATAATCACTTCCCCTTCTTCGCCAAAATAGCAGGGCGCCAGCAATAATGTTTTCGCAGCTTGTTTTATTTCTTTAGAATATCACTTGCTGTATTGAATAAATCTTTGGACGCCGAAGCTATCGCGATGTAATTGCCCGAAGCAATGGCCCCGCCAAAAAGAATTGCTGAGGCTGAGACTGTCATGACATCTTTTACAGCATTGATTGTTGAGATAACCTTTTTAGCCTGAGCGGTAGCGGCAGAAATTGCCTTGAGGTCTTCCTGAATGTCGCCGAGAACAAGACCTGCGGCTGTTGTTATGAACTCATTTGAGTAGTTGAGCAATTTCCACTCCGCATCCTCAATGCTTTGGCGTTGATCAAGAGAGAGGTTTCCCCAGTTTCTGAACCTGTATTCCCCCAGTTGAGTCGATATGTCCCTGAATGATTGGGCCATTTCCCTTGCCTGATCTTTTGAGAGTGGCATAGATAAATTTTCTGAAGTTTATTTGACGAGTTTTCTTATAGCGCTCTGAATGACCAGAAGATCTTTACCGTACCCCTTCAATCTATCCGTCAAGCTTTTCCCTGTGATGTGGTCAACGTTGGCAGAGAGATCGGCGTGCCCTTTGCCGATGGTATCGAGCACCTTGATATATGCATCGAGTCTGGCTCGTTTGAGCTTCAACTCCTCCCGTCTTTCGTTCATAAAGATTAAAGCGACCCTTCCTGCTCCATCAGGATCGTTGCGGCTTATAGCTGATGCATTCCATGCCCTGAAGGGCTTTGAAAGCGCCAGCTCTTCATTATCCAGAGAGGCTCGCAGATCACGATCAAGAAGCTCTTTCAGGCCAGCAATCACCGACTGAACATGAGGATCACACTCCTTTATGATCTCTTCAAGCTGTCTCTGACGCCAGTGATCAAGCGTCGCACGCACAAGTATGTTAGCTATGGAGGCTGCTGCTGAGGCGGTCTCTTTTTTGATTCCCTTGGTATCGTTAACATATCCGCCTTTTTCCAGGGAGCTGCTGATTGCGTTGATCTGGTCATCCACATTGGGCAGCTTGCCGTCTGCAAGAGCCCCGAGAGCCGACATGTACTCTACAAGAACACTCTGTACACCTTCGAGTTGAGGTTTCTGTTGATTCCGAAGTTCGATTATTTGATCGATTTGTGCAGCACTTCGCTCGGATTCATAAGATTTCTGACGTTTTGGAGAATCGATATAATCATTGACGACTGACTGGTAGTCGGCGGTTGTAGCTGACATTCTGGCAAAATCACCAACGGCTTCCAGATTGGCGCAACTTGAGAGCAAAAATGCCACGAGAATAAAAAGCCCGCCCAGCCGGAGCTTCATGGGACAGCATACATTGGTCTTCAACATTGTATTTTTCACTTTTGTTATTCTGAATTCCACAGGGTTTGCCCCGACACTACATTACTTGTTAAAAGCCGTGCCAGAAATCATGCGGTTAAACAACAAATATTTTACCGCTGGCAAAATCGGCTAACGTCAATCCACCGGTATATTGAAAATGTGCAAGTTCTCGAAATGTTTTCCAGTCACCAGCCCATTCAAGTCCCACTGATTTGGCAATAGCGGCAACTTGGTGCCATAATTCCAGATCGTCAATTTCGTCATCTTTCGGGTTGTTGTCAATCCCGTTGCCGAGTGTGCCCCAAACCGGTTTTCCGTGACGAAGCGGAACAATATCAAAAGCCACACGCCAGTTATGCCACGATTTCCCTGCCTGGGCATTCGTCACTATTCGACCGGGTTTGGTTCTTCCTTGCGCATAAAGCTCTGCCTGGGATTCATTGTCACGATAGGTGCTGGTTATGAGCACATCATATCCTGCGGCTGAACATTCGTCCAGAAACCTCTGGCACAATGTGGCAACATGCGGATGCAAATCCTTAATTTTTCTGCTGTTGACCATCTCGTTAACTTCTTGCGGATTGCTGTTGAGCCCTCTCTTCATGATTTGCTGTACAAGCAATGGTGTTATCGCCTCCGTTGCCTGCCTTATACCCATTCGTCTGCACACCCACTTCTCAAGATACACGGCAATTATAAAAAAATCAAACAAACCGGAAAATGAACACATTTCTTTGCTGAACAGCTTTTTTTTTGCAAACAAGATGGATAATCGAATACTACGTCGTAAATTCTTGGGTTTAGCCAGGAGATTCCACAAGAGGTTTCCGTAAACCCAAAATCCTCCGTCGCCACGAAAAAACTGATATTTTTCTGCATGCTGTTCGTGATGAACTCACTGACAGCCTTTTCCCAGCCACTTTTACGCTGGGGAGGCGATCCAAGTGGTGGAGCGCCCTACGTCTATGCCGATCCGGCCAATCCGCAATCCTATACAGGCTTTGAACCAACCGGAGACCGTGCACGCACGATTTTTTTCAGCAAACCCTACGACCTCTTCAGATTGCAGTTGACCGACAAAAAAACGGACAACCAGATCACCTCGCTTGAAGAGTGCCGAAAATATAACAAATCAGTTGGAACCCTGGTCAATTGCGTAGCTTCCCGTCTGCTTGAAGAGGGTGTGTACAAGGTAACGGGGTATCAGGATCCGGAGCTTGGGCGGGGTGGATGCCGTTCTGATGGATGTAGCCGAAGAGATGTGGTATGCCCGTTAGAACCCGAAGCTCAAAGCAGCAGGCAAACCATTCCAGACCTGGGCTTAAGTTGTCGGCATCAGAAAACAGGATACCCTAAAACATCCATAGATACGCCGCTCAATCACGGAATAATCTAACGGGTTTTTACCCTAATTTGAACACTTTTTACGGTCATAAGAAGCAAAAAGACTCAAACAAAACCTACCGATCAACTGGTCATTGGTTGAAATAATTGCCAGTATTCAAACAAATCAATTCAGAAAATGAATAGGAGATTTTTTCTATGAAGAAATATATTTTGCTATTAATAATTTTTGTTTTATTGAGTGCACTCTCATGGCCTTTACGCTTAACGTTATGGAAAGAACCCACTAATTCTAATAAATATGATCTTGATTATATACTAAAAGATTTGCCAAAAAGTGAGGTAGAAAAATATGGAGATGATATAAAAATTCAAGGCTTATCATTCCCGAAAGAATCCTACAGGATTTTATATGAAGACGCATTAAATAAAACAATAACAATCCAAATTAAAAATCCGGATACAGCGGATGCCGATTATGTTTTTCCGCTTAGAAAATCTGATATTGATTATATCAAAAGAGATAAAGCAGGAAATCTTATTACCATGAAATATAAAGGCAGAGTATACGACCCATCAAACACTAACTTAATAACTGAAACAAAAGAGTATTTTTTGCTTCAAATGTTACAACCACCACCCGGATTTCGTTTGAAATATGATTTCCGGCTAAGCTTCTCTGAAATTATAGCTGTATTTCAAATATTAACAATCATTATTGCTGCACTTGTATACTTTCGCGAAAGTAATCGCGAAAAAATTATAGTAAAACGCGAAATATATCAAAGACTTGAATTATCTGCTATAGATCTATTTAAGTTCGAAGGAACAAACGCAGAAAAACTATGGTGCCTATATTCGGATTTTACCGAAAAAAAGTTTCCAGAAAAAGATACACATGAATATTGGGCGCTGCAGGAATACGTTTGCCAAATTATTGGCCTATTTGAAATGATTGTTGAATTTAAAAAACAAAACATTATTGACACGCAGGTATTCCTTAGTTGGGGACAGTGGTTTTGGGATATAAGTACTGCAGCGCATTTTCAAGATTTTTGGGATGAAATAAAAATGAACTATACAGTACCCCTCCGAAATGCAATGGATACCGGAATTGCTTGTTCTATCGAGGAAATGAGTTATGAAATGTTTCTTCAAAAGATAGGGAAACAATTTAATTGCGAAATAGATGTTAAGGTTTTTCTAAAAAAAGAACTTGGCTTGCGCGATTATTTCATAAAATCTATTTCATAGTTTCACGTCAAAAAGGGCACCAGCACCTCTTCCTCCATCTGACCGTGCTTGGCAACATAATCGAAGCACCGAGTGAGGCAAAAGAGCTGCTCAAATAGCTCGGCATCGAGCAGCATGGCAACAAGTATCCCGAAGAGCTCTCCGGAGGAGAGCAGCAGAGGGTTGCAATCCTTCGCGCCCTGGCCATGAACCCCGAAGTGCTCCTGCTCGACGAACCCACCAGCGCCCTTGACCCGATGCGGAGCGGTGACGTGCGCACCCTCTTGCAGGAATTTGCCACTACCGGTCATACCGTTGTCATCGTCTCACACTCCGTGCGCTTTCTGAAAGGGATTGCCGACTATCTTGCATTTATGGGGAAATCTGAACTTATCGAGATGAACACCACCGAAGCCTTGCTGGAACATCCGAAAGATGAACGAACAAGAGAATTTCTGCACCATTCGGAACTCAACTGAGGGGCTTCTTCGGAAACTCAGAAAATGGAGTGTTCGCCCAGCTCCTGCCCGGCAAGTCCCTCTTTCAGCACCCGCTTGTAAAAGTCACGCAACGTGTCGTTACCGTAGGATGGGGTCATATCAGCGTCATACTTCCCCGTTTTCGGATTGAGCACCAGCATTGACTCTGAACAATAGTACTTGCCAATACGGGCAAATTCCGCCTTGTCTTCCAGTTTCGGGAATATCTTTGCCAGCAGGGTCAGGACAGGAATGATGACGTCAAACATCCCGATCGGCATGTTTTTGAACTTTGGCGGACGACCAAGCAGCTCAAAAAGCAGTTCACCCTGCTCCCTGAACGATATCGCTTTTCCCGGGCCGCCAATAGGCAGAATTTTATTTTGTTTGGAAGGATCTTCAAGACAATCCGCCATGAACCGCGCCAAATCCCGTTCACTGATCGGTTTACAGGAGGTCAGTTCCCCATTGCCAAACATGGCAAAAGGTTTTCCGCTCTTCACCTTTTCAACCTGCCCGGCAATGGACTTGAAAAATGCGGTCGGACGCACAATCGACCAGACAAGCCCCGACTCCCTAAGCTCCTGCTCAAACTTCAGCTTCGCCCGCTGAAACTCCAGCATTGGTTTCTGCACACAGATTGCAGAGAGCAGGAGAAAATGCGTCGCTCCGGCAGCCTTGCCCGCATCGAGCGCGTTGCGAGTAGCCTGATAGTCGATATTCCAGGAATCCTTGATTCCTCCGTTGCGAGAGGTAAGGCAGGATACCACCACATCGAAATACTCGTTCCTGATCCCCTGTTTCATCAGGGAGTCCATACTGCTGACATCGCCAAACCGAACCTCGGAACCCTTCAGTTGGCTTCGAAGCTCATCCGCCCTGGTCGTTGCGCCAACCCCGGAACGCTCACGCGCAAAACTCACCACCTCATACCCTCTGCTAACCAGTTCACGGACAACAAACTTGCCGATATAGCCAGTAGCTCCAACAACAAAAACACGTTTAAGCTCTCTTGCAGGAGCGTGCGAAGAATTATCCACAGTGCAAAGCGGGATTAAGGTTCAAGGTTCAGAACAGACAACATCGCATGAAAATAAGCCATAATATCTGTTTATCAAATAGCCCCGCTCCATAACGGGAATGCCGGGGATGTCGAGCCCCAGCTCGACAGGAAACAAAAGAAACCCAAAAACCTCACCTTCGCACAAAAAGTCCGCAACCATTGAGAATCAAAACCTTACTCCTTCGAGCAATTATGTTATATTTTACTCCTGTATAGATTTGAATGCACAACCATCCCTATCATTTAAATAGATATTCAGCTATGGCAAACGAAGAAAACAACGGCGGCGTCTTTTTAGACCTTTTCATTGCGGTGGGCAATCTGTTACAGAATGTCGCTGACACACTGGCTAACGGTGTCACCTCAGCCGGTTCAATCGTCCAGTCCTGCACAAATCTCTGTGCAACCATTGTCAGCAACGCGGCTAACACTGCCAGCCAGCTCCTCCAGGGAGTTGCAACTGCCATAACATCAGCCACCACCCCGAAACAGTAAAATCTGCTTTCATGAGTAAACCCGCCTTGCCCAACCTGGCGCAAAGCGGGTTTATGCTCCACTGCTAATTATCCCGGCATTTCGACCCACCAACCCCCTGAGCGAATTCCTGCATATCCGAGAAAATGAGTGAAATGAGTGCCAACCTTAATAAGCGATTATTTGACTCGCTTGCTTAGAGTTCCTTCTTCCTGAATTTTGTTATCGCGCGATGAGACTGAATAAAAAAGAGCATTTTCAGTAGCTTTCCATACAGTCATTTTACTTGGCTTATCGCAGAATAGCCCTCCATTTTTTGAACACAAAGAGAATACACTTCGATTATTGCTTTCTCCTTGATATGTTCCTTCGAGTGTAAAACTGCGTTTACCACCATAAATCAAAATTGCACTTACTTTGTTGACTTGAATAGGCGATATGTCAAGAGTTACTCCAATAATATCTCCGCTATTGGTTTGCGTTTGTCCAATCCATCGCCCTTCGATAGACGCATTGAACGAATTGGACGTTTTTTGTGATGCTGATTTAAGATCAATTGCTGAGCAGCTTGCAGTATCAATTGCTTGTAATACAAAACCGATGGTCAGAACAGCACAGAATTTACTTGTTTTTTTTACTGATAAAACGCACATCTGCCTCTCCGTGAATTTTTATTGGGATTTACTTTTTATCAAAACAAAATTTTCTGTTGCTATTATGGCTCATTTTGGGGCGTTGCTCATTCATATACTGAGTAACGAAACCAACGCATAGATATCCTCTGGTGTACGAAGTAGCTCCAAATTATCATTTACAACAATAATTCGGTTTACAAATTTTACGAGTATTTTCAAAATATTGTTTTTTTACCCTTCCAGACAGCCACTCTTTCCTTGATACCGTTGATGAATTTTACACCACTAATTGCTTTTTCAACAAGTTCCCCCCCCATGCAGTCTGCACTCCTGAAGCTCTGCTTTTTCGGCCAGAATAGTTGCCATGGTTCCCTGAGCTTGAATACACAGTCGTCTTTATCATGTAAATAGATACTCAGCTATGGCAAACGAAAACAACGGCATCTTTTTTGACCTTATTCATTGCGGTCGGCAATCTGGTGTAGAATGTTACTGACACACGGGCTAACGGTGACACATCAGCCAGTTCAATCGTCCAGTCCTGCACAAATCTCTGTGCAACAATCTTAAGCAACGCGGCTAACACCGCCAGCCAGCTCCTTCAGGGAGTTGCAACCGCTATCACATCAGCTACCACCCCGAAACAGTAAAGCACGTTTTTATGATACCCCGCTTGCCCAACAGGTGCAAAGCGGGGTTATGCTCTAACTCTTGCTATTTTTCTGCTTATGCTCCGTGTGATTATATTTGTGGTCGAGCAACTGAGTAAAATGAGCACCGTCCCTTAGTCTGAATATGACCAACCGAAACAGAATTTCTGAATTCTGACATTGAAGACATCTGCTATACATGCGAAGGAGGGTATCATTACAATGGCATTGCCATGTGGGTATTTCCAAAAAGTGATAATGAAGGGTAGTCTCCATTTTAAGTATGCTTTAATCCTGAAGAAGAAGAAGGAATAGCAATTTTAGAACTTCCTGCAGATAATTCAATTAAAAACGATATAAAAAAGTATCTTAAAATTTTTAACACAAAATTACGGAAGCACAATAAATAAAAATATAAACACTATAGTTATGTATAAAAAGCTACCTGCATTTTTTTTACTTGGAAGTATCGCTTTATTCATTTTATCCCTTACTCAGGATTGCTATTATGTCAAATATGTCAGAAGTTATACTCCCAGAGCTTGGGGACTTGGCTTTGATTTGCTATTGATGGGCTGGCTTGGTCTTATATATGGTTATTTCACATGGCTTGCAAACCCAATGTTATTATTAAGTTGGATTGCTTTTTTTAGAAGAAATTATCCATTAAGCTTATTGGCTTCAGTAGGATCTATTCTAGTTATCTTGAGCTTTCTACTCTACGATAAAATTGTTACAAGTGAGGCTCCAAATTATTCGTTAATAACCGGGTATGGGTCCGGTTACTGGCTTTGGGTAGCAAGTGCGGGTTGTTCCATAGCCGCCAATATTTTCGTCAAAATATCACCGCCTGACAGAGCAGAATAATTGTAAAAAAAATATAGCTGCAGCGAAACCAGATACCCAAGACAATGCAACGACATAAGTGCTCAAAAAAACCAAATTGCACAGGTTCTTCCAATGGTATTTCTTATACAAAGAATCTTCCCAAGTATCTATTAAGAATAACTTTAAAGTTTTTTTCTTAACCGAATACATTTCTAAAGTACCCCTAAAAAGCACAAAAAGTGTTGCTGGTTTTTGTAAAATCTTGTACTTTTTTTCTTCTGATATTCGACCTTGAGTCAGGTCACCGCTACGATGTAAAAACCTCGCAATGGCCCTTGACTCACTTTTGAGCTGAAATCATCATTAGCCATGAAGCGGGTAACGGAAAATCAAGTAAAACATCCTCCTGGAGTTGACAAGGTTACTTGCTACACACCAAAAGCGAAAGCCTGTGCGGTAGCTTGGCTAAAAAGAAGAGACAAAAAGCCACTCCCTCTTCGGCTAATCCCCATCCTCAAAAACTTCCGAAACCAGTACTGCTTCAGGAAGAGGCGCTCTACCGCTGATTCTGGACAACAGTGCTTTTCTGCCCCGCAGGATGCAACACAACACTATGGCCTCCTGAACAACTTTTCAACCATATAACGAGAATGATGGCATGAAGCCTGGACGAATAGCTTCACCAGTGTGGTACGTTGTTTTTGTGTGCCTCATGCTCGTTGGCACGCTAAACCGCCTTTATGCTAACCCTCTGCACGGTGCTGACCCACCTGATCCAAATAATCCTACAAATGCAAAAGAGAGGATCGAAGTGCAATTTGGAACGCACAAAGTGGTAATAACCTGTGGAAAAGGAAAGCCAGGCTACCCAGGTGATCAACGAGTATGCATACACAATACCCTGAGCTTTATCGATGCAGACGGCAAAGTCTTTTTTCCAAAACAGTCAAAAAATTTCCGACAGGAATTTGTGGTAGAGAAAACTCCTACAGGTATAACATGCGGAAAAGGTAGTGATGGGAAATATTATGTCATTGTTGATTTCGTGGCAGGTCCTTTGAGCTTTGGCCAAGGTTACGTCATAGATCTATTTACTGAAGATGGCCGATGCCTCACGGTTAATAGTGTAAATTTTGACCGTATTATTGAAACCCTAATAATAGAGTTCAATAAAACCATTTACATTGAGGAATGTGGGAAATGAACGATAGCGAATATAGAAAAAAAATAAACAATAAAACAAATGCACTATGAACTGGATAAATGAAATAAAAATTAGTAATCAAATATATTCTTGGAATATCCAATTCCGATTAACAACTATTCGATATATCTTATTTTTACTTTTTACAACTGTAATCATAATTGTATTTTCAATAAAGCCATTACCTGTATTTGCCGTAAAACCACCATTACCAATAGAGTTTACTGGTGATTGGATACCAATAAATGAGGATAGTCAATCAAAAAACCGACTTAAAGTTACTCAATACACTTTTACTCTTATGAATGAATCAGAATTTCTGAATTTTGACATTGAAGACATCTGTTATACATGCGAAGGAGGGTATCATTACAATGGCATCGCCGTTTGGGTATTTCCCAAAAGTGATAATGAAGGACATTCCCCTTTTTTGGTACGCTTTAATCCTGAAGAAGAAGAGGGAATCGCAATTTTAGAACTTCCTGCGGATAATTCAATCAGAAACGATATAAAAGAATATCCGCGACTTTTTGATGTAAAATTTCGAAAAATTAGTTAATAAAAATATAAACACTATTGTTATGCAAAAAAATCTTCCTTTATTTTTTTCCCTTGGCAGTGTTGTTTTATTCTTTTTGTCCCTTACTCAAGATTGTTACTTCACTGATCGCCTTGATTCTTTGACTCCAGGATGGGCATTATTATTGACAGGATGGATAGGCTTTCTATATGGTTATTTCACCTGGTTTGCTAACCCACTATTATTTTTAAGTTGGATTGGTTTTTTCCGGAAAAATTTTCAATTGAGCTTTTTGGCTTCTTTAGGAGCCATTCTTGTTATGTTGAGCTTTTTACTCTACGATAAAATTGTTACAAGTGAGGCACCTAATTATTCATTAATAACAGGGTATGGTTTAGGTTACTGGCTTTGGGTCGCAAGTGCTTTTTTTTTATTTGCAGCAAACATTTTATCAAAAAAAATTCGCTAATAAAAACATCTTTTTCGCTTAAATCGTTGATATAAAATTTAAGGTTATTCTCAAACCTTTATTTACGTTATTTAACTCAAAATTGAGACCAAACATCATGATCAGCAATAATGAAAAAATTTATACTGCAGGGAAAGTTGCAGAAGCTGCTTATGGGATAATGAGTCCTGGATCAAATTATACCTTATTGCAAAATCAAAAGACTGATAGTGGTTTTGAGGCTTCAGTCTATGTTAACAGCATAACTAAGTAAATTTGGGTGGGGATTGCGGGAACTAATCAGTATCCAACAGATGTGCTAACATGGACAAACACATACTATGGCATGAGTTTCAACACCAAATAAGCAAAGGATGCTATCGAATTTGGTGCGAACCTAAAAAATAACATAACTAATAATCCGAACTTCTCTGGGTATTCAATTAATGTTACCGGTCATTCTTTTGGTGAATTTTATGCTCAATTATTGACATATACCTTTGACTGGAGCGGGTATGGTATTGATGGCCCTGGGGCAGATTTATTTCTTAATAGCAATCTTTACAGAACAATACTCAACGACTTGAGAATTACGCCTGTGCATGGATCGGAATTCCATTCAATCAATGCCACCTGGATTGGGTCATTGGGAAAGGATATTCCAGGAACAAAGAATGGAGAAGTTTTTAACAACATTTATTCGTCGTCCGACCAAGTATTGAAATTTAATGATTCAACATTGCCTTTCTATAACATTGCTTCGGGGTTATCAGAGGGTCTTGATGCTTTTATGCATACTCACAATATTACTAATATCAATAAGTCAATTAAGGAAGGCTTTTATACTTTCAATATTTCTTCAATACCTTCTAACCTGAACTATCAAACTTTTCTTACAGATAAAATTATAGTTACAGCAAAGATCAATTCATCAACCAAGATTTTTACCGCAACAAATGAAAATGAAGGCCTCAGAATAATCGAAAAGAATGATAGTTCCGAAGTGATTGTTCAGCGTTTAAACAAACATCTTGAAGCCACTGAAACCTTTGATGTATACACGGTTAAATCTGGGGATACATTATCGGATATTGCCAAAAAAATGGGTACAACCATTAACATCCTGATCAAGTTCAATACTGATATTTCTGACCCTGACAAGATTTACGCTGGAGAAAAAATTTATGTCCCATACTCTGTTCAAAACAATGCTTCCTCCGCTCCAGATGTCTCATCAATTTCTCCAAATCAGTTTTTTGTCGATAATATTTTCATTGACCTTGAAACTATCTCATTTGTAACTGGTATCTCTGTAGATAAACTTATTGCAGCAAATCCAGCTCTTTCCGACAAAATATGCATTGCTCCAGGAACACTCGTTAACCTACCATCAGCAATTAACTCCTTTACCCTCGACATCACTCCAGACCCCGACACACAAGAGAATGTTGCCGAGGACCCAACCGA
>SERZ01000427.1_pt1 | contig 28678 bp, 23 predicted proteins | sample 3171461 | NCBI WGS metagenome assembly SERZ01 (sample SAMN06051861, study PRJNA518727) | freshwater metagenome | biome: subpolar coniferous forest; feature: holomictic lake; material: water; isolation source: holomictic Lake 227, 6 m depth | place: Canada: near Kenora, Ontario | collected... | reverse complement strand
GGCCGGCGGTGGATTCCGCATTCGGTCTTGTCCTGGCCGGCCCAGCGTCCGGCGCGAAGAGTGCCCCCCGGGGGCACCCGCTCGGAACAGGGCATGCAGCCGATCGAGAGAAAGCCCTCGGCTTCCAGCGGATGGGCGGGCAGCGCCCGGCGTTCGAATTCCAGGGTCAGGCGCTCGCGCGGCCACGCCACCAGCGGGTTGATCTTAATCCAGCCGCGGTCGGCCTCGATCACCGGCAGGTCGGTGCGGCTGGCGCCGTGATAGCGCTTGCGGCCGCTGATCCAGGCCGCGAAACCGCCGAGCGCCCGCTCCAGCGGCAGCACCTTGCGCAGCTCGCAGCAGGCATCGGCATCACGCTGAAACAGCGGGCCGTCCGGGTCGGCGGCGGCGACCGCGGCGTCGTCGGGGCCGATGGTGCGGACATCGCTCAGTCCCAGCCGTGCCACCAGCTGGTCGCGATAGCGCCGGGTCTCGCCGAAGAGGGCGCCAGTATCGATGAACAGAACCGGCAGGGCCGGATCGACCTCGGCGGCCAGGGCCAGCAGCACCGCGGACTCGGTGCCGAACGAGGACACCAGGGCAATCCCGCCGGGAAATTCGTCGCGGATCAGCGGCTCAAGCAGCGCCGTGCCGTCGAGGCCGGCAAGCCGGGCCGCCAGCCGTTTGGCCCGCGCCTGGACGGCGGCGGCATCTGGGGAGGGGGGGCGCGGGGTGGTGGTCATGGGACGGACGACATCGGGCTCGGCGTTGGTTGGGTTTAACGCCAAACAGGATAGTCCGCCCGCCGCGCTCCTGCAATGAATAATGTGTATAAATTTACATATTCACATAGAAATTTTGTTGTTTGCCCGGTTCAAGAGCGCCGGGCGATACGGCTGAGGAAGGGGCGGGCGCTGCTCGGCTCCTCGGTGTCGTCGCGCGCTTTTTGCCGGCGCTCGGGGGCGGCGAGCGGATCGAGGTCCAGCAGATCGAGTTCCATCAGGTCGCGCTGCTGGCGCGCCCGCACCAAAGCAGCCTCGTCGCGAACCGGCGGTGGCGGCGGGGGAGGGGCGATGGGCGGTCCTGAAGGCGGCGGCGGCGGTGGTGGTGGCGGCGGTGGCGGTGGCGGTGGTTCGGGGGCGGCGGCGCGCGGCGCTGGCGCCGCCTTGGGCTTCTGGCGCCGCTGCAGCGCCCGGCGGGATTCGTCCTTGATGCGCTTGATGCGCTCGGCGCCCCGGCTGAGCAGCTTGGCCGGCTTGGCGACGGTGACCGGGGCGGCGACCGGCACCGGCGCGGCGACGCTCACTGCCGGCGGTGGCGGTGGCGGCGGTGGCGGTGGGGCGGCCTGGACCGGGGGTGGCGGTGGTGGTGGCGGGGTGGCCTCGGCCTCGCGCCCGGCGGGACGGTCGTAGGGGTTGCGCCAGGGCTTGCCTGCTGGCCTGGCCTCGAAGTCCGGCTCGGGGTCCGGCTCGGGTTCGGGCTCGGGATTGGCTTTGCCGAGTCTGCGACCCATGCGGGCGAGCGCGCTCCGGCCCCTGCCCGGCGGGGCGTCGTCCTGGTCGATCCGGGCGGCGAGCCGGGGCGGCAACTCTTCGTCGCCGTCGTCGTCGCGGCTGCGGGCCGGGGCTGCGGGCGTCTGGGTCCGGGGCGGGGCCGGTTCGAGGTCGCGGGCGCGGGCGGCCTCAAGCTGCTGGCGCCGGGCCAGGGCCTGCAGGCGGCGGGCATGGAGGACATTGAGCCACGAGCGGGTGCTGAGCACGCCGTAGCCGAGGCCGACGATGCCGGTGAAGATCAGCAGATAGCCCATCACCGGGGTCATGGCGGTGAAAATCGGCAACAGCAGGAACATCAGGCCAAGAATGGTCGATATGCCGGCCGCGAGCAGCAGCGGCTCGTGGACCACCAACGTCACCACCGAGATGACGACGCCCGCGGACAGAATGGTGGCGAAGATATCGAACATCAGCGGCGATCCGGATCAGGGTTGCACCCTAACTGGTTAAATGAGCGCCCAACTTTAATCAAGGATCGCTTCGCGCCGCCGGCTTATTCCAGCCCCATCAGCGAGCGGGCGAAGGCCGCGGGCTCGAAGGGCCGGAGATCGCCCACGCCCTCACCGACGCCGATCGCGTGGACCGGCAGGCCGAATTTCTGAGCCAGAGCCACAAGAACACCGCCGCGCGCCGAGCCGTCGAGCTTGGTCAGGATCAGGCCGGTGACCCCGACCATGTCTTGAAAGACCTCGACCTGGGCATGGGCGTTCTGGCCGGTGGTGGCGTCGAGGGTCAGCAGTACCGAGTGCGGCGCGGTGGCGTCGAGCTTGCGCAGCACCCGAACCACCTTCTGCAACTCGGCCATGAGGTCGGTTTTGTTCTGGAGTCGCCCCGCGGTGTCGATCAGCAGCAGTTCGGTGCCCTCGCGGCGGGCGCGCTCCAGGGCCTCGAAGGCCAGTCCGGCGGCGTCGGCGCCGGTCTCGCGGGCCACCACCGGGCAGCCGGTGCGCTCGCCCCAGATTTTCAGCTGGCTGACCGCGGCGGCGCGGAAGGTGTCGCCGGCCGCCATCATCACCGAGCGGCCCTCGTCGCGCCATTCCCTGGCCAGCTTGCCGATCGTCGTGGTCTTGCCGGTGCCGTTGACGCCGACCACCAGCACGACATGCGGTCTCAGCGTCGGGTCGGGGACCAGCGGCCGCGCCACCGGCGCCAACAGGGCGGCGATATCGGCGGCCAGGATTTTGCGCACCTCGTCGCCGGTGATTTCCTTGCCGAATCGGTTTCTGGCCAGCTCCTGGGTCAGCCGCGCTGCGGTGGCCGGGCCGAGATCGGCGCCGATCAGCAGGTCCTCCAGTTCCTCCAGGGTCGCCTGATCGAGCTTTCTTTTGGTGAAGATGCCGCCGATGCCGTCGGTGAGCTTGCTAGAGGACTTGGCCAGCCCCTGGCGCAGTCGCGAGAGCCAGCCGCCCGAGGCGGCGGGCGGCGCGGGCGCGGCGGCGGGCGCCGGCGGTGGCTCGGGGACTGGCGGCGGCTCCGGCGGCGGGGCCGGCGTCTCGGGCGTGGCTTCGGGTTTCGGTTCGGCGGCGCTCTTCTTGCCGCCCCACAGCTTGATCATGCCGCCTCCGGGATCGTGGTGCCGAGCAAATGCTGGTCGCCCATGCCGGTGACCCGGGCGCGGGCGAGGGTGCCGGCGGCGGTCGGACGGTCGAGGCGGATTTCGGCGAACTGGCCGGTACGGCCGCGGTCGTCCTGCTCGACCAGCACCTCGGCCTCGCTGCCGATCCGGGCGGCCAGGAACCGGCGGGCGGCGGCGTCACCGGCCTCGCGCAGTCGGGCGGCCCGCTCTTTTCTGAGCGCGGGTGCGACCTCGGGCATGCGCGCGGCCGGGGTTTCCGGGCGGGGCGAATAGGGGAAGACGTGCAGCCAGGTCAGGCCGGCCTCATCGATCAGCGCCAGGGTGCTGGCGAACATACTGTCGCTTTCGGTGGGAAAGCCGGCGATCAGGTCGGCGCCAAAGGCGATCTCGGGCCGCAGATCGCGGGCGCGGGCGACCAGCGCCAGCACCTCGTCCCGGCTGTGGCGGCGCTTCATCCGCTTCAGGATCAGATCGTCGCCGGCCTGGAGGCTGAGATGAAGATGAGGCATGAAGCGGGGCTCCTCGGCGATCAGGCGCCAGAGATCGTCGTCGAAGCCGGCGGGGTCGAGCGAGGAGAGGCGGAGGCGCGGCAGCCCGGGCACCGCGTCGAGCAACCGGCGCACCAACTGGCCGAGCCGCGGCCGTCCCGGCAGGTCGGTGCCCCAGGAGGCGATGTCGACCCCGCTCAGCACCAGCTCGCGATAGCCGGCCTCGACCAGCGTCCGCACCTGATCGATCACCGCGACCGCCGGCACCGAGCGCGACGGCCCGCGGCCGAAGGGGATGATGCAGAAGGTGCAGCGATGATCGCAGCCCTGCTGGACCTGGACAAAGGCGCGGGCGCGGCCCTCGAAGCCGGAAATCAGATGCCCCGCGGTTTCACGTACCGACATGATGTCGTTGACCCGCACCCGCGGCCCGCCGGGCTCGGCGAAGGCGGCGGCGGTCAGTTTTTCGGCGTTGCCCAGCACCTGATCGACCTCGGGCATGGCGGCGAAGCGGGCCGGATCGATTTGCGCCGCGCAGCCGGTGACGATGATCCGGGCCTGGGGGTGTTCGCGCCGGGCCTTGCGGATCGCCTGCCGGGCCTGCCGCTCGGCCTCGGAGGTAACCGCGCAGGTGTTGACGACCACGGTTTCCGGGTGTCCGGCCGCGCCGGCATGCTCGCGCATCACCTCGGATTCGTAGGCGTTGAGGCGGCAGCCGAAGGTGATGATCTCGACGGGGGCGCTCATGGCGTCAGGCTTCACCCAGCCGTTCGGCGGCGAGGGTGCCGGTGAAGGCGGTTGCGACCGGGCCGGTCATCAGGACGTGGCCGTCGGCCTGCCATTCGATCTCGAGGCTGCCGCCGTCCAGCAGCACCTCGGCCCGGCGCCCGGTCAGGCCGCGCCGCGCCGCCGCCACCAGGGCGGCGCAGGCGCCGGTGCCGCAGGCGCTGGTGATGCCGGTGCCGCGCTCCCAGACCCGCATGCGCAGCCGCGCCGGTCCCAGCACCGCCACCACTTCGACGTTGGTGCGCTCGGGAAAGAGCGGGTGATGCTCGACCAGCGGCCCGTGCTCGGCCAGCGCCACCGCCTCGGCATCGGGCACGAAGAACACCGCATGCGGATTGCCCATGCTCACCGCGACCGGATTGGCCAGCGGCCCCTGAACGATCTCGAGGCGGTAGGTGTCGGCGGGCACCGCGAGCGGAATTTCGCGCCAGTCCAGCCGCGCCAGCCCCATGTTGACCGTGATCCGGCCGTCACCGGTGGCGTTGGCCGCCAGCTGGCCGGCGCGGGTTTCGATGATCAGCCGCTCCCGTCCGCTCTCGGCCATCAGCAGCGCGGCGACGCAGCGGGTGGCGTTGCCGCAGGCGGCGACCTCGCTGCCGTCGGCGTTGCGGATGCGCATGAAGGCGGCGGTTCCGGCGCTCACGGGCGGCTCGATCACGATCAGCTGGTCGCAGCCGACACCGGTGCGGCGATGGCAGAGCGCGCGCACCGCCGCCGCGGTCAGCGCCAGCGGCGCACTCCGGGCATCGATCACCACGAAGTCGTTGCCGAGGCCATGCATCTTGAGGAAGGAGATCGTCATTCCGGACTTATAGGCGGCCGGCGATCCCGAGTCCATGGGGTGGGGAGCGAAAACGGCCGGCCGCGCTCCGGCGGCTTACGGCCGCGCCGCCTCTTCGGCCAGCGAAGGGTCGAGCCATTCCATGGCCGGCGGCAAGGGCCGGGTCAGGCCGGGCAGGGCGGCCAGCCGGCGGGCCAGCGGACCGTCGTTGCCGCCGCCGAGCAGGGCATGGTTGTCGGCGGCATCGAGCAGGCGTACCGCCTCGAAATCCCGGCGCCAGTCGCTGGCGGCGCGGCCGCTCGCCGAGGCCAGCAGCTCCAGACAGCGCTCGGGAGTGACGCGGCAGGTCCGGGCGCTCCGCGACAGCGCGCGCAGCACCGCGACCAGATGATCGCGCTGGTCGGGAATCCGTCCCTCCTTGACCACCAGGACATGAGTCGAGCGGCCGGCGAGGTCCTGGGTCGAGGCCAGCAGCACGCTGCCAAGGGTGTCCTGCAAACCCTTGATCCGCGACGGCGACAGCAGCGCCACCGCGCCGACCCGCCCGGCGCGCAACGCCGCCTCGGCGGCCTCGGGGGCGAGGGTGACCAGCGAGACCGAGCCGGCGTCGAGCCCGGCGCGGCCGAGCAGGGCGGCCAGCAGGGGATCGGAGGCCCCGCCGAAGGTGATTCCGATCGGGCGGTTGCCGAGGTCGGCGGTTCGCATCACCCCCGGGGCCGCCACCAATCCGCCGCCGCCCACCACCTCGTCACAGGTGTAGATGACCCGGACCTCGTCGGAGAGCAATTCGGGCAGGCGCTCCAGCCCGATCAGTGCGGCATCGGCCAGTCCGGCCCGGAAGGCCTCGACCACGTCCCTGGCCGGCGCCTCCCGGCCGCCGCGCCGGATCTCGAGGCGGACCAGCCGGGCGGGCGGCGCCAGCTCGAGGGGCTCGATCAGCGCGAACAGCTGGTCGCCCGGCCAGTCGGAAATCTGGATCGTGAAGGGCTGGGGCGGGCGCGGCGGCAGCACGAAATCAACCGCCGCGAACAGCGCCCCCGACATCAGTGCCGCCATGGTTATCTTGAGCCAGATCATGCCGCGTGCACTCCAGCCATGGATCCTCTGTGGAGCCCGATCATAACAAGGTTGACACTGGGCGGGCTTACGAAAAGGTTAAGCTCTCAGTATTTCCGATCGGCGGCCGGCGGCCGGCACCGTCTCGACTCAGGCGCCGGGGAAGGGTATGGTGGCGGCTGGAGGTGGCGGTCGGCTTCGCCCGGGGTCACGGCGAGCGGGCGCCGTCCGAAGGGATGGCCGGCACCGTGTTGCCGCCATCGTTGCCCTCGTCATCGAGATTTTTCGCCAGAGGCCATGACCGATTCCCATACCGTTCTCCCGGATGCCGCCCTGGATGCCCTGGCGCGCGCCGACCATGGCGATCCCTTCGCGCTGCTTGGTCCCCATCGCCAGGACGGCGGCCGGCCGCTGCTGATTCGGGTCTTTCTGCCCTCGGCGCGCGCGGTCCAGGTGCTGGAGCGCGGCGCCGTGGTGGCTACGCTGACCCGGGTTCACCCCGAGGGCATCTTTGCCGGCGAGGTTCCCGGCCGCTTCGAGCCCTTTGCCTATCGTCTCTGGGCGAGCTTCGAGAACGGCGCCGTCCACGAGTTCGAGGATGCCTACCGCTTCCCGCCGGTGCTGGGCGAACTCGACGTCCATCTGCTCGCCGAGGGCAGCCATCTTGAAGCCTATGAGCGGCTGGGCGCCCATGTCCGCGAGATCGCGGGCGTGCGCGGCACCGCCTTTGCCGTCTGGGCGCCCAACGCCCGCCGGGTCAGCGTCGTCGGTGATTTCTGCGACTGGGACGGCCGCCGGCTGCCGATGCGCAAGCGCCACGATTGCGGCGTCTGGGAACTCTTCGTGCCCAATGTCGGGCCGGGGGCGCGCTACAAGTTTGAACTCAGGGCCGCCTCGGGGGCACTGCTGCCGCTGAAGGCCGACCCTTGCGCCCAGGCTTCCGAGCATCCGCCCCGCACCGCCTCGGTGGTCGCCGCCCCCGACCGCTATCGCTGGCAGGACGGCGACTGGATGGCCCGGCGCGGGGCCGCCAACGGTCATCAGGCGCCGATCTCGATCTACGAGGTCCACCTCGGTTCCTGGCAGCGGGTGCCCGAAGAGGGCGGGCGTTATCTGACTTACCGCGAACTGGCCGAGCGGCTGGTGCCCTATGTCGCGGAGATGGGCTTCAGCCATATCGAACTGCTGCCGATCACCGAGTTTCCCTTCGACGGCTCCTGGGGCTATCAGCCGATCGGGCTCTACGCTCCGACCAGCCGCCACGGCAGCCCGGACGATTTCCGCGCCTTTGTCGATGCCTGCCACCGCGCCGGCATCGGCGTGCTGCTCGACTGGGTGCCCGGGCACTTTCCCACCGACCCCCATGGTCTCGCCGGTTTCGACGGCAGTCATCTTTATGAGCATGCCGACCCGCGCCAGGGCTATCAGCCCGACTGGAATACCCTTGTCTACAATTTCGGGCGCCGCGAGGTGGCCAATTTCCTCCTGGGTTCGGCCCTCTTCTGGCTCGAGCGCTACCATCTCGACGGCATGCGCGTCGACGCCGTGGCCTCGATGCTTTATCTCGACTACAGCCGCAAGGACGGCGAATGGATCGCCAACCGCTATGGCGGCAACGAGAATCTCGAAGCGATCGACTTTCTGCGCCGCTTCAACGAGCTGGCCTATGCCCGCCATCCCGGTGTGATGACCGTCGCCGAGGAATCCACCGCCTGGCCCGGGGTCTCGCGCCCGGTCTGGCTCGGCGGCCTCGGCTTCGGCTTCAAGTGGAACATGGGCTGGATGCACGACACCTTGCGCTATTTCGGCCGCGACCCGCTGTTCCGCGCCTGGCATCACAACGACCTGACCTTCGCCCTGCTCTATCAATATTCGGAAAACTTCGTGCTGCCGATCAGCCATGACGAGGTGGTGCACGGCAAGGGCTCGCTGCTCGGCCGCATGCCCGGCGACCGCTGGCAGAAGTTCGCCAACCTGCGCGCCTTCCTGGCCTACATGTTCTGCCATCCGGGCAAGAAGCTGCTGTTCATGGGCTGCGAGTTCGGTCAGGCCGGCGAGTGGAACCACAACACCAGCCTCGACTGGCACCTGATGGAGCAACCCGAACACCAGGGCATCCGCGACCTCGTGCGCGACCTCAACCGCCTCTACCGCCAGGAGCCGGCGCTCTTTCGCGGCGACTGCGACCCCGGCGGCTTCGACTGGCTGGAGGCCAACGACAGCACCAACAGCGTGATCGCCTTTCTGCGCCGGGCGCCCGGCGACGACGGCAGGGTGCTGGTCTGCGCCGGCAATTTCACTCCGGTGGTTCGTGAGGGCTACCGGCTCGGGGTGCCCGGCCCCGGCTTCTATGCCGAGCGGCTCAACACCGACGCCGGCTGCTACGGCGGGGCCAATGCCGGGAATGCCGGCGGCATCGTGGCCGAACCCGTGCCCTGGCACGACAAACCCTGGTCTCTGGTGCTGACCCTGCCGCCGCTGGCGGTGCTGGTCCTGGAGCGGACCGGCTAGCATGGCGCATGCGTATGTATGAAGTCCTATAATTATTTTTTATAGGACTAAACTTCGATCTTGCCCTGGCATGTGGGTAGATATACCTTTTCCTTCTGCGTTCGCCGTGCCGACCAGGAGGCTCCATGTCCATCACCCTGTGCCCTGACGCCCTCACCCTGATCAAGAGTTACGAGGGCGATCCGCCGTCGCCGCACCCGGAATGGCCGGGCGAGCAGAGCGGCATCACCATCGGCTACGGCGTCGATCTCGGCATGGACCCGGGCGCGCTCGATGCCTGGCGGGACTATCTTTCGCCGCAGGATTACGCCCGGCTCGACGCGGTCAAGGGCATTACCGGTGCCGCGGCCCAGGGGCTGCTGCCGTCGGTCGAGGATATCCCGATCGGCCGCGATGCCTCGGCGGCGATCTTCGCCGCGGTCACCGCGCCCCGCTACCTCGCCCTTACCCTCAAGGGCTTTCCCGGCGCCGAGGCACTGCCGCCCGAGAGTCTGGGTGCCCTGGTGTCCCTGGTCTTCAACCGCGGGACCAGCACCACCGGCAAAAACCGGAGCGAGATGGCGGCGATCAAGGCCGCGCTCGCCGCCGGTCCCGGGCCGTGGCCGGGCATTATCCTCGAAATCGCCAGGATGACGGCCTACTGGAACAACGGCCAGCCCAACAAGGGCGCCACCAATCTGGCCGGCCGCCGGCTGGCCGAGGCCTCGTTCTTTGCCCGCGGCCTGCGCGCCATCGGCCGGTTGGAGGGGGCGCTGATCAAGGGCGACCGCGGCGACCGGACCAGCCGCATCGCCGCCCTGCAAACGGCACTGAAGGTTGGCGCCGACGGCGATTTCGGCCCCGGCACCATGATCGCGGTCTGGAGCTACCAGAAGAGCAACGCCGCCCTTCAAGGCACCGGCGTTGCCGACGCCCCGACGCTGAGCGCGCTCGGGGTCTGAGGCCGGCAGCCGGCCACTGGTGTCAGTTGGCCTTGAGGAACGCGATCACTGCCCGCCGTTCGGCCGGGTCCTGGATGCCCTTGAAGGTCATCTTGGTCCCGATCAGCGGGCCGCCCGGATGGCTGGCCCGCGCCGGCACCGCGTCCCGGGGGCGGCGGAGATAGGGATCGAGGGTGCGCTCGGTCCAGACGATCTTGGCGTTGAGGCTGGCCGAAGAATAGCCATAGCCGGCGGCCTGTCCGGCATGACGGCCGACCACGCCATGCAGACTGGGTCCGATCCGGTTCTGATCGAGACCGGGCAGCGCGTGGCACTCGGTGCAATATTTCTTGAAGATGGCTTCGCCTGTTGCCGCATCATCGGCAGCGACGGCGGTTCCGGGTCCGGCCAGCAGCACCATGACCGCTGCAAAACCAAGACCGAGGCTGGCGGCGCGATGCATCGTTTGACGCTCCCCCTGTCTGAAGTCAGCTTCGATGACTCCAGACATGGGGAGGGAGGGCCATCGCTGCGATGCCGCATTTTGCCACAGCGGGCGGGGCGGCGGCTATTCGTCCTCGGAGGCCTGATTGACCTTGTAGAGCTGGAAGTGCGGTCCCTGGTAGACCAGTTTCATCAGGTCCGGGGCCGGGTTGTCGGTGTTGTCGGTGAAGAGCACGTAGACATACTCGAACTGCTCGGTCCAGCGGCTCCAGTAATGGTCGGGGCTGGCCGAGTGGTCCTGGTTGGCGGCGGCGATCAGCTGGCTGACGCTCGGCGGTTCGCCGTCGGCGGTATCGACGCGACCGCGGTATTTCTCCTTCACCGACAGCACCTGCTTGCCCGGAACGCTGAAGGCGGTCGAGACCAGGCTGGAGCGTTCCAGCATCGCGATGCAGGCGGCATGGGAGAGCGGCGCGTTGAAGGCGTCGCTGCCCGCCGGTTCGTCGGCGTTGGCCACCAGCACGGTGCTGCCCGGCTCGATCATGCCCACCGAAAGCCGGAAGTCGCTGTAGGTGTGGTCAAGCTGCTGCCAGACCAAAAAGACGCTGGCGAAGCGGGCACAGGCGACGCCAAGAACGAAGACATAAAGGAAATAGCGGGCCCAGCGGTGGCTGTCCCGGAAATCGACGAAACCGATCAGCAGGAAGACCATCGCGATCGGCAGCCGCTGGTCGGCGACCCACGAACTGAAGAACTGGCGCGGCATGGCCATGAAGACCGCGATGCCGAGAATCAGCAGATACCAGCCGACCGGATGCAGCGAGATCATCCGCGTCCGCGCCGCCCAGATCGTGCCGCCGATCACCAGCGCCGCCAGCGACAGGTCGAAAAGATCGGAATAGTTCTGGAAGACATAATAGAGGCCGTCGAGTTTGCCCGTGGACTCCCAGTAATTGTCGGTGGCGAGCCCCATGGTCGGGCTGACCAGCATTAGCGGCAGCACCGGCAGGAAGGGCACGCCAAAGGCCAGGATATCGACGATCAGGCGCCGGCGGCCGAAGGGGCGGCCGCTGAGGACTTCCTGCCGCAGCACCCAGCCCTCGTAGCAGAGCAGGCCCATGCCATAGACGCCGACATCGAACAGGTGGCAGGTGAACAGCACCAGCACCGTGGCCACCGAGGCCAGTGTCCGCAGCCAGGCCGGCCGGTTGCGCAGCATGACCCAGGCCGCCAGACCCCACAGCGCGACACCGAGGCCAAAGAGATAGTTCATGAACCCAAACAACATGATGTTGTTGTAGAGGAACAGGAAGCCAACCAAAGGCCACGCCGACCAGCGCCGGTAGATTGCATAATGCAGGGCGAAACAGCCGCTGACCTGGACTGCCATCACCAGTACGACAAAGGTCTGGCCCGCCAGATAGATGTTCAGATATTTGCCGATCACCGGCACAATCAGGTCCATGACCAGATTGGGAATCACCGCCCACTGGATGCCGTAGAACTTGGCCAGCAGCGGGTCATTGTCGAGATTGGTGAGGACGTACATCCGCGCCAGATGGTTGATGTAGTCCGCGAGCGGCGGCACCTGCACGGAAAACACCGGGGTCACCGCGGCGACCATCAGCGTCAGCAGCACCGGCACCAGCAGGCGTGACGTCGAAATCGGCGACGCCAGCGTTTCCGTCCGCACCAAAACTGATTTCATGAACCCCACCCCAATCAGAACCCGCATCGGCAATCGCGACAGCCGTTGGTCCGCAAGACGGCGTTCCGCATCCCGCGCCGATGACGCAAAACCAGCCTCGCCGTGGCTTCGGTTGCCGGTCACGGGACCTTCGGGGGTGTTGTCCGGGACTGTTGACCAAGGCGGGCGAACGCGGCTTTATCGAACCGGATACGATCTCCGGTGATAGCGGGGGACTTCGGGACAGAGCTTCGGCACGACTGACTCCGGCATCCCGCCGGGTGCCGCGGATAATGTGGCCGACTCGGATCATTGTCAAGGAGTCGGGTGAGCCACTACCAAAAGGCGGGGATTTGCCGCAGTGCCGGGCCGGACCGGAACCGCGGGACGGCGCCGTCCCGCAGTCCTGTGCGCTTAGCGGTGCTTCTGAATCGCCCGTGGCTTGGGGTAGCTTGTCCAGGCCAGCCAGACGTCGAAGGCCCATTTGGATGTTCTGACCCAGTCCTTCAGCATTGCCGGAGACTCCACTGCAAAACCCCTTTGGCGCTGCCGCCCGTTCCCGATCCGACGGACGCCCGATGCAGGCTGCCACAGTGCCACAAGGGCCGCAAGATGTCGTCGCAGCGAAAAACGCGGGGCAGCAAACGGCTTGACATTGCGGTTCAGTGATGCCACTCAGGCACCCGCCGCCGCGCGGCGGCGTCAAGACATCATGCTGAGAAATCATGTAATATTGGGCAATAAAATGACGGGTGATAAATTATCGGAAGAGATCGTCTTTGCCGGACGCGCAACGATTTGCGAATATGTTGTCAGTCGCCGGTTCAAAATGATGCGTTTCACTGGGCCGATTCACATTCGGGACTGGGAGTTTGTTTGCGACCTCTATGGGTTTCTTAAGACAATCCAGGGTCCCTGCGTCGTCGATCTGTCACTGGTCCCGGACTTCGACTCGACTCTTTATGCCATCTTCATCTGGATGAGAATTCTCTCGGCCGGACGCGGCGTCCGCTTCCTGGTCGTCGCCAACGAGGCGATCGAGCCCCGTCTGCGGGCGGGCGGGGTCGGCAAATGGCTGCCGATCATCCGCGATGTTTCGGTGTTCGAACGCATGCTGGCCGGGCGCGACACCAACGCGGTGGCGCCGCAATCCCCGCCGCCGCCGCAACGAGTCGACCCGGGCTACTCGAGTCGTTCGGTAGGGTAGACGCCCCAGACCTCGCTCCGTTTCAGCCAGCCGCGATACTCGCCGCCGTCGATCTCGCACCACTCGTCGCGGCAGCGCAGCAGCTTGGCCACCACGCCGGGCTCGGCCCGGGCCACCGGGCGGGCCGCGGCTGAGGGTTCGCGCCGGAGGGTGCGGATTTCCTTGGCCACGATCACCGAGCGCTTGGCCGTCAGCATGCCCTGCATCACCCAGCCTTCGGCGCCTTCGCTGTCGCGGATGCGGCGCCAGGTATCGAATTCGGCCACCACCTCCACCGGCATGCTGCGGCGGGAAAACACCCAGAGGATCGGATACTGGGTCGAGGGGCCGCTGCGGGCGTTGACTTCGTTGGAGCGGATCGCGACGAAGCGCGGCACCGGCAGGCCGCTGGTCTTGATCGCACTCGGGGTCGTCGCGCCTGGCGCGGCGGCCGCGGCCGGCGGCGCCTCTTCAGGGGCGTCGGCCTCCTCGGCGAACGCAAGCGGCGCGAAGGCAAGGCAGGAGGCCACCAGCACGGCGGTCAACAGGCGGCGCACTGCAAAAGCCATGGTCGCTCTTCAGGGTCGGGGTGGGGCACGGGCGTGATTAAAGGCCGCGCCTGCGCCGGGGTCAAGGCCGATCGGCGGCAGACGGCCCGGCGTCCCGCCCGACCGCCGGGGGCGCCGGCCGGTCCCGCGACGCATCCTGGCGCGCTGATGCCGTTGGGCGCAATTTGCTTGCCCGCCAGCATGTGCGTCTGGACAAAGCCGCCGGCCCCTTGTATGGCATGATGACATCATTGCAGAGGGCTGACGGATGCCTGAGAAGAAGAAACCCGTGGTCGTTGTCACTCGGAAACTTCCCGATGTCATCGAAACCCGGATGATGGAGCTGTTCGATACCCGGCTCAATCAGGACGATACCCCGTTGAGCCAGCTCCAGCTCATCGAGGCGGTGCGGGAAGCCGACGTGCTGGTTCCCACCGTGACCGATCGCATCGACGCGCGGGTGCTGTCCCAGGCGGGGCCGAACCTGCGTCTGGTCGCCTCGTTTGGCACCGGTGTCGACCATATCGACCTCAAGACCGCCCGCCAGCGCGGGATCACGGTCACCAACACCCCGGGCGTGCTCACCGACGATACCGCCGACATGGCCATGACGCTGATTCTGGCGGTGGCGCGCCGGGTCGCCGAGGGCGAGCGGCTGGTGCGCTCGGGCGAATGGAAGGGCTGGGGGCCGACGACGATGCTCGGCCACCGCCTGTGGGGCAAGCGGCTGGGCATCATCGGGCTGGGCCGCATCGGTCAGGCTCTGGCCCGGCGCGCCCGCGGCTTCGGGCTCTCGATCCACTACCACAACCGCCGCCGGGTTCACCTCGACATCGAAGCCGAGTTGGAGGCGACCTATTGGGAAAGCCTCGATCAGATGCTGATGCGGATGGACATCATCTCGGTCAACTGTCCGCACACCCCGGCGACCTTCCACCTGCTGTCGGCGCGGCGGCTGCAACTGCTGCGGCCCCACGCCGCGGTGATCAACACCTCGCGCGGCGAGATCATCGATGAGAACGCCCTGACCCGTATGCTGGAGCGGGGCGATCTCGCCGGGGCCGGGCTCGACGTCTTCGAGCACGAGCCGGCGGTCAATCCCAAGCTGCTGGCGCTCGACAACGTCGTGCTGCTGCCCCACATGGGCTCGGCGACCATCGAGGGCCGCATCGACATGGGCGAGAAGGTGATCATCAACATCAAGACCTTCTGCGACGGCCACGCGCCGCCCGACCGGGTGCTCGAAGCGATGCTCTGAGCCGCGCGATCCGCTCCGGGCGGGTCGGCAAAAAAAGGGGGGCCTTGCACGGCCCCCCTTTTTTCGTCCCGGCCCAAAGCCGGCAAACCCGCGGCTCAGAGCGCCGCCAGCACCGCGTCGGCGCTGGAAACCTCGAACGCGCCCGGCTTGTCGACCGCGAGCCAGGCGATGACGCCGTTATCGACGATCGCGGCGTAGCGCTGGCTGCGGATGCCGAGATTGAAGGCGGTGGCGTCGAATTCCAGGCCCAGCGCCCGGGTGATCGCGCCGTTGCCGTCGGGAAGCAGGAACACGGCGTCGCCGACCTTCTGCTCCTGGCCCCAGGCCTTCATCACGAAGGGATCATTGACCGAAAGGCAAACGATCCGGGCCACGCCCTTGGCCTTCAGCGCGGCGGCCTTCTCGACGAAGCCGGGCAGATGCTTGGCCGAACAGGTCGGGGTGAAGGCGCCGGGCAGCGCGAACAGCACCACCTTGTTGCCCTTGAAGATTTCGTCGGTGGAAATCTCCTGCATGCCGTCGGCCGCCAGATACTTCACGGTGACGGACGGAAAAACGCTGCCTGTCTCGACTGCCATACTTCGACTCTCCCCTGTTGCGGACCCGGTTGGCGCGGAGCGCGCACCATAGCACGAGGCCGGTTGCCGGACATCTAAAGAACCGTGCGAAGCGATATGGCGTGCCCGGGCCTCAGTGGCCAGCCGGGGCCGCCGCCCTGGCCAGCCCGTCCAGCACCGCCCCGGCGCTGAGCAGTTCGGGCAGCGGCAGCCCCTCGGGGGCGCCGGGGCCGTAGACAGCGTTGAAGGGCACGCCATAGCGCCCGAAGCTGGCGAGATAGCGCGAGATCGCCTCGTCGGGCCGGGTCCAGTCGGCGCGCATCGCCAGCACCGCGCCCGAGGGATCACCGAGCCGGGCGGCGATCGCCGGCTGGTCGAGCACCAGCCGCTGATTGGCGAGGCAGGTCAGGCACCAGTCGGCGGTGACGTCGACGAACACGACATGGCCGGCGCCAACCTCGCTCCGGACCCGCGCCGGATCGAAGGGCTGCCAGTGCGCCGCCGGGGTCTGGCCGGCGGCCGGGGCCGGCGGCTGCAACGATACCGTCAGCAGCCAGCCCAGCCACAGCGCCGTCGCCGCCAGGGCGAGGCCGAGGACCCGGCGCAGGGTCAGCATCCAGCGCCCCGGCCGGGGCAGCCGGGTGGCCAGGCGGGGCAGCGCCGCCACCAGGAGATAGGGCCCGGCGAGGCCGAGGCCGAGGCAGAGGAAGACGGCGATGATCTCGACCGGTCCGCGCGCCAGGGCGAAACCGACCGCGGTGCCGAGGAAGGGCGCCGAGCAGGGGGTGGCCAGCAGGGTGGCGAAAATGCCGGTGACGAATGGCCCGGCCAGCCCGCCCGCGCCCGCGCCGTCGCGCTCGGCCAGGACGGCGAAGGCCCGGGGCAGCGGAATCTCGAACAGGCCCCAGAGGTTGGCGGCGAAGCCGGCGACCACCACCGTCATCAGGCCGAGAAACAGCGGCTGCTGGAACTGGATGCCCCAGCCCGCGGCGGCGCCGGCGGTCTTGAGCCCGATCATGGCCAGGGCCAGCCCGAGGAACGAGGCCAGGATGCCGGCGGCCGAGGCCAGGAAGCCGGCACGTACGGCACGTACGGAGCCGCCGCCATGGCCGACCACCGCCAGCAGCTTCAGTGACAGCACCGGCAGCACACAGGGCATCAGGTTGAGAATCAGGCCGCCGAGCAGGGCGAGGCCGAGCATTGGGGCCAGCGCCGGGCCGGTGGGCGCGGCGGCGGCGACCACGGCGCGGGCCTCCAGGCTGCGGGCGCCGTCGACGAGGGTGAGCCCTAGTGTACGTCCGGTGAAGCTGTCGACGCGTACGGCCCCGGCCGGCGGCGGCAACAGGGCGAGGCGGGCGGTCAGACGGCGGTTGCCCAGGTCGACATGCAGCTCGGGCGGCCGGAACGCCTGCCCGGCCTCGGCTTCGAGAAAGACGTCGGGGGCGCCGAAGGGCTCGCGCGCCGTCGCCTCGATCTCGACCGCCGGGCCGTCGGGGCCGGAGGCGTCGCGGACGGCGGCCAGGGTCAGACCGGCCTCCCGGCCGTCGCCGGGCACCCGTTTCACCGCCCCGGCGATCAGGCCGGCTTCGGCGTCGGCGGTGGCCGGGCCGGCGGGCAGAGCCAGGGCCAGGTCGAAATGGGCGGGCACGCAGATGTCGTGGCAGACCAGCAGATCGACCGCCGCCTTGAGCGCCAGCGGCGCGCCGGGCCGGGTGAGGCGGGCGGTCAGCGGCAGCACCAGGGTGCCCTCATAGCCGAAGGTTTCGAGACCGAAGACACTGAAGCGGACCGGAGCCGGCCACGCGATGTCGATCCGCTCCAGGTTGGCCGAGCCGGTCCAGTCGAGCCGGGGCGGCAGGCCGGCATCGCCGGGCGAACGCCAATAGGTTTTCCAACCCGGCCACAGCCGGACCTGCAACCCGAGCGGCACCGTGGCCCCGCCGCCGGTGGCGGCGGTGGCGCTGACCAGCCGGGCTTCGACCATCTCGGCCCGACCCCAGTCCGAGGCGGCGGCGGCGGCGGGTCGGGGCAGCAGCGGCGCCAGCATCAGGGCCGGCATCAGGGCCAGCATCAGGATCAGCGGCGAGCCGAAGGGGGGGCTGGGGTTCACGGTCATCGCTTTCCTGGGGGCCGGGCGCGGCGGCGGCGGCCACGATATATCGGTGGAAAAATCGGCTCGGGGGTGCCAAACTCAACGCAGTTGCCGACCGGAGCGGGTCGGGTTCCGATCAGCAGGTGTTTTACACCAGGGGAGTGCTCCCCGAACACTGGGTAACCGGGCATGCCTCGCGCACCAAAAACGCCGCAGTACCTGACCGGTCAGTTGCTGATCGCGATGCCGGCCATGCCCGATCCGCGCTTCCAGCGCACCGTGGTCTATGTCTGCGCCCACAATGCCGAGGGCGCGATGGGGCTGGTGATCAACCGCCTCTTCGGCTCGATCACCTTTTCCGCCCTCCTGGAACAGCTGGACATCCACCCCAGCCGGTCCACCGAAGATCTCAGGGTCCATTATGGCGGCCCGGTCGAAAGCGGGCGGGGACTGGTGCTGCACTCCACCGATTTCGTGCGCGAGGGCACGATGATGGTCGACGACGAGGTGGCGCTGACCGCGACCATCGACATTCTGCGCGCCATTGCCGACGGCCACGGCCCCCGGTGCAGCCTGCTCGCCCTGGGCTACGCCGGCTGGGGTCCGGGCCAGCTCGACGCCGAGATGCAGGCCAACGGCTGGCTGACCGTCGACTCCGACCAAAGCCTGATGTTTGACGGCGATCTCGACACCAAATGGGAGCGCGCGATCGCCAAGATCGGGGTCAGCCTGCCCATGCTCTCGGGCGAGGCCGGGCACGCCTGAGCCGCCCCGGCCGGCATCGGTCAAAAAAATCACAGGTGCGGCCGGGACGCGGCTGCCGACGGGCTTCAGCGCTTGTGAAAAAACCGGAGGTCAGGCTATGCTGTGGCCAAGCAATGCGGGCTCGATGTTCTTCAACTCTTGACGGTTCAGGGCCACGACAATGGCGGGTCACGGCGATAGCCACGGTGATGGCGCGGAAGAGCTGGGCGAAGACCTGCCGCGCAAGAAATTCAGTGGCAAAAAGCTGGTCCTGTTCGTGATCCTGCCGCTGGTCCTGCTGATCGCGGCGGGCGCCGGGCTGTATTTCAGCGGCATTCTGGGGAAAAAAGAGGAGAAGCCGGTCGAAGAGCCCAAGCCAGAAGAGAAAGAAAGCGCCGTCCCGATTTTTTACGACGTCCCGGACATGCTGATTAATCTCAATACCACCGGTCGGCGGCCGACGTTTCTTAAAATCAGCATCAGCCTTCAGATTGCTCGCGAAGCCGACCGGTCGGAACTCGACCGGATCATGCCGCGTATCATTGACAACTTCCAGGTCTATCTCCGGGAGTTGCGGCTGGAGGATCTGCGGGGGTCGGCCGGCATGTACCGGTTGCGCGAGGAGTTGTTGACCCGGGTGGTGGCGGCGGCCCAACCGGTGCGGATCAAGGACGTCCTGTTCAAGGAAATGCTGATTCAATGAGTGCGCGCGGGCGTGGCGAGGTGAGGTGGAGGCCGGGCCATGGCTGATATGAGCGAGGAAGAACGGCTGGCCGCGGAATGGGCGGCGCTGGCCGAGGAGGGGGGCGACGACGGTGGCGGCGGCGGTGCCGGCGGCGGCTCGACCCGTGTGCTCAATCAGGATGAAATCGACAGCCTGCTCGGCTTCGATCAGGACGCCGGCGGCGACGGCGAAAACTCCGGCATCATGGCGCTGGTCAACAGCGCGCTCGTCAATTATGAACGCCTGCCGATGCTCGAGGTGGTGTTCGACCGCCTTGTCCGCATGATGTCGACGAGCTTGCGCAACTTCACCTCGGATAACGTTGAGGTCAGTCTCGACCAGATTTCCTCGGTCCGCTTTGGCGATTATCTCAACTCGATCCCGCTGCCGGCGATGCTTTCGGTGTTCAAGGCCGAGGAATGGGACAATTTCGGCCTTCTCGTCGTAGACTCGGCGCTGATCTACTCGATCGTCGACGTGCTGCTGGGTGGCCGGCGCGGCACGGCGGCGATGCGCATCGAGGGCCGGCCCTACACCACCATCGAGCGCAACCTCGTCGAGCGCATGGTTCATGTCGTGCTCTCCGACCTGTCGGCCTCGTTCGATCCGCTGTCGCCGGTGACCTTCCGCTTCGACCGCCTCGAGACCAATCCGCGCTTCGCCACCATCGCCCGGCCGGCCAACGCCGCGGTGCTGGTCAAGCTGCGCATCGACATGGAGGATCGCGGCGGCCGTCTCGAGCTGATGATTCCCTATGCCACCCTGGAACCGGTGCGCGAGTTGCTGCTCCAGATGTTCATGGGTGAAAAGTTCGGCCGGGACTCGATCTGGGAAACCCATCTGGCATCGGAGCTGCTGGTCACCGATGTCGATCTGCTGGCCGTGCTCGACGAGATGACGGTGTCGCTCCATGAAGTGCTCGACTGGAAGGTCGGCAGCCGTATCCTGCTCAACGCCGCGCCCGACGGCTCGATCGAGCTGCGCTGCGGCGAGGTGCCGCTGTTTCAGGGCCGGATGGGGCGCAAGGGCGGCAACATCGCCGTGCGCATCGAAAAGGAACTCCCCAAACAGGATATCGCCCACTGATGTCGCCGACCATAACCCTGATCCTGGATCTGGTGATCGCCGGCCTGCTGGTGGCGACGATCATCTATGCCATCCAGCTCAACCGTCAATTGATCCGGCTGCGCGACGGCCGGGGCGAGATGGAAGGGCTGATCCGCAGCTTCAACGATGCCACCATCCGCGCCGAAACCGGAATCAAGGCCATGCGCCGGGCCACCGCCGAAACGGCCGAGGGCTTGCAGCGGAGTGTCGAACGCGCCCAGGCGCTGCGCGACGAGCTGCAGTTTCTGGTCGAGGCCGCGGATTCGCTGGCCCGCCGGCTGGCCGAGGCCCCGACTCAGGCCAAGGGCGCGACACAGGCCGCCGCACCCTCGCGCCGGCCGCCGTCGCCGCTGGTCGAGGACAGCCAGGACTCGCCGCGCGCCCGCGCCCAGGAGCTGTTGCGCGGCCTCGGCCAGGAGGTTGCCCGTGCCCAGGCTCAGGAGCAGTCGCGTGGTCGGGGCGGTCTGACCCGGGGCGAGTCCGGGCCGTCGCGCGGGCCGCGCCTGCCCGATGTCGACGAGGGGCACGATCTGCCGCGCGGCCGGGGCGCGCTGACCCGGGGCGAGCCGCCGCCCTCGCGGGGCGCCCGTCTTGCGGATCTGCTGGACACCAGCCAGGACCTGCCGCGCGGCCGGGGTGTGCTGACCCGTGGCGACGGCTTTGCTGCCGACCCGCCCGGCCGCGGCGAGGCGGCCCGGCCGGAGCCGGGACGCGGACCGGGTTCGGAGCCGCCGGGCCGGGGCGAGCGGCGTTCATCGGAGCCGCCGCGGCGTGACGGCACCGAGGGGCTGTCGCGCGCCGAGCGGGAACTCTTGCAAGCGATCGAGAGCCGGCGCTGAGCGCCGGCGGTTGATGGGAAACGGCCATGGTCGACACGCCGATGGGACAGGGAAACGGAACGGGCGGCGGCGCCCCGCCGCGCTCGGCCACGCGCTCGTCCCTGAGCGCCGAGGAGCGCAGCGCCCTGGCGCGCAGCATCTTTGCCCAGCTCAAGGAGCCGCCGAAGGACCCGGCCGCGCCGGCCGGCGGTGCGCGACTGCCGGTGGCGGTGGCGCCGACCAGCTTCGGCGGCATCCGGGTGGTCGGGCCGGCCGCCCAGGCCGCCCAGGCGCAAGCGCAGGCCCAGGCTCAGGCGCAAGCGCAGTCCAGGGCCAGGGTTCAGCCCCAGAGCCGCCCCGGCACCACCGCGCGGCCGGGGGTGGCGGCGGCGGCGGTGCGTCCGGTCGCCGCGGCGGCGTCCCGTCCGGCCGCGGCCGCCCCGGCGCCGCGCTCCCGGCTGCGCTTTCGTTTGCTGCCGGTGACGATCTTTTTGCTGGTGCTGATGCTGGGGATGCGGGTCGGCGACAGCTGGCGGGTGCTGACCCGGGGCGGCGGCATGCCCGAGGTCGCGCCGGCGGTCGCCCAGACCGCGCCCGCGCCGGGCAAGGACGCGCCCAAGGAGCCCGGCAAGGAGCCCGGCAAGGAACCGGGCAAGGAACCGGGCAAGGAGGCCGAGACCTCGGCGGCGGTGCTCGGTCGCGAGGCCAAGCCCGACACCATCGATCTCGAACTGGTCAAGCATCTGACCGACCGCCGCAAGGAGCTGGAGGCGCGCGGTCAGGCGATGGATCAGCGCGAAGCCCTGATCACCGCGGCGGAAAAGCGCCTCGATCAGAAGATGTCCGAACTCCAGGCGGTGCGCACCGACATCCAAAATCTGCTGAAGCAGGTCGACGACAAGCAGCGCGCCCAGATCGAGAGTCTGGTCCGCATCTACGAGACCATGAAGCCCAAGGATGCGGCCCGCATCTTCGAAGCTCTGGAAATGCCGGTGCTGATGGAGGTGGTCGAGCGCATGAAGGAAGCCAAGACCGCGCCGGTGCTGGCGGCGATGGACCCGATCAAGGCCAAGGATCTGACCACGGCGCTGGCCGAGCGGCGGCGGGTGCCGGCGGTGCCCCAGTGATCGGGATTGCGGCGGCGCCCGGGACGCCGGGATTGCGGCGATGCGGTGACGACGTGTTAGCCATTTTGTTTTGAACGATGGTATGGTGCCGCCAGCGCAGGGGCAGCGGGAGCGAGCGGGAGAGTCATGGCGAACCTTTCCATCGGCCTCGGTGCCGACAAGAGCCTGAGGGGACGGCTTGATCAGGCCAAGGTCGAGGCGCGGACACCGCTGAGCCAGGACGAGGTTTCGGCGATCGTCCATCAGGTGCTGGCCTCGATGAGCGGCGATATCTCGGCCTCGGATCTCCGGCTTTACAAGGAGCTGGAGGAACTGGCCCGCTACATCCAGCACGCGAAGGCCGAGATCGCCTCGATCCGGCCCCAGGACATCCGCGAAAGCCACATTCCCGCCGCCACCGACGAGCTTGATGCCGTGATCGGCGCCACCGAGGCCGCGACCAACACCATCATGGACGCCTGCGACACCATCAGCGGTCTGGCCGGCAATCTCGATCCCGAACATGGCGCCGTGCTGATCGATTGCGTGACCCGGGTTTTTGAAGCCTGCAACTTCCAGGACGTCACCGGTCAGCGCATCACCAAGGTGGTCAAGACGCTCAAGACCATCGAGGGCAAGGTCGATGCCCTGATCGTGGCCTTCGGCGAGCAGGCCGGCCACTCGGAGGTCGTTGCCGCCCGCGCCGAGGAGACGGTCGCGCTCAAGGATCCGGATTCCGCCCTGCTGCACGGTCCGTCCCTGCCCGGCGCCGCCATCGATCAGGATGAGATCGACCGGCTGCTGGCCTCGTTCGATTAGGCCGGACGAGGAGGAGCCATGGCATCGCCCGGCACACCGGTCGCGGCTTCGGGCAACGCCACGATCCTCATTTATCTGTCGCTGTTCCTGCTGCTGCTGGTCTTCTTCATCGTGCTCGTCGCGCACTCGACGCCGCGCGACTACCGGGTGCGCGCCGTGCTGAGCAGTGTCGAGCAGAGCTTTGCGCCGGTGGTGCGCGCCGGCACCGAAGCCGTGTCCGGCCAGGGCAGCGCCGCCGCCATCGCGCTCTCGGGTCTCAAGCGCCTCGGCGATCTCTTCGAGACCGAACTCGCGATCGTCAAGGTGGCCCGGAGCCTGCCCGGCCGGGTGCTGGTGGCCGGAACCGAGACCCGCGACCTCTTCGAGGACGGCACGGCGCGGCTGCGTCCCGAGCGCATCGGCCTTCTCGACCGCATCGCCCGCGAGATCGGCGATCGCGCCGGGGTTCGCTTCGAGGTCGATTTCCTGATCGCGATCGGTCCCGAGCCGGCGGGCCGGCGCGCCATCGGCGATCCGGTGGCGCAGGCCGCGGCGCTGGGCAAGGCCCTGATTGCCGATGGCGCGCCGCCCGACGCGGTCTCGGTCGGCATCGAGCCCGGCGTCGCCGGCAGCGCCCGCTTCCTGTTTGCCGCCCGCCTGCCGGGTGAGCCGCGCCGCGCCGGAGGTGGCCGTGCCGCACCCTGAGCGCGCCAAGGCGGGACGGTCGGGCGTGCGGCTGGCCGGGACCCTCAGGGCCGGGGGTCGGGGCGGGTCCGCGCCTTCGGCTCCGCCAACCGGCGCCGCGGCCAAGAGCATCTGGCTGATCAGCTTCACCGATCTCATGTGCCTGATGCTGGCCTTCTTCGTGCTCGCCTTCTCGATGTCGGAGCCGGTGCGCGAGCGCTGGCAGGCCCTGGCCTCGTCATTCTCGGCCCGCCAGATCGAGGGCCGGACCGGGGCTGTGTTCAACGTTTCGATGCTCAACCCGCGCTCGCCGATCAATCTCGACTATCTTGCGACCCTGCTCGGCGTTCAGTTCGCCCGCGATCCCGATCTCGGGGCGGTCGAGGCGTCGCGTCAGGATGACCGGGTGGTGATCGGCCTGCCCGACAGTCTGTTGTTCGAGCCCGGTCAGGCCGCGTTCAGCGAGCGCGGCCGGCAGGCGCTGTTCCTGCTCGGCGGTGTGCTCGGCCATATCTCCAACCGCATCGAAGTGCTGGGCCATGCCGAGGTCGAGGCGGTGCCGGCCGAGGGCGAGCGCGATAGCTGGGAGCTGTCGCTGTCGCGGGCGGTCGCGGTCGGAACCGCCCTGCATCAGGCCGGCTATCAGCGCCGCCTCGCGGTGCGCACGGTCGGAGCCGCCGCCCATGGCGTGCCGCTGGTCGGCCGCGCCCACCTGATCGACGTCGTGGTGCGCGACCTCGAGGAGGGGAGCTGAGATGGCCGGGCGCGGGCTGCTGATGGTCGGGCTCGGGGCGGCGCTGCTGCTGGCGGCGGCGGCCGGCGCCGACGCCGCGACCAAGGTGCCGCTGCGCGCCGCCGACCATGGCGATTTCGCCCGCGTTGTCTTCGACTGGCCGACCGCCGACGTGAAATACACCGCGGCGATTGCCGAGGGCCGGCTGCTGGTGACCTTCACCGAGGCGGTCGAGGCGGTGCCCAAGCCGATCGCCGACCGCCTCGCCGCCTGGTTCACCACTGCGGGCCTGGAACAGGGCGGCCGCGTCGTCGCCTTTACCCTCAAGCGGCCGGCCAAACTGCTGAAGGAAGGTCGCAGCGGCAACGCCTTCTATCTCGACCTCGCCGAGGACAAGAGCGCGCCGCCGCTGGTCCAGAAGCCGCCCGCCGCGACTCCGGCGCCGCCACCGACTTCGGCCCCGGCGCCGACGGCAGCCCCGACACCGGCTCAGCCCCAGCCCCAGCCGCAGGCTCAGGCTCAGGCTCAGGCCAAGACCCCGCCGCCGCCCGCCGCCCCGCCGCCAGCCGCCCCGGGTCCGGCTCCGCCCCCGCCCGGCAAGCCGTCGGCCGCGCCAGCCGCCGTCGCACCGCCCCCGGCCGCTGTGCCGCCAGCCGCCGCCGCGCCGGTTCCGCCGCCGCCTCCGGCCCGGGGCGAACCGCCGCCGGCCCAGGTGATTCCGCCGGCCCCGGCGCCGGCGCCGGGCAAGCCATTGCCCCCCGGGGTGGTGGCGGCTTCGCCGGTATTGGTGTTTGACCCGGGACAGCCGGCCGCGGCGGCGGTCTATGTCCGCTCCGACCAGATGTATCTGGTGTTCGACCGGCCGCTGAGCATCGGCGCCGGGACCATGACCGGCAACCCCGGCGGTCTGATCGGGCCGGTGCAGCCGGTGCTGGCTTCGGGCGGCAGCGCCTTCCGGGTCAGCGTCCGGCCCTGGCTGCGGCCGGTGATCGAGCGCGAGGGTACGCTGTGGCGGGTGGTGTTCGTGCCCAAGACCCAGCCGTCGCGCCTGGAACTGGCGGTGGAGGCCCAGCCCGATTTTCCTCTCGGCGGCCGGGTGCTGGTCCATGCCCCCGACGCTCCGGCGGTGGTCGAACTGACCGACCCCGAGGTTGGCGACCGGTTGCTGGTGGTGCCGTTGCCGGCGGCGGTTCAGGCGGTGTCGATGGTCAACCGCTTTCCCGAGGCCGACTTTCTGTCGGCGCTTCAGGGCGTGGTGATCCGGCCCCATGGCGACGGCGTGGCGGTGCGGCTGGTGCGCGAGGGGCTGGAGGTGACCGCGGCCGGTGGCCTGCGTCTGTCGCCGGCCACCGATTCGGCGCTGATCAAGCCGACCGGGCCGGGGGCGACCGACGCCATTCTCAACGCCCTCGGCGGCGTCACCGAGGGCCGTCAGGCCGAGGCCGACCGCTCGTCGCCCCAGAGCGCCGATCACCGCCTCTTCGATCTGCCCGGCTGGCAGCGTGGCGGCCGCCAGAACTTCACCGCCAATCGCCAGGAGCTGATGCAGCAGATCGCCAACGTGCTGCCCAAGGAGCGTAACCGGGTGCGTCTGGAGCTGGCGCGCTTCTATTTCGGCCACAGCTTCAATCAGGAGGCGATCGGCGTCCTTAATGTGCTGGCCGCCGATCAGCCCGATGTCCAGGGCTGGCCCGAGTTCCGGGCCCTCAGAGGCGCGGCGCGGGTGGCGGCCGGACAGGCCCGGGACGGCCTGGAGGACCTTTCGGGCACCAGCCTTGACGACAACCGCGAAGCGATGCTGTGGCGGGCGGCGGCGCTGACGGCGCTGCGCGAAAACGCGCCGAAGGCGGCCCACGATTTCTACCTTGCCGACGACATTCTGGTCAGCTACCCCGAGCCCTATTTCCGGCGCCTGTCGCTGGCGGCGGTCGACGCCCGCATCCAGACCGGCGATTTTCGCGATGCCGACCGGTTGCTGAAACGGTTGATCCGCCGCGCCGGCTCCGGGTCCGACGAACAGCCGCCGATGGAATTCTATCGCGGCGAAATCTACCGGCTCAGCGGCAAGGTCGACGAGGCGCTGAAACATCTCCATGCCGCCGAGGATGGCGGTGACCGCTATTTCCGGGCGCGTGCCGGCCTGTCGCGGGTCAATCTCGAGGTCCAGGAAAAGCGCATCTCGCCCGCCACCGCCTCCGACCGGCTGTCGCGGCTGCGCTTCGCCTGGCGCGGCGACGAACTCGAACTCGACATCGTTCAACGCCATGGCGAGATGCAATGGGAGGCCGGCGACTATGCCGACGGCCTCAACACCCTCCGCGAGGCCGCGAGCTATTTCCCGGACAGCCCGCGCTCGGCCGCGATCACCCGCTCGATGACCCAGCTGTTTGGTGCCCTCTACCAGGACGGCGCCGCCAAGTTGCCGCCGCTCAAGGCGATCGAGCTTTACGACCAGTTCCGCGAGCTGACGCCAATCGGCGTCGCCGGTGACGAGGTCATCCGCCAGCTCGCCGAACGGCTGGTCGAGGTGGATCTGCTGGGCCGGGCCGGAGAACTGCTTCAGCATCAGGTCGATTACCGGCTGACCGGGCTCGACAAGTGCAAGGTCGCGACCCGGCTGGCCTCGATTCGTCTGCTTGACGCCAAGCCCGATCAGGCCCTGAAGGCGATCGAGGTCAGCGAGTTCGAGGCGGCCCCGCCCAAACTCGTCGAGGATCGCCGGTTGCTGAAGGCGCGGGCGCTGGCCGATCTCAAGCGCAGTCACGAGGCGCTGCGGCTGCTGGAGGGCGACGATTCCGGCCCGGCCGACATGCTGAGGGTCGACATCGCCTGGCACGATCAGCGCTGGGACGATGCCGCGGTCGCGCTCGAAAAGGTGATCGGCGAGCCGCCGGCGGCCGGGACCAAACTCGACAAGACCAAGGCCACCCTGGTGCTCAACCGCGCCATCGCCCTGGCTCTGGCCGGCGATGGCTCGCGCCTCGATGCCCTGCGCACCGGCTTCGGCGCCGCCATGGCCAAGACCGAAGAGGCTCACGCCTTCGCGGTGCTGACCCGGCCCGACCAGGGCGCCGGCCAGATCGACTTCGCCTCGATCAAGGCCCGGGTCAACGAGGTCGACGTCTTTCAGAATTTCCTGAAGGATTTCAAGAAGACCTCCCTGGCGAAATAGCGGCCGGCGGGCGGACGCCGGACCCAACCCCGGCGGTGCCGCCGCCTGGAGAGGGTGACCGGTTTCCAAGACCATCCGTTCCTCCCGGACAAATGGCGACACTTCGACGGATAATTAGATTGAATTGATAATGGTCCTGGACAAGCCGGGATTGCCTCGCTAGCTTCCCTGCCTTGGAGGACCGTCTCGGGCCGCCGAGGTCGTAACGCAACGGGAGCGCCGGCCCATGGGTGCCGACTGGAAACAGGACCGGGTGGGCTCGCGGCTCTGGCCGCTCGCCGTGATCGGCGTGACCGCGCTGGCCATCGTCGCCTTCACCGCCTTTTCCTTCATGAGTTATTCGAGGCAGCGCGCCGAGCATTTCACCGCCGCGATCGCCGAAGGGCAAAGGGCGCTGCTGAGCTTCGTCGATCGGTCGACCAAGCTGTTCGACAGTGCCGACAGTTATGTCCGGGCGGTGCGCGAATTTTACCTGCGCCACGGTGCGAGCGAGGATTTGCGCCGCTTCATCGAGGCGACCCGGCCGTCGCACGCCGAAAAGTTCTCCAGCGTGCTCAGCATCGTCGACCGCAAGGGCGACATCATCTTCAGCACCCGGAAGCTTGGCGGTATGGTGATCAACTCTTCGGGGCTGGATCACTTCAAGTTCTTTCAGTCCAACCCGCAGGACACCGTCTTTGTCGACCCCACCCGCAAGGGGGTGGTGACCCAACAGTACCAGTTCCGCATCATCCGTCCGCTGCTGCGGAATGGCGAGTTCGATGGCGATATTCTCCAGGCGCTGCTGCCGCAGGAGTTCGTCGATTTTTTCGAGCAGTTCCATCTCGGTCCCCAGAGCGTGCTCACGGTGGTGACTCTCGGCCACCGCCTGATCGCCCGCTCGCCGCTGCCGCCCGATGAGGTGTTCAACAAGCCGCTCGATGGTCTGGCGCTGTGGGATCGTCTCAAGGAGGCGCCGTCCGGCCGCTACCAGACCGACAGTCTGATCGACGGCGTTTCAAGACATCACCTCTACCAGCAGCTCGATGGCTATCCGGTGGTGATCTCGCTGGGGATTGCCGACCAGGATATTCTGGAGGGCCTTTCCGAGGCGTGGTGGGGAGCCATCACCCAGTCCCTGCTCTTTGCCGGCGTGGCCTCGCTGTTCTGTGCCCTGGTGCTGCTGGTGCTGCGCAAGAACCGGCTTCTCGGGCAAACCCACGGCCAGCTGAAGGAAAGTCGGGATACCGCGGAGCGGGCCAACCAGGCCAAGAGCGAATTCCTGGCCAACATGAGTCATGAAATCCGCACGCCGATGAACGCGATCATCGGGCTGGTCTATCTGCTCGAACAGACCGAGGTCTCCGCGGTTCAGCGGGACTATCTGCAAA